>JAEEGF010084183.1_pt1 | contig 47877 bp, 35 predicted proteins | sample 9134171 | NCBI WGS metagenome assembly JAEEGF01 (sample SAMN16246542, study PRJNA631951) | gut metagenome | biome: gut microbiome; feature: rumen; material: AP-attached | host: Bos | place: Iran: Karaj | collected 2018-10
AACAGAAAACCGCACTGGCTGCGGGTTTCGTAAGAAAATGATACAAGAGGAAAACAAGCCCTGCAGCGAAGCTGCCTTTAGATGGCTTGTTTTCAGGATTTTTGACATAAAATGGCAAAAATCTATAAGAGTTTTAAGGGGTAAAAAAATGAAAGAACTTAATTCATGCAAAACCGCAATGTCCACAGCTATTGAGAATAAGTATTTCTCCGTAGCTCACCTATATAAAGATGAAAAAGCCATGGAGATGCATATTCATGACTGTTATGAAGTCTATTTTTCAATATCAGGCGGCAAACAGTTTCTGATAGATAACAAGATGTACGATATAGCTCCCGGGGATCTGTTTTTGATTAATCAATATGATTCCCACTATCTTACTCAAATTGATAAAGAATTGCACGAAAGGATCGTTATCATGATCGATCCAGAATTCATCAAGAGTATATCATCCAAGGAGACCAATCTGGATGCATGTTTTCAGGATCGAAGCAGTGACTTTTCTCACAAAATATCACTGACTCCGGAACAACAGGGTCGATTCCTGTATTTCATTAACAAGATCCTTACATCCAACGGTTTCGGACATGATCTTTTGGAAAAAGCTACTTTTACAGAGCTCTTCGTAATGATAAACGGCATCGTGAACGAAAAGCAGAATCACACAGAAGTAGAAAAGCCTGCTATGTACAACGAACAGGTAGATGCTATCCTATCCTATTTAAATAACAACATTCAGGAGCCAATCAGTATCGGTGACCTTGCAAAACAGTTCTATATCAGTGAAAGCTACATATGCAGGATATTTAAGAGTGCTACTGGAACAACGATCAATAAATATATGACTGCAAGACGTATCAGTATTGCAAAATCACTTTTAGCAGAAGGCATCGGCGTAAGCGAGGTCTGTGAAAAATGCGGATTCAGTGATTACAGCAATTTCCTGAAGGCCTTCACAAAATCAGTTGGTATCTCTCCCAAAAAGTATAGTCAGTACTGTAACAAATGATTTTCAATTTCATCATATTAAAAGGGCTGTGAAAAAATGAGAAATCATTTTTTCACAGCCCCTTTCATTATCTAAACTTCTATATGTCCTAATCTTAAGCAAGAGCTGCTGTGATGATAGCCATTGAATATACTTCAAGAGCGTTACATCCACGAGACAGATCGTTGATCTGAGCATTTAATCCTAAAAGGATAGGACCATATGCTTCAAAGTTACCCATTCTCTGAGCAATCTTGTAACCGATGTTACCAGCGTTGATATCAGGGAAGATAAATGTATTAGCATGTCCTGCTACTTCTGAACCTGGGCACTTTGTACGAGCTACACGAGGAGAAACTGCAGCGTCAAACTGAAGCTCACCTTCGATAGGAAGATCTGGGTACTTTGCCTTTGCCTTAGCTGTAGCATTGTGCATCTTTGTAACGTCATCACCCTTACCTGAACCAAGTGTTGAGTAGCTAAGGAATGCAACCTTAGGATCCATACCAAATACTTTAGCACACTCTACTGTCTCACCGCAGATCTCAACAAGTTCATCCTCTGTAGGATAAAGGTTGATAGCGCAGTCAGCCATAGCAAGTACTTCGTTCTCACCTGTAGCAGATGGACGAACAAGGATAAAGCATGAAGAAACGATTGAGTTTCCTGGCTTTGTCTTGATGATCTGAAGAGCTGGACGAACTGTATCAGCTGTTGAATATGTTGCACCACCAAGAAGGCAATCAGCAACACCCATCTTTACAAGCATTGTTCCGAAATAGTTAGCTCCTGAAAGGATCTTTCTAGCCTGCTCAGGCTCCATGCCTTTGCTCTTTCTGATCTCGCAGAACTGCTCAACCATTTCATCAAAACGATCATAGTTAGTTGGATCTATAATTACAGCACCACGAATGTTGTAACCAGCTTCTTCAGCTGACTTTTCGATCTCAGCTGGATCACCAAGTAAAACTGGCTTTAAGAAATTGCTAGCTAAAAGTCTTGATGCTGCCTCAAGAATACGTGGATCTGCTCCTTCTGTGAATACGATAGACTTAGGATCTTTCTTTAACTTTTCTATCATTGTTCCAAATCCGTACATAATCAAACTCCTTTATTATCAATAGTTTTAACGCATAAAAGCGCTTACATTTTTCTGTGCTCTACCGATTATAAAAGCAAAAAAGCTAAAATAAATTGATTCTAATCAAATAACTGCCATTTAGCCAATAGTTATTTTTTTATCATTTGCAAAGAGCATATGTGTCTCTGGCAATAGCAAGTTCTTCGTTAGTAGGAACTACATAAACCTTAACTTTGCTGTCTGCTGTAGAGATAAGCTTCTCTTCGCCATGAACGTTATTTGCTTCTTTATCAATAGTGATTCCAAGGTATCCAAGATAAGCTAATACCTTTTCACGTACAAATGATGTATTTTCACCGATACCAGCTGTGAAGCAGATAGTATCAACACCATTCATTGCTGCAACGTAAGAACCGATGTATTTAGCTACTCTGTAGCAGAATGCGTCAACGGCTCTGATAGCGCCCTTATTTCCAGCATTATAGCCAGCTTCAAGGTCACGGAAATCTGATGAAAGATCATCTGAAAGGCCAAATACACCTGACTTCTTATTAAGGATATTCATAACAGCCTTTGTATCAATTCCTTCTTTCTGCTCGATGAAATCGATAACTGAAGGATCAAGGTCTCCACTTCTTGTACCCATGATAAGACCTTCAAGAGGAGTAAGACCCATTGATGTATCAACGCACTTACCGTTCTTTACAGCTGAAACAGATGCACCATTACCAAGGTGACATACGATTGTCTTAAGGCTGTCATAGTCTTTTCCCATGATCTCAGCAACTCTCTTGCTTACATAAGAATGGCTTGTACCGTGGAATCCGTAACGTCTGATCTTATACTTTTCATAATATGAATATGGAAGACCATAGAGGTAAGCTTCCTCAGGCATTGTCTGATGAAAAGCTGTGTCAAATACAGCAACCATAGGAACGTTTGGCATAGCCTTCTGGCATGCTCTGATTCCAATGAGGTTAGCAGGATTGTGAAGTGGTGCAAGATCTGATACCTCTTCAATCGCTTTGATAACTTCATCATTGATGACAACTGATGATGTGAAGTTCTCTCCACCATGAACAATACGATGTCCAACTGCTCCAATCTCTGAAAGCTGTGCAACTCCGTTAACAGGATCTGTAATTGCTTCAATTACAAGTCTGATAGCTTCGTTGTGGTCTGGCATAGGAGTTTCTTTTGTAATCTTGTCCTTGCCAGCTGGAGTAAAGCTGATCTTACTTCCTTCAATTCCAATTCTTTCACATAAGCCCTTTCCAATTACAGCCTCAGTATCTGAATCGATAAGCTGGAATTTAAGTGATGAGCTTCCGCAGTTAATAACTAATATCTTCATATTGCCTCCATAAAAATAACCACCATGACTCATTTTTATTTTAAATTTGGCCACAATGGTCTATAATCACAATAATAGTTCTATTTAAGTATCACACATTGTAGCAAACTTAACAAGGAAAAAACTGTACAAAAATTAGATATTTTTGTAAGCACTTACACAAATGAAAATCGTTGGTATTATCGCAGAATTTAATCCATTTCACAATGGACATCGTCGAATTTTTGAAAAAGCTCGTGAAAGCGGAGCTGATCATATAGTTGTAGTCATGAGTGGTGACTATGTACAGAGAGGCCTGCCGGCAATTACCGACAAGTTTACTCGTTGTGCCTATGCGCTGGATCAGGGAGCAGATCTGGTACTGGAACTTCCAATATATTACAGTCTTGGAAGCGCTGAGTTTTTTGCAAGCGGCGCCATATCTGTCTTAAACCACCTTGGATGTGTAGATACTCTTCTATTTGGATCTGAATACGAAGATATAAGCACTACTATGGAAGTAGCAAAAATACTACTGGAGGAGCCTGCAGATTACATCAGTGAATTAAAAAAGGCTTCTAAAGAAGGTTTGAGCTATCCTGCAGCAAGACAAAAGGCTCTAACCAGCGTTTTGCCATCACTTTCTGATAAATCAGACCTTATAGTCTCTCCTAATAACATACTTGGCATAGAATATACCAAAGCTCTGCTCAGATCAGGAAGCACTATAGGGCCAATGACCATAAGCAGATCAGACAACGGTTATTCAAGTACAGATCTTCCTTCTGAAGGCTCTTTTGCAAGTGCCACTTCAATAAGAGAGATCTTATTCCAGAAAAACAGTGCAGAAAGTAAGGAAATACTTGCACCATTTTTGCCAGAATCTGTATTGGAAAATCTTGTAAATTATAATGAGATTACCGGTTATAGTTACGGAAGTTCCAATGCTTTCAGCGACCTGTTAAAGTATAAGCTCATGCTTGAAAGATACGAAGGTTACGGACAATACTGGGATATAAATGAAGATCTCTCAGCAAAAATAGCCAACCATCTGAATGATTACACAGGATTTGAAAAATTTGCACTTTCTTTAAAATCCAAGGATATTACATATACGAGACTTTGCCGCAGTCTTATGCATATTCTTTTTAACATGACAGATGACAAGGTAGCCAGCTATCAGCAAGACAACTACACAACTTATTTAAGGGTCCTTGGCCTAAAAAGAGCTTCTTCAGGACTGCTTAAAAACATTAATTCCAATTCAGACAAGCCTCTTATACAGAATCTTAGAAAGGCAGGCCTCTCTCTGACTGACCTGGAAAAGCAGCTGCTTAATGAAACCGTTGCTGCATCTTCTATATACGATTTTTGTCACTGCAAAAATGCTAAAAATGAATATTCAAAAGAAATAGTCCTTAGATGATATAAATAAATTAAATTTTTATTATTTAATCGTTTTTACGTTACTATGTTTGGAAAATATCATATAATATAAGGTAGATGATTGTTGATTTTTCCGCATGGAGGGATTATGGGACAGATAGAACTGGCAAAAGGAACTATTTTACATTCAGCTGGAAGAGACACTGTTGAGACACTGGAGATCGTTACCAAAGGTTGTATCAAGATATCCAATCAATATGGTTCGATATATGCCAAATTGGGCACTATCCTTGGAACAGCTGAAATACCAGGGGAGAACTATGTCTATACTTACGAAGCTGAAGAAGACTCCAACGTGTTCTCCTATCCTTTTAATTCCAACGATGACATTCTCAAAGTCCTAAAATCCAACCCTAAGATTGCGCCTATACTTGCAAGTGCAGCCATCAGCGCAGCACTCAATTCAGTTGATGCCTATAATAAGCAGTTTGACGATACTGACAATGAATATAACAAGATAAAAAATGATTATCAGGACTATAATACTCTCTGCATATCTGTAGGCGAAACTCCAAAAGAATTCCCTGAGATCAATGATCTGGAAGCTCCTGAAAAAACAACACATATCAAAGATTGGGTCGTAAGCTATTTTCAGGCACTTCATGACAACGAAGATATTGTTAAAAAAGGCTTTTACAGCATTTCAACCGATATATGCACCGGAATAATCATGCATGCTATATCAATAATAAATATAGTATCAAATGAAAACTCTATCCTGCTTGATTATAAGCAGCAGCTCCTGAAGAATGCAGGTTCGTTCATTGCTAATGTACATATGTTAAAGACCAAAGCTGCCGGTATCGAAAAAGCTCTTGCTTCCGGTGACGTCTCTGATATAGGTCCTGGTATCGTCAATGCACTGGATACTATCCTTAATTATGCTGAGGCCGATGAAGAAACAACCAATAAATTCAGGGATGCCATCATTGAATTCAAAAATAATAAAAACAGATACGATTCTTCTGACGAAAGCCGTACTCTAAGAAGAACCATTGGAAATCTGTTCTACAACATATATATTCCTATCTTTTATAAAAGTCTCGATGATCCTGATATTCCTATCGAAGCCAAGATGTTCCTCATGTTTGGATTTGTTGATGAACAGCTGGCAGGTGACGACAGTACTCTCAAGCTCTATAACATAATGAAAGCCTATCAGCCTGATCCAAACGGCAAGATACTTACAGTCTATGAGTGGCTGCTGAAGATATATAATCTTGAAGTAGAACCATCAAGAAATGAATTCGATCAGGACTATGCAGCATGGCTACGAGAACTTAAGATCAACGGTGAGATTACTGCAAAACAGGTGGAAGAAAAAACCAATGATCCTAAGACCCGTTTTGAATTTGAGGTAAAAAATCTGTTTGCTCTTGGTAATAGAATGACCTTTGGACGTATCTCTTCATTCGTTCCTGTTTTTGATGAAGCCAACGTTCTCAGGCCTCTTGATACTGCTTACCTGTCAGTTCAAAAGCTTACCGAGGCAGTAAAGAACCTGGCCACTATTGATTTTTCACTTTTTGCAAGACAAAAGCTCTATACCAATAAAGACCTTGGTGTTACTCAATTGTTCATAGACGAAGTAATTTACCCGTACATGATCCTGCTTCCAAATGTAGGTAGCAGAGCTTCTCTATGGCAGGAAATCGAAGGTAAAAAACGAAGCACCCCAGCCAGAATGCTTATATCACTGTTTAACACAGAAAATCTTGATGAGTGCCTTATAAAATTGTTTGGTGAATATCGTTGGGAAATGTGCAAAACAATTCAGGGCGTTCACTGGAACGATGTAACAGATCCTTCCCTTACATCAATGTATTGTGATTACCTGCAGTTCTATAAGAAAAACAGTTCACTTTCTACTGAAAACAAGGAAAAGATCAAGACTGCCCTTCAGAAAAATAACAATAATTACAAGAATGTATTTATATCAGATTACATGGCATATTTGAAATTTGAGTTAAACTCATCTCCTCGACTAAACAAGATTGCCAGAGAGATCATATTTAACTTCTGTCCATTTAATAAGGAGTTGCGTGACAAAATGGCTGACAATCCTCAATTTTCACAGCTAATAAGTCATTACAATGCACACCAGAACGGTAAGATAAAACCTGTAGTAACTATGGCACACAAAATACAACAGCAAAATATGCCAGTACCACAGGAAATCATTGATCAGGTTGAGTACCTGAAGAGTTGAATTTTATCAGTTAAAAAATGTAAAATGGCTGTCGCATTAAAGAAAATGTATTATTTTCCTAATGCAGCAGCCATTTTTTACTTTTAGTAAATTGCAGACTTATTTATCATTTAAGCTCTCTTTCAAGCTTCTGAATATATTCTCTTGCAGCAACTGCGTTATCAGGAACTGTATCTTCCAGAGTAGCCTGGATATAAGGCTTCTTTTCATTAGTAAATCTGATGATATCAGTGTAATCCATATCACCAAGGCCGCAGGCCATGCTCTTAACTTCACCATCAATGAGCTTGCAGTCCTTGAGGTGTACCATGGCAATATCAGGACCAAGAAGTTCTATAGCTTCTCTGATCACTTCCTGTCTATTATCATAGTTATCTGCATGAAGAAGATTTACAGGATCAAAAATGATCTGAAGATTTGGTGAGCCTATTGTATCAAGAACCTTTCTTGCTCTCTTTGGATTCCAAACAATATGTCTGTATACAGGCTCAATTGCCAGGATCACACCCATCTTTTCTGCATATTCAACTACAGGTCTGACATTTTTGATAAATATATCAAGAGCCTCATCGCTATGGCAGGCTTCCTTATCGTAGTGATAGTCAACGTTTGGAGCACCTGTCTCAGTTCCTACCATCCCGCATCCAAGAAGAGATGCAAAACGAAGATGTGCCATATACTTATTCTGATTCTTTTTAAGAGCTTCTTCATCAGGTGTAGCAAGATTAAGGTAGCATCCAAGAACAGCCACATCTATTTCTGCTTTAGTAAATGCATTTTTTAAATATGCTGCAAATCCCGGTGTAAGAGCTACCGGATCAGCTGTAAGACCTGTTGTCTTGCCAAGTGCGATGTGCGTGCACACAAAACCCTGATCCTTAACTGCTTTAAGTCTCTCCTCCAATGGTAAATCAACTGAATCGTGAAATCTAAGTCCAATCTGCATTATATAATCTCCATTCCCATGGCTCATACCATGAATAATATTATAACAAAAAACTACCTTGACTCCATCTCATAGAAATAGCCTTTTTGATTCATCAGTTCCTTATAAGTACCGATTTCAACTATTTCTCCTTCCTTCATGACTACTATCCTGTCTGCTCTTTCAATAGTTGAAAGTCTGTGAGCAACAATAAATGTTGTTCTTCCGAGAGATAGATTATCAAGAGCTCCCGTAACATATTTTTCAGAAATGTTATCCAGTGCTGATGTTGCTTCATCAAGGATAATAACTTTAGGATTTCTCACAAGGGCTCTGGCAATGGCAAGTCTCTGTCTCTGTCCACCGCTAAATCTCCCTCCATGCTCTCCAAGAGATGTATCAACACCGTCAGGGAGCGAATCGACAACGCTTCGAAGACCTGATTCATCAATAACCTTCTGAAGCATCTCCTCTGATACATTATCTTCTCCATACAGGATATTTTCTCTGATAGTTCCTGAAAAAAGTACTGTATTCTGAGGAACTACCGCAAGGTATTCTCTGTAAGTCCTGAGATTGATCTCTGTAATATCATGTCCGTCAATCAAAAGGCTACCACTGGTTGGAAGGCAAAAGCCGATCAAAAGATTGATCATAGTTGTCTTTCCGGCACCAGACTCACCAACAAAGGCTATTGTCTCGCCCTCTTTTACAGATAGAGAAAGTCCTTTGATTATGTCATTATCGCTGTTCGGATATCTATAGTAGATATTCTTAAATTCATAACTTCCCTTAAGATCTTTGAGCTCATATTTGCCTTTGTTGACCTCAACATTATCGTTAAGGAGCACTTCACCTACGCTGTTTACTGATTCAAGGCCCTTGGTAATAGTAGGAATGATGTTCAGGAGTGAAGACACCTGATTAACAATGGTTGTAAAATATGTCTGATACAAAACTACATCTCCCACAGGAATGCGTCCTTTCAGAGCCAGATAAGATGTAAACACAAGACACCCAAGCTGGAACGACTGGAAAATAGCCCAGCTTACTGCCCCAAAATTAGTCTGAACAATATCGAGATTATAGCCCTGTTCAGCAATATGTCCAACCTGCTCGTCCATCTTACTGATTTCTTTTTTCTCTAAGGCATGTGCCCTTGTAACGGGCATCATCTCTACCATCTCAATGACCTTGGCAGAAGTAGTCTCCATCTCCTTACGGAAGTTCTTGTTTATGGTCCTTATCTTGGTCCTGAATGCAGCCACAAGGGCGCCGGAAATAGGAACCATCATTATAAAAAATATAAATACGATCTTGCTCTTGGTCACTGTAACTGCAAGAGCAACCGCAATGTTGATGCAGATATTTAACAGATTAGTGAAAAGCTGATTTGAAACAGTTTCAATGGCTTCCACATCTCGCATGATCTTAGACGAAAGCCTTCCCGTTTCAAGGTCACTTTGATAAGGCATTGAAATATGCTGTATCTTGTGTACAAGAGCGCTTCTAAGTCCAGCTTCCACCGACCTTTCAGCCTTACTCCTAAAATGCATATGCAGATAGTTGGCTGGCACGTTCATGATCACAAGAACAAACAGCACTATAGCATTTACAATAACCCAGAACCACGCATCCTGCCTACCCTCAGTAGCATAATTGATGATATTAGCAGTTGCTATAGGTAAAACCCACACTGGAGAATGCTTTATCACATAAAAAATTGTTGAAAATAAAAAATTAAGATAATACCCCTTATAAAAGCCAATCAGTACAAGCAAAGAATTATTACCATGCTTTTTGTAACTTTCCGCAAATACTGAACGATCTGTTTTATTTTCCATAAAATCCTCATTTACATTTTTTCATATAAAAAATCAGAAAAATCTATGGTCAGCTCACCATTGCCTCTATAAACTGCCATACCAATAGTAGCTCCGGTAAATCTCTTGCCCCTCTTGATGCCTTCATCGCACAGATAATATACATTACCAAGGGTGGTAAGCTCTTTATCAGAGTCCCCATCTAAAGAATACACCAGTTTTCTTTCAAGACCTTTTGTAATCATATTGAGAGTAATACTTTTAGAGCTGCCAACATTATCTCCATAGAATATCTTATCATCATCTCCTATATGTTCACATTCAAAAATACATTTTTGACCATTTTTACATGTAACGCCAAAAATCATCCATGTATTTTCATCATAATAACCTGTAAGGCCCGCAAACTGTCCCTCCTGCATCTGCTGCGGGATATCCATTACAACAGACGCATTAAAGTCAAAGTCCGACTGCCTTCTGACCACAATATTCCTGCTGTCTTTTGAATACAAAGGCACAGAACTTCCTTTTATAGAAAAAGAAAGCCTTCCATCCTCCATATAGCATTTTACTGCTCCGGTCTCAAAAGGTCTTGGAGTCATGAAATCAAGAGGGAGGCCTGTTACAGACATTCCAACATTATCAAACTTATTTACTACCTCAGGAAGCGGTTTTAAATTCATGCATGATGGTCCATCTCCATGATTGACTATCGGCCAGCCATCACTGGTCCATTCCACAGGATCGATTGCTGTCTCACGTCCAAGGAGACTGTATTTTTTGTCATACATCCTTCCACACAGATAGACCATATACCATCTGCCATCAGGTGTATCAACAAGATCCCCGTGACCGCACCTCTGAAGTGCAGCTCCGGGATCAATCTGAGTCATTATAGGATTGTAAGGTGAAGGCTCATACACTCCCATAAGACTTGTAGACCTTGCAACAGTTACCTTGTGGCCGATGCCTGTACCGCCTTCAGCCATAAACAGGTAGTAATATCCATCTTTTTTAATGATATGAGGGCCTTCAGGAGCTCTCTTATTGTCACCATAATACAATAATGTAGCTTCTGATATCTGCCTGGTAGCATCAGAGCTCAGTTCTAATATCCTTGCGCCTCTGTTGAGCAGCATATAGCGTCTGCCATCATCATCATTGAAGATGCTTGGATCAATTCCATCCTCATCTATAAAGCTTGGCTCACTGTAAGGTCCTTCCGGTCTCTCAGAAGATACAACAATCTGTCTTCTGTAAGTCGGAGGTACATCATTTAATCTATAGGTAGCTGTTATATAGAACCTGCCTTCATAATAGGAAATATCAGGTGCCCAATATCCTCTTCCGCCTTCAAGCTCGTCAAGTCCAGCCCACTCAGGATTAGTAATAGCATGACCAATTATCTCCCAGTGGATAAGATCCCTGGAATGAGAAATCGGTATGCATGGAAAAAAGATAAAGGAAGAATTGACCATATAATAATCTTCCCCAACCCTTACAATAGACGGGTCAGGAAACATGCCAGTCCTGATCGGATTTCTATAGTAATCCTCAAGCGTACTGTTATATTTTTTCTCAAGGAAAGAAACAATATGCTCTGAGCCCTGACTTACAGCTATATCCCAAGGTGTTACCCTGTTCACATCTCCTACAAACGGAGACATGCCGCAACGATCAATGAGGTATTCAAAGGTCTTGTCGTTATCAGAAAAAGCTGTGTAATGCAAAATATTTCTGTTCTGATCATCAACCTCATTCAGACTGATCCTGGAATATTCAACCAAATATCTGATAACATCAAGATCACCTTTTTTACCTGCAGCAAAAAAGGCCTTGGCATCAATCATAGTAGGTTCATTTACCAGTAATTCCCTGATTACACTTAAATCATTTTTTTCAATTGCTGTTAATAGATCCATTTCTTAAACCTTTTTTAACCCAGTTTCTTTGTTCTAACATATTCAAAATCAGCATATCCACCCTGAGATGTGCTCTCTGCCAATGCAAAAATACCGACCTTAGCACCAACCCATGTATGATCTGAAGGAACAAAAGTCATTCCAATATCCTTAAAGTCAGATAAATCCTCTGAATAGCTGATATGCAGCACCGGAGACTCATCCTCAGAAGTTTTTTTATCAAAATTAAATCTAATGCAGATTTCAGCAGCCTCACTGTTTAAAGTACCTTCAAATAATACTTTTTCTTCTTTATGAAGGTCGCCACCCTCTGACTGGGCATACATAATTGAATAATCCTTGTCACCAGTCTTTTTTACATAGATGCAGGCATACTGACCGCCCATCATAACACATCCGGCTCTGTCTCCTATTACAAGTCCCTTATAATTAAATTTGATGTCAGTTTCAAAATAAGGGCATACAAGCTTCTGAGTAAGGACGTTACTGCTTCTCCAGATTGTAGATATCTGGTCCCCTGAAGGATTAAGAGCATATAATCTCAGACCATTGTCCTTATCAGTCTTAGAGCAATATTCATCTTTATGATTTCCAAGCCATTGCCAGATAAGGCTGTATTTGCCGCCAATAAAGTCATCTGATGCATCAAGAGAAGTTATCTCATCCTGTATCCTTGTTGCAGGCTTTTTAGCAACAATTACAGGTTCACCGCAATTATCTTCATCAGGATTTACACCAATAACAGGCCAGTCATTGACCCAAGTCATAGGCTGCACGTGCATGATACGGCCATAAAGTCCTCTATCCTGAAAATGAAGGAAATAGTCATCTCCATCTTCTGTATCTATCCATGCTCCCTGGTGAGGTCCATTGATTACAGTATTTCCCTGATGCATAACAGTCTTGATCTCATAAGGTCCATAAATATTCTTACTTCTAAGAGCAACCTGCCAGCCTTCCTTTACGCCTCCTGCAGGAGCAAAAATATAATAATATCCGTTTCTCTTATATACCTTTGGTCCCTCAATAGTTACAGCAGGGTGAGCAGGATCATTGCCATCAAAAATAAAGTGGTCCTCAGTTATGGCCTTTAAGCCATCCGGAGACATCTCAAAAATACCAAGTATGCTCTTAAAGCCAATACGGCTCTTGGCATAGCCATGGATAATATAAGCTTTTCCATCTTCATCCCAGAATGGGCAGGAATCAATAAGTCCCTTTCCCGGAAGTACACATACAGGCTTCTCCCATTTTCCAAGAGGATCCTTTGTCCTGACTACATAAATACCCTCGTCAGGCATTCCGTAATATATATAAAACATGCCATCATGATAGCGCATAGCCGGAGCCCATACGCCTTCTGAATTTCTAGGTATGTAATATCTTTCTTCTTCAATGTTATCAATCGCATAATTAACCAGTTTCCAGTTCACAAGATCATGTGAAGTCAAAATAGGCAGACCTGGCGTATAGTTAAAACTTGACGCAGTAAGATAATAAGTATCTCCTACTCTGATTGCCTCTGGGTCGCTATAATCTGCAAAAATAACCGGGTTTGTATATGTGCCATCTCCGTTGTCCGGAGTCCATAATCCATTCATAATTTACCTTCCTGTCTATATGTAAAAAGATTTTTATCAGCCGTTAAATTCTATCTTCAACGAATCCTCAAGAGCATCCTGCTGGGCGATCAGATCTGCATACACTCCGCCAAGTGCAGATAAGCCCTTAGCAATCATACCTGCGTAGATCATGGCACCTTCATATTTAAGGTGGCTGTTATCTACCTGACCATCAGGGCACCATGAAGCCTCGCCTTTTTCAAGGATCATATAATATTTCTTACTTTTTTCATCCCCAATTTTGGATAAAAAATCTCTACTCATAGAGCAAAGGTCAATAACAGGCACATCAAATTTTTCACCTGCTTCGAATACTCCCTTTACATATTCCTCATGAGCAGAAGGTTTTAAAACACCATTTTCATCAAAAAGTCTTCTTTCAACTGGTGTAATAAGCACCGGATGTGCCTTTTTATTTCTGGCAACATTTATGAATTTACCTAGATTTACAATAAATTCACCATGAGGATCAGTATATCTGGCAGGATCCTTCTCTTTTTCATCATTATGACCAAATTGTATAAAGAGAAAATCTCCTTCAGTTATCTCGTTATATATAGGTGCAAGCCTGCTTTCATCAATAAAGCTCTTAGTACTACGACCATTTTCAGCATGATTGTAGATAATAACGTCAGTCTTGACATATCTGTCAAAAGCCTGACCAATACCGGTTTGTGGGAAGGTTACAAATTTATTAGTCTTTACTGTTGAATCTCCCGCCCAAAAAATTTTTCGCATGTTTTTTCTCCTATTTGTGGCGCTTCACTATTTTTATAAACGCACATTCTCATTTTAAGTTAAATAAATCCAACATCCTAGTGAAAATCTTGAACAATTAAACGAAAAGAGTGAAAAAGAAAAAGCTGCTGCATCACAAGGATGCAGCAGCATATAAACTAAAACTATTATTCCTTAACAGCTCCGATATTAACACCCTTTACGAAGTATTTCTGAAGGAATGGATATGCGATCATGAAAGGAAGGATCGCACATACGATACCTGCATAATAAAGAGTATTCTGTGATACGGCATAGGACGTGGTCGGCGTATCACCATCCATGATCATATTACGAAGCTGATACTGGAAGTTAACCTGATCAGGATCTGTAATATAGATCTTAACTGTTGAATAGTCATTCCAAACTGTTACTGCATACATAAGACCGATTGATGCAAGAGCAGCCTTTGAAAGAGGAAGAACGATCTTGAAGAAGATACCCATTGGTGAGCATCCATCAATTTCAGCAGCCTCAAACAGAGATTCTGGAATACCTTCAAAGAAGTTTCTCATAAGTACAAGGTTGTAAACGTTCATACCATGCTTAACAACAAGGATCCACATGTTATTAACAAGACCGAGCTGTTTCATAACAAGGTATTCAGGGATCATACCACCTGAGAAGATCATTGTGAAAAGAAGGAAGTATGACATTGCATTTCTTCCAGGCATCTCAGTTCTTGTAAGTACATAACCACCAAGAGTTGAAAGAACAAGACCAAGTACTGTACCAAGTATTGTTGTAATAAATGAATTGATGAAAGGTCTGTACAATTTTGAAGTCTCAATAATTGTGCGGTATCCATCAAGTGTTGGGTGGCTAGGCCATAACTGGAACTGGTACACACCAACTGCATTGAATGAATCAGCTACTACCTTCCAAATTGGAATAAGAACTAAAAGTCCAATAATTATAAAAACAATATAGTTAACTACATCAAAAAGATGTACACGCTTTTTAGGCTTACGGTAAGCCACTTTTTTCATTTCTGCCATCGTCACTTACCTCCTATTAAATAATTCCGCGTCCGCGAACTTTCTTACTTGCATAGTTACAGATAATAACCAGTACACAACCAACTAATGACTTGAACAGACCAACAGCTGTTGAATAACCGTAGTTAGGAAGTGCAATTGCAAATGTCTGACGATAGATATATGTTGAAATAACATCAGAAACATCGTAAACAGCGTTATTATATAATACGAATACTGACTCAAACATATTCATAACCTTAGCAAGGTTAAGAATAAGAACGATAATGATTGTGTTAGCAAGTGCTGGAAGTGTTACGAATCTGATCTTCTGCAGTCTTGAAGCACCATCAATATCAGCAGCTTCATAAAGCTCAGGGTTGATACCTGATAATGTAGCAAGGAATATAATTGTTCCCCAACCTGTTTCCTTCCAGATATTGATCAGGTAGAAAATAGGTCTCCACCATGCCTTATTAGCAAGGAAGTAAATGAATTCTTTTGATGAATCAAAAACTCCCATATCAAGCAGGATGTTATTAACAAGACCTGTAGCTGATGGAGAAAGGAAAAGTGAGAATATTGATGCTACAACTGCCCATGACATGAAGTGAGGCAGATATATAATAGTTTGCAAAGTCTTCTTTGCAAATAAATTTCCCATCTCATTAAGGAACACTGAAACTATTACAGCAGTAAACGTTGTAATAAGAAGTTTCATAATACTAAGTTCCAATGTGTTAAAAAATGCCGTTTTAAAAGCAGGTGTTGAAAACATAGTCTGGAAATGTTTCAAACCAACAAAAACTTTAGCGCCTACTGGCTTATAGTCATAAAAAGCCCAACGAATACCGAGCATAGGCCAGTAGTAAATTATAAGAACGAAAATCAAAACCGGAAGAAACATTAAATAATACCCTCTGTTATTCCAAATACGAAGGCTAAGAGGTTTCTTACGGATTTCTGTGCCGCTGGAAGATCTTACTACTTTATCCTTCTTGCTCATATCATCCTCTCCTTTACAAACAATAATGCTTTAATACCTATAAATATTATAAAATACTACCTATTCAAAAACATAAATTAATTATTAAAATATCATTTCTCAAAATCATCCTGCCCTACCATTAGATGATAGGACAGGATGCAATACTAAAATCTAATAAAACTAAACAATGAGATTATTCAGCGCTGTTAAGCTCTGTAAGAATCTGATCAACTGTTGAACCAACAACGTCAACATAAAGTGACTGCATAGCTGAATCAACGTCGCCACCATTTACAACAACTTCTGTAATAACAGCAAGTTTTGCATCATAGATGTTACCAGACTCATTTGTAAGTGTCTCAGAAGATGGAGATGTAGGAGCATCTACACAGTTCTCTGTGAAGAACTTGTTACCTTCTGCTGCAAGCTCTGATGTATCTGTGAATCCGTTTGTAAGTTCGCAAACAACAAGAGCTGGATCAAGGTGATTCTTCTTCCAAAGAGTGTTAGGATCGTTAGGAGACTGCTTTAAGTGGAATTCTCCATCCTGATACTCATATGTCTTCTCATTTTCTGTACCAGCATTGATTGTGAATGTCTCAGCTTCTGTTGACCAGTGAACGCCTTCAGCACCATATGTCCAAAGTGTCTGTACTGTGTCACCATCCATCATTGTCTCGATGAATGCATCGAAGATAGCCTGCTCACGGCTGTTGTCACCATCACCATCATCGATGATGCACCATACTGGAGCTTCTCTGTTGATGTAACCACCAACTGTGCTTGTGATCTCTTCGATAGGTGCAAGTTCTACAAGTTCAGAATCAACTTCGTTCTTTACAAGACCATCTGTAATATTCTGATACCATGAACCAGCCCAATATGTAAATGCACCAGCTGAACCAGTCTGGTCATTTGACCAATACTTCTCACGAGCGATCTTTGTTGAAGCTGTAAGAGTTTCTGGATCAATTGCGCCATCAGCATAAGCCTGCTGTAATCTTAAAAGAGCATCCTTTGTTTCCTGTGTCTGGAATCCGTCATACCATGTTCCGTTCTCATCCTGAAGGATAGCTGGGTATGATCCCTGCCAGAACTCAGGTAAGTAGTTAACATAAGGAGCTTCGTTTCCTACGAAACCAGCTGCGATAACACCATATGTATCGCCTTCTACTCCGTTACCATCTGGATCTCCATTGTGGAATGCAAGAAGCATGTTGTAGTAGTCATCATATGTCTTGATTGAATCAGCATCGATACCTACTGCATCAAGCCAAGCCTTCTTTACATATGTAACACATCCGTTACCATATGTAGGAGCGAATCCGTAAAGGTGACCTTCTGAATCCTTAAGGTTTTCGTTGATTGCAGGAAGAACCATTCTTGCCTGGAAATCAGCGTTGTCATATGCATCAGCCATATCCCAAAGAAGACCTGTTGGTGCATACTGTTTGAACATATCAGCGCTCATGATGATAACATCTGGGTAATCACCACCTGCAAACAGACGACCTACTGCATCAACATAACCTGAGTGGTCAAGCTGTGAAATCTGAAGATCGATACTGTGACCGATTGCTTCACCTACAGCCTCTTCCCACTGAGCTTCGAACTCAGCCTGGCCAGCATCTACTGTAGCAGTAAGAGTACCGTTAACTACCATCTTAAGTTCTGTGAGTTCATAAGTTGACCCAGTTTCTTCTGTTGCAGCTGTTGAGTCAGCTGCTGTCTCTGTGCTTGTCTGATCTGCTGAATCTGTTGTAGTTGTAGTAGTAGAACTATTACAAGCTGCAAGAGATGTTACCATAGCAGAAGCAAGCAAAACTGATAAGACTTTTCTCTTCATTGTTGTTACCTCCCTATAAAATTAGAAAAAGTTATCATGCCAGAAGCTTACCGCCTCTCGACATGTAAACTCTACCATTTCTGTTTACATACCTTCAAGAGCCAATTTTTTAGGTCATGTGCAATTTTTGACCAGCATGCTGAAAGTGCCTATTTTAGTGCATTTGTGAAAGTGCTTACATGTTGTAATTTTTTTATAAAACTGATACAATGTGCATAATTTATAAATGATATTAGGAGCATATTCCAATGCCTTTAAATAGAAAAAAAGCAACTCGCTATAAGAATAATATTGAGTCAAAAAATGCACTTCTTGTAAGAATGACCATTTCTTATAGCATTTTTTTAGTCGCTATCCTTGTTCTCTTCTATATTATTTTCGTTGCTACAGAAAAGAATGCCAATCAGGTATACAACTACCAGAGCCGCACTAATTTTGTAAGCAATGTTGAGCTGTTCGAAAATGATATGGATATAATGGAAGTCTATGCGCGACAGATTCTTCAAAATAAGAATTTCCGTAAGATAATGAATGAGTCTACCGTAAATGATGCCTATATTGCAGCAGGTAACGAATCAGTCAATACTATGGCTACAGATATTTATGCCACTGCTCTTTTGCCTATTACGGACGTTTTTTGTTATTTCAAAAACACTAACTTTATATTAAATCCTACATATTTTATAGATATTGACCGTTATTATAACTGGATCCAGAAATACCCTGCCAATATGCAGGAATCCTTTATTGAAATAATCCAGAATCCGGATAATTATGGTAAATTCGTATCTCTTGACGAATTTACTCCTAATTCTTCCAAGCATTATTTCTTATATAGTATAGACCTTGAGGACCTTTTCTATATGGAAGCAGATGCAATTGTATGCTTTATTTTGGATGAATCCAAAATCCATGATATGTTTTCAAACAACCTTGATTCAGAACTGCTTTTTGCATCTTCCAAGTCAGGCGACATTATTTTAGATTTGGCAAAAGCCTCGGAAACAGAAGCAAACTACACCGACGTGCAAAATTTGACTTTTGTTAATTCATTTGCAGATTATCAATATGATGGAAATAATGTGACTTTTGGATACTATTATTCTCCTAAAACCGAATTTACATATTATTATTATTTTTCACCTTACGAATTTGTTACAAATAATTCTGTACCTTTCAAATTCATATTCTTTGCAATAATGAGTGTGTCCATACTTTTAGGCGCAGTACTTATATATCATTTCATTAAAGGAAATATGAAACCTATTATTGACCTTGGTGAAGAGCTCGATGAAGCGGTAGAGGCACAGACGCATCTTCAGAATATTGTAGATCAGCAAAAGCCATATATGCTCAATGCCTGCGCAAGACGACTTATGCTGGGCCTTGTAAGAGATGATGCTGAGCTGACATATATCAAGAACCTTCTTAGATTTAAAGACAATAATAAATATATTGTTCTGTACATCAATATTTATGATAATAACAGCATTGATGCTCCTGAACATGAAGCTCTCATTGCAGACAGTGATTACAGGATCAATGCCATCATCGGAAATGAAAAGCTCATAGATATCTTTACCGAATATCTTGGCGAGCCTCTGTATTACTTCACTCCTGATGTCAGATCCTATGCGGTACTTATTTCTTATGAAGAAAACAATGATTCTGAGACATTAGAACTTCAGGAAAAGATACTGAAGCTCCACAACTACCTGTTAGAACAATATTCTATCTGGCTCTATGCAGGACTTGGCAATCCTAAGAGCGAAGTAGCAACTATATGGCGCTCCTACGATCAGGCCTTTGAAGCAATAAATTATACAAACAAAAACTACATATTCCTTCCTTACCAGTTGATAAGAAAAGATTCAAGTACCTACTACTATCCTTCTGATTTCTCAACAAAACTTATCAGTTGCATTGGAGCAGGTTCTGATGACCAGATTGAATCTATCTTTACTATCATCAGGCAGGAAAATACAGAGTATAGATCACTTCCAAACAATCTGATGAATTTCCTCTTATCAGACATAAGAAACACTCTTTTCAGAGCAAAATCTTATATAACTGTAACTGAGGAAAATTCAGAGATTCTTGCCAGCATAGATGCAAAATTTAATTCAAAGCCAATATTATCTCTCAATACCCTTGAGGATATAGCTCATGCTCTGTGTAGCCTTAACGCAGCTGGCCAGGATGACGATCAGCTGATTGATACTATCAAGAAATACATCACAGATAACTTTAATGATCCTTCAATCGGTCTTTCTAAGATAAGTGATGAATTTAATATATCTGAGAGCTATTTCTCTCATATGTTTAAAGAAAAAACAGGTGAAAACTTCTCTGTTTATCTTGAAAATATTAGAATGAATGAAGCTGTAAGACTTATTAAAGAAACAGGCACAAGCTTAAATGAACTGTACATCGCTGTAGGCTACAATAATGCCAACACCTTCAGACGTGCCTTCAAGAAAAAGTTTGGTATAACTCCTAGTGCCATGAGAGATATGTAAAAAACTCCTGTCACAGATCATGATTAACAAAAGAAAACCCTTCTGAATAGCTTTCGCTAAACAGAAGGGTTTAATTTTTCTTAAATTATAATGTTACACCCTGTTTCCAGATAGCCATATCATGGAATCCGGCAAGTTCACTCTTAAGTTTTTCTCCAGATGCTGTTGCAAGGATCTTATCAAAAAGCTCATCTGTAAGTTCTTCAAAGGTTCTGCCTTCAAGGATCTGTCCAGCACCAAAGTCAATCCAGTTGCTCTTCTTCTGAGCAATAGTAGGATTAGTTGCAATCTTCATTGTTGGAACAGGACAAGCAAATGGTGTTCCTCTACCTGTTGTAAAGAGAACAATCTGTGCTCCGGCTGAAGCAAGAGCTGTAGCTGCACATAAATCATTACCTGGTGCGCATAAAAGGTTAAGGCCCTTTGTATCAGTAGTTTCACCATATTCCATTACATTCATAACAGGGAAGCTACCTGACTTCTGAGTACAACCAAGTGATTTATCTTCAAGAGTTGTAATACCGCCAGCCTTGTTTCCAGGTGAAGGATTCTCATAAATAGGCTCTCCAAGCTTGGTAAAATAGTTCTTAAAGCCATTTATCATATTAACTGTATCATTGAAGGTCTCTTCATCCTTACAACGATTCATGAGGATTGTCTCAGCACCAAACATTTCAGGTACTTCTGTAAGAATTGATGTACCACCGCACTGTACGATCTTATCTGAAATACGTCCAACCAGCGGATTAGCTGTAATTCCAGAGAATCCGTCAGAACCGCCACATTTAAGACCAATAATAAGCTTTGAAGCATCTACATCTTCTCTCTTATCATCTTTTGCAGTATTGATAAGCGCTTTCAGTATCTCAAGTCCATCTGCCATCTCATCTTCTGACTGCTGGCATACAAGGAACTTGATCCTGTCAGCATCAAAATCACCAAGATACGGCTTTAAAACATCAATATTACTATTCTCACAACCAAGACCAAGTACTAATACACCACCGGCATTTGGATGTTTGATTATATCGGATAAGATTATTCTTGTATGTTCCTGATCATCACCTGTCTGAGAGCATCCATAATTATGAGTGAAAGCAACAACTTCATCTACGCTTCCTTCTACATAATTATTAGCCTCTTTTGCAAGAGCTGTAGCAATATTATTAACACAACCTACAGTAGGAATGATCCAGATCTCGTTTCTGATACCAACTTTGCCATTTTTTCTGACAAAGCCTTTGAATGTTCTGGACTGTGTGCCCATCTTCTCAATTTTATTCTGAATATCTTCTGTATCAGGCTGATATTTATAGTCTAAAATTCCCTCAAGATTTGTCTTAACATCATGAGTATGAAGCCATCTTCCCTTTTTGATCTCTTCAGTAGTATGGCCAATAGCGTAACCGTATTTGATTACGTTGCTTCCTTCGGCAATATCCTTGATTGCCATCTTGTGACCTGCAGGAACATCATCCTCTGCAACCACAGTAAGTTTATCGTTAATCCTAACCTCGTCCCCTTTAGATATTGGATCCAGTGCAACTATTACATTGTCATCCGGATTTATCTGTAAAAATCTGCCCATCTTCTACCTCTGCTATTAATATTCTAAAAAATTCTAAAAAAGAATTGTAAGCGTTTACATGATTATAATATAATTAACGTCATTATTAGTCAATAAATATTTTCTGTTGTAATTAGTATTTACATACTGTATAATACATTTGAAATTTTATGTAAACACTTACATGAATCTAACATTACTTATACCTTATGGAGGCAAATTATATGAGTAAATTTATGGGTGAAGATTTTTTACTTCATAACGATGCAGCTAAAAAGCTCTATCACGATTATGCTGAAACAATGCCAATCCTTGACTACCATTGTCACATCAGTCCAAAGGAAATCGCTGAGGACCGTCATTTTGACAATATCACACAGGTATGGCTTGGCGGAGACCATTACAAATGGCGTCTCATGCGCGCTTTTGGTGTTGATGAGAAATATATTACAGGAGATGCTTCTGATAAGGAAAAGTTTTTACAATATGCCAGAGTACTTGGCAAGGCTGTAGGAAATCCATTATATCACTGGACACACCTTGAACTTCGCAAGTATTTTAGTTATGATGGTATCTTGAATGAGTCAACTGCAGAACAGGTTTGGGAACACTGCAATAAGATCCTCCAGGATCCATCTATGAGCGTAAGAAAGCTCATCAAGATGTCAAACGTTACACTTATCTGCACAACAGATGATCCTATCGATACACTTGAATGGCACGATAAGATCGCCGCAGATACATCTTTTGATGTAAAGGTAACTCCTGCATGGAGACCAGATAAGGCTAAAAATATCACAAAGCCTGATTTTGTTTCTTATATTGAAAAACTTTCAGAAGTTAGTGGCGTAAAGGTTGATTCTTTCAAAACACTTAAGGAAGCTCTTCATAACAGACTTGATTACTTCGCTTCTAAGAACTGCACAGTAACAGACCATGCTCTTGAGTATGTAATGTACAAGCCAGCTACAGACGAAGAAATCGAAGAAATCTTTGCTAAGCGTCTTGCAGGCAAGGAACTTACAAAGGATGAAGACCTCAAGTATCAGACAGCATTCATGATCTTTGAAGGAAAAGAAATTGCTGAAAGAAACTGGGTAATGCAGTTACACTTCGGTTGTAAGCGTGACAACAACACACCTAAGTATGAAAAGCTTGGTCCAGATACTGGTTATGACTGTATCGATGCTTACTATCCTATGTCAGAGCTTGCAGACTTCCTTAACTGCCTGCATACACAGGGATGTCTTCCAAAGACAATACTTTACAGCTTAAACCCTAACGATCTTCAGATCATTAACACAATTCTTAACTGCTTTAACGAAGGTCCTACAGTTGCTAAGCTCCAGCAGGGTTCTGCTTGGTGGTTTAATGACACAAAACTTGGTATGGAACAGCAGCTTAAGTCTGTTGCAGAATCCGGAAACCTTTCTGGTTTTGTAGGAATGCTTACAGATTCAAGAAGCTTTACATCATACACTAGACATGAGTACTTCCGTCGTATTCTTTGCAGCTACTTCGGAACACTTGTAGAAGATGGAGAATATCCAGAGGAGAATCTTGATATCCTTGGCGGCATTGTAAAAGATATTTCTTATAACAACGCTGTAAGATATTTCAACTTCCCTCTTGAGACAAAATAAGACTATGAGTAATCAGTTAACAATCTACGACATATCAAAAAAAGCCGGCGTATCCATTGCCACTGTATCACGAGTTTTAAATGGCAGCTCAAGCGTAAAGCCAAAAACCCGTAAAAAGGTAATGGACATAATCGATCAGTATGGTTATAAGCCAAATGCATTTGCCAGAGGCCTTGGTCTTAACTCTATGAAGACCATAGGCATCCTCTGTGCCGATTCATCAGACTTATATCTTGCCAAGGCAATATATTTTATAGAACGTAATCTTCGAGAAAATGGCTATAACTCAGTATTATGCTGTACAGGTTATGAGCTCGATGCAAAAAAAGAATCACTTAGTCTTCTGCTCTCTCAGCATGTAGACAGTGTTGTAATGGTAGGTTCTAACTTTGTATCATCCAATGATGAAGAGAATCAGTATATTAAAGACGCTGCCAGCAGTGTACCGATCATGTTATTAAATGCTGACTTTGATTGTCCAAATGTTTACTGCACCTTATGTGATGATCAGAAAGCTACTCAGGAAGTAACAGATGCACTTATAGCAATGGGAATCACTGACATACTGTATCTGTATAACAGCAGATCCTATAGTGGTATCAAAAAGATTTCAGGTTATCAGACTTCTTTCATCGGTCATGATCTTGAACTCAAAAAAGAGCTTCAGCAGTGCTTTAACGGAAGCCATGAGGATGTAGAAGGTGTTAAGGTATTCTTAAATGAATTATGGGATAAAGGAGTTCACTTCCATGCCATAATCACTTCAGAAGATTTCCTGGCAATCGGTGCCATGAAATTTGCTAAGTCAAAAGGCCTTAATATACCAAAGGATCTTCAGATCGTAGGATACAACAATTCAATCCTTACATTATGTTCTGAACCAGATCTTACATCAGTAAATAACCGTTTGGAAGATATGTGCGTTCAGCTTGTTAAAACACTCATAGGAACCTTAGGTCAAAACGAGATGCCGCAGAAGACAATCTTCTCCGGTGAAGTTATAAAAAGAGGTTCAACAGCTTTTTAAGCTGTTGGACCTCTTCTTTTCTAGCTTATAAGAAATTGCTTTCCTTCTTGTCTATAATCTCGCAATTACTTGTGTATCAGCGAATAATTTAATTAAGAAAGTACCATCATGCAGTTAATTCAGATGTGCAGTGAGGACACTTTGTAGCATCATGAGCGATCTCACTCTTACAATATGGACAGATCTTAACAGCTGGAGCTTCTTCCTCTTTCTTCTTAGCAAGCTTGTCATTGAGCTTATTAAGTGATTTTACAAGGCAGAAAATTACAAGAGCCATAAGAAGGAAATTTATAACTGCTGTAATGAATGTACCATAATTAAGTGTTGCAGCACCAGCTTCCTGTGCAGCTGCAAGTGTTTCATATTTTGTTCCATCAAGTGAAATAAACCAGTTATTAAAGTCAATTCCACCAGTAAGTAAACTGATGACAGGCATAATAATGTCATTAACAAGTGAATTGATAATACTCTGAAAAGCTCCACCAATAATAACACCGACTGCCAGATCCATGACGTTTCCACGCATTATAAACTCGCGAAACTCTGTTGCAAAACCCTTACTTTTTTCTAAAGCCTTTTCTTTTGTCATACTATCCTCCTTTATTCTCCTATAAAATAATTGTTGATCAAAAACCCCAATAGTCGTAAATACGACTACAAATACAATTATATCATAGGAGTTCACAGATAATACAAAAATTAAATGGAAATATTTATGAAAAGGCCGTTTCCTGTCACGGATTGTTCCATCTTTACTCTTTTATTTTCCTCACTCTTTGCTTTATATGCATTTCTAGCCATCTGCTGCAATTTAAATTCTGCATCCTGATACTGAATGTTACTACTTCTTTTCGCCTGGCTGATCATCATATTTATCTGACTGATTTCCATTTTTCAACTCCTAAATCAAAAATGACTTTATTATCAATATACTTCTGATCACATAAGATTCATCGAAACACATCGTAATGTATTAACCTAAAAATAAATTAAAAAGAAAACAAAAAGTGACTGTTGCATTTACGAATAATGAACCTCTTAAGAAACGTCCCAAAGATTCATTTTCTCAAATGCAACAGCCACTTTAATAAAAAATGAGCGTTAGACCTGACATCGAAGCTACATTCAAAAAGATATGCTTCAATTATTATGCTTGCAAAACACTATAAAGCAACAGATTAATTTGTTTCTTCTACGTATATCTTTACTCTACTCTGGATGATGCTTGAAACATCATCCACACTCTTCTGACCTGCAAAGTAAGCTGAAGCCTCTTCATCAATGATGCTCTGAATTGAATCATCGTTGTAAGAGCTGTTATTCAGGCTCTTGATAAAGTCTGTCAAATATGCAACCTCACTATCTGTCATAGGCTCAATAATAATTTCCTGATTACCTACATAATATGTTTCATCGTAAGTTACAACATTACCTTCATCATCTGTATATGACGGTTTCTGCTTTGCCAGTTCAGCCATCTGATTGAGTGCATTGATACTTACAGGCAAATTGTACAGAACAACATCGTCACTTGTCTGATATTCATCAGTATAGAAATATCTAAGAAACTGCCATGCGCCATCCTTATACTTACAAGATGCGCTCATGCAGAGCTTGGTATTGGCTGTTATAGAAGACATGCCTCCTTCTTCTGATGGGAATCCGGCAATGACCACTTCTTCGCCAAAATCGCCTTTTGCAATGTAATTAAAGTTACTGAATGATGATATACTAGCAAATTCCAAAATAGAAGTATTATCTCTGTAAAAGGCTGTTGTATCCTTTTCCCAGTATGACTGATCTATTTCTTCAGGAACCTTGGCAACCAGTTCAAGAATTGACTTAAACTCATCTGTATCATATTTGCACTCCTTAGAAGCAAAATCAACGAAATGACTACCTCCTATCTTTAGGATAGTCTGGAACATATCATTTCTTGTCAGCAATCCGCCAAACAATGAAGTATCAACATTCATATCCTTCATCAGCTTGGTTAATCCATCTACTGTCCATTCCTCAGCGCTATCGTAAACCGACTTCTTAACTACAACTGTTTCAATTGTAAAAGTTGGAACAACAGCATACATTTTGCCATTATACTTAAATGCATCTATGACATTATCCAGATACTCATTTTTACTAAGTTCTTCATCATTCTCAAAGTAAGACTGAAGATCTTCAAAAACACCTTTGGCAAAATAGCTTTCATAAGGCATCCATGGAGAAAGGATCAAAATATCAGGAGTATTACCGGATACAATATCATTATTCAGCTTGGTGAGACCCGCCTCATAATCAGCATCAGTATTATATTTAGAATAATCGATAATAGATATCTTGTATTCATCACTGTTCTGATTGAATTTTACAACCTGTTTCCTTATCTCATAATCGATATAATAAGTACCTAAAGTAAGTACTTTCTTATCAGCCACATCCTTAGGATCAACCTTAGTCAGCTTATATAGCTTATTGCCATCTCCATTGTCAAAATAAGCAAGAAACTCTGTTTCGCTGATTGGAACAGCCATATCAAGACTATAAGTATCGATATTTGAATCAATATAATTCAAAAGAAGCTGTCCACCATCATTCCCAATATTTAAGCCATACAATCCAGTATTATCACATCCGATAAAAGTATAGCCTATGCCTTCTTTCAGGCTATAAGCATTTCCTATATTAGTTGCACTGCTTTCAATAATTTTATAATTATCATCAAGTTCATATAATGAATATGAACCACTATCATAGCTTGTTACGTACAGCTTACCCTGAGAAGCATAAAGATTCTGCCATGAAGCAACTGTCTCTGCATCAGTAGCAGTTTTTACAAATTCGCCGCTCTCAGGATCATACAGGTTCAAACCCTGTGTGCTATTTACAAATAATCCTGTATCTTTGACATAAATAGTATTGGAAGGATAAAAATAATCATCTTCTTCACTAGTACTTATCCTTAAATCAGTTCTCCATAACTCATTAAAATTACTGTCAAACTTAATCAGATAATAATTATCATGATAATTATTTGGTGAATAATCATAATTATTTAAAATAGCATAGATGTTACCATCTCCATCATAAGAAATACTTGAATAAGAATTGCTTTCCTCATAAAAGAATGTATTTTCTGCAAAATTACTTCCATCTATACCAAATGAAGCAATATGCATGGTACAACTGCCATCATCAGAATAATCATTACCATAGAGGAATACCTTGTCATCCACCTTGCTGATATTGTAATATGACACGTTTCCGTCTAACTGAACAGCATCAAATTCTTCGATGCTATAAACGTAATCCTTGGCATGAGACGCAGTCTGCGCAGTTGTGTTTTCACTATCTGTTTTCTTACTACATCCTGTTGCAGATAACAGAAGTGTTGAAGCAAGTAAAAAAGCTACAAGTTGATTAAATCTCTTTTTCATAAAAAGCCCCCTCACTAAAAATTTAAAAATATCTCCATTTATCTCTTTCATATTTTAAACTGGACTCTAAATCATACTTTCTATCTAATATATACGTATATATGCCCTTGGCTGTCCATTTTTTATGTCTATAACTATATACGATCTTGTAAACCAGCATGCATACAAGAACAAGTACACATATAACCCTGATAGCAAATATTATGGCAAAAATATCTTCCCAGCCTCTTGCTATATTTTCCCAATAAGGAAAAGTAACATTAAAAGTTCTCATGCTCCTTGTAGGGAAAGCATTTATAACATTTAGCATCGGGATGATTCCAAAACGTTCCTTGTTATCTACCACCAGAACGCTCTTCTCATCCATACCAAGCTTACCTGCAAGAACTGATCTTGCATAACCATCAACAGGGTTAGGCATAACCACTTCATAGCAAGAAATAGCACCAGGATCTGACTCAGAATATGAAGCACTGTCAGATGTCGAATTGGAAGCGTTGCTAGTGCTTGAACTGTCCGAAGATTTCGTATCACTGCTGGATCTGAAAGCTGATGAAACACTGGTTCCGTATACACTGCCGTAATTATACAAAGAATAATATGACAAAAAGCAGATTGGGCCATTTATACCGGCCGCTTTACTCATCTTGTCACTATCAAATCTGGCTACACCAGTAATGATATGTGGAACACCACTGATCTCAATAGTCTCTCCGATAATATCATTAGATCCAAACAGCTGCCACGCCAGATTCTCGTCGATCACTACTTTGTCATTCATGAGATCGTCGCCGTTATAATATGAGCCGGTAATAAGTGTCACAGGATGAAATACAAAAAAATCACCGCCAGTTCCAATTGCTGTAGCTTCAACAGACTTATTATTAGCCATGGCTGTTATGGAACCTACACTACTATAACAATCAGTCCAGTTATCAATGGTATCTTCCTCATCAGTTCCATCATCAATAGCATCCTCAGTCATTGCATTACTGATACGATACTCAAACTCTTTGATCTTACTCTCAGTAACAGAAGTTCCCTGCGAAAAAAAGATACTGGCCTGACCAAAACTTCCATCACTGCTCCACCTGTTAGAAACAAGCTGATCATTAAGAAGAGATATCTTAAAATTCATCCAGGTGCTGGCTACAAAATATATTATCAAACAGGCCAAACATATACTCAGCCTTATGATCTGCCACTTTGACAGATGTTTAAATTTCTCTAAAAAACTCTTTATCTTTTTCATCACAAATTAGTATTGGCAAGCCTTACCTGCTGTCCTGCTGTAATTGGACTTGTTGTTGTAGTAATTACGTATTCATATCCTTCAAGACTTCCACTGATAGCACTAGTTGTATCATCAGAAGCGAGCACTTCAACATCTACTCTCTGTGCTATATATCTGTTTCCTAAAGGACTTGATTTGATATTTACGATAAGAATAAATTTACCGTTACTATCCTGTCTGATGGCGCTGTTAGGAACAGTGAAATCATAATCAGAAGAGCTTTCTCCGATCTGAAGACTTACACTCTGACCTGTAGTAACTTCCGGACTCTCAATAGTAAATACCAATTGCTTCTTGTTAGCAGGATCTGATGTGTCTGCCTTAATAGCAGTAAGTGTAGCCTTGAAATCAGTGTAATACCATGAATTCTGTGGTTCAGCAATATCACCGACTTTGAGCTTTTTAGCCTGCGCTGTAGTCACAGAAAAGCTTGTAGTCATTGCCTTTCCATCAATCTGGATAACTGCAACAGCTGTATCTGCCTTAGTTGTCTCACCTGCCACAAGGCCAAGTGAACTGATTATTCCATCAACAGGAGCCTTGATAGATGCGCCGACTGATTCGGATTCAAGTTTACTTACTTTTTCTTTTTGTTCAGCAATCTTATCTCTCTGATCACATAAACTGATTTCTGTTTTAATGCTTGTTAATAGATCTTTCTTTTCCTGCTCTGCATCTTTTAAAGCCTGAGCAGTTTTAGTCTTTTCCTGAGTAGCAGTAGCCAGGTCATATGCATATGCAGCAGCCATCTGAGCTGCATATGTCGAAAGCTGAGACTTATTCTTTTCTAATTCTTCTTTCTGCTTAGTTAATTCATTTACTCTTTCAGTATCACCAGCCTGCTGAGCACAAACAATTTCATAATCCAGTTCAGCTTTCATATACTCTGGAGTTGCTGTATTATAAGAATTTTCAGCAGCATCAGCAGCTGCAAGATTAGTATAATAATCAACTACAGCCTGAGCCGCATCATCTGCAGCTTTAGCCGCCTGATATTTATCCTCAGCAGCTTTTATCTCTGTCTGATAAGTATCATAAGTTGTCTTTCTTCCACTTCTGACATTAGTAATAACGTCATCAGGAATATCACCAGAAAAAAGAGACTGCTCATAGGCAAGTTCTAATTCATCAAGAGTCTTTCTTGCCTCTTCAAGCTCATCAGATTCTTTATCCTCAAGATAATAAATAACATCATCCTTACTTACATGGTCACCAACCTTAACTGCGACACTGGCAATCTTTCTAGTCTCTGACACCATGATGCTGTACGGGTCGTCGGCTTCAACAGTGCCTGTTCCCCTTATCTTAGGTGACACCTTACCTGACTGGACCATCTGCGTTGCAACTTCCGGCAAAGTGTAGTTCATGATCGTATTTGAGAAAAAGGTAAGAACCAGCATGATTGCTAAAAATGCAATTGCAAAATCCTTAATAAGATCCTTTTTCCTGTTAGCTTTCTTTTCCTGAATATCTACCTCAGACATAACTATTCCTTCCCTTACTCCTCGAATAAAACTAAAAATTCTAAAACTGTTAACCTTTGATACCGCCCTGATAGGATATACCCTCAACCAGATACTCTTCACCATACATAAAGATCAAAAGTGGCGGAACCATATAAATAACTGCTACTGCAAAAGCAAGACTAATTTCCCCGGAATTAATCTTGGACAAAAATACTGATAATGGATGCAACTGCTCATCTGACAATAATATAAGCGGCTGCTCAACCATATTCCAAAAATCTATAAAGATCAGGATCGCGATAGCACAAATACCATTTTTACATAATGGAAAACAGATCTTAGAGAACAACTGCCATTCATCTGCGCCATCAATCTGTCCGGCTTCAAGTACTTCAAGCGGTATCCTGCGCATAAATTTTGTCAGAAGATAAACCGCAAATGGTGAAAAGATACCTGGAAGCCATATTGCCCATCTGGTTCCCAGAATTCCAAGCCAGTTTGAAACCATGTAGTTTGGAACCAGCGTTACCTGATAAGGCATCATCATCATGATGATGTACAAAAAGAATATGATTTCCTTAACCTTGCCATGATACCTTGCAAAACCGTAGGATGCCAAAGCCGCTACAAACAGCTGAAAAAATACAATAGGCACTACGTAAATCACAGAATTCCAAAACTTGAACAGATAATCCGGACTCTTTAATAAAACTGTAAAATACTGACTAAAAGTGACCATATCAGGTATAAACTTCAAATTGACAGTTTTTGAAATAAATACCTTACCTCCGGAATCAGATCTGGCAAATACAGAACCATAATTAGAACTGATTTCAGAAGGAGCCATAAATGAATTTGTAATTGTAAGTATGACCGGCATCAGGAACAGTATCGCAAAAAAAGCTGCAATGACAGTTCCTGTAATTCTTTCTGCAAGAACTACCCTCTTATGCCGTCTCCCTCTTTTTATATAATTTGGTGTCTTCATAAAATCCTTTTTTAGCCCTCAATATCCTTACCATAATTATTTTCAACCATCATCATAACTGCTACCAAAGCTGCAATTACAATTGCCATTATTATGGCTGCAGATGAAAGCTTTTGATAATCCAGCGAAGCAAATGTATTATTCATAAAATGCTGCAACATATACAACGAATCATATGGATAATCTCCTGTCAGCAGATATATCTCTCTAAATACCTTGAAGGAGTTGATGACTGACATGATCGCAACAAATAAAATCGTTGATGACAAATATCTCATTTTGATCATCCAGAATATCTGCAAATCTGAAGCATTTTCAAGCCTTGCCACCTCTATAAGATCCTTTGGCACACTGGATAACGCTGCCATGAACAGGATCATGTTATATCCAAGATTCTTCCATAAAAACAGAACTACAATAACTATCTGGGCCTGATCAGATTTGAGCCAGTCAATCTTACCTCCGCCAAACTGCATCATAATATCATTTACAAGGCCGTTATAATGAAACAACACCTGCCATATAAGTACTATCGATGCGATAGGTACCATCATAGGAGTCAGGAAAAAGGTTCTGAAATGACTCTTGAAAAATATCCTTGACTCCATTACAACTGCCAGAAACAATGACAATACAACTGCCAATGGAACTGAAACAATTGAAAACATAAATGTATTATTGGAAGCCAAGCGATACGCGCCGTTATTCCATACTTTTACATAATTACTGAAACCCACAAACTCATGTTGGATAGGATTATTTACTAAGGAATAATAAATAACCACAAAGAAAGGTAGCACAAAAAACAAAAGTACTCCCAAGAGACTAGGTGCCAAAAACATCCATGATATGCGCTTTTTTGCAGCAATTTTCTTGCTGATCACAGACTTGGTTCTGCAAGATGTGGATGCATTTTTCCTAAGAAATCTATTTAATTTTTCCCCTGTTTTTAATTTCTCCACCGTTTCCTCACAACAAATATAGAAAATTATATCATAGTTTCAATCAATTATTCGTATCTTCTACCACAAAATTCGGTACACTGCCCTTTTCAAACATGAAATATGAACTCGTATATGTAGTATTCTCTTCATTAATATCCTTATACTGTACATATACGCCATACTGATTATTCAATTTATCATATGGATACCAGTCAGATAGAAAATTAGCTGACACTACATTTTTCATTATTTCTGAAATCTGCGCCTTATCCGTATATTCTACAGATGTCTCATTTCCATATTCCAAAGAACTCTCATCCTCTACTTCAAGATCATGACCAGGATAATAATTCTCCACTGTTAATGATTTAATGTAGGCCGTATCCTTAGTAGAATCCGCATAAACACCAATGTCCTGAAGGTACTTAATTGTATTGGTATATGAAGAATAAACAGGATAACTCTCATCTACAAAATAGTAATCTTCATCATTGTATTCATAATTAGAAATCTCAAAAAGTCCCTCAAAATCAGCATTTGTAGCCATTGAATAATTATAATTTTCAAGAATATCCTTCTGATATGCCAATTTAAAGGATTCATAATCCTCTACAACACCAGATACCATTTCAGATTCAGTACTAAAGGTACAATCAGCATAATCGAACATCTCATGTTCAGTTGGAAATTCCTTAAATACATCATAGTAACTGGTAATGTATTCCTTTGAACCTATGATTCTGTCCATGATTGCAGCATCAACATCGTAAGGAATATACATAGTTCTATATACAACTCTTCCAGAATTGAGCCTATATCCCACCTGAACAGCCCAGGCTTTATCATAAAGCTTTTCTCTGTCATTTTTTTTCACATACTCATTGCAATAATCAACAAGTTCTTTCATAGCAGATTTGTCAGTAAGGAACATCCTCTTTTCCAAATCTCTGGCACGACCGTCATCATATCTATATGAGTTATAATTATTGAAATAATCCATATATCCATAGGATGAATACTTTACAATGAAATATGAAGAATAAGCATTTTCATCAGGTATATAAGAATCATATCCAAAAACATCATTATTTAAACTGATAAATATAAATACAACTGCTGCAAGTGCAATGATATTGCCAAATATGTCTTTGTAAAAAAGCTTAAAGTCAGCCTGAATATAGGCTTCAATTATAAAGGCACTCAAAATGCATCCTATGACCATAGCAGCTAAGATCATATAATTCCTGCTAGGATTGTATTCAGAATAAATATAGTAAATAATCAGTCCCAGCAACAAGCCTGAAAGAACTGAAAGAGATAATTTAACAATCTTTTGAACTATAGGAAAACATATAGTCTTTCCTGCCCATTCATTTTTTCTCTTTTTATAGGCCATTACTGCAAAAAACAATGCTATAAGCCCAGTTAATGCAATATCCAAAACATTGAGCCAGGATGAACAGATCATAGACTTCAGATTGTCCATAGTCAGTCTTCCTGTATCATAACCAAATACGCCGGAACACTGTTCTATAATATGGATCACATCAACTGCAGGAGAAAAAAAGTAGCTCTCCTTCGTAAGAGTTGAATAAGTAATAAAAAATATTTCTCTGTAAAAAGAAAGCAACGCTGCACAAACAGAAAAAACAAATTGCCAGAATATTGACATGATAATGGCTGTAAACAAATTACCAGAAAGCATTATTCCTAAAATAGTAATATTGTAAAAAGCAAGGTAAACCGCCATCACATATACAAAGGCGCAAAGAGCCTCTACTATAAGAGTTCTCGTAAAAGCACCAAAAATAGCTGCAAGAATAAGAGTTATTACAATAATGATCAGATATAGGAATGAAAAATTTCTTATTCCATCCACATATCTGGTAATAAACCTCTTTTTATTTGAAGTTGGCTGACTAACAAAAAAATCCAACTGCTTTTGTGAAAACAGGTAATTAAATTCTGACAGAGCAAAAATAAAAGCAAGGACTATAGCAAATATGATCCCTATCTGCCTAAAACCAATAACTTTACTAATAGCATTGACCTGCTCCATATGTATAGTCTCAGATGACTGCAGATTATTGACGCCATACATATATGCTCTATTCACAAGAACTATAACAGCAGAAATATAAAACAGCAGCATTGTAATAAGTGAAACAACCATTAAAGGTGTAAAACGGATTTTATATGCTTTTTTCTTAACATTATTCAAGGATGAATTTTCTGATGTCATAACCTACAACCTCCGTTTCACTGATAAATATTTCTTCCAAAGTGAGAGCCAAAATCTCGAAAAATACTGTATTAACAGCCCTGAACCTGCTCTCGATTTCTTCTCTGGTGCCCCTGACAGTAATTGTATGAAGTCTTCCTCTTGTATCATGGATCATGACTTCAAGACCCTCCAAAGCGGCTTCCTCGTCTTCTTTGGATTCAAATACACACTGTATCTTCTGAACATTGAGCTTCATATTCTCAATATCCTCAGATAAAAGAATACCGCCCTGATGGAGAAGACCAACGTGGTCGCATATATCTTCAAGTTCTCTAAGATTATGAGAAGCAATTACAGGAGTAAGTCCTCTATCTGCCATTTCTGCAGCAAAAAGGCTCTTGACCCCTTGTCTTACCACAGGATCAAGACCATCAAATGTCTCATCACATAATAAATATTTGGTATTTGCACTAATTCCAAGAAGTATGGATAACTGTTTCTTCATACCCTTTGAAAAAGTGCTGATTTTTCTATTACTATCAATACCAAAACCAACAATAAGTTTATTAAACTTCAGAAGGTCAAAACTATCATAAACACTGGCATAGTATCTTGACATGTCATCTGAATTGGAATTAGGCATGAAATACGCATCATCAGAAATAAAGAAAAGATTCTTCTTAACTTCTGCATTATCATAAATAGGGAAATGATCCATGCATACCGTACCTGAATCAGGCTTTAACACTCCGCTCATCATACGAAGAAGTGTACTTTTTCCTGCCCCGTTAGTACCTATAAGTCCGAAAACTTCTCCATCTTTAACGGAAAGTGAAACCTGATGAACAGCTTTAATATTGTCGAATGATTTTTCTAGCATAACCGCTTCAATCATGTGCTTTTCCTCCGTCAACAATTTTTTCCAATATTTCCTCTTTTGTAAAACCTATCTCAAAAGCCTCCTCCATAAGAGCCTTGATATCAGCAATAATTTGTTCTTTTTTGGCTTCTTTTAAGGACTGATCAGCCCTGACAAAATTCCCCTTACCCTTGACGGTGTAGATGTACCCCTGTCGCTCCAATTCAATATAAGCTTTCTGAATCGTGTTAGGATTGGCAGAAAGCTCAACAGCAAGGCTTCTTACAGATGGCATCTGATCACCGTCCTGTAAAACGCCCTTCAATATTTGGATTTTGAAATTTTCAACGATCTGTTCATAGATAGGTCTGCTATCCTGAAAATTAACCAGATTCATTGCCATCTCCCTCTCAAAAATATTGATCTATCTTAAAACTAAAAAGTTCTATATACATTTAGTGCTTGCATGTTAGGGGACACGCAAGCACAAGCATAGAAAAAATAAAGTATGGGGTGTACTATATGAACTAGTACACTTATAAATTATCACTTCACTCGTTCGATGTCAACAAATATTTTAAAGTTTTTTATATAAAATGACCCCAGGGGACGTATAAAATGACCCCAGGGGACGGAGTTAACGGGTCATTCTGACCAATGGTCAAAATGACCCGCTAACCCCGTCCCTTGGGGTCAAAAATAGAAAAGCAAGCCTTACATGCCAAAATTGACACATAGAGCTTGCTTTCAAAATACTACTTTAGTTCTTAAATGAATGTACTGGTGCAGGTATTCTGCCGCCACGGTTTACAAAATTATCGCAGGAGAACTGATTTACAGGCATGATAGGTGCATAGCCTAAAAGGCCTCCAAATTCAACAGTCTCACCAACTCCCTTACCAATAACAGGGATAAGTCTTACTGCTGTAGTCTTCTGGTTGATCATGCCAATAGCCATCTCATCAGCAATGATACCGGCAATTGTAGTATCCTTGGTATCTCCAGGGATAGCGATCATATCAAGACCAACAGAACATACACAAGTCATAGCTTCAAGCTTTTCAAGAGTAAGTGCCCCTGCCTCAACAGCATTGATCATTCCCTGATCTTCGCTTACAGGAATAAATGCACCAGACAATCCTCCAACGTAAGAAGATGCCATTACACCGCCTTTTTTGACCTGATCATTCAAAAGAGCCAGTGCTGCAGTTGTTCCAGGTGCTCCGGCATGCTCAACACCGATCTCATGAAGGATATCAGCAACACTATCGCCAATAGCCGGTGTAGGTGCAAGTGAAAGATCTATGATTCCAAATGGTACTCCGAGTCTCTTGGAAGCTTCTTTTGCAACAAGCTGTCCTACTCTGGTTACCTTAAATGCAGTCTTTTTGATTGTTTCGCAGAGTACTTCAAAGTCCTCTCCTCTAACCTTTTCAAGAGCAGTCTTAACAACTCCAGGTCCGCTGACACCAACATTAATAATTCTGTCAGCTTCTGTAACTCCATGAAAAGCACCAGCCATGAATGGGTTATCATCAGGAGCATTACAGAAAATCACAAGCTTGGCACAGCCAAGTGAATCAGCTTCTTTGGTAGCTTCTGCAGTCTTTTTTACAATAGTACCCATGAGTCTGACTGCATCCATATTGATACCTGTTTTAGTTGAACCAACATTTATTGAAGAACATACAACCTCTGTGCTGGCAAGAGCCTCTGGAATTGACTCAATCAAAAGTCTTTCAGCCTCAGTCATTCCCTTGCTGACAAGAGCTGAATAACCACCGATAAAATTAACTCCGACTTTTTTTGCAACTTCATCAAGAGTCTTGGCTATTTTTACAAAATCGCTGCTGCTCTTACATGCAGCACCACCAATAAGTGCAATAGGAGTAACAGATATTCTCTTATTAACTACAGGAATGCCGTACTCAGCAGCAATATCATCACCGGTTTTAACAAGATCTTTGGCAGACTCATAGATCTTGTCATATATATTTTTACAAAGCTTATCTATATCAGAATCGATACAATCAAGAAGGCTGATACCCATTGTTATAGTCCTGACGTCAAGGTTTTCCTTCTCAATCATTTCATTGGTTTCTGAAACCTCTGAAAAGTTAATCATTATATTCTCTCCTTTTTAAATGGCCTGTTAAACATATTTTTAGAATATTCATCCAAAAATAATCAGATTCTGTGCATAGAATCAAAAATATCTTCTCTCTGGCACTTAACTACAACGCCAATTTCTTTTCCAAGTTCATCCAGCTCATCACCGATAACCTTGAATTCACCATCTGAAGAAGATAGATCAACTATCATCATCATATTAAAATAACCTGAAACAATTGTCTGAGAAATATCAAGAATATTGATCTTATGATCTGCAAGATATGTACAGATCTTTGCGATGATACCGACAGTATCTTTGCCCACAACAGTAATAATAGCTTTGTTCATAATAGTCTCCTGTCTTTACTTTTACTTGCAAAAATATGCAACTTTGTTTTTAACTATATACCATTACCACTATAAAAAGCAATTGATGATATATAATTTATTGATTATAATAAAAAAGAATGTCGCGAGCGACATTCTCGCGCCGAGCGCGGTTGCATTTATGCAACATATTCCTATCGCGCGAGTGCGCATCCATAGCGGAGCGTTTTTTATGATATAGGAATTTCGGAGAAATTTCCTATATCATAAAAAAGCTAATCACAGTTCAGATATAGTTCATGAGGAAAAAAATGAAATACATTATATATAAGGTTCTTGCAATAATAACAATGCTTGCCTGCCTTACCGGATGCAGAACAGATAATACTATTTCAGGTTCTGATGCCTCAAACACAGCATCCACGGAAGAAAACAACGAGATCAAAGTTAATTTTTTAAATGTCGGCAAAGCAGATTGTATAGCAATTGAAATTGAAGACAAGCTCATAATGATAGATACAGGTACAACAGAATCTATTGAAGTAGTTGATGAATACCTTGAATTAAAAGGCTATGATACGATAGACATGCTTTTCATAACTCATTTTGACAAGGATCATGTCGGCGGCGCGGCTCATCTGATCGAAAATTATAATGTTGGCAAAGTAATAACCACCTTCTACGAGGCAAAGGTATCTGATGAAATAGATAATTATCATGCCGCTCTCGAAGAAAAAGGAATTACACCTGACCTTGTAAGCAGCGATGAGACCTTGAATGTAGGCGATGTTTCTTTTGCAATCTATCCGCCTCAGCAGACAGAGTATGAAAAAGACACCAGCAATAACTCTTCTCTGGTGATACGCATGGTATATGGCGATACCTCATTTTTATTTGCCGGAGATGCTCAGAAAGAAAGAATAAATGAGCTGTTGGAGATACCTGATCTTCAATCAGATGTACTAAAGATTCCTCATCATGGTAATCTTGCAAAGAACAGCGAAGATCTTATAGATTACGTAGATCCTGATTATGCTGTGATCACCTGCTCAGACGAAGAACCAGAGGACGAAGAACTTGTAGAGCTTCTTGAGGATCGAGAGATAACAACATATCTTACAAGAGACGGAATGGTCAGCATCACCAGTGATGGAGAGACCTTGAGCGTTTCACAATTTGTTTTTATGTAAAAAGAAAGTGCAACTAAATGGAATAATTCCCATATAGTTGCACTTTTTAATACCTATATCATTCATTGAATCTACTGAATCTGTTATGCAATAATTGATTATTAATCTGTTTTATAAAAACAATTCATCATACTTCTATGATAGGTGACTGCTCGCTTCTGGATGCCACATAAAGCGGAAAATCATTTCCATGATAAGGCGTATCAGACATCTCAATCTCCACTCTGACTGTCTCGTAAGCAAGCTCAGGAAGATTGTTTTCTTTACTAAGGTGTCCCAGTAAGATTCCCTTCATCTTGTCATTCAAAAGCTTAGTCAAAAGCTCTCCACTCTTTTCATTTGAAAGATGTCCCTTATCTCCAAGAATACGTCTCTTAAGCTGATATGGATAAGGTCCCATCTGCAGCATACGCACATCATGATTAGCTTCTATCAAAAGCGCATCGAGCCCCTGCAGACAGTCTACAGTGTAATCTGTATAACAGCCCATATCAGTTGCCACTGCAATCTTTTTATCACCATAGCTGACTCTGTAAGCAACAGGTTCAAGCGCATCGTGGGATATAGCCATAGGATTGATCACAAGATCTTTTAAAGCAATCTTTTCATCTGCCTTTATAACTCTTCTGTCAAAATCAGGCATATCACCTTTTTTATCTGCGTTATCAATACCTGTCAGTGTTCCTCTGGTTGCAAAAACAGGAACATCATGCTTTTTCAAAAGGGTCTTAAGACCAGCTATATGGTCTGAATGCTCATGAGTTACAAATAATCCATCCAGATCCCCCAATGAAATATCAAGCTTTTCAAGACCTTCCCTGATCCTCTTACAACTGATACCTGCATCTATAAGAATATGTGTAGTGTCAGAACCCACATAAATACAATTGCCGCTGCTCCCGCTAGCAATACTAACTAATCTCATACTTTTTACTCCACTCTGTTATAAAATAAAAAAGTTACTCCAAATAGTTTTTTGGCTATCTGGAGTAACAATAAAAAACTTATTTATTTGTTTTCCTGCCAGTATACTTCGATCTTATCGCCTTCATTGATGGGCTCCATATAATCCGGAGTAGATCCGTTCAATGTGGTCACAATCATTCTACCATTAGGTTTGGATAAATCAAAGTCTATTGCATCAAAAATATCTACAAAAATATAACTGGACTTGCCATGAAGCGTTACAGCATCGTTATTTACAAGAATATGAAGGTCTCTTGCAAGTACATTTTTCACCGGCTCCTGAACGGCATTTTCATCATATACATCCTCAGGATCTGGTTCCGGCAATTTGTCGTATTCGCTCTGTGCCTCATCTTCGATTTCCTGCTCAACCTCTTCTGCGTCAGGATAATCCTTGTAATATTCCATTACAACTTCAGACTGATCTTTAAATTCAACCTTGAAGTTCTCATATACCGGAGTATCAGGTTCTGCAACTTCATTGTTGACTATGATCACAGTGTTAGGCGTGAGCTCAATATCCATGAGTTCAGCAATCTGAGCAGCTGTATCATAATCAAGTACTCTTACATCATCACCAGGCTTAATATCATAAAATCTGGTCTCAGGATTGCCATTAACCGTAGCATAGCGTGAAGCTTCAACATTTTTGCCGTTAACATTGACAATAAACTTGGTCTTAAACTCAGGAATGTTCTCAATGCTAGCCTTACCAGGTCTGCCTGCAGTAGCGCCTTTTACCTCGATAATATCATTGGCACGTATCTTGGAATGGATATCTGCAGCCTTACCGTTAAGAGTTATAACTGCTGACTCACCAAATTCACCTCGTGCGCCTCGCTCCTGTCCGTTAACAGTGTACTTAAGCTCTGGACCTCTCTTAGGGAAAAGATCCTCATTAGGGAATTCAGCCTGCATTGCAGCATCAACAATTGCAAGTCTTCCATTATCGTATATCTTGGTCTGCTGACCATTAAAGGATACAAAGATAAAGTTATTGCACTCCTCATAATAGCTTATGCAGATACCAAGAGGCGTAACCATAAGTGAATTACGTTCTATCGCTCCGTCATTAAGGAACTCAATATCCTTCATGACTTCCTCTCCTCGAAGGGCTACACGCTCTTCAGGAAGCTCGAGGTATTTGGCGATTGCTTTGGTATAGCCCGGAACGCAGCCGCCTCCACCAACAACGAATACAGCACTTACAGGGCGGTCTCCATTTAAAGTCTTGATCTGTGCAGCTGCTTTTGCCGCCATATCTTCAACCAGCGGCTTGATGATCTTGGCTATTTCCTTGGAAGTGATAGTCTTCTCAAGGCCCATGATATCTGTATACTGTACTTTATTTTCTTTACTGGATTCGATTTTGATCTGATCAGCAGTATTAAAATCAACCAGACAATGATGAGCAATAGCTTCTGTAATATGGTCACCTGCTATTGGAAGCATACCATAGGCAGTGATCGTGCCATCATCAGTGATACATATATCCGATGTTCCTGCACCTACGTCAATAAGCGCAAGATTCAGCATACGGTATCTGTCAGGAATTGCAACCATCATAGCTGCTATAGGCTCCAGTGTCAGATTGGCTACTGACAGATCAGCCCTTTCACACGCCTTGTACAGACCATCAACGCAATCGTCAGGAAGAAACGTTGCTATAAGATCTACACCGACTTTTCCTGCATTATGTCCTTCCAGATTGGCTATCTGATACCCATCCAGATAATAATGCATCACAGAATAACCAACCAGATAGAATTTCATATCATGACTGTCATCTGATAAAAAGTCTGCATATGCTTTTTCAACTGCTTTGGAATTCAGATTATAGATATCTTCATCTGTTATTTCATGTGAATCAGGATATTCATATTCAAAAGATGTTTTTACAGTTCGAAGCACACGACCAGCCGCTGCAATACAAACATCTGTCAGATGAATGTCTGTATCAGCTTCCAAATGCTCCTTTACAACCTTGATAGTAGCTCCAACTTTGCCAATGTCATGGATCTGACCATCAAGCATGGCTCTTGTGGAATGAGTCTGCACATTCTGAGCAATGACAACGAACTTGCCATCTCTCATATAGCCGACGGTTCCCATGACATTTCTTGTACCAATATCAAGACCAAATACTACATGTTCATCACTCTGCTGTAAACTCGCCATATATCACTAGTCCCCTCATAAAATAATTGTGTGATTTCAAATAGCTAGCTGTGTTTCGCAGGATCTTGTCTCTTTTCTTACAACAATGCCCTATCAATCTGTTTGCAGGTATCTTCAAGAGTACCACTATTATCAATTACGACTTTGCAATGAGATCTGAATTCGTCTTCGGACAACTGATTCTTAAAGATATTATCAATCTTCTCGTCACTATAGCCACGAGACTCTTTAAGTCGCTGTCTTCGAACTTCTTTCTCTGCATAAATATACCAAAGCTCATCAACGATCTTATCGTATCCGCATTCAATTAATAGTGCTGCTTCGATGAAAAGAAAATCCAAAACCCCCGATGATCTTTCATTATTTATTACTTCTATTATATAATTTTTTGTGGCAGGATGCAGTACTTCATTTACATTTTTTAACAATTTTTCGTTAGAAAATATTTTTGAAGCCATTTTATTTTTATCTATCTCACCATCGTCGCCAACAACATCTGTGCCTAAAAGCTCAATAAGAGGCTCATAGCAAGAGCCTCCTTTAAGTTTTAGGTCATTAGCAACCTGATCAGCATAAATGATCCTGCAATTGTATTTTTCCTGTATATATCCAAGGACTCTGCTTTTGCCGGCACCAACGCCGCCCGTAACACCAATTATCTTCATCACTTAGCCTCGTACCAATCCTTTCCGGTATGGCATTCAACTTCCAATGGAACAAGGAGGTCTGCTGCATGCATCATCTCCTCTTCAAGAATAGCTTTTACAAGCTCTATCTCATCAGGAGCTGTCTCAATAACAAGTTCATCGTGAATCTGCAGGATGAGCTGAGACTTTAATTTTTCAGCCTTCAATCTTCTCCAGACCTTGATCATGGCAATCTTCATGATATCAGCAGCTGTTCCCTGTATAGGCGCATTCATAGCTACTCTTTCGCCAAACTGCCTTACCATATATGCTCCGGATTTAAGTTCAGGCATTGGCCTTCTTCTACCATAAATTGTCTCTGCGTAGCCTTTTTCTTTAGCCTGAGAGATAGCTCTTTCCTGATACTGCTGTACTCCAGGATATGTTGCAAAATACTGCTCCATATACTCTTTTGCTTCAGCCCTTGAGATACTCAGATCTTCACTAAGTCCAAATGTGCTCATTCCATAGACAATACCAAAATTTACTGCCTTGGCATTTCTTCTCTGGAGGTCAGTTACCTCTTCAAAAGGAGTATTAAATACCTTGGAAGCTGTGATCCTATGAATATCCTTGCCTTCATGGTAAGCCTCGATCAGGCCCTTATCGCCGGACATATGGGCAAGAATACGCAACTCAATCTGTGAATAATCCGCATCAGCAAAAACATATCCATCCTTTGGAACAAATACCTTACGGATGCTTCTGCCCTCTTCAGTACGCATAGGAATATTCTGCAGATTCGGCTCTGTAGAACTGATACGTCCGGTAGCAGTAATAGTCTGGTTAAAGCTAGTATGAATACGGCCATCTCCTTCAATGTACTCTGCAAGACCATCAGCATAGGTACTCTTTAGTTTTGCAAGGCCTCTGTATTCCAATACGTCTCTGACAATCTTGTGTTCTGGAGCCAGTTTATCCAGTACATCTGCCGCTGTGGAATAGCCGGACTTAGTCTTTTTGCCGCCTGGCAGTCCAAGCTTTTCAAACAATACTTCTCCAAGCTGCTTTGGAGAATTGATATTAAACTCAGTTCCTGCTTCTGCAAGGATTTCTTTTTCAAGAACTTCAATACGCTGGGCAAGGTTATCGCTGTAAACCTTGAGCTGATCGCGTTTTGCAATGATGCCAACTCTCTCCATATCATAAAGAATATAAGAAAGAGGCATCTCAATATCATAAAACAGATCTGCCATCTGCTCTTCAACGAGTTTTTTCTCTATAAGAGGTGCTGACAAGAAAGATACCTGCGCAATAGTTCCGGCAAAAGACGCTACAAGAGCCTCATCGCTTTCCTTTAAAGAAGCCTTTCCGAAAGTATCCGCATAGTTCTTGATCTTCATGCCAAGATACTCTTCAGCAATATCTTCCGGCATATAATCATTTTTCAGAGGATTCAATAAATAAGCTCCGATAAGAATATCGATACAACTTCCCTTTTGAGATTCGCCAAAAGGTGCGTTCTTGCTGCCTTCGCCACCTTCTTCAATTACTTTATCTCCATTACCCGCATCAGGAGTCTTTCCCATACTATTCTCAATATCATTAGGAGTAAAAAGTCCAAAACTCTTCTTGATATCAAAAGTTGTTAACCTGCAAGCATTTGCCAGCTCCTGCAACTTGCCTGCAATATAGTCCCTTGTAATAAAGCCTTCGCATCTGACAAATAATGCTTTCGCTTCATCAGCGCAAAGTGCGATTCCAAGAAGCTCATCTTTAGAATTTTTTTCAAAAAGAGGATAGAAACCAACCGGCTGGCTGTTCTTACCATATGCCTTTTTGATATCTTCAAATATCTTCTCTATTTCATTAAAATCAGAAGTACTTATAACTTCACATGCAGCGCATGCCTGCTGAGGCTCTGCCCCTGCAAAGTCCACAATCTTATCAAGACCGTGGGCAAGGATCACCTTCTGAGTAGCTGAAGTTATCAGCTCTTTAGATTCAAGAGGCTCTGAACCTGATGTGCCAAGTCTGTAATGTGAATCTCCATTTTCTTCAAAGCCCATGGCAGTCAATAATTCTCTGATTGTCTTACTCTGAAAGCTGCCTCCAAAGGTCTCTGGAAGTTCCTGGCCCTCTGTACTCCATTCAATGTCTACAGACTGGCATTTACTCTCTCCAACTTCTTTAAAGAGTAAATAAAAAAAGCCTATAACAGCTCCAATATGTTCTCCCTGAGGATTTACAATGTCTGGAAGGCCATTAAATGCTTTGTCAAAAAAATCATATCCATTGATAACTAATTGATTGTCCATAATCGTCATCCATTCTTTTATTATATCTAATTCTTTAATTTGCAAATTAATCTTACTGAAGCTCTTTCACATCAAAAATCGTAATTAGATTGGTTTTTCTGCCTGCAGTTTTCAGATTGAAATCATAAGAAAACAAGCAGGAATATCATCCACCCAGGATAAAAGCCAGAGTAACGGTCAGAATACTTGCAATAAGTACAAGGATCCTTAGAATAATACTCATCTTCTCAAGTGATTCTCTTACATTCAAACGTTTCCGCGCATCTCTGAGCAGTTCAGCAAGCTCCTGATTAAGGTTAAACGCTTCTCCATCCTCAAGTTTCTGCATACCTACAACAACCAGGAATTGAATAGTCAATTCCTCTTTACATTCAGGACAAGCATCAACATGATCCAGAAATTCTTTAAGCTGATTCGTATTCAGTTCATCATCCAAAAAACCGGAAATCATTTTCTGAGCAGCCAAATGCGTCATACAAAACTCCCCAACAAGAGATAATCCACGCTACATAAACCAAGTTACCTCTAGTCTACACTAAAAACCTAAAAGCCTCAAGATTGAGTGAATACATACTTATATCCAGCCTCTGATGGATTGCTATATTCATGATCTTCAAATAATCATCTGTCTTGTTCCTCCCACAACATATACTAATATACATGTTGTCTAAGCTAAAATGCTATCTCTTTTTTAATAAAAGAATCAATAATCGTGAGCCCTAGTTCTTCAAGGGCAGTTCCTGCTGGGCTCGTTTTATTCTTGTATCAAATTCTCACGAAATCCGTGTACCATTTCAAATCCATAACTTATTTAATTTATTACAGTAGATAAGTATTTATTAACTTCTCTACAAATTGCAAGCTGAGTGCATATTTAGATGATTCAAAAGTTAAAAACAATCGATCTCCGGACAATATCCCATTTTTTGCATATAAGTCTATCATTTTTATTGCTTTATCAGCATACTCAGGATCATCCATTCTTCCTTCATGTTCCCAATATAATTCCTCATTAGTTTTTTTACTCAAAAAGGTAAAATCTGGATATACAACACCATAGCCCGTTAGATAAAGAGGACATTCATATTTATATTCAATTCCTCTATCATAAAATATATCTGCTATAATTTTTTCTGATTTAGATCTAACTCTCTCGCCTTTCTTGGTATATATCTCAACCATACCTTGTTTAAAAACTTTTCCTTCATAAGGAATAGATTTCCACTTCTTGATTCTCTGCTCATAAGTATCTTGAATAGGTACGACCAATTTCTTTCTACTTGGAGCAAGATGCTCATAGATAGTATCTATTTCATCATCAGTATAATCTTTGGTTATCATCTGAAATTGTTTTAGTCTTTTATCTACAAGCTTTTTCAACTTTTTATCATAAGTCTTTTGAGCTAAGGCACAGATATTCGCTTGCTTTTCTTTCGGCAGGTAATACCCATTGGGGGAAGTATCATTGGTACAGAAATAATACTGTGTGTATTTTCCTGTCGAAGATATTCTTAATCTGCCTTCAGGGGCATCTCGAAGCCTTTCATCAACTATATACTTTATTTTCTCAAGTTTTGTCATCTCTTCTGACAATTGTTTACTTAATCCAATCATTTTTTACTCCTTGTACCCTTCGACCTAAGACAGGGTACCGATCATTATTAGTATTCTTTGTTTTAATCCGTAGATTTTGACATGAAAATACGGATCATTTCTATCTTTTTTCATTCTGACCCGAAAATAATCTGCTTAGCTTTCGGCTCTATTTAATAGCTTTTCAAATAAATCCGTAAAAATAAGACTTTTTCTTCGGCCTAAATATTCAGATTCATATTTTAATCTGTAATTCATCGCTTTTTCATTCGGGTCATTTTTATAAATTCACTTTTTGATCCGTAATTCATTGCTTTTTCCTTCGGGCCATTTTTATAAATTCACTTTTTGATCCGTAATTCATTGCTTTTTCTTTAGGCCTATATTTGCAGATAATCATTTTATTCTGTAATACCTAGCCTTTTTCCTTCAGCACTAATAGTACATCCTTAGTTGTTTCTGCAAAAATAAACTCTCTCTTTTCACATATCAAATTCTTTATAAAGGGTAAAGAAATAATAGTTACAGTAGATAAATCTATAGATTTTTGCCATTTTATGTCAAAAATCCTGAAAACAAGCCATCTAAAGGCAGCTTCGCTGCAGGGCTTGTTTTCCTCTTGTATCATTTTCTTACGAAACCCGCAGCCAGTGCGGTTTTCTGTT
>JAEEGF011039560.1_pt1 | contig 47871 bp, 37 predicted proteins | sample 9134171 | NCBI WGS metagenome assembly JAEEGF01 (sample SAMN16246542, study PRJNA631951) | gut metagenome | biome: gut microbiome; feature: rumen; material: AP-attached | host: Bos | place: Iran: Karaj | collected 2018-10
AATCAAATCCCATTTATTCTTCCACTACAATTACAGAACATCTCTTTCAATAAATCTCAATATGTTATAGCAAGTGATGTGACGGCGGGAGAATCAATAGACATTAGCCGTCCAAGCGGATATGTCATTGTTCCAGAAGGGGTAATATATGAGATAGAGGCATCAGGAACCGTAAGACTTGAGGAAGGCTTTATAGTGGAAAAGGGGGCTACATTTGCGGTTTATCCTCCATGCTATTAATTTTTTGATTTATCAATTAATCTCAGTACTTTTGCATATTCAAATTTATAACTATCTTAGAATGAAGAACAAGATAATTCTATTTATACTGTTAAGTATACTGGGCATGACCCAGGCAGTGGCCCAGGAATACGAGTATATCCCGTTCGTTCGCGAGGGTGTCAAGTGGGTGTATTTCTATAGCAACACTGATGACACTTACCCTGCTGATCCTAATCTGGCTATTGGCACTGTTTATCTTAATCTTGAAATTAAGGGAGATAGGTTAATCAATGGCAGGACCTATAAGGCGATGCACAAGTATTATGGAGACCACATCAATGTTGAAAATGACACGATAGCCATCTACCTGCGTGAGGAAGACAAGATCGTCTATGGCCTCGTGCCCAACGGTAAGACATATTATGATTGTCCTATTGGGAACTATGCATCTGCTGAAGATCTTGAAGCGCTTCAGGATGGTCGGGAGTTCATTTTATATGATTTCAGTGATCCTGTCGCCTACTGGGGCGACCTTGCTAGTCAAGTTGGCATCACTGATTGGCTTCCTAATTGGTATCAGTATAGTGACACCATTGCTATCGGCAAGCATTTGGCTAAACGTTTTGTCGGACAACTATGGAGTGAGTTTAGAATGATAGAATCTATCGGTATCGATGGTCCCACAAGTTATACCCTATCATTCTTTAGACCAATGTTTGTTGGGAGTGGTATTCCCTTCGCATTAAGCCATGTTATCGAAGATGGTGAAATCGTTTATAAAGGCATCTTTTATAATCCTGACATCCACGTAGGCATCGACGAGGTGGTGGCCGACAAGTCTCAGCGCCGTCCGCAGGACTACTACTACAACCTGATGGGCCAGCCCGTGGGCAAGGACGTCCCCACCGCCCCCGGCATCTACATCCACAACGGCAAGAAAATCATCGTCCGCTAAGATGAACGAAAAGACAAGATAGGTATTCCCTGGAATACAATGAGAAGTCCGCTGGCTGCCCCCATCAGTTAGCGGGCTTTTTGAACTGGCATCCGCGTTCTGGACAACTGGAACAAGGACCGTCCTGGGGATGAAAATAAATCAAATTAATAACAAATTGGGATAAATTATTTGATGGGTATGAATTATTCATGAATGTGTTTTAAAAACGGTGAACAAGTTGTTTTTAGTTGTTCATCGTTGTATAAGTTGTTTGAAAAGAGGCGTGGTGATGTCTAGAAGTTGGACTCGATGCTGTTGCCGGCGATGATGATGCCAACGAGCAGGATGATGAGCAGGGCGATGATGATATAGGCTATCACCTTGAACGTCTTGCTCGGCATGGTGCCATGCTGATGCAGCCGGGGACTCGTGTTGTTATAGTGGCGCGTCATGGTGCGCAATTTATCCTCTACATAATTGGCTGAGGACTGTTGCTGGTTGGAAGGCTGCTGGCGCTGTTCGGGTTGCTGCACTTTGGGCTTGGGCTTCTCCTTGACGGGTTCGGGTGCCTTTTGGACGGGGGCATTCACGGGCTGGGTCTCGATGGGCATCTTGAACGGGGATTTCAAATCGGCACCGCAATAGGGGCAGAAACTGATGCCTCCCGGCAACTTCTTGCCGCAGCTGTGGCAGAACTTGGTACTGCCCTTGGTGGAAGTCTGCACGCTGGCAGTGTGCCGATAGGGCGCGTCGGAATCATCTCGGGGCACGAGAGCGCCGTTCTCGTATTGGCAAACGACCAGACACTGCGGGCACACGACTTGACTGCCGTGTATCACAAGTTCCTCTTGTGACACGGCCATCCATTTTCCACACTGTGGGCATTTTAAATCCATAAAACTGTTTCTTGAAGTGGTGGCAAAGATACTGCTTTAGAGCCGAAACTGCAAAATTTTTTTGTGTTTAGCATTGATATTGACCGCTGATTAGTGCCAAAAATGCCCAAAAAACAAAAAATGTTGCCATTTTGCTTTTTCATTTTAAGAATAACTATTACTTTTGCACCCGCTAAACTGTCGAATACATTAAAAATTAACGAAATAAAAATGGCAAAAAAACAAGATCAGGGTGCCCGCACGACCCTTGAAGAGGTGAATGAGTCCCTCTCAACCGCGGCACAACGCATTGAAGAAAACAAGAAGTACATCTATTGGGCTCTTATGGCTATAGCAGCGATATTGCTGCTGGTTTTCGGCTATGTGCATTTAATTCAGAAGCCCAATCAGGAGAAGGCAATCCAGCAGATTGGTAAAGCCGACATGGAAATGTTGCAGGGTGAAGAGGATGCTGCATTGAAGGACTACGAGAAAGTGGCTGCCGAGTTCAGCGACAAGTCTGCCGACCGTGCAAACCTCGCTTCTGCTATCCTGCTGTACAAGAAGGGTGAGTATGAGAAGGCCATTAAGCACTTGGAGGATTACAAGCCCGCCGGTGACATCGTTGGTCCGGCTTCACAGTCCCTGCTTGGTGACTGCTATGTGAACCTCAAGAAGTATGACCAGGCTGTGGCTTCCTATGACAAGGCTATCAGCATGGCTGGCGATAACGAGCTCTATGTTCCCGTATTCATGGTAAAGAAGGCCACTGTTCTCCACGAGCAGAAGAAGTATGCCGAGGAGGCTGCCGTTTACCAGACTATCAAGGACAAATATCCTAACTATGCTCAGCAGGTGGGCTTGCAGGTTGATAAGTATCTGGAGCGTGCCAATGCACTTGCAGGCAAGTAATGATTTAGATAATGATACTATAAATGAATGAGGTTGGACAAAACTCAGTTTTGTACCAACCTTTTTTTAACCGATAATAAAAGACATCACTATGAAACCGATTTATCATCGCATATTGCTCAAGCTCAGCGGCGAGTCGCTGGCAGCAGAACAGAGTAGTGGCATCGACCCGCAGCGCGTGGCCGACTATGCTACCCAGATCAAGGAAATCGTCGACGCCGGCGTACAGGTCGCCATCGTCGTGGGCGGCGGCAACATCTTCCGCGGCCTCAAGGGCGCCGCGCAGGGCTTCGACCGCGTGAAGGGCGACCAGATGGGTATGCTCGCCACCGTCATCAACGCGTTGGCGCTCTCTTCGGCCCTCGAAGCCATCGGCCAGCCAGCCCAGGTGTTCACCGCCATCGGCATGTTCCCCATCGGTGAGCCTTACAGCAAGTGGCGCGCCATCGACGCCATGCAGGCCGGTAAGGTAGCCATCTGCTCCTGCGGCACGGGCAGCCCTTTCTTTACCACCGACACGGGCAGCACGCTGCGTGCCATCGAGGTCGAGGCGGACGTCATGCTCAAGGGTACCCGCGTGGACGGCATCTACACCGCTGACCCCGAGAAGGACCCCACGGCGACGAAGTTTGACCGCATCACCTACGACGAAATCTACAACCGCGGCCTCAAGGTCATGGACATGACCGCCACCGTGATGGCCCGCGACAACAACCTGCCCATCCACGTCTTCAACATGGACGTGTACGGCAATCTGCTCAAGGTAATGAGCGGCGAGCCCATCGGCACCGTCGTCACCCTGTGATGACGGTGTTGCAAAACTCATGTCTCTTATTGGTGATCGCGCTACGCGCGAGAAATCAAAAAAATTATTAATGAAATTATAATAAAAAATTCATTATTTATGATTTTATACGTTTTTTGATTTCTCGGCCGTTAGACCGATTTAAACTGTGTCAAGTGGAGTTTTGCAACAGCTGCAGTTTAGGGTTTAGAGGTTAGAGTTTAGAGGGGCATCCGCACAGTAGGGCCTTGCCTTGGCGTGGCCGTTCGTCAAATCGTTTTGTGCGTTTACAGCATCTATCAACACGAGCCAGCGAGAATCATATTTCGCTGGCTTGTTGTAGTTTTTAGGATGGGTAATGCGTCTAAAGGGTAAAATCGACATTTGATAATAACTATAAACTTGACTATTATGAAACGCTTAATCATCACATCATTATTAAGTATCTTGCTGTTTTCCAACATTTCAGCACAATGCTTTAACGGCACATGGCATGGCGTTACCGCAGGAGGCCCCTACTCGTTACCTCTCGTTTTCCACATAGAGCAGACCGCCGACAGTATCACTGTCACTTGGGACTCTCCGACCCAAAAATCATTTGACCTGCCCGCGACAGCTATCATTAATGGTGACACATTGAGCATAGATTTATCCATTATACGTTCAGCCTTTGAGGGAACACTCGACGGGGACGACATTGTAGGAGAGTTTAACCAGGGCGGCAAAATCTTCTCTTTACGCTTGACGCAGAATGACGATGCTCCCTATCGCCCACAGGAGGCCCTCATCGAGGCTGATGTCAACAAGCCCTATCACAGCGAGGATGTAACCTTCACCAACGGTGATATCACGCTTTCCGGTACATTGACATTGCCCAATGCCGGCAACTACTTCCCCGCTGTTGTGCTCGTGGTGGGTAGCGGCTCACTGGACCGTGACGAGAATATCTTCGGCCACAAGGGCCATCTGTTGCTTGCCGATGCGCTTAGCCGTCATGGATTTGCCGTGTTGCGCTATGACAAGCGTGGCGTTGGCGCATCAACCGGTGGCAAACCCACTGACCCGACCGACGACCTCGCCGGCGACGCCATGGCTGCCGTGCGCTATGTGTCGGCCCGTCCCGAGGTTGACGCTTCGCACATCGGTATCCTCGGTCATAGCGAGGGTGGCATTATCGCCATCAAGAATGCGGCCAAGTATCCCGATGAATTGGCATTCATCGTCTCGATGGCGGGCGTGGGGCTCCCGATTTACGAGTTCAACATCAGGCAACAGGATGTGATGAATCGCATGATGCACGTTGAAAGAAGCGAGGAAGAAAGACATTTAGTTAACCAGGTGCTGACCATCGTCGGTACCGAAAGCGACACCACCGCGATGCGCGAGCATTTGAGGAATTATTTTGCGACTGACCCTGTGGTAGAACAATATGTGGAATTGTATCAGGCCCAGGACTCCTCCATTACCGCCAGCGATGTCATCGAGGCGATGGTTGAGGAATACACTACTGAAGAATACGTCAAGCTGATGCAAGACGATCCGACCGAGAACCTCAAGAGCATCAAGTGCCCCATGCTGGCCGTGAACGGCGCGTTAGACTGCCAAGTGGGCAGCGAGGATAATCTGGGTGCTATCGCACGATATGTGCCTCATGCGACGGTCAAGTCCTATGAGAATCTGAACCACCTGTTCCAGACCTGCAGCGGCTGGGATGGAAGCATCGACTTTGCCGGCATCAGCGAAACCATGGCACCTCAGGTGATTCAGGACATCGTCACCTGGCTGCAATCGGTCGTGAAACAATAAGAGCAATAAATAAAATCACCAATAATTCGCCATGTTTTCCCGAGTTTTTAACAGTTTGGGACTGTTAAAAAATGTAACAATGTGGTGAAATGGGGCAAAAAGGCCATTTTTTATGACTTTTTGCCCACTATTTGGTGTTATGGTTGTAATTTTGCCACGACAAAAATCTCCACTTCAGGTTTGTTTAATAAATTATTTATGATAGCAATGAAAAGGATTACAACTTTAGTTCTCTCCCTTGCAGCCTTCGGTTTGTCGGCATTTGCCGGTGGCCTGCTGCACAACACCAATCAGCATATCGCGTTCATGCGCATGATGGCCCGTGGTGCCAGCCACGAGATTGACGGTGTTTATACCAACCCCGCCGGTCTGGCTTTTATGGACCATGACGGCTGGACCCTGTCGCTGAACATCCAGAGCGCCACCCAGTCGCGCGACGCCCTCACCACGTTTGCCCTCTTCCCTGAGGCTGACCACACCCGTCTGTACAAGGGCAAGGCGTCGGCTCCCGTGATTCCGTCGCTCTATGGCGCCTATAAGAAGGACCGCTGGACCTTCTCGGGTTTCTTTGGCTTCACTGGTGGTGGTGGCAAATGCTCATTTGACAATGGCCTGCCCGTGTTTGATGCCAGTATTATGGCCGGTATCTACGCCCAGACTGCTGGCCTGAAGAAGACCTTGGCCGACAATCCTGCCACGGCTCCCATCCTTGCCGACCCGCGTATTGCCTCCCTGCTGCCGCTGACCGCCGACAAGTATGACATCAACTCGTCGATGAAGGGTCGCCAGTACATCTACGGCCTGCAGTTGGGTGCCACCTATAAGATTCTGGATTGGATGAGCGCCTACGTTGGTGGCCGTATGAACTACTTTGACGGCAACTACACTGGCTTTGTTAAGGTCATGCCCAAGCCCGAGTTGGCAAATTCTGTTCAGCAAATTGCCCTCGCTTATCCCGCACTGACCTCGACCTTGAGCACGCTAGTGAACCAGAACGGCGAGATGGCCAACATCGACCTCAACTGCTCCCAGACGGGTTGGGGCGTCACCCCCATCATCGGTATGGACCTGGTGTGGAAGGGCTTTACCTTGGCTGCCAAGTATGAGTTCAAGACCAAACTCAGCATCGAGAACGACACCAAGACCGCAACAGCCGAGCCTGCCGCCTTTGAGGCAGCCCTGGCCGACTACAAGCATGGCGTGAACACGCCCAACGACCTGCCCGCGGTACTCTACACCGCCCTCGGTTACGAGTTCATCCCCGACAAGCTGCGCGCCACCGTCGAGTACCACTACTACGACGACAAGCACGCCAAGATGGCTCATGACAAGCAGAAAGCCCTGCGCCACGGTACCCATGAGGTACTTGCTGGTGTGGAGTGGGACATCAACAAGATGTTCACCGTGAGCGGCGGTTACCAGAACACCGACTACGGTCTGAGCGACGCTTACCAGACCCACACCTCCTTCTCCTGCGACAGCTACTCCATCGGTTTTGGTGGTGCTGTCAATGTGACCGAGAAGATTAAGGTCAACGTGGGCTACTTCTGGACCACCTACAAGAAATATGACCGCAGCGAGGAGAACTACTTCAACACCACGCTGCCCGGTAAGGACACCTACAGCCGCACCAACAAGGTGTTCGGTGCCGGTATCGACTTCAAGTTCTAATCAACGAAGAGAAGACAATAAGAAACAAGAATCTTTTCCTATGGAACGCCGCCGTCCGACAGTTGATAGTCGGGCGGCGGTGTTGCTTATTTATCTCGCCTGAAAGACTAAAATCTACCTGAGCAGGTTGGACATCATCGTGTTCCAGTCCTGAGCGTCCGAGATACTGCTCAGCATCCCTTCATGCACCGGAAAGGCAAGGCTGTCGTTAAGGGTGTAAGTGACCTGAGGCAGCTTCACATACAGGCTCAAAGTATTCAGCGTCTCGCCGTTCTTGTACTGCACGCCCAGTTGCTTGAAATCCTCGGCTTGAATGTAGTACAGGCGACTATCCTTGTTGCACAGGTAGATGCGGGAGAAGTCGCGTTCGCCCAGTTCCTGTGCGCACTGCAACAGGCAGCGGGTGACGTCGAAGCGGTCGAAACTGCGCTCGTCGGCCTCGCCCACGTTGAACGATAGTTCCTTGTTGGGGTTGAACCACGGCTCTTTCACCTCGATATTGATGCCGTTGTTGGCGGGATCGAGGTTTTTGAGTTCGACGCGTGAGATGACCTTCTTGCCGCCCTTGACAAAGTCCACCGACAGGAAGGCGTGTGCGGCAACCAACGCCAGCACGGCGATGATGGCGAGCAACAGGAGTTTGTCATTTCTGGTCATTACTTCTCAAAAGTCAGTTTAACGCCCTCAGGATTTACTTCTAGCGTAGCGGGGCAGCCCTCAATCATCGGGTAGTTCCAGCTCTCGTCGTGGCTGGCGGGGAAGTCGTAGCACACGGGGATGTTGTAGCCGTTGAGTGTCTCGCTCAGCATCTCGTTCATGTCGGTCCAGCCGTCACGGGGCTCATACTCGGTGAAACGGCCCACAATGATGCCCTTGACATGGTCGAGCACACCCTTGAGACGCAGTTGTTGCAGCATGCTGTTGACACGGGGCATACTCTCGCTCACGTCCTCAAAGAACAGGATGATGTCGCGTCCGCGGATGTTGTCGCGGTCCAGGAAGTCCCACTCGCGGCTACCGCCAATGTTGGTAAATACGGCCATGTTGCCGCCGATGACGATGCCGTGTGCCTTGCCCGTCTTGTTCAGCGGATGGGCGGGAACAGTGTAGCTGGGCAGCTTACCCATGAGCACGTCGCGCAACATCAGGTTGATGTTGTCGTTGGCTCCGCGTTCGCCCAGTGCGCCACCCATATTGGCGTGCAGACTCATGACACCGCTGCACACCATCGCGCTGTGCAGGGCAGTGATGTCGCTGTAACCCACAATCCACTTGGGATTGCGCCTGAAGTCGTCACGGCTTATCGGGTCGAGCAGCATTGCCGAGCCATAGCCGCCGCGTGAACACACGATGGCCTTGATGTCGGGGTCGTTGAGCGCCCAAAGCAGGTCGGAGCAGCGCTCACGGATGCTTCCGGCATAGGCGTGATTCTTGGTCAGTACATGCTGTCCGATAACGGGTTCAAAGCCCCAGGCGCGCAGTGTGGCGGCAGCCTTTTCGGGATTTTGGTCACCAGGTGTGCTGGCAGGCGAAATGATGGCGATTTTGTCGCCGGGCTTGAGTGCCTCGGGCATCTTGATTGCGAGTGACTGACGCGGACGTGGCATCTTGTGGCGACGGGATGTCCTGCCGTTAGCCATGATGGTCATTGATGCGAAAATGGCGATTGTTGCTATGAGAATAATGCGTTTCATCGTAAATTGTATTTTATTGGTTGATTTTTTCTTGCAAGCGCTTGATGCGTTCATGGGATTGCTCCATGCGTTCCCAGGAGATGCGGCCTTCTTTTACTGAGTTTACAATCATTTCCACCAGTTTGAAGGGGCGGTCGGCTTCAAATCCAGTGCTGATGTTGTTGCCCGCACAGATGAGGTCGGCACCGGCATTGATAGCCAACTCAAGTGCTGTGGGGATGCTGTATTGGTTGCGGATGGCCTGCATGTACAGGTCATCGGTCACCACAACGCCGTCAAATCCCATCTGCTTCCTAAGCAGTCCGTTGATGGTCTTGCTGGACAGCGTGGCTGGATAGTCCTCGTCGATGTTTCGGTTGAACAGGTGGGCGGTCATGATGAGGTCAGCCTTGCCCTCGTCGATGAGCATTTTGAATGGCTCGAGTTCAACCGGGGTCCAGGCGTTGGTCACGTCAACGAAGCCGTAGTGCGAGTCGTCGATGGCATTGCCGTGGCCCGGGAAGTGCTTGAGGGTACACAGCACACCTTGACGGTGGTTCTCGTCGATGAACCAGCCTGCATGGCGGACGATAACCTGCGGGTCGGTGGAGTAGCAGCGGTTGTAGTGGCCCACGGCGGCGCAGTCGTGGTTCAGCACATCAACCACGGGAGCCAGGTTGATGTTCACGCCGCTTTCCCTCATTTCCCTGGCGATACGGGATGCGTAGTAACGCGTGGTGTCTTCGTTATCCACCGTGCCCAGATACTCGGCGGTTACCGTGGGCAGGAAGCCGTATTGTGGTTTCAGGCGTGCCACTCTGCCGCCTTCCTGGTCGGTGGCGATGAGCAGGGGATAGTCGGCCCATGCCTGCAGTTGGGCGGTCATGCGAGTGAGGCGTTCCTTGCTGGTGATATTGCGTGACCCGATGGTGGCATCGCCCGTCGCGTCGATGTCAAACAGCACGATGGCGCCCACTTTCAGGTCGCGCACATAACGTGCCGCGTCACAGTCTTCGGTCACGCTGTCGCCCTTGAATCCCACCATGAGCATCCCAGCGGCGTAGCGCCGAAGCACTGAATCGGGTGGCAGTTGCGCAAAAAGGCTATTGGCTGCCGTCAGCACAATAGCCAAAGTCAACAATATCCTCTTCATCTGCATACGAGTCATAGAAAGAAGACAATAAATACAATAATCTAATGATAGTGATTAGTTTGTATTTATTGTGCTTATAGTTTTCTTTGTCGGTTACTTGCCAAAGAAGTGGAAGAAATAGTAGCAGGCAATCCAGTCCACTCTCACACCACGGGCAAAGCCGATGGTCTTTTTCTCGGCATCGGTCACTTTGCCGTCGTTGATGCTGATGTAGCCCAGGATATTGCTCTCGCCGTCGCGCACCGTGCCGTCGGTATTGATATAGCCGATGCGGGTACCCTCGGTGTCAAAAATCTCCAGTTCCTTGATTACGCCTATGGCATTTCCTTTGGCGTCACGCACTTTGCCGTCGGCGTCAAACGACCCGATTGAGTGCATCGTGCCGTCACGCACCACGCCGTTGCCGTTGATGCGTCCGATGCTGTTGAAATCAGCATCGCGCAGCACCTGGGCGCTAGCCTCTGTTGCCATCATGCCAGCCACCGCCAGCACCGCAACCATGAAGTATAATCTAATCCGTTTCATAATCGTAATTATTAACAAACCGTGTAATTTTGTCATTTAGACTAATAAACAGCCACAAAGTTAAAAACTTTTCCCTAAAAACCCAAATTTGGGTTTAGATTACACTCCCAATCCAATGCATTGAACTAGTCAAAAGGCAATTGGCCTGTCAATTCTCGTGTTTTTATAATCATTTTATAATCAGCCATATCAAATTTTCAATCACGTAAAATGGGAGGCGCGGAAACGTTAACGAGGTGTTAAAGGCACAAATATCCACCTCTCACGCTGCAAAAGTAAACCATACCACTACTTGGAGTCAAGAACGAAAAGCAAAAACATCGAAATAAATGGATTTCAAGCAGATTTCGCTGCCTTTTTCATTGAAAAACTCGTTGCAACATGAATGGCCGGGAATGTCCATTTGTGTCGTGGAAAAGATGATTGGGTTGTGGTAGTTTTTATTCTTGCTGTGGGGGATGGGAAATGACCACGCCAGGGCCCTTGAAAACGGATGCAGAGTATAAACTGGCGTCTTAGAACTGTTAATAATGGAGTGAATGTGGTTAAATTTGGTCAATTTCGGGGTTTTCTGGGGGTGCTTTTAAAAGAATATGAGTACCTTTGCCGTTTAGTATCAAGAAAATCTCAAAAAACCAACAAAATAAAAACTATTTGACAAGAGAAAAGACGATGAAGAAGTACAAGCTCATCAACAATGTGCTGGGATGGCTCATCTTTGTGGTGGCAGCGGTGACCTATCTGCTGACCATCGAGCCTACCGCCAGCTTCTGGGACTGCCCAGAATTTATCGCCCAAGGTTTTAAGACTGAAATTGGCCATCCGCCCGGCAACCCGATTTTTATTCTGGCTGCCAACTTCGCCAGCAAGTTTGCCGGCGGTAACGTGATGGCGGTTGCCAAGTGTGTCAACGCGATGTCGGCCATCTTCAGTGCGCTGACCATCCTGTTGCTGTTCTGGTCCATCACCCACCTGGTGAAGAAACTGGTGGTGAAGGACGGCGAGGAGGACAAGATGTCCTTGGCCCAGTACCTCGTGGTGATGGGTAGCGGCATCTGCGGCGCTCTGGCTTATACCTGGAGTGACACGTTCTGGTATAGTGCCGTTGAGGCCGAGGTGTATGCGTTCTCGTCATTCTGCACAGCGCTGGTATTCTGGCTGATTTTGAAGTGGGAAAACCGTGCTGACGAGCCTGACAGCGACCGATGGATTGTGCTGATTGCCTATGTGTTCGGCGTGTCACTTGGCGTCCACCTGCTGAACCTGCTGTGCATCCCTGCCATCGCGCTGATTTTCTATTACCGCCAGTGTCGTGCCAAGGGCCAGAACTCGACGGCTAAGGGCTCCCTGATTACCCTGCTGATTTCGTTTGTCATCGTGGGCCTGATTCTGTACGGTCTGGAGCCTGGCTTCGTGGAGATGGGTCAGAAGTTTGACCTGTTCTTCGTCAACACGCTCGGCATGTCGTTCAACTCCGGCGTTCTGTTCTATGCCATTGTGCTGCTTGCCGTTCTGGCTTGGGCCTTGTGGGAGTTGTACAACAACAAGAGCGACCTGCGTATTAAGCTGTCTTTCGCCCTCGGTATCATGTTGTCGGGTATGCTGTTCCTTGGCGACAGCTTGTTGATTCCCCTGGTGCTGTTCATCGGATTGTGTGTTTACCTGTTCCGCTATTGCAAGAAGGTTCCCGTTCGCGTGTTCACCAACATCGTGTCGTGTGTGATGGTCATCTTTATCGGCTTCAGCTGCTATGCGCTGATTCTTATCCGCAGTTCGCAGAACACGCCTCTCGACGAGAACTCGCCTAACAATACCTTTGCGCTGGCCAAGTACCTGAGCCGTGAACAGTATGGCGAGACGCCGCTGCTCTATGGCCGTACGCTCTACAGCGATATCATGTACCAACAGACGGCTCAAGGCACGATGCAGCCCGCTGTCAAGGAGGGTCCCATGCAGTATGCCCCCGAGGTAAAGACGAGCCCTGACCAGCCTGACCACTACAAGGAGTTGGGCTACAAGCAGACATACCGCTACAGCCCCGAGCAGAACATGCTCTTCCCGCGCATTCATGACGACAAGCACGAGCGCGAATATGTCGAATGGCTTGGAATGCAAGGCACTCAGGTCCAGGCGACGACCCAACTTGATGCCAACGGTGACCCTGCCGGCACCGAGACCAAGATGAAGCCGACGATGATGGAGAACCTGCGCTTCTTTGTTGATTATCAGCTGAACTACATGTACTGGCGTTACTTCATGTGGAACTTTGCCGGTCGCCAGAATGATATTCAGGGCATGGGTGAGATTACCCATGGCAACTGGATTTCGGGCTACTCGTTCATTGACAACCCGCGCTTGGGCGACCAGAGCCTGCTGCCCGATGATTTGGGCAAGGGCAACAAGGGCCACAATGTGTTCTACCTGTTGCCGTTGCTGATGGGTATCATCGGCCTGCTGTGGCAAGCTTACCGTGGCCGTCGTGGCATCGAGCAGTTCTGGGTGATATTCTTCCTGTTCTTCATGACAGGTATCGCCATCGTGCTCTATCTGAACCAGACGCCGAGTCAGCCGCGTGAGCGTGACTATGCTTACGCTGGCTCGTTCTATGCTTACAGTATCTGGATTGGTATGGGTGTTGCCGGACTGTGGAGCCTCGTGATGTGGGCCCTCAAGAAGAAAGGCAAAAAGCCCGCCAACGATGCTGAGAAAGCCGCTCTGGCCGAAGCCTCCAACCGTGGCGGTGCAGCAACGGCCGTTGCCGCCGTTGCTGCTGTCATCGGTCTGATTATCCCCTTGCAGATGGTAAGCCAGACGTGGGACGACCACGACCGCTCGGGACGCACCGCTGCCCGCGACTTCGGCCGCAACTACCTGTCCAGCGTTGCTCCCAACGGCATCATCTTCTGCAACGGTGACAATGATACCTTCCCCTTGTGGTACCTGCAGGAGGTCGAGGGTTACCGCACCGACGTGCGCGCCGTCAACCTGAGTTACCTGTCCACCGACTGGTACATCAGCCAGATGCAGCGTGCCGCCTATGAGTCGGCTCCTGTTCCCATGCAGGCCGGCAAGGAGACCTTTGCCTATGACGACCGTCAGTTCTGCTACTTCATGCAACCCGATGATACGCCTACCGAGGCGCTCAAGTCCCTGGCGTTCATCTATGGTCCCGAGAGCAAGAACAATCCCTACGGCATCACCGAGATCCGTTATCCCAAGGTTTATATCCCCGTGAATGCCGACCAGGCCATCAAGGCCGGTGTCGTGCGCGAGGAGCAGCGTGACCTGGTTCAGGAGTCTATCAATCTCGACTTGCAGCGTATGGGTAGCGGCATGACCGCAAGCCAGCTGATGTCGTTCGATATGATTGCCAGCAGCATCGCCCAGGGTTGGAACCGTCCCTGCTATTTCGCTATGACGGTGCCCAATAGCTACTACCTGGGATTGGATCCCTACCTGCGCCTGACGGGTCTTGTCTATCAGGTGACCCCTATGATGGGAAGCACTGACAGAGGTGACCTTTCGGTATCGACCGATGTGATGTATGACAACGTGGTGAACAAGTTCCTGTGGGGTGGTCTGGACAAGGCTAAGCCCGGAACTCTCTACCTTGACGAGACGGTGAGCCGCATGGTGACCACGCTGCGTAGCGCCCTGATTGACCTTGCTACGGCCCTGACCAATGAAGGTACTATGGCCAAAGAGGGCAATCTTGCCATACCTGCCGGCATGACCACTGAGTCCTATTCTGCCGACCGCTACAAGAAAGCCTGCCACATCCTTGACCTGATGATGGAGAAGCTGCCCACCGCAGCCTGCCCGTTCACTGTGCAGATGGGTGAGCAGGTAGCAAACATCTACTACAACTTGAACAAGTTGACTGGTGATGAGAGCTGCCTGAAGAAGAGCAACACGCTGCTGGAGAGCGAAATCCTGCGCTACGGCAATTACCTGCGCTTCTACCAGACGCTCGATGCCTCACAGTATGAGCGCCTGAGCACCTATGACAAGTTCATCGACCGTCAGTACATGCTTTATCTGCTCCAAGACTACTTCAAGCAGTGTGGCGAGGAGAAGTACAAGCAGATTATGGACAAATTGGCTGCCGCCGGTGTTAACATGCAGCGCCTGCAGTCATATCAGCAGTCCTATGACGAAGCCATGATGCAGCAGCAAGCTCAAGAGGAGCCTGCCGAGGCCATGGGTGGAGAAGAGGAATAAAACGGGTTCAACTGTGTGATACAACTTCATTGCGGTGTTAGTTGAACGTCCACCTCTGTTGTACAGAATGTTATTTCCCGAGACCGTGTGGCGCATCCACAAGCGCGACCACACGGTCTATTTGACCTTTGACGACGGTCCTATCCCCGAGGTCACCCCGTGGGTGCTCGACACACTCGACCGCTATGGTATCAAGGCCACCTTCTTTATGGTGGGCGAGAACGTGGAGCGTCATCCCGAGCTGTTGCAGGAGGTGCGTCGCCGTGGGCACACCGTGGGCAACCACACGATGAGCCACTTGCAGGGCGCTCATGTGGGCACCAAGCACTACCTGCACAATGTCTTCCGTGCCAACGAGCTGATAGGCAGCACGCTGTTCCGTCCGCCGCACGGCCTGCTCCGTTGGGGACAGTCCAAGGTGCTGCGGTCGCGTTTTGCCATCATCATGTATGACCTGGTGACGCGCGACTACAGCCGCAAACTCACCGGCGAGCAGGTGCTGGCCAATGTCAAGCGCTATGCCCGCAACGGCTCGATTATCGTCTTCCATGACTCGCTCAAGGCCGAGAAAAACATGAAATATGCCCTGCCACGCGCCATCGAGTGGCTGCAAAGTAAAGGCTATAAATTCGATGCCATACCTGAACTATGATATTGCATCACTGATTAAATCCCAGGCCGCAAGCCTGGGATTTGACGCATGTGGCTTTGCTGCCGTTGAGCCCGTCGATGACGAAGCGGTGGCACGCTACGACCGATGGTTAGAACAGGGGCACAACGGATGCATGCAGTGGGCGGCAGGTCACCGCGACCTGCGTCGTGACCCCGCGATGCTGCTTGAGGGAGCGCGCACGGTCATATCCCTTGCCCTGAACTACTATCCTGCCCGTTTCCAGCCGCCAGGGACGTTGCGGGTCGCTTACTATGCCTATGGGCGTGACTATCACGAGGTCTTGCGTGAGAAATTGACCGAATTGTCCCATTTCATCGAACAAATCACCCATTGTGCCACTCGCCCGTGTGTCGATTCGGCACCCATCCGCGAGCGTTATTGGGCACAGCGGGCAGGGCTCGGTTTCGTGGGCCGCAACAATTGTCTGATATTGCCTGGTAAGGGTTCGTTCTTTTTCTTGGGAGAAATCGTCACTACGGCTCAACTGCCCCCCGACGAGCCATGCACCGGGACCTGCGGCGACTGCGGCAAGTGTGTAGTAGCATGCCCAGCGGGCGCCCTGAGTGAACAGGGAGCCGTCGATGCCTCGCGCTGCCTGTCCTGCCTGCTCATCGAGAACCATGCCGATGAATTGCCCGCTTGGGTGGGCGAGGTGATTGGCGATAGGGTGGTGGGCTGTGACGAGTGCCAGTTGTGCTGCCCCCATAATGCCCATGCCGTGGCGACCACAGTCAAGGATTTCGCTCCTACCGAGGCGGTAATGATGCTCTCTCGAGAGCGCATCGAGGCGATGACCGCGGGCGAATTCAAGCGCACCTTCGCCCACAGCGCCATTTCCCGTCTGCGCTACAAGACCCTGCGCCGCAATGCCGCCCTTATCACCGATGTGGAATGAATCGAACCAAAAATCAGCAGATGGAATGTGTTTTTAGTTTTTTATAGTACATTTGCAAGCAAGATAAAACATATAATCATGAATAATAAACTTTATTGGAGTGCATTATTGCTGTGCTTGCTGGGCACTTTCTTATCATGTAGAGGAGAAAAAGAGAATAAGGTAGCAGCCAATGCTCAAGAGGCTACGACTGCTGATGCTTTTGAGCCTGATATGAGGTTTGCGTCGATTGACTCTTTGGTCGACTACATGATGGAAGAATTCTCGTCCAAAACGGTCGACGAGTTTGTCAACCGTTATAAGCAACAGGCTGTTGCCGTAAAATCCTACGGGCTTTTGAACCATAAGGGAGAGGACGCTGACCATTGGGACGAAGTCGTGTTCCGTGATTTGCAGGCGTTGGCCGACAGCCTGTCGGGTGGCAGCACGTTCGATATGGTGATGAGCTGTCGCATCGAGCGCGGTATGTCCCATTATCTCATTGCCAAGGACTATTGTGAAAAATACAGCAGAAATCCGCTCTACCAGGCCGAGATGCGCGACTGGCTTGCGCTGGAGGATGAGTTGGGAAGCTTTTATGTCAATTTGGCTTATCTGGCCAATTGGGGCGGCACTATTGCTCATGTCACCTCTAGCGGCTCGCTCGCTTATATGGCCGAAGAGCGCCAGAAGGATTACTGCCAGCTCAAGAAGGACGGCCATTTTGCCAACAGTGAGTCATTGACTATAGCCGAAGCCCGCGCTGACTTCATCCAGGAACTCGCCGATGCCAAAAGCCTGGATAGTGCCATGGATGGGGAAATGTATGATGGCGAAGGCTACCGTGAGACGCTCAAGGAGATGTGTGAGCATGCCGATAGAGTGACTGTCCTGCTCGACAAGTGGCTTGCATCGCGTGCCCAATTGTGTAAGGCCGAAGGCGTCCCCGACAACCACACCGCTCACCTCATCGCTGTGCTGGGTACCCGCATCATGGAACTTATTGAAGGATAAAACAGAAAAACAACGACATTAAGAATACACTATGATTTCATTTATTATCAGCCTTATTGCCCTTGTGCTGGGCTACTTCATTTACGGTGCCATCGTGGAGCGCGTGATGCGTCCCGATGACCGTCAGACCCCCGCTGTTCGTCTCGCTGACGGTGTGGACTATGTGGCGCTGCCCACATGGAAGGTGTTCATGATTCAGTTCCTGAACATTGCGGGAACGGGCCCGATTTTCGGTGCCATCATGGGCATGTGGTTCGGCCCTGCGTCCTACCTGTGGATTGTGTTGGGTTGCATCTTTGCCGGAGCGGTGCACGACTTCATGAGTGGTATGTTGTCGCTTCGTCATGACGGAGCCAACCTGCCGACGCTCATCGGCAAGTACTTGGGTAACGGTACGCGCGTAGTGATGCTGGTGTTCACTGTGTTCCTGCTGATGATGGTAGGCGCTGTGTTCGTCTATAGCCCCGCGCTCATCCTCAAGGATATGTGGGGAGGTAATGACACTACCATCTGGTGGATTATAGCCATTTTTGCCTACTATGTGATTGCCACGCTGCTGCCCATCGACAAAATCATCGGCAGGGTCTATCCGCTGTTTGCCATTGCATTGCTGGTGATGGCTGCAGGATTGCTCGTGGGACTGTTTGTGAAGATGCCTCACCTGCCCGAGTTGTGGAACATGGGTGACATGGCGCAATGGACTGGCTCTCAGGTCGTGGACGGTAAGGACACCCTAGGTGTGGCTGGTTATCTGCAGAAGAATCCCTGGTTCCCGTGCCTGTTCATCACGATAGCCTGTGGTGCCATCAGCGGTTTCCATGCTACGCAGAGCCCCTTGATGGCGCGTTGCCTGAAGAGCGAGCGTCTGGCCAGGCCGGTGTTCTACGGCGCCATGATTACCGAGGGTATTGTGGCACTCATCTGGGCCACTGTCTCGTCCTACTTCTTCTACTATGGCGGTTGGAAAGAGGTCGTTAGCCCCGAGGCCGTGAACGAATTTATGGCTCAGGTACATTTGCCCAACGGCGAGAACTTGATTCAGTATTTTGATGCGCCCCAGCTGGTGAATTGGGTGTGCAGTAGCTGGCTAGGCATTTTTGGCGGCACGCTGGCTGTGCTGGGTGTGGTGGCAGCCCCCATCACGAGCGGTGATACAGCCTTCCGCAGCGCGCGCCTTATCATTGCCGAGGCACTGCATTTTGAGCAGAAGAGCATGGTGCGTCGCCTGATGATCAGTGTACCCCTGTTCGTTGCCTCGTTGCTGCTGCTTATCTGGCAAATGGAGAACCGTGATGGCTTCAATGTGCTGTGGCAATACTTCGGCTGGTCCAACCAGGCCTTGTCGGTGTTCACCCTGTGGATGATTACTGTCTATCTGGCCCGCAATCACAAGGCGTATATCATCACACTGATTCCCGCCATCTTCATGACTGTGGTGTGCACTTCCTTCTTAATTGCATCGCCCCAGGTATTAGGTCGCGAGGAACTCACTCCGTGGGTGGTGCTGGCAGTCATCGTCATTGCAGTCATCTGGTTTGCTTTGTGGCTCAAGAAGGAGCGCAAACAGTAAGGAATCATTTAGTTACGGTTTTAGGTAAGGTCATTTCCGGATTATCTGGGAATGACCTTACTAGTATTCCTTGATGCATGTTGTTCATTTACTGGAATCAGTAAAAAATTCGAAAAATACATCAAAGAATATTAATGTTTGTAAATTTTAAGGATGATATGGTATAATGGCATTATCTTTGCTACATCAATCATTTGCAATTCTCTAATGATTTGCTGATTATGTTTTTTAGTATTAGATAATTACTCTATTTGCTAATGCTTGTTTAATAGATTCAAAAGATGAAGAAGCCTATTATTTTTTTTCTTGTTTATTACTTTTATTTTGAGTGCTCAGGCCCAGGAGCTTGGGATTAAAATGACCCAATTTGATTGGGCGAACCCTGTATTTGATTTTTCCTATACTGAAGCCGGAACAGGAGAAACCAAAACCGTCAAGCTCACCGACGAGGCCAAGACTACCGATCACATCATCGCCCTGCTGCGTGCCGTTTATGTCAATGCTGATATTCCCGGCATTCGCTATGCATACATGTGGCGTAACCCTGAAACAGGTGAACTCTTGCTTAATCGCAAGATGAACTTCCGTTACAACTATACTTCGCATAGTGACAGGAGCGAGTATCCTAATGGTGGCGGCGGTAACCCGAATAATACTTGGGCGCGCAGTCTGGACAAGAATGCGGGCATTGTAGTGCCCGAAGAAACCACCCAGGATGGTATGACTGTCATGCTGGTCCAGTTAAAGGAGAGTTGGACTGAGCCTTGGGGCGCAAAATTCATCAATAATGCGCGCAAGACTATAGATACGGCCTATTCGTCGGTCAAAGTGGTCACTGCTTTCACCCGCGTCCATGATGTGTATAACCCCGGTTATCTGTTTGCCATCGATGGTGCAGCCACCAACAAGTTCTTCTTCATCTCTAAGGGTAAATCCAGGGGCTGCAGTGCCTCACCCTTGTATCGCCTGTATGAACAGATCAGCCCGGTAAAGGGCGATGCGGGATCGACCACCAATGACTTTGTATCCAAGATGAAGTCGGTCGAGGTCTATTACTGCTTCCATGATTGCGTTGACGTGGCGACCTATTTCAACCAGAAGGATGAGAATAACCGCCCCATTGGTCACTGGTTCACGATTTCTAATGAAGGTGAGGCCTATAGCCTGAAGAACCTGTGTCTGTATGTGCCTGACCGCCGTCTCGAGAACGAGCGCAAGGATATGGACCCTGTGCTGGATGAATTGAGCAGTTATGACGACCAGGCAAAATACTATACCAACTATGGTGTCAAGGACGAAAACTCGACACAGGATTCGATTATTCGTCCTAAGGTGTTCATGTACACTGCCGACCTGAATGCTGAGGCTGTGCCTTCGGATGTGGAAGACCACTACCAGGTGAACTTGGACTGGATTACCTCCATTACCGACCAAAAAGTCGGAGCCCATGTCCCTGAGCATTACTATGTGTATATCGTGCAGGACGACGGCTCTTGGGTGAGGATTGATGATTTGCTGGGAGAGAATGAGCCAGTGGCAGAGCGCGAAGGTCACTATCTGGTTCCTCAGACCTACGAGACTCAGGTATTCCACTATGTCATCACCGCCCATCCCATCAACTATGACATGGATGGTAACATGATTATGGACGGCATGGACACGCTGAATGTCGATTGTGAGAAGCCGCTGGTGACCATCACAGCCGTGAGTCCAGTGCGCACCGTGGTCATTCCGCCGCTGGGCAAGCCGTTCTTCCAGAGGTTGCTGGAGTACCGCAGTTTCTATAATGTGAACACAGAGGAGAATTTTTATCGCAACAAGATTGCAATCGGCCCCGCCAATGAAGCGGCCTTTGAAGCCATCAAGCATTTCAAGGGCACCTATAGTGTGACCCGCACCGATCCTGATGGTCTGAAAGAAACCATCGCTCAGGTAAATTTAAGCCAGAAAACTGGTGAAATAGGCTTCCATTATCAAGTGGACTATGTTGACGAGACGCAGAGAGACGTTGCTAATGTCCTGTTCGATAACGGCAATATCGTCACCGAAGGCGTCATCGCCAGCGCAACAGATAATATGGTTATCTATGACCGTTTCCGTGCTTCTACCGAAGTGAATGAGCAATATGACCATTACATCTACAACTTTGAGCAGATGGAATTGGAAGGTCATGGCGACGAAGCCTTCGAGACGGCCTGCAGTAACCCCTTGACTGTTCCCGTGTTCAAGACTACCAACGCAGTCGAGACCGAGGGCTACACCAGGGACGAGGTGCTTGCTGACCGCGAGCATACCCTGCAACCCAGGCCAACCAACATGATTACCTTTACCGCCGGCTACGACCCGACTGCCAACTTGGTAGAGTATGACGTGATGCGTGTGAACAGGGAATACCACCCTGTGGATGAGTATAAGGTGGGTAAGGCCGAGAACTTCAACAACAGTGGCGAGTATCATGTCATCGGCATCGGTGCCGAAGGATACCTCAATTACTTGGAGCAGACGGTTAATATCGGTTACAATGATGAACCTCAGGCCATCACGTTCATCGATAAGTATGGCTCTGTTGCTGAGCGTGTAAGCAGTTATGTCCCCACAATCACTACTCTCTTCGGCGGTGACCTGAACAAGATGAATACCTACGGCTGTAACATCCTGGACATGTCTTATCCTCAGTTGAATCTGAGCATCTCGGCTGAGAAATCCAATAGTTTCAAGCAACTGGACGATGATGGCAACTTCTACCTCAGCAAGGGTTATACTGTCTACCTCAATCTCGTTCCGGTGCTTACCGAGGAAATGAATTATGCCTACTACTATCGTGTGTGGCGTGTGGTTGACGGCGAGGAGACCGAGGTATTGCTCAACGAGCTGGACGACTTTGGCGGTACTGGCACCAACACTCAGACTGGTGGTCCTGCTTACTGGCAAGCCATCTATAGCAGCATCCAGGAAACCTACCCTGGCGAGAATCCCATAGATGTGTGCGATATCATTGTAAAACCTTACACTCAGGAGGAAGACGATGACTTTGAGGTGACCTATATCGCACGACTCTATGCCACCTATATTGAAGGCTACACGTCAGATATCATTGTTCCCGACCACAACCATCGTATTGCTGAGCACGGCGGTAAGGACTATGTCGTGGTTGAGCAGCGCGCAAGTGTGAACTTCAAGAACGTGCCCACCTATCTTGAGGAAATGTATGGCACCATGATTGATAATGTGACTTATTACAACCTGCAGGGTACATCCAGCGACAAGCCCTTCAAGGGTATGAACATCGTTGTGACCCGCTATGCCAACGGCAAGGTGGTCACCGAGAAGAAAATGATGTAAACTAAACCAAAAAGCCGCATGACAACATGCGACCGTGCAGTTTAGTGGGCAAGCCGATGAATTCCGGCTTGCCCACTTGCTGTAATGATAGCAGGGTGGGGTATAAAACAAGAAACCCTCAACAACCATCGGGTTGTCAAGGATTCCTGTTGGTGCCCAGGGCGGGACTCGAACCCGCACACCTCGCGGCACACGCACCTGAAACGTGCGCGTCTACCAATTCCGCCACCTGGGCTTGTGGTTTGCGCTATACGTTTTGCGTTTAGCGGTGCAAAGGTAGTACTTTTTTTTAATATACAAGCATTTTGGCAGAAAAAATTGAAAAAAGTTTTGTTTAACCATGGATTTGGCCATGGATGTTGCGCCATCAGCCTTGCAGGCGCACAGCTCCAAAACCCTTTCTAGCGTTGGCGGCGCCGATTCTTGGTGTCGTTGTACTTGTCGCCCGTGTAGGTGTTGACGCCAGTTGAGAATTCGTCTTCTTCCTCTTCCTCATCTTTGTTTTTCTCCTTCTTCTCGACCTTGTTCTTGACCTCTTCGGGCTTGTTGCGCTTGATTTCTTCAGGTTTCTGCAGGTCGAGTGCGGTCTGGTAGATGTTCCAGTTCTCGTCGATGTCCCAGTTGGCGCGCAGCCTCATTTTCTTGGGGTAGTAATACACTTCCTCGGGCTGCAGGTGGTTCAGGTAATTGCCCGTGTTCCACTTGCCGTTGCCGTTGTTGTCGATAATCAGCCTCAGATAATAGGTGCTAGGCGGTACATTGAGAAGTTCGAAAGCACCGTTGCGTACCGTTGCCGTACGCACCACCTTCTCGCCAGAAGCCAGCAGTTCAACAAAGGCCTTGCCCGTGTAATTGACCTTGAAATAGACGTTGGCATACTCTTCAAGCCCTCTGACTTTCAACTCCTTTTTCAACGCATCATTGTGCAGGCCATAGACCGAGGTCACTGCTGCGCTGTCGATGGTCAGGCGGTAGGTGGAGTCGGGCAGGGTAGAGAACGGAAGCCAATAACGCATCGGGTTGCAGTCATCGACCTGTCGCAGTGCGTTACTCTGGATGGGAATCCATAACGTATCGCGCTTGACTTCCAAATGGATTTTGTTCTGGTCGATGCTGGCTATAGGTGCGTCAAACTTGAGGATGATGGAATCCCCCACGTCGATGGTGCCGTTCTTGGCAAGTTCCATGTTGAGTTTGGGGACCTCGTTGGGGTCAACGCGTTGCAGCTCCTTGATTTCTTCGAGTTCGTCCTCGCTGAGTTCTTTGCCCTGGGCAGCGGCTTTCTCTTGTTTTTCCAGCAGTTGCGTGAGTCGCTTGGCACGGCTCTCGCGTTCCTTGGCCTTCTTTTCCTCTTCCTTGATTTGGGAATTGGGTTTGCGGTAGCCGAAGTGTATGGTATCGGTCACTTGCTCCAGGTTGTCGGCGGTGTCGGTGCGCAGGTAGGTCATGGCGACGGTGATGGTGTCGGCCTTGATCATTGCCGAGTCGGTAATCCAGTAGAAAAGCGAGTCATTTTCCATGTTGCGCTGCAGACGGTACCAATCGGCGGCATGCTGGGCGGGATGCAGCACCTCCAGTTGTGGCGGCGTCTCATTGGGGGCACCGAAGAGCATGTACAGCTTGTTGTCGGCGGGACGGCTGGTCTGCCTTATGTAGTGGGAGCGGTAGCCCTCATTGAACATGCACAGCAACAGGTCGTTGGGCAGGTAGAGCGTGTGGGTGCCGGTCATCACGGTGTCCACGCGGTGGTCAAAGGTGAAGACGGTGTCCTGGGAGGTATATTCCCTGGTCGTGGGCACGATGATGTCGTCGAGGAAGGCGATGTCCTCGGTGCGCGCCATGCGGTAGTCGCCATCCACATCGCTGAGGGCAAACACGTGGTAGCTGCCGGGTTTCAAGTTGCGTATGGTGAACTTGCCGCGGTCATTGGTCCGGCTCACGCGTTCCAGCGGCACGTTGGTGAAGGCGGTGTCGTCGAGGTTACTGTGCAGCCCGACGATGATGTGTTGCATCGGCTCCAGGTCGCAGGCCCGCAGCACAATGCCCGAAACGGCCAGTGTGTCGATTTCATCGCCTGTCGAGAAAGCAAAAGTGTAGCCGTCCAATTGGTTGCTCTCGTTGTTGTCCTCGATGGCATTGGAGAAGTCGATGACGTAGGTTGTGTTCTCTTCCAGTTCATCGCGGAACTCGATGGTCAACTTCTTGCCCACCGTGCGGATTTGCGGTTGCGTCTTGGGCGCCGGTGAAATGATGACTTTCTTCTGCTGGTCCTTGAGGTTGATAATTTCGTCAAAGGTGATTTCCACCTTGTTGCCCTTGAAGTTGACGGAATTGGCCATGGGCGACATTTTTACAACTTGTGGTGGCGTGTAGTCACGCGGCCCGCCCTCGGGCGACCCGATGCTGGCACATGCCGCGAGCAACAGCCCCACTGCAACCGTAACAACCCAATATGTCCAACGATTCCTCATTCTACTGAACTGCAAAGGTAGTCATTTTATCAAAATCTCACAAATTGGGCTTAAAGCGGCTAAACTTGCGGTTCTTTAATGAGTTTAGCAGTCTAACCGCCGATATTGATGGTTATGGGTGGATTTACTCGAGAGAGAAGGACTCGAGGTCGTTAGGGACGAGGATGGGGCCCTTGTAGTATTGGGCGGCCTCGGTGGCGTAGGTGGTGGCGCGGGTGTCGAGGTGGGTGTCCTCGGTGTGGTAGAGCACAAGGTGCTTCACGCCCAGTTCCTGGGCGAGCATACCGGCATCAAGTGCCGTGCTGTGGCTTTTCTCGTAGGGGTTGAAAACGAAGCGGTCCTTGTAGAGACAGAAGGCCTCGCACATCAACCAGTCGCAGTTGCGGGCGTAGGGCTCGCTCTGCATGCTGTAAGGCTCATCGCCGAGGCACACCAGTCGCTGCCCGTCTGGCATTTTGGCCTCAAAACCGTATTGCTTGACCTTGGTCGATGCGATGTCAAAGAAGGAGACCCACATATCGTCAATCTCAATTTTCTCGCCGTCATGCACTTCGCGCAGGATGATGGTTTGTCCGATGGAATCGAAGATTTTGCGTGGAATCATCAGTTCACCCATCGTGTAGAGTGCCTGTCGCACCACGTCGTTGCAGTAGATGGTGAAGGGTCCCTTGTGCTTGCCCTTGAAAATCATGGGTGATATCTTGCGCATCATCCAGATGGCGCCCAGGATATGGTCGGTGTGGGAGTGGGTGACAAACATGTGGCGGATGTTCTCAAAGGGGATTTTCGCCTTGATGAGCTGTTGCAGAATGCCGTTGCCACCACCGCCGTCAACGAGCATACCGCCCTCGGGAGAGTGGAGGTAGAAGCAGGTGTTGTAGCAGTTGACGCACATGGCATTACCCGTGCCAAGCATGGTGACGCGTGATGTGTGGTTTGGGGATACACTCATGATCGTGGTTTGACTATGGGGAGTTCGATGCCGAAGGTGGTGCCTTTGCCCACTTCAGACTCCTTGATGTATATTTGTCCGTTGTGATACTCTTCGATGATGCGTTTGACCAATGTCAGGCCGAGACCCCAGCCGCGTTTCTTGGTGGTGAATCCGGGGGTAAACACATTCTTGAAGTTCTTGCGCGCGATGCCCTTGCCCGTGTCCTTGACCAGGATGACAACATTGTTGGGGCTGTCCTCGACAGTGATATCCAGTTGTCCCTCGCCATCCATGGCATCGACCGCGTTCTTGGTAAGGTTCTCCATCACCCAGGCAAACAGCGTCTGGCTCAGCATCACGCCGTTGTTGGTCTGGTCATTGGTGTGGATATTGAGTTTCACGCGCTTGGGGATGCGTGCCCGCATATATTCCAGACTGCTCACTACAGCCTCGTTGATCGAGGTGAGTTCCTTGTCGGGCATGGAGCCGATTTTGGAGAAACGGTCGGCAATGGTGGATAGGCGTTTCACATCCTTATCCATATCGGTGACAATGCTCTTGTCCACACCCATCGACTCGAGCAGCTGTGTCCATGCCATGAGCGATGAGATGGGCGTGCCCAACTGGTGGGCGGTTTCCTTCGAGAGTCCGACCCACACCTTGTTTTGCTCGGCTCGCTTGATGCTCATGAGGGCAAAATAGGCGATGGCAAAGAAGAGGATGAGCACTGCCAGCTGGATATAGGGGAAGTAGGAGAGCCTGCGCAACAGGGTGGAATCCTCGTAATAGAGGTATTGGATGGTTTCGTCGTCAATCTTGATTTCGATCTTGTTCTCGCTATTCTTGAGGTGGCGCAGTTTTTTGTTGAGGTAATCCCGGTTGGCGGGGGAGTCTTCGAGGGTGCCCTCGGGGTCAGGCAACTGGAAGTTGCGATGGTCCAGGATATTGTCCTTGTCATCGACCAGCAGCACGGGGATGTTGTGGTTGCCCTCGATAATGCCAAACAGGAATTCCACATCGGTCGCCGAGTTCAACAGGTTGCCGTTCTCGTCTTCTGCGCTGCTGTTGCCCATCGTAGCCAACTCTTGGGTTGCATCGGCCCAGATTTCCATGCGCTCACGCTCCTGTTCGGCGAGGTCTTTCACCAGGTTGTTGGAGATATAGAGGAACAGCGCTACCAGCACCAGCGAGATGGCAAGGAAAACCACCTTCCAGATGCGTCGTGAGTCGTATATGTTGCTCAGGTTAGCCATGCTGATATGGTCGATTGTCGTTAACGAAGGACAAAGGTATAAAAAAGTTTTCAGTTGTCGCTTGCCTGCTATCAGTTTTTCCTAACTCCTAGCTTCTAACTCGTGTTCAATCCAGCGGGGCACGCTGTCGTCGGTGTTGGGACCAATGACTTCGCTGGCTACGGCCTTGACTTCGGGAAAGGCGTTGTCCACAGCGACACTGTAGTCGGCAGCCTGCATCATGGCGATGTCGTTGCGGTTATCGCCGAAGACCACAATGCGCTCAGCGCCCACTTTGCGGCCCAAACTGCGGATGGCGGCAGCCTTGCTGGTGCCGGCAGTGTAAATCTCCAGGTAGCCATCGCTTGGGTCAAAGTTGTCGTGATAGACCATCACCGAGCAGGTGGGTACGGTGGTGCGCAGGTCTTCGGCAATGGCCTTGAGGACCGCATACTTGTTGAGCGAGAAGATGAGCAGCGCCTCATCGTCGCTGTGGCGGTAATCGCTGTCGTTGAGGAAGAACTTTTTCAATGACAGATGCTGGCGTTGGGTGACAAATCGTTCCTCCTGGGGCGAGAGCGGGCCGTAATGATGGGTGTGCAGCAGGCTGCTGCCGTGACGGCGGTAGATGAACGGATGAGCCTGATGGCGGTCAAACACGTCGGCCACAGCATTGACCGTCAAATCATCGATGCCGCGTGTTTGCTCATAGCGGCCCGTGACGGGATTCCACATTGCCGAGCCGCCGATGACGATGAACGGCAACGTGGCGTGAACTTCCTGCATGAGCGGTACCACTGTTGCCGGCGTGCGCGCCGTGGCAACGGTAAACAGTCCTCCCAGTTCGCCGATGATGCGGTTGAGCGTGGCGACAGTCTTGCAGGACAGTTGCGAATCCTCGTTCAGTAACGTCCCGTCCAGGTCGCTCACATAGAGCGTCTTGACCTTGTTTTCCTTATCTCCAATCACGGCTGCAAAAGTACTTCTTTTTGCCCTAATAGCTATGCTGGCGTGTTTATTTTCTTTTTTCAGTCAGTTTTTTGATGGCGGTTTGGATGATTATGATTACATTTGCCTTTCACAACTATAGTAACTGTTTAACAAAGAGATATGACTATGAAACAGACGATGCCAGTAGATGGAAAATTTGAGTTGATGGCTTTGCCTTACGCCCCCGATGCGTTGGAACCTGTCATCAGCGCCGAGACGTTGGGTTTTCACCATGGTAAGCACTTGTTGACCTATGTCAACAATCTGAATGCTGCGCTGCCCGGCAGCGGGCTTGAAGGCAAATCTCTGGAAGATGTTGTGCTGCAGGCTACGGGCGGTGTGCTCAACAATGCAGGTCAGATACTGAACCACAACCTGTATTTCTCACAGTTTATGGCTCCCAAGGCCGACAATGCGCCAAGTGGACGCCTGGCCGAGGCTATCAATGCCGAGTTCGGCTCGTTTGAGGACTTTAAGGAGATTTTTGCCAAGGCTGGTGCCACGCTGTTCGGTTCGGGTTGGGCATGGCTCTCGGCCGACGCCGAAGGTAACCTGAAAATCACTCAGGAGCCCAATGCCTCCAATCCCATCCGTAATGGCTTGCGTCCGTTAATGACGATGGACGTGTGGGAGCATGCCTACTACCTCGACTACCAGAACCGCCGTCCTGACCACTTGGCTGCCCTGTGGCAGATTATCAACTGGGACGTAGTGGCAGCCCGCTACGAGGAATGAGGCGGGTTGCACTGGCTCTATTGGCAGTGCTGTGTCTCACGGGTGCGGCATGGGCTGGCGATAAGGTCAACGAGGGCTGGCAGCGGGCGATGCTCGCCGCCATTGACTCGTTCCCTGAGCGAGGCGGCTACTACACGGGCGGCAAGCCCAATGAACTGTTTCCCAAGACGACATGGCGAGGACTGCATGATGCCTACCAGATGACCGCCCATGACGAGCGCCCGCGCTTTGACCCGCAGCAGGCACAGCCGTCGTTTTGCTCCAGCGCCACCTATTCGGTGATTATTAAGGCGTTGCTCATCTGGGACACGAAGCACAAAATAAAGCGTGAGGCGTGGATTAATATGAAACCCCGCGTGGGCATTGCCGATGAATTCAACCCCGAGGGTATTGGACAGGACGATGGGGTAGGCTTTTGGGGCCGTGCCAACGCCAATGGTCCCGGCTTGGGTGTCCTGGTGCATGAACTGGACGCTGGCTACAGTTTTACCGCCTATCGTGGTGCCAAGAGCGAGCGAAACCGTGAGACACCTGATGAGCGTTACCTCACCGATGCCGAGTGGTGCGCCCTCGACGTGTGGCAGCGCGCCGTGGCGGGTGACCTGATGAAAATCTTCTGGAACCGCAACGAGAGCCGTGGCAGCGACAGCGGTGCCATCATCGGCTGCAACGATGACCGTGATGCCGACCAGGAGGCTGGCCATAGCGTCATCTTTATGGGTTGTGAGGGCGACTCGGTGACCTATTGGTCATCCAACGGCCCTGGCAAGCATCCCGAGCAGATGGGCTACAGCGTGGGCCGTTGCCACAAGAACGATATCCAGCGCGTAGTGTTTACCCGCATCACACGCCCCGAACGCTTCAACAACGCACGAAAAATGGCGCCCACCGACGTGAACGCCTATCTCAGTGACCTCAACGGCAAGCGCCACAGCACCACCGCCGAAATGCTACATCAGTTAGGAATTAGAAGTAAGGAGTGAGGAGTGAGTGCGCGGATGCCAACTCCTAATTCCTAATTCCTAACTCCTAACTAAATAACTATTCATTGATGTGGACTTTGCCGCTGCCGGCGATGTCCTCATCGTGGGTACCGATTTTGCCGCGCAGGGTCACGTCGCCCGAGCCTGCGATTTCGGTTTTCACATGGTCCACATTGATGTTGCTGAGGACGATGTCACCCGAGCCGGCAATTTCGTTCTTTACGTTCTTGCAGGTCAATCCTGCAATGTCGATGTTGCCCGAGCCAGCGATTTCGTTCCTGACTTCATTGGCTTGGAGCATGCCGATGGTGATATCGCCCGAGCCTGCAATCTCGCATTTGACATCCTGTGCCGTCATTTTGGCGAGTGTCACGCGTCCCGAACCCGCTACCTCGATATAAATGTCATTGACATTCAGTGCTTGAGGTGTCGTCACCATTCCCGAACCCGCGATTTCGATTCCTTTGACCATCGGACAGGTGATGAATATCTGCATTCCATTAAATATGTTGCCGTCCTCTTGCTTACGTTGGTCGATGTAGAGGCTACCGTCCTTGACATAGATGGTAATCTTGCTGAGCTGCTCGGTCGTACCCTCGACGCGCACCGTGTTGGAATCGCCTTGTTCCAGGATGACGTTGAAGGGGCCGGCAACGTCCACCTTGTCAAATGGAGACATGGCGGTTGCCTTGCCCACCTGATGCACCTGAGTGGGCGTGTCGTTGGTATGGCTGCCTAAGGACCAATCCTTGTCGCCGATTTTCACATGCATGCATGACGTCATCGTCATTGCCACTAGAGCCACGAGGCTCAACATCATCAATTTCTTCATTTCTGTTTTCATTTTCCTCTCGTTTTAATGTTGTTCTTTACCCTATAGACGCATGAGCAGGTCAAAAAGTTTCAGAAATACCAAAAAAAAACACCCGTGAGGGTGATTTTTTATTCTGAGAGCTTGCGCACTGGGAAATTGAAGTAGGTGCTGGGGAACGGCTCGTTCTTCAATGTGAAGTGCCACCACTCGTTGTCCAGAGGCTTGAAGCCGTGGCGCATCATCGCTGAGCGCAGCACCATGCGGTTGTAGAACTGCTCACTGGTGATGCCGCCCTCCACGGGTCGGTACTCGAGCGTCTCGGGGTCACCGCAGTAGTCAGGATGGCTTTCGGAACCGAACCAGTCGAAGGTGCCGCCCATGTCCACATCTTTGCCCAGTTTCATATCAAAGAGGGTCAAATCGATCGTCGAGCCGCGAGAGTGGCCGCTCTTAGTGGCGACATACTCCTCATCAAAGACTCGTTTCTTGGTCAAGTAGGGATAGAAGTAGGCTTTGGTTACGGTGTCATTCAAATTCTGCGCCCAGCGCATGAAGTGGTCCACGGCGCGCTGAGGACGGTAGGCGTCGTAGATCTTCAGGCAATAGCCATGCTGTTTGAGGTCGTCGCTCACGGCACGCAGGCTGTCGGCAGCCTGGCGCGTCAATAATGCCACGGGCTGCTCATATCCGTCCATGCGTGCGCCCACAAAATTGTAGGTGCCGTAATAGCGAATGTCCAGCATCGCGTCGGGCACGACATCGGTGATTGTGACAAACTGGCTCGAGTCCATCGTCGGGTCCAGTACCTGGGCTACATTCTGGGTACTCTTACAACCCGATAACATGCCAATGGTCATCAGCAGACCGGCGGCGAGAAATAGTCTATATCTTTTCATAAACTCCTGTATTAATGCAATAACACCGCAAAATTAAGGAATTATCTCAAATTACAAGCATTTTCCACCCTCGGAAGACAAATTAACTGTCTGAAAAGTGTCGCAAGGAAATATAAAAAGAGGTTAAAGAAACGAGTTTGCTCTCATGCTGATGCAAAGATAAAACAACCGCGACACCCAGCCACACCAAAAAGTAACTCATCTTTGCTTTTTCAGCATAATAGAGTATCTTAGTAAATCCAAAAAAACAAGAATAATACTTCAACCCAATGATTGATTAAAAATACTTCAATCCCATAAAACCGATAAATCGTCCGTGAATGATATTTCTGGATATTCGTGGGGATATATGAATTCTTCATTGCCGCCGTGGCAGAAAGTTGCGGGTACAAAATGAAAATAATTGAATAGTGTTGTTGAAATGTTGCCGGCTTTTCACTACCTTTGTCTATTCAAATCTGGCAATGACTATGAATAAAGCGAGAAATAGATAGCACAGGCTGCTATACGCTTTGCCGAACGTTAGGAGGGCAAGAGCTATTAGAAAGGGTAGAGCCAACACTTCTGGATCAAACTGCTAAAAGTTTGTCTCGTAACCTTCTAAACCCATCAAATCCACCAACAATCATAATAAGAAAACAATAAATACTACAATAATAACCCATCTCAACCTGCAGTTTTAACCACTGACTGATAACCAAAATTTAACGTTTATGAAAAAGAATTATTTCCATCGTGTTTTAGACTACATCAAGTCTATTATCCTATTTCTGATTTGGCTTATTGTACATCCTATCATGATGTTATTTGCCAGCGAATGGTCTAGCCTTGAGAAGTGTACTTTGTTTCGCTGGGGTGCAAATTACTATGAAAAAATTAAAAGGAGGCACTTGGTCGGAAAGAACTCATCAAGGTTTTCATTCACATTTTCCCATGGATTGCTACAGTTCTTCATTTTACTTATCTTACTTCTTGTCGGATACTGGTACTATAATAACTACATCAATCAATCGACTGTAGTTAAGAATAATAATCTTAACATTGAAGTTGAAATGGCGCCTCCTGCAGGTCTTGATGCAGCTGATTTAGATTCAATGAAATATCAGCTTATTTGCTTTATCATGGGATGGAATGCTAACGATTCCGCTAAAATGAAGAAGTTAGATCCATCAAGTGAGCCTTTAAAACACATGGATTTTACATTTGTACCCATTATTGATGAGACTGACACGATCTATCATAGAATTAAAATTCATGGAGATTTTGATTTAAAGTTCGATACAACAGAGATAAGGGCAAGAAGAAAAGGAAGAAAACATATCTACAATTATGAGATAGAAAGATTTGGCGAAAATGATGGCAAGTATTATCTTGTGATTAAACTGATGACTTTGCCTTTTCAGGCTAATGAAGCAATACCCGATTCCGATAGATTTTTTACTATCATTGCCAATCCCGATATATTTGATAAAGATGCCCCCCCCTACTTGACTTATTATATCAATTTCAACTTTAATGAGTTGATAAATGATTGGTCTATAATGAAAACTGATAACTTCAGATTGTCTTTTCTCTTTTGGGATAGTTGGACTATTGCTAAAGACAAAGATTCTGAAAAAATATCAAATATCCCATATCCCAATGTGCCTTATGAGTTACTTTCCGCACTTCCGGAACCTACTACAAATCACCCATATGCGTTGCTTTATAGAAAAGAGTCGTTCATAAAAGCAGTCGAAAGTGGTGTTTATTTAAAATTTGTCAATCGAGACTTATTGAATAAAAATGACCGTAATGTATTCTTTTTGACTGTGTTAATTGGTGCGCTAGCCTCGTTCATACTGACAATTCTAATTGGGTTGTTTACCAAATGGCGTAATTTGAACATTAAGTCTGGCAATAAAGATCCATACAATGATAATGAGGAATAGTGCGCGAAGCATTGTGGCCATAAAGATACCGTGTTTTTTTTTACTAATCATCAGTAGAAAGTGATAAAGTACTTACTGCAGTTGTTTTCTTGTAGCAACATGGGAGATCTATAAATGGACAGGCAATAACAGAGTATTTCTAAAGAGTGCTCCCAATTACAATGATTCGTATTATTGTATGAGGGAAATAGATTTCTTTAGCGTCTCAATTATTTCCCTCGTTGATTTGGTGTCAAAATGCTCTTTGCCCAATTTAACCTCACGGATATCCAAAGCCTTTTCGAAAAACTCAAGAGCTTTATGGAAGTCGCCCATACATTGATAAACTTTACCCATGTTACTGAAAGAAATAGCAGTGTCTGGGTGGTAATTGCCTAAAATCGACTCTCGGATGTTTAAGGCATTGGAATGGTATTTCAATGCACTTTTGTATTCCTTTTGAATGAGATATACTTCACCTATATTATTGTAGGATTTGGCAATTGATGAATGATTCTTGTCTAAAACACTATTATTATAGATTTCAAGTGCTTTAAAATAATATTTCAAAGCTTTGGTGTATTCACCTTGATTTTTGTATACTGATCCGATGTTATTGTAGGATATAGCGGTGTAAGGGTTGTTGGCTCCTAAAACTTGCTTACATATGTCCAAATCTTGTAAGAAGTATTTCAGCGCCTTGTCGTAATCGCCTTGATTATTATACAGCATCCCAATGTTGTTATAAACAACAGCTGTTTCGGGATGTTTATTGCCCAAAACTTGCTCACAAATGCGAAGCGCCTTGAAGTAGTATTTTAGTGCTTTTGCATAGTCACATTGATGATAAAAAACTACACCAATATCATTATAGGATGATGAGGTGTTAGGGCTATTGGAACCAAAAACTTGTTCTGATAGAGCAATTTGTCTCAGATATACTTGCTCTGCTTCATGGTAGTGGGCATGATCATCAAGAAAAGAAGCATAATTTGACAGCAACTGCGCATATTTTTTGGGATTGTATCTGCTACGGCTAGCCCAATCGTCTGCCTTGGCATAAATCTCAATCACATGATCGATACGGTCGGTGATGTTTGTATCTACATCAGCCATCTCAGTTTGGGCTTGCAGATGAAATGCATCAATGTCTTGATGAACCATTTCCTGGGCTTTATCTGATATTTGTCTTTGATACTCATAATTCTCAATATGACATTGTTGCTTTGCTTCGATAGCGATTTCACGAAGGATTGCATTCGCCCCTTTTAAATCACCAGACTCAAAGGCCTCGGTTGCCCTTTGGAGTTTTTCACTGGTTTGTTCGTGGCGCATGTTTGAAATAAATTTAGCTGTATCCAGTAAAGTCTTTTGATAACGTTCAAACTCTTCGTTTACTTCGTTGTACTCTTTTTGTTTCTGCTGAAGTTCCTCGACAAAGGAGTGATCGTCGGGATACTGCTTTATACGACTTCGCAATTTCTCAATTTCTTTACGAAAATCAAGAGTGCTCTGATACATACGTTTATAATCAGCATTATTCGAAGCAAAAGACAGTTGTGACATCTTTGTAACTTTCACTTCTCCCAAAGTCACATAGCCATCAACAGTCTTAAGATTACTTAAACCATCATAGAGGTATGAGTCAAGCCATAGCACAAAATCAAGATACAACTCAGCAATATTGTCGTATTTGCCCCAATAGTGTCCAAGATTTGATCTTATGTACTCCTGGAGGTTTTTTATGTCCTCTGGTGGCACTTGTTCTTGCAAACCTTTAAAATAAATCAACAATGGTAAATGCCTTTGATTGCATTCGTTTAATGCAATATCAAACTCTTCACGAGTATATTTTCCTACCTTTGAATGAAAAAGAACTATAAACAGGTCACATTGCTTAATGGCCTCATTATAATCACTCTGTTTGCGTTTGCCGTGATAACTAGGGTCAATATATTCCCATTTTTCTAAATTGAACATATAGTTTCTTGATGCATAATGCTTCTGCAAGCGCATAACGAAATCCCCCAAAGCGACACGGTCATCACGCAAATCTATAGACGAGGCTAGAAATATCTTGACTGTTTTTACTATTCTTGTGTTCATCATTTTCTCAGGTGAAAGAATTAGTATTGACAAAGGTATAGAAAAATCACAACATTTCCACGGATTTCATTCAATTATATAGATTTTCTCCGTTGTTTTCCTATTAGAGAAAAAGAGGGCGGGTGCCGTTGTGTGGCGCCCGCCCTGATTTGTTGATGGGTGTTGTGGTTTACTTCTCGAGTTCCTTCTTGATGCGCTCGGTCAACATGGGTACAATCTTGTGGAGGTCGCCAACGATGCCCAGGTCAGCCACGCTGAAGATGGGGGCGAACTTGTCCTTGTTGATGGCGATGATGAAGTCGCTCTCCTCCATACCGGCGAGGTGCTGGATGGCACCGCTGATACCGCAAGCCATGTAGAGGCCCGGACGGACGGTCTTACCTGTCTGACCTACCTGTACCTCGTGGGGCATCACGCCGTTATCGACCATAGCACGCGACGAAGCCACCTGTCCGCCGAGGACGTCGGCGAGGGCCTGCAGCTTGTCGAAGCCTTCCTTGTCATGGACGCCACGGCCACCGCTGACGAGAATTTTTGCCTCGCTGATGTCGGCAACAGTCTTGTCGGCCTTGATGGTCTTGACGAGTTTTACCTTGAACTTGCTGGCGTCGAACTTGGGAGCGAAGTCGGTTACCACGCCCTGACGGCCCTCCTGGCGCTGCATCTTCTGCATCACACCGGGACGTACGGTTGACATCTGCGGACGGTTGTTGGGGCAGATGATGGTTGCCATCAGGTTGCCGCCGAATGCGGGACGTGTCATGCGGAATTCAGGCTCGTTGTCCTTATCGGGCTCGATGTCGAGCTTGGTGCAGTCGGCGGTCAGACCCGTCTTGAGGCGGGAAGCGATGCGCGGAGCCAGGTCGCGGCCGATGGTGGTGGCACCATAGAGCACGATGCTGGGCTTGCGCTCCAGAATAATCTGGCCAACGGCCTGTGAGTACTGTTCACTGAGGAAGTCCTTCAACTCGGGGGCATCGACCACGATAACCTCGTCGGCACCGAACTCGATGAGCATCTGTGCCTTGTCCTTGATACCCTCGCCCAGGAGCATGGCTACCACCTTCTCGCCGAGGGCGTCGGCCAAGTCGCGGGCCTTACCTAAAAGTTCGAGTGCAACGGGCTGGATGACTCCTTCGCGCTGCTCAGCAAAAACGAATACGTTTTTATAATCTTTCTTATCCATAATATTCAGTTTTCTTTAGTTTCTAGTCCCTGGTTTCTAGTCCCTAGTCAGCATCCGCCAGTAGCTGACAACTAACAACTAAGGACTAGGGACTAGAAACTACTTTTAGATAATGTGTTTAACTTTGAGTTGGTTAACAATCAGTTCGACAGCCTCCTCGGGGGTCACCTCGTGAACCTCGCCAGGAGCCTTCATGGCCTTGGGGAACGACTTGAACACCTTGGTGGGCGAGCCGGCGAGACCGAGCTTGCCTTCCTCGACGTCAATCTTGTCGGCGCTCCAAACCTCGACTTCCTTGTCGTAGGCTTCCATGATGCCGCTGACGCTCATGTAGCGAGCCTCGAAAGCCGAAGCCAGCACGGTCAACAGGCACTTGCCCTCGACCTCGAGCACCTGGATGCCGTCCTCGTTCTCCTTGTCGACCTGCAGGTTGCCGTTGGGCAGCAACTTGGCGTCGGCGACGTAGGTGATCTGGGGCAGGTCGAGATGCTCAGCGAGCTCGGGACCCACTTGGGCGGTATCACCATCGATAGCCTGACGGCCGGCGATGATGAGGTCATAGTCCAGTACACGGCACAGGCCGGAGAGGGCGTAGGAAGTTGCCAGTGTATCGGCACCGGCGAACTTGCGGTCACTGAGCAGGATGGCGCGGTCGGCACCCATAGCGAGGGCCTCACGCAGCATCACGTCGGCTTGTGGCGGTCCCATCGAGATGACGGTGACATTGGCACCAAACTGGTCCTTGAGCCTCAGAGCGAGTTCGAGGCCGCCCTTGTCATCGGGGTTCATGATGCTGGGAACGCCTTCACGAATCAAAGTACCCTTCACGGGGTCAATCTTGACAACAGTGGTATCGGGAACTTGTTTTACACAAACTATAATGTTCATAATTGAGTTTTCAGTTTTTAGTTTTCAGTTTTCAGTTCAGTGCCGGCGGATGCTGCTGACAACTGACAACTGGCTACTGACAACTAGATTTATTTAAACAATTGACCAGCGATAACCATGCGCTGTACCTCGGATGTACCCTCGTAGATTTCGGTAATCTTGGCATCACGCATCATGCGCTCAACAGGATATTCACGTGTGTAACCATAGCCACCGTGGAACTGTACGGCCTTGGTCGTCACTTCCATAGCGGTTTCGGCGGCAAAGAGCTTAGCCATAGCGGCATCGGCGCTGTAGGGCAGGTGCATGTCCTTCTTCCAGGCTGCACTGCGCACGAGCAGACGGGCAGCCTCGACCTTGGTCTTGAGGTCTGCCATCTGGAACTGGGTGTTCTGGAACTTGGCAATCGAGCGGCCGAACTGCTTGCGCTCCTTGGTGTACTTCACGGTCTCGTCCATGGCGCCCTGAGCAATACCGAGGGCCTGTGAGGCGATACCGATGCGGCCACCGTCGAGGGTCATCATGGCAATCTTGAAGCCCTTGCCGAGCTGGCCGAGGAGGTTCTCCTTGGGCACGATGCAGTTTTCAAAAATCAGCTCACAGGTAGCGCTGCCGCGGATACCCATCTTCAACTCCTTCTTACCGATGGAGAAGCCGGGCATATCCCTCTCGACGATGAAAGCCGAGATACCCTTGGTGCCTTGTGACTTGTCGGTCATGGCCATCACGATGAACACGTGGGCGTTAGAAGCGTTGGTGATGAAAATCTTGGAGCCGTTGAGCACCCAGTGGTCACCAGCATCGACAGCGGTGGTCTGCTGCATGGCGGCATCGGTACCGGCGTTAGGCTCGGTGAGACCGAAAGCGCCAATCCATTCACCCGAAGCGAGCTTGGGCAGGTATTTCATCTTCTGCTCCTCGGTGCCGTGCTCCAGAATGGGAGCCATGCACAGCGAGGTGTGTGCCGAAAGGACAACACCCGTCGTGGCGCACACGCGGGAGAGTTCCTCAACAGCCATGATATACATCTGTACGGTACCACCGGCACCGCCATACTGCTTGGGAATAGGAATACCCATCATGCCGAGTTTGCCCATCTTCTGGACCGTCTCAAGCGGGAAGCGTTCCTGCTCATCGATTTCGGCGGCAAGGGGCTTCACCTCGTTCTCTGCAAAGGAGCGAACCATCTGCAGGAACAGTTGTTCTGTCTTAGAATAGCTAAAATCCATATTCTCTTTTTGGTTTTCAGTTTTCAGTTGTCAGTTTTCAGTCGATGCGGATGCCGTTGGCAACTGAAAACTGACAACTGACGACTTGTTGATTAATACTTGTAGAAGCCTTCACCGGTCTTGCGGCCGAGGAGACCAGCGCGAACCATCTTGCGCAGCAGCGGGTGAGGACGGTACTTGGGATCGCCAAACTCGTTGTAGAGCACCTCCATGATGGCGAGGTTCACATCGTTACCGATGAGGTCGGCGAGTGCGAGGGGTCCCATGGGATGGTTGGCACCCAGCATCATGCACTTGTCGATGTCCTCGGCGCTGGCGATGCCGTCGGCGAGGATACCTACTGCCTCGTTAATCATCGGGATGAGAATGCGGTTAACGACAAAACCGGGAGCCTCGTTAACGGGCACGGGGGTCTTGCCGATTTCGGTCGTCAGGTCAACGATGCACTTGGCGGTCTCCTCGCTGGTGAGCTGGCCCTTGATGACCTCGACGAGCGCCATGCGGTCGGCGGGGTTGAAGAAGTGGCAGCCAATGAACTGAGCGGGACGGCTGGTGCAAGCAGCAATCTCGGTAATCGAGAGCGACGATGAGTTGGTGGCGAAGATGGTCTCGGGCTTGCAAATCTTGTCAAGCTCCATGAAGACGTCCTTCTTCAACTGCATGTTCTCGACAGCAGCCTCGATAACGAGGTCGGCATCAGCGAAGTCGGCATAATCGGTCGTCGTGGTGATGTTTGCCAGGATAGCCTTCATGGCATCCTCGGTGATTTTACCCTTCTCGACGAGTTTGTTGTAACCCTTGGAGATTGAAGCCATGGCTTTGTCCAGGCTCTCCTGGGTGCGGCTCTTCATGACCACGGGCATCTTGGCGGCAAAAGCCTTGACAATACCCTTAGCCATCGTACCTGTTCCAATAACACAAATTTTCATAATCTGATTTTTATTGATTGTTAATGATTTAATGTTAATTCTTATTTACCGGTAAATGCGGCCTTACGCTTGTTGAGGAAGGCATCCATACCCTCCTTCTGGTCGCTGGTGGCGAAGCACTTGCCGAAAAGCTTGTTCTCCAGACCGATGGCACCGTCGGCGTCAAGGTCATAGCCCTCGTTGATGCTCTGCTTGGCGAGGCTGATGGCCACGGGAGCGTTCTTGAACATCATCTGGGCCATTTCCATGGCCTTGTCCATCAGTTCCTCGGGCTCATAAACGGCGTTGACCAGTCCGATGCGCAATGCCTCGTCGGCACGGATTACCTTGCCCGTGTAAATCATCTCCTTGGCATAGCCCTGGCCGATGAGTTTGGGCAGGCGATAAGTACCCGAGAAGCCCGGGATGATGCCCAGACCGACCTCAGGCTGGCCGAATTTAGCCTTGTTAGACGCGATGCGGATGTCGCAGGACATCGCCAGCTCGCAGCCTCCACCCAGTGCAAAGCCGTTAACAGCAGCGATGACGGGGATGGGCAGCGTCTCGATGCGGCGGAACACCTGTGCACCCAGACGACCGAACTCGAAGCCCTGAGGCTCGTCGAGGTGCGCCATCTCGCTGATGTCGGCACCGGCGACAAACGACTTCTCGCCGTCGCCCGTAATGATGAGTACGCGGGTGGTAGCGTCGAGAGAGCCGATGAAGTCGTCAATCTCCTTCAAGATGGTGGAATTGAGCGCATTCAGCGACTTGGGCGCCGAGATTTTCATCACGGTGACGCCCTCGTTGCGCTCAACCTTCAAGAAATTATATTCCATGACAGGAGGCAAGGAATTAAACGTCCATGGGTTTCAGGTCCGGCGAGATGATGAGCTTGGCCTCGGTAGCGGCCTGTACGTCCTCGACGGTGAACTCGGGATGCAACTCACGCAGCACGATGCCCTCGGGGGTGATGTCCATAACACCCATCTCGGTGATAATCATGTTGACCTGACCGGCAGCGGTGAGGGGCAGGGTGCACTCCTTCAAAATCTTGGGGTTGCCCTTCTGGGTGTGCTCCATGGTGAGGATTACACGCTTGGCACCTACAACGAGGTCCATGGCGCCGCCCATACCGGGAGCCATCTTGCCGGGGATAATCCAGTTGGCGAGGTTACCTTTCTCATCGACCTGCAGTGCGCCCAGGAACGACACGTTCACATGGCCGCCGCGGATGATGGCGAACGAGGTAGCCGAGTCAAAGGTGCAAGCACCGGGATTCAACGTGATGGCACCGCCACCGGCGTTGATGAGGTTCTTGTCCTCCTTGCCTTCCTCGGGCGTGGGGCCCATGCCCATAGCACCGTTCTCGGTCTGCAGGGTTACAGAAACGCCTTCGGGCAGGTAGTTAGGGATTAAGGTGGGGATACCGATACCCAGATTCACAACATCGCCGTCATGCAGCTCCTTGGCAGCACGTTTTGCGATGACTTCTCTCATTTGATATTTATCCATAATGAAAACAGTTATTTGAGATTAATTATATGTTTTTTAAAAAGTTTATTTCATTCTGTTTCCTCAAGATTATCGACTAGCCAATCACTAATCTCTAATCACTAATTCTCAAGCTGCGGCAAGCCGCTACTTGATTTATTTCATGCCTCTCTTGACCATCTCCTGCACGATGAACGATGCCACGTCGTCGGCATAGGTGTTCATGCCGAAGCCGGCGTCAAAGCCGAGCTCCTTGGCAAGCTCGTGGGTGACGCGGGCGCCGCCACAGCAGCAGATCATCTTGTCTCGCAGGCCCTCGGCCTCCATCAGCTCGATGAACTCGGTCATGTTCTTGATGTGGACGTCCTTTTGGGTCACCGTCTGCGAGACGAGCAGGGCGTCGGCATGGAGCTCGATGCCCTTGGCGATGAACTCGTCGTTAGGCACCTGTGAGCCCAGGTTGTAGGCCTCAATCATCTCGTAGCGCTCCAGTCCGTAGTGTCCGGCATAGCCCTTCATGTTCATGATGGCGTCGATACCCACGGTGTGGGCGTCGGTACCGGTCGAAGCACCCACAATGACAATCTTGCGGCCGATGTTCTCCTTGATGTACTCATCGGTCTCATACATGTCCATCGTGTTGCTCTCCACCTTGGGGACGTAGATGGTGCTGTAGTCCACGGTGTGGGTGCAGCTGCCGTAGCAGTTGAAGAAGGTGAAGCCCGGGGTCAGCTCCTTGTAGAAGACAACGCTGGGATTCTCCAGACCCATCTTGCGGAGTAATTGCTTGGCGGCCTCTACCGCCTCGGCGCCACAGGGTACGGGAAGGGTGAAGCTGAGCTGCACCTTACCGTCGTTCATCGTGTCGCCGTATGGTTTAATCTTGGTGAAGTCTAAGGTTTTGTCAAAATCCTTAGCTTCCATGCTATATAATCCTTCGCTCATAGTCTTATCGTAACCTTATAGTGATGTGTTGTTATTATCTCTTGCCTTTCATCAGTTCCACAAACGGGTTGTAGTAGTTTTCACCCTTCATGGTGACGCCAGCGAGGCCCTTACCGCCGTTCTTGGGACGCTTCACGTCGCCGAAGATACCCTTCTCCAGGGCGGTGAACAGACCTTCCTTAGTGATTTCCTCAAGCAACTTGATGGTGTTGCCCAGGACTTCCTTAGCACGGTTGCGGCAGATGCCACCCTCAACAAACTCCATCTCCTCGCCGATGCTCTTCATGTTGTTGAAGATATACTTGGCGTTCTCGATTGAGAGGTAACGGTCGCTCATGAACGGGGTGTGGATGGCCTCGGTGGGCATACCCAGCAACTGGATGCCCTGGTGGGTCCAGATGCCAATCATGTTGAACAGGGCATCCTGAATGTGGCCACGGAAGATGTTACCTGTCATGAATTTCGTCGGCGGCATGTACTTGAGCGTGGCTTTGGGGAAGATTTCGCGTGTCATCTGTGCCTGAGCCAGCTCCAGCAGGAAGCCGTTCTCGAGCATCGGGTCCATCTCAAAGGCGTGTCCCAGACCCATCTGCTCCTCGGGCAGACCGGCCATGAGTGCCAGCTGTTCGTTGATGAGGTCCGAAGCCAGCACCGTGTGTGCTGCCTCGACAGCGTCGGCGGTGGTCAGGTAGTTGTCCTCACCCGTGTTGATGATGACGCCGGCAAAGCCGTTGATGATGCGGCTCATGTACTGGTCGATGAGCGTGCGCTGCATGTTGATGTCGCGGAAGAGGATGCCGTAGAGGGCATCGTTCAGCATCACGTCCAGTCCCTCGAAGGCACCCATGATGGCGATTTCGGGCATACACAGACCTGAGCAGTAGTTACACAGGCGGATGTAACGGCCCTGCTCCTCGCCGACCTCATCGAGCGCCTTACGCATGATGCGGAAGTTCTCCTGGGTGGCGAAGGTGCCGCCGAAGCCCTCGGTCGTTGCGCCATAGGGCACATAGTCCAGCAGACTCTGGCCCGTGGTGCGGATTACAGCGATGACATCGGCACCCTGGCGGGCACCGGCCTGAGCCTGTACCACGTCCTCGTAGATGTTACCTGTAGCCACGATGATGTAGAGGTAGGGCTTGGGACCCTCGCCGATGGTCTCGAGATAGTGCTCGCGACGTGCTCGGCGATTGCGAATGCGGGTCATGCTCTCGTCGATGACGGGCTGCAAGGCATCGGCAATCTGCTTGGGGTCGCGGGTGACGACCTTGGTGATATCCAGTTCGTCCTTGGCCACCTTCTCGGCAATCTGCTGGGGGTTCAATCCAGTCTGAATCATGGCATTGGCAATGAAGAACAAGGCTCCCTCGTTCAACACGCCCTTGTCTTTCAGGGCTTCTACCACCACATTGGGCAGGGGCACGTCATTGTCGTCAACACCGTCGATGCCCATCAAGCGGCACAGTGTGCGCTCGACAGCAACAGTCGTGTATTGCTCCACAAAGGACTGCACGTCCTCGGCGATGCCTTTGGCAAGACCTCTGGCATACTCAACTTTTTCAAAATCTAATCCTAACTTGCTCTTTTGCATAGTGTATATAGTATATAGTGTTGTGATGTGATGTCATTGTTGTCGGTTGGAGTCCTCCAGCAGAGTTCTCGCAGTAGTTATCCACTCGTTGTCGATGCCCAGGCTCTGGGCGATGTTGAGGGCCTCGTGGGGCACCTCGCCGTCCTGTACCTCGACCAACTGATAGTCCATTGTGCCGTTTTCGAAGCCTTTTACCCTGAGGCAGCGGGCATCTCCCGGCTCGATATCGTAGTGCGTTGTCATGACCAGGTTCATGTCCCTGCCTGCCAGCACCTGGAGCAACGCCGTCACCAGGGCGGCGCCCTCGGTGGGGTTGGTGGTGCGAGCGGGCTCGTCAATCAACGCCAGCAGTTTCTTGTTCTCGCGCGATGCCTTGATAACGGCATCGATGTTCTTCATCTCGGCGGCAAACGACGACAGGCCTTTTTCGACCGACTGTTCGTCACCGATGCAGAAGTGAATCTCGTCTTTCACGGCAATTTGTGTAGAAGCAGCGGGGATGCCGAACCCGAATTGGAAGAGCAGTTGACACAAGGTCAACGTCTTCAACACGACGGTCTTGCCGCCCATGTTGGCACCCGTGATGAGGGTGGGGTGCCCACCGAAGGCGATGTCCACGGGCTGGAATTCACGGCCACGTGTGGCTAGCGCCTCTTTGACCTGGGGGTGGAACATGGCCTTGTAGGCTGTTGTTCCGTCTTGAGACAGGACGGGGAAGGTCAACCCCATCTGCTTCATCTGTATGGCCTTGGCCAGGTTCACGTCAATCTGTGCCAGGGCCTCTTGTGCCTGCTCGATGGCGGTTGCAAAGGGATGCAACTGCCGGCTCAGGTCTTTGCGCACACCATCCTCAAGCACACTGGCCTGCAGCAAGAGGTCGTCCTGCTGTTCGGGATGCTGGCGCATGTAGGCGCGCAGGTCCTTGAGTTGTGCACAATAGGAATCATATATATAAAAGGTGGCGATTTTCATTCCGTCGGGATCGAGGATGCTGATTACCTCGCCGAGGTCTGGAATCTCCACCACGTCGGCCATGACGTGTTGTGCGAGCAGTTTGGCAACATCGGATGCCAGAATGGCCAGGTGCTTGACCTCAAACAACTCGATATCATCGAGCACCGCACCGTTGTGCAGGTTCTTGATGGTAGTGCGGATGTCCTTCAGGTCGCACAGTTTGTGGTTCAGGGTATTGATGAACAGTGGTTCAACCCGATTGACAAAGTCAGCAAAACGCTGCAGGACGCCATAGGATGCCTTAATATCGTCCACCTCGGTCATCATGGACGAGTCGAGGAGCCAACGGCGTGCAAAGCCCGACTGCAGTTCCAGCTGGTCGAGCATATAGCGGATGCCGCAAGGCGATTCTATGACATTCCTCAATTTCACTGTTATTGTTTGTTTTTTATCAGGTCATACACGGGAAGCCCGATGGCTTCGCTGAGTTTGCCGCACAGGGTGTCAGAGTCGAGGACATAGCCGCTGGGCGACGTGGGATTGACGGTGACGGCGATGAGTTTGCTCTTCTGCAGCACCCTGATGCGTCCACCCGTCTTTATGAACAGCCTGAACTGCTGCGGAGTGACGAAAATCTTGGTGAAGTCCCTCACCACCAGTTCCACCTGCTTGAGGCTCTTGTTTTTCCTTACCTTCTCGAGGAAGCCGTCAACCAGTGCTCCTGCCACATACAGCGTCTCACAGCCATCCATTCCCTGGAAGTGTATATCCTTGGACAAGGAGGTCATCGTGTCCAAAGAGTGCAGTTCGCCGTCCTTGTCAATGAACCACAGCCCCTTATCGAGCGGCATGAGCCGCTGGAGGTTGCGCTCATCGGTCAAGTCTAGGTTGACGAGGTCCACCACATGAGCTGTCTTGCTGACCAGAGTGCTCATACTGGCCGAATAGGCGGCCCCGGTAGCCAGAATCATCGACTGGCTCACGGCAGGCGATGCCGAACTCATGCGTGACAGAGCACCGTCGATAATGACCAGGTCGATGCCGAAACGCTGCTTCATCTCGTTCATCCAGCGCCTGAGGCTGCTGGCCGACGAGGGACCCGACAGGAGGATTTTGCCTCCCGTGAGTGCTTTGGCGGTTACTACCCGTCCCAGTGAGGTACTCTCGTCGCTCACATCGATGAGTTCCGAGACCAGCCGCCGCTGGCGGTAATGGGCCTCACTGGTGCCGAAGTACATCCCCTCGCGGAGATGGATTTCGGGCTTTTGGGTGCGTGTCACCTGGTCCACAGTCTCTCCATCAATGCCGATTGATGTGACGGCGATGCGTTTGGTCTGGACGGGCAAACGTTCAAGCACATACTTGAGGCACTCGGTCTTGCCTGTATTCTTCTCCAGTCCCACGATAGACAGGCGATCGTATCGCAATATGTCATTGATGAAGGGCACTCCCTGTTAAACGCAATGATTTCCGCTGGTGGCTGTGAAGGCGCCTTCAAGCACCTTCACAGGCCAACGGATACAGTCTCAATTACTTCTTGTCGCGGTTCTCGTTACGCTCGTGACGCTTCAGCGCCTTGGGCTCGATGTTCATGCGCTCACCCTCGAGCAGCGAGATAACACCGTCCACGGCCTTGTCGGCAGCCACCTGCTCCTTGGCACGGGCAGCCTGGCACTCGGGACAGTTGCACTCGCTGTGGTAGTCGGTTGGCTCGGTATAGGTGGTGATGACGCCCTCAAAGTTGCGCAATACCACCCTGCCGGGAGCCTGGGAGATGATGTACTGAGGCATAACGGGCGTCTTGCCGCCGCCACCGGGAGCGTCCACCACGAAGGTGGGCACGCAGTAGCCGCTGGTGTGGCCGCGCAGGCCCTCGATAATCTCGATACCCTTGCTGACGGGGGTGCGGAAGTGCTCCAGACCCATCGACAGGTCACACTGATAGATGTAGTAGGGACGTACACGAATCTTGACGATTTCATGCACGAGTTTCTTCATCACGTGGACGCAGTCGTTCACGCCGCGCAGCAGCACGCTCTGGTTGCCCAGGGGGATACCGGCGTTGGCGAGCATCTCGCAAGCACGGCTCGACTCGGGAGTCACCTCGTTGGGGTGGTTGAAGTGGGTATTGATCCAGATGGGATGATACTTCTTCAACATGTCACACAACTCGGGCGTGATGCGCTGCGGGCAAACCACGGGGGTGCGGGTGCCCAGGCGGACGATTTCCACATGAGGAATCTTGCGGAGTTCCGAGATGATGTATTCCAGTCGCTTGTCGCTCACCATCAGGGCGTCGCCACCCGAGAGGAGGACGTCGCGCACGGTGGGCGTGTTGCGGATATACTCAAGCGCCTTCTCGATGCGGTCCAGACCGCACTCGTTATCGGTTTGGCCGGCAAAGCGGCGACGGGTGCAGTGGCGGCAGTACATCGAGCACATGTCGGTGATGAGCAGCAGCACGCGGTCGGGATAACGATGGGTCAAGCCGGGCGTGGGAGAGTCCTCATCCTCATGCAGGGGGTCGAGCAGGTCGGCTGCGGCCTGATGAGTCTCGGCGCCTGTGGGGATGCACTGGCGACGGATGGGGTCATGCGGGTCATCGGGGTTGATGAGGCTCAGGTAGTAGGGCGTGATAGCCATGCGCAGGGTCTTGAGGGTCTGCTTGACGCCCTCTTCCTCTTCAGCACTCAGGTTCACATACTTCTTGAGCTCCTCAAGGGTCTCGATGCGGTTTTTTACCTGCCATTTCCAGTCATTCCACTGCTCGTCGGTAACGTCAGGAAATAATTGTTTTCTTCTTGATTCTACCATAATGAATTATGATTGATTATGCTGGCTGGGGCACGACAGCGTCGCACCCCAGTGCATCAGATTTCGTGATTAAGCGTACAGTTCCTCGAAGATCTTGCGCAGCTCGGGGCATTCGCGCAGCTCCTGCAAGGTGAAGTCGGCATGGCCCTTGGTGTAGCCGTTACCGATAATCATGTTCACGTCAGCACCGATACCCTCGGCACCCAGGGCAGCCTTGGTGAAGCTGGTAGCCATCGAGAAGAAGTAAACGATACCGTCATCCTTGGTGCACAGCACAGCGGTCATCTCGCAATCAGGCACGTTCACGCAGTTGATGGTGGTGTCGGCCATCTTACCGTCGGTCAGCTTGTAAACCAGCTCGTAAACCTCAACGGGAGTCATGCCGGCAACGCTCTCGACAACGTCACAGAAGCCGAGGTCCTTGATGCGCTGGGTCGATTTGGGGCTGTTGGCGAGGCCGATAACCTTACCGGTAACGCCTACGCGCTTCTTGGCCTCGTAGCAGCAGAGCATACCGCTCTTGCCACCGGCACCCAGGA
>JAEEGF012472156.1_pt1 | contig 47859 bp, 36 predicted proteins | sample 9134171 | NCBI WGS metagenome assembly JAEEGF01 (sample SAMN16246542, study PRJNA631951) | gut metagenome | biome: gut microbiome; feature: rumen; material: AP-attached | host: Bos | place: Iran: Karaj | collected 2018-10
CATCCTCCAGTGCGACGCGACGATCCAGGAGGACGCGAAGATCACCAGCCAGGAGGAGTTCGACGCGTATCTGAAAACCATGCAGCTCCGCGGCCTCGGCGGCACGGACTTCCGCCCGGTGTTCTCCTATGTGGACTGGCTGCGGGAGAAGAAGGAATTTTCCAATCTCAAGGGCCTGATCTACTTCACCGACGGCTGGGGCACCTTCCCGGCGAAGAAGCCGGACTATGAGACCGCCTTCGTCTTCATCGACGACGGCATGAACAACTATGACGTGCCGCCTTGGGCGATCAAACTGGTATTGCAAAAGGAAGAGATATAAACATACAGGAGGATAACACCATGAGCAACGTGAGCGATTTCATTATCGAAAACGGCATTTTGACAAAGTATAAAGGCAGAAGCAGAGATGTAGAGATACCGGAAGGCATTACGAGTATTGGAAGATACGCCTTTGCGAATACCAATGTGACAAGCGTAAAGATCCCGGATGGAGTTATTGAAATTGGCGAATGTGCGTTTCAGTATTGCGATATTCTTGCCGAAGTAACGATCCCCTTCGGTGTGAGGCAAATACGTGATCGGGCTTTTGAAAGTTGCAAGAAGCTTTCCGGAGTAAATATCCCGGAAAGCGTGGTGCATATCGGCGCTTTTGCATTTTGCGGTTGTCGGAAACTGGAACATATCTTACTCCCGGAAGGGCTGAAAAGCATCGGAGAAAGTGCCTTTGCTTTTAGCGGTATGATCAACATTTCCATTCCAGAGAGCGTTACCAGTATTGGCGAAGGAGCTTTCCATAGCTGCAGCGCTCTGACAGAAGCAATTGTTCCTGACAGTGCAACAGAGATAGGGGACAATGCTTTTCAGGGATGCACTGGCCTGGCAGATGCTGACGGACTGGTCGTTGTATGCCATATTTTGTATCATTATTTAGGCCGCGACCAAGATGTGGTGATCCCTCAGGGAGTACTTAGAATGGACAATGGGTCCAACAGGTACGGCGGGGTTTTTCATGATTGTACGATGCTAAGAAAAGTGATCCTTCCTGAAGGGCTGACAAACGTTGGAGCTTATGCTTTCAGCGGATGTGACCACCTGGAGGCGCTGACACTTCCTTCAAGTGTAAAGATCCTCGGAGATTACGCCTTCTGGGGATGCGATATGCTTACGAAGCTTACAATGCCTGAAGGCCTTGAAAGTATCGGCGAAGGTGCGCTCTGTCAATGCCATAGCCTGCTGAAGCTTTCGGTTCCACAAAGTGTAAAGCATGTCGGCAAAAATGCTTTCTATAATACAGCGCTGTTTAATGATGGCGGATCCTGGGAAGGCGGAGCCTTATATATTGACGGTGTGCTTGCTGAGACAAAAGTGATCCAAGGAGATTTTACAGTCAAATCGGGAACAGTTGTGATCGGAGACTATGCATTTAATTGTCGAGGGATTACTTCTGTGGAAATTCCGAATAGTGTCGAATTCATTGGGACTGCCGCATTTGCACATTGCAGGAAGCTGGAAAAGCTTGTAATTCCCAACAGCGTGGCGATCATCGGGAATGAAGCGTTTGGGGGTTGTGAGAAACTTGCCGACGTCAGTCTTCCTGAAAATGTGCGTGAAATAGGAAATGGCACCTTTGGAGAATGCAGAGCGCTGTCGAGCATTTCCATTCCAAACGGAGTTTCTAGAATAGACAGTTATGCTTTTAAATACTGTGTCAGCCTAAAACGAGCAATTCTTTCGGAATGCACGGAAAGCATTGGGGTTGGGGCGTTTAGAGGCTGCGCAGATATGGAGAGCGTCACGATCCCCGCAATGGTGACAGATATTGGAAGCGAGGCATTTGAGGGATGTGCAAACTTGACCGAAATATCCATTATAGGAGATAAGACTGCATTTGGTGAAGCCGTTTTTAAAAACTGCCAAAAGTTGGCCAGCGTTTTTGCACCGCATTTGTCATTGGCCGTCTTGCGCGAGCAGGGGCTGGGCATTCCTGCTGCAAATGGATTTATCGACCGGTATACCGAGTATTCGGATCCTGCAGTTCTAGCTGAATATATCGCGTATATATCCTCTCAGCGGAAAAAGCTCCTCTCAAACATATATGCAAGAGATTCGCTCGACATTATCCGGATGCTCTTTGAGGCGAAAAAAATCACAAAAAAGAATTTTGAACAGGACTATCTTCAGCCGGCGATCCAGTGTAGGGCGGAAAAATGCGCAGCATTCCTAAGCAGCCTTTTTGACAATGAATCTGCAGCGAGTAATATAGAAACAAAGAAGGGAGCGCATACAAAGCTGGGAGCCGAGCGCGAACTGTGGGATGGCGTCCATTTCAGTCTGGATGGCAAAAAGCTGCTCAAATACGCCGAAGAACCCGGTCAGACGGTGTACGAGGTGCCGGAGGGAACGAAGGAGATCGGAAAAGAAGCGTTTTTCATGACGCCGCTGGAGCAGATCATACTCCCTAAGAGCGTGACGACGCTGCGAAACGGCGCCTTCACGGCGCGCGGCGGAAAACCGCTGTTCGTGCGTCTGCCAGACAAAATGGCCAAGCTCCCAACGGAGGTGTTCGAGGGAGGCTATTTCGGCATCGGTGATCAAGACAGCGACTGGACAAAGTATTATTTTGTTTCTACACCGGTCAAAAAGCTGGCGGAGGATCTGTGTATGGACTCTTACTCCAAAGGCAACAGACGCATGATCTACACAGGCGGGCCTTTGGACGATCTCCCGCCCCGGGTAAAGAAATACGCTGTATTGGGTTTTCTGTTTGCTGCACGAACCGGCTGTGAAGATATGAGCAAATGGCGCTCATCCTATCTCGAACACATAAAAAGCAATGAAAAGACCTATCTCAAACTGGCGGTGGAAGAGGATTTCCTCCTTCATCTGATGATGGATGAGGGACTGCTATCTGAGAAGAGCGCAAAAACACTGTTGTCCGCAGCTTCTGAGGCTGGTCAGGCGGACAGAACAGCAGAACTTCTGGCCTATCAGGAAAAACATTTCCCGAGGACGGGCGAGGAGAATCTTACACTTTCCGATAGCACTCCAGAGCTCAAGCGAGTGGAAAAAATGGCAGCCCGCCGAGAGGAAATCGCAAGGCATAAGGGAATCCGCGGAATCACCTTTGTGGCTACAGGGTATTTTGAAAACTTCGGAGAATACGACGAGTACACTGGCTCGAAGGATATGAGCGACCTGAAAGCGTATATCGAAAAGCTCGGGGGCTTCCTGCGCAGTGCTGTGAGCTCAAAGACCGATTATCTGATCTGCAATGATCCGAACAGTAATTCCACAAAGAGCAAAAAAGCCAAAGAGTTGGGAGTACCTGTTATTACAGAAGAGGAGTTTCTCCGCATGGCAAATGAGAAGGAGTAAATGAATGGAGACGATACTATCTATCATCGCACTTGTGATCTCCGTGATCTCCGGTGGATTTGCCCTCTATACGTTCATCTGGACTGCCCGGCGCGACCGGAAGCAGGCCACACTCGACGCCTACAACACGCTGCAGGAGCAGGCGCTGGACACACTGAACAAGTATACCGGAGCAGAGATCAAGCGGATCATTGAAGAGAAGAACAAGGACGAATACCGGGAACTCAGCAGATGTATTGCGCGTCTCGAACACTTCTCTGTCGGCGTCAACACAAACATTTATGACAAGCAAACTGTCTATGAACTGGCGCACGGATATCTGGATGTGGCGATCTGGTATAAGCTGCAGCCGGTATTGGAGCAGAAGCAGAAGGGCAAGAAGGAAGAATATTACCAGAACTACCGCAAACTGGTTGATTGGATGAGGAAACAGAAGAAGGAAACGCCATGAACATCAAACAAGCCAAGGAACAGATCAAGCACGCCATGACGGCGTATTTCACCAAGGACAAGTTCGGAAACTACGTGATCCCCATCGAAAAGCAGCGGCCGATCTTTCTCATGGGGCCTCCGGGCATCGGCAAGACCGCCATCATGGAGCAGATCGCTCAGGAGCTGGGTGTGGCGCTGGTGAGCTATTCCATGACCCACCACACCCGCCAGTCGGCGCTGGGACTGCCCTTTATCGAGACGAAGACCTACGGCGGCAAGGCGTACAGTGTCTCGGAGTACACCATGTCGGAGATCATCGCCGCCTGCTACGACATGACCGAGGCCACCGGGCTCAAGGAGGGCATCCTCTTCCTCGATGAGATCAACTGTGTCTCCGAGACCCTGGCCCCCTCCATGCTGCAGTTTTTACAGTACAAGATCTTCGGCCGCCACCGGGTGCCGGAGGGGTGGATCGTGGTCACGGCGGGCAACCCACCCGAGTACAACAACTCCGTGCGCGACTTCGACATCGTCACCTGGGACCGCCTCAAGCGCATCGACGTGGAGCCGGACTACGACGTGTGGAAGGAGTACGCCTATCGCTCCGGCGTGCACCCGGCCATCACGACTTATCTGGACATCAAGAAGGGTGACTTCTACAAGATCGAGACCACGGTGGACGGCAAGAGCTTTGTCACCGCCCGCGGCTGGTCGGATCTGAGCGATATGATCCGCCTCTTCGAGCAGAACGACATCAAGGTGGACGAGAGTCTGGTGGGACAATATCTGCAAAACCGCAGGATCGCCAAGGACTTCGCCGTGTACTACGACCTGTTCAACAAGTACCGGGCGGATTACCAGATCGACCGGATCCTCGCCGGGGAGCCGGTGGAGGTCATCAAGGGCCGCGCCCGAGCTGCCCGCTTTGACGAGCGGCTGAGCCTGCTGGGCCTGCTGCTGGACGCGGTGACGGGCGAGCTGCGGGAGGTCTGCAACGAGGAGAAGGCCCAGGCCGAGCTGCTGGCTGCGCTCAAAGCCGTGCGGCTGGAGCTGGCCCGCCCCGGCAGCGATCCCGGCGCGGTTCTCAACAAGCAGATCGCCCAGCGGCAGAAGACGCTGGAGAGCGGGCGGAAGTCCGGCTCTCTGTCAGCCGACGATCAGTTCGCCCAGCAGAGCGTGATCGCCGCGCTGGAAGCCGAGCGGGCGCTTCTGATCCGCGAGAATCCGGAGAACGGCAGCGCCGCTTTTGCCCTGCTGAAAGCCGACTTCGACAAGCGCACCAAGGCGCTGAAAAAGCACGCCGAGGACGCGGGCAGGAAGCTCTCCAACATGTTCAAATTCTGCGAGGACGTCTTTGAAGAGGGGCAGGAGATGGTTATCCTGGTCACGGAGCTGACCATCAGCTACTACGGCGCCCGCTTCATCTCCCGCTACGGCTGCAAGGAGTACTTCGCCCACAATAAGGAGCTGCTCTTCTACGAGCGGCAGAAGGAGATCATCAGCGAGCTGGAGGATCTGGCGCTGTAAAGAATCTTGTCATCCTGAGCGGAGCGCAGCGGAGTCGAAGGATCTAAACGGCGAAGATAAGATCCTTCGTCGCGCAGCTCCTCAGGATGACAGAATCAAGCTGTCGCAGAAATGCGGCAGCTTGCGGCGTTTTGGGGATTTTAGGTTGAAAACAGTATCTATACCCGATATAATGAGATTATCATAACCCGGATAATCGACACACAGGAGGAATCGAACATGAGCAATCCCAGCGATTTTGTGATCGAAAATGGTGTTTTGACAAAGTATATCGGCCCCGGCGGGGACGTGACGGTCCCGGAGGGGGTGACGAGCATCGGCGACGCGGCGTTCTGGGGCTGCAGCAGCCTGACGAGCGTGACGATCCCGGAGGGCGTGACGAGCATTGGCGGCAGGGCGTTCTTCTGGTGCAAGAGCCTGACGAGCGTGACGATCCCGGGCAGCGTGACGAGCATCGGGGACGGGGCGTTCAAGGACTGTGGGAGCCTTGCGAGCGTGACGATCCCGGAGGGCGTGACGAGCATCGGCTACGAGACGTTCAGCGGCTGCAGCAGCCTCGCGAGCGTGACGATCCCGGACAGTGTGACGAGCATTGGCGGCAGGGCGTTCTGCTGGTGCAAGGGCCTGATCGCTGCTTCCATACCAAAGAGCGTTACCATCATTGGTGACGGCGCATTTTCTCATTGCGAGAGATTGAAAAGCATATTTGTTCCCAATCCGGATTGTGTAATTGGCGGCATGGCTTTTTCCAGCAGCGGTCTTGAGGAGGCACATGTGCCGGTATGTAAAAGGCCGGATGGTTGGATGCCTGGCGGTGTTTTCAGCAGCTGCACAAAGCTTAAATACGTGAACTTTACTACAGAAGCGGGGGGGTCTCTTGTCATAACAGAAAAGCGCACATTTGAAAACAGCTCCCCGATTGCCATTTTTGCGCCCTTTTGTCACATCGAAAGTTTGTGTTCCTATAAACAGCTTGCGGCGGTTGGGTATGCAATTATGGTAATGCGCGGGGAGAAGGTTCATGCTGAAATTGCATCCGGATACGAGAAGTATATCCGCGCAAGGAGGAAAGCACTGTATACAACGGCTCTGCGTGTCGATCCACTGATGCAATTCATGATTATCAGAAAAATCATCCCGTCCGACGATCTGGATGCCCTGATTTCTTCTTGCGAGAAGGCCGAAATGAAAGCCGCTCTGCTGGAATATAAGAATCAGCTCCCGACCCCAGCTATAAAGAAGGAAAAAGATGAATGGGAGCTGGGGCTTCCTGATGCTTCCATAACGATCGGAGAGGCCAAAAAGCTATGGGCTTTTGATTATGTGAACGGAGAAATCACGCTGACAGGCTATAAGGGAAAGAATACCGAAATTGTCATTCCGGACAAGATCGGGGAAACACCGGTAACCGGAATTTCCCGCTCGACTTTTTCTGAATTCAATACCCAAATTACCAGCGTTTCTATTCCAGATTCCGTTCGGAATATTGAAAGCGGAACTTTCAGGTATTGCACCAATCTCGCAGATGACAACGGCCTGATCATTGTAAACAATATTCTGTTCCGGTGCTTCAAATACATGCGGGACAGCGAAAGAGACAAGGAAGGCGCGATTATGATACCGGAAGGCGTTACTGCAATCGATGATGAGGCCTTTCTGGGCTGCAGTCATCTGACGGAAATTACGGTGCCGGCATCTGTGCAAACTGTTGGGCATCGAGCGTTTCAAGGATGTGAAAAGCTCGCGGATATAAACGGCTTTGTGATTGTGCGTAACACGATATTTGATTATTATGGGGCGGGAGGGACTGTATGTATTCCCGATGGAGTAACAGCAATTGATGACCAAGCCTTTGCAAATTGCCCGGCGATTCAAAAGATCGAGATTCCAGATAGCGTGACTACAATTGGGCGGCGTGCATTTTATGCGTCCACCGGGCTGGCAGACCGAAACGGTATGGTGATCGTGCGGGGCATCCTGTTCCGGTACTGCGGGAAGGCAAAGCAAGTGGTGATTCCGGAAGGCGTTACAGAAATAGGAGACATGGCATTCCTGAATTGCAAATCGCTTGAAAGCATTTCTGTCCCGGATGGCGTGGTCCGCATAGGTGATAGTGCATTTGAAGGATGCAAAAAGCTACGATCCATTCTGCTGCCGGAAACGGTGGAGCGGATTGGCAAATCCGCATTTGAAGATGATGCTGCTTTGCGCCAGGTTACTCTCCCCAGAAAACTGCTTCAGCTTGAGGCAAATACGTTCAAAGGCTGTCGATCACTGTTTGACATGACGCTGCCTGATGGATTACTCAGTATTGGCGATGAGGCGTTTCGAAAGGTGCAGCTTAGAATCGTCATCCCGGATTCTGTGCAGACAATCGGTACCAATGCGTTTAGTACCCCCAACACGACCATAATCGCATCGGCAGGCAGTGTCGCAGCGAAATACGCGTCGAATCATGCAGTCTTTTTTTATGAAAAACAAACATCACAATGATACCTGGCCCTGCTGCTGGAGTATAAGAACGCCCACTTCGACGAATTCGATCCCATGGACGAGTTCACCCTGGAGTGGTAATACCTTCCTCATTCCCCTGTAGGGGCCATTCACGAATGGCCCGCAACCGTATCGTCTCAGGGGACGCTTGTGCGACCTGAGCAAAGCGAAGTAGTCCCTTTAGGGAAAGCGCCCCTACGCAGAGATTATGCAAGCTGTCGCAGATCTGCGGCAGCTTGCGGCGTTTTGGGGAATTTTTGGTTGAAAACGGCGGCCATACCCGGTATAATGAGATAACCTTAACCCGGAAAAACGACACACAGGAGGAATCGAACATGAGCAATCTCAGCGATTTCATCATCGAAAACGGCGTACTGAAAAAATACAAGGGCCCCGGCGGGGACGTGGTCATCCCGGACGGCGTGACGGAAATATTCTCCGTTCCGTTCTGCGACTTCCCGGAACCTTTTACACTGACCCTTTCCGGCTGCATGAAGTGCTCTTTTGGTGATCTGCTCTCCCAGAGCATGACAGAACTGACGATCCCGGCCGGTACAGTATTCGACTGCAGCTATGAAGGCCCGAATCACACAGCGTTCTACAGCTTGCTCAAGGAGATCCGTGTAGACCCGGCAAACCCGTACTGCGCTTCGAAAGATGGCATTCTCTACAGTAAGGACATGACGATTCTGTATGTATGCCCTGCTGCGCACGAAGGAAAGGTCGTGATCCCGGATACCGTGACGAAGATTGGATCTCACGCTTTCGACAGCTGCGTCGGACTGAAAGAGATTGTCATTCCTGCCTCTGTCGAAGAAATCGGGGAGCGCGCTTTTGTAGACTGCAAGGCGCTCAGCAAGCTGACTTTGTTAGGTACAGACACAAGGATCGGGACAGAGGCTTTTCTGCGCTGCGGCAAGCTCACTTCGGCCGGTCTGGTCGGAACACAGAAGGGGAAAGGATATTCCTACGAATTCTCTTGGGAGGATGCGCTTCCCGAGAATGCGTTTTCCGGGATGAACAAGCTAAAGACTGTTGTATTGCCAGAGAGCGTGAAGATGATCGGGAAAAACGCCTTCAAGGGCTGTAAGGCGCTGGAACAGATCAATCTGCCGGTAGATGTCAAATATGACAAAAAGGCTTTTAAGGATTGCGCAAAGCTGTCCCTGTAACAAACCCGATGGCAAACGCGAAAGATTATACCATTCAGGCGGGAAGACTTGTCCGTTACTGCGGGAAGGAGACCAGGATTACCGTCCCTGACGACGTGACGAGCATCGGCCGCCGCGCTTTCTATAGGAACGCTACGATCACTTCCGTGACGCTCCCAGCCGGTGTTGACACGGTGGAGCAGGAAGCCTTTGAATACTGCCATGCGCTGAAGGAAATCAACATTCTGGGGACGATCAAAACGGCTGGCGTGAGGGCTTTTGGCTCGTTTGACGATCCAAAGAAAAAAGAACTGGAGATCTCCGTTTATGCATCGGTTCCCATTCGCGCGTTTACAAAAGCGGCGCAGGAAGCGGTGCTTCGTACATTCTCCCGACGCTTCTCAGAGTTTGACCAGAAAGCGGAAGCGTTCCGGGACAATCTCAATTTTATCGGGACACACCTAAAACAGCCCCAAGCGTTTCAAAATGATAAATTCTATCATTTCCTCTCTGACAATAGCGCGCTTCGCCATGCGGTGCTGGATGCAGATGCGATACCGATCAAGGATGTTGATTGGCTGGTGGACGCGCTTCAGGCTGAGGGAAACACAGCATTCGTCGCAGAGCTTTTGGATTACAGGAACCGGATTCTCTTGGATGGGAAGATCAAGCAGGCGCAGGAGAGGTCTCAAGCCCGGGCGGAAAAGAAAGCGCTTAATGCAGAGATGAGCGCCGCAGACTGGCGCAAGCTGCTAAAGTTTTCCTATGAGGACGGGGCGGTAGTCATCAAAGAAGTCAGGATCAAGGAGCCGGTCATTGAACTGCCTGACCGTATCGGCGAGCGGCGTGTTCGTGTTATCGACCGACGGGCGTTTTTTTACAATCTGAAGCCGGGCGAAAAGGAGCTGTGGTCCCCCGATAAAATCGTCATCCCGGAGGGTGTAGAGGAGATCCGCAAAGGCGCATTTTACTGTGTAAGCGGTGCGGAGATTTTCTTTCCCGCTACCATTCGGGCGCTTCCTGAAGGCTGCTTTGTCGCTGCGGAAAACCTGATTTTGCATCTGCCTGCAACAATAGAAGAACTCCCGGAGGAATTAAGTTGGGATGACTTTACGCCCATCAAAGCCATCCACGCGCCCGCGGGTTCTTATGCCGAAAAATATGCGAAGGAGCACGGTGTTCCCTTTGTTGTTGAGGAGTGACCTATGGACGAACTGACCATTCTCACCCGGCAGGAGCCGGGGATCGCGGAGCTTGACAAATAGCATTCGCCCACAACAGAGAGCTTCTCTTCTGCGAGCGGCAGAAGGAGATCATCACCGAGCTGGAGAATCTGGAGCTGTAAGCCTTCCCCCTCGCTCGTAGGGGCCATTCACGAATGGCCCGCGGACAATTATGGCGGGCGCTTCGTGAAGCGCCCCTACAAGCGCCCTATATAGAAACACCGGCAAGCTGTCGCAGATCTGCGGCAGCTTGCGGCGCATTGGGGATTTCTGGTTGAAAATGGCGGATGCTGAATATATAATAAAGCTGTCTATTCGCGGGACAATCAAAAGCAGGAGGAAACGAACATGAGCAATCCCAGCGATTTCATCATTGAAAACGGCGTTCTGACGAAATATGTCGGCCCCGGCGGGGATGTGGTCGTGCCGAATGGCGTGACTGTCATTGCCTCAAATGCATTCAAAGGCTGTGCAAACCTGACTGGCATAGTGATTTCGGAGAGCGTGACCGAAATCGGCGACTTTGCGTTTTGTGCTTGCAAAGATCTTCTGAATGTTACGTTTCCCAACATCCTTGAGAGCATCGGGAACAATGCGTTTTTTAATTGCAAAAACCTGACAAACCTCACCATACCCAAAAGCGTAAAGAGCATCGGAAGCGGAGCCTTCGGAGGCTGCGAAAAATTGGTGAGCATTTCGATCCCGGACAACTTAACAAGCATTGGACACAGCGCCTTTTCCGGGTGTAAGAGTCTCGCAGAGTTCGTGATCCCGAGTTCCATTACAGATATCAAGCTCGGAACTTTTTCAGGATGCCAAAGCCTGAAAAGTCTGGCGATTCCGGAAGGCGTCGTGAACATTGAGGACGATGCTTTTTCCGGCTGCAGCGGTTTGACCGAAATCATCCTGCCGAGCGGGATCACAAAGATCAACCGCCGCGTTTTCGAAAGATGCAAGAGCCTTGCGCGTGTTTCGATTCCGGACTGCGTAACGGATATCGGGCGCGGCGCTTTTTCCCGGTGCGAGAGCCTGGAAAGCATAACGATCCCGGAAGGCATAACGAATCTCGGGGATTGGGCGTTTTTCGAGTGCGGAAGTTTGTCGAACGTAACAATTCCGACCGGCGTGAAGAACATCGGGGGATCAACGTTCGCACGATGCGGTAGTCTGACGGAGATCGCAATTCCGGAGGGCGTAACAGAGATCGATAAGGAAGCCTTTTTTTCATGTACAAATTTGAGAAGTGTACATCTTCCAGACAGTATCGTAAAGATAGGAGAGAGCGCCTTTGCCTGCTGCCCCTCCCTTTCTGAAATCACGATCTCCGATCATGCCGGAAAGTATCGGTCAATAGACGGCGTGTTATTCAGCAAAGATGGGAAAAAGCTGATCGCGTTTCCTGCGGGACACAAAGGCGATACCTACGTCGTTCCCGACCAAACGGAACAGATCACACCTTATGCTTTTTATGGTGCGGAGCGGCTGAAGCGAATCACACTTCCTCAATCTTTGAAGAGCATTGGCGGCAACGCCTTTAAGCGTGTCGGCATCCCCTTCCTGACAGTTCCTCGGTCGGTTGCAAAGCTGCCGCAAAAGGCGTTTAATACCTCGGCCACGGAGCAAATCGACGATCTGCACGCGATTTCTTGTGTCATCCCATACGTCGCCGTATACGCGGCGGACATGGTTGGCGCTTTGGTACGCCCGATATACATCGGGGGGCCATTGACCGATATACCTGCAAAACTGAAGAACAGCGCAGTTGAAGGATTCTTTTATGCCGTGCAGCACGAAGTCGTTGATATTCTCCCGTTCAGGCAAAGCTATCTGGACCACATCAAGAGAAACAGCAAAACGTACGCAAAGCAGGCGGGTGAGGACGAGCCTGTCCTGCATCTTATGGTCGAAGAAGCGCTGCTGTCCGATAAGGACGTCGAGTCGCTCCTGGATAAATTCACGGCGCAAAATCGCCCTGATCTTATCGCCGAACTGCTGGACTATCAGAATGTGCAGTTTGTTGGAAAGAAAGTCCGTTCTTCCGCTTTTTACGTATCCGGGGAAGCGAAACGTTTACAGAAGATGCTTGAGCGTCGTGAGACGATCAAGCGGCAGAAAGGCATCAAGGGAATCGCTTTTGTTCAGACCGGTGTGCTACAGGAATTTGGATATTATGATGAATACACCGGCGCGAAAGATATGAGCGATCTGAAGGAGTATATCGAGGATCGCGGCGGTTTTCTGCGCAGTGCGGTCAGCTCCAACACGGACTATCTGATCTGCAATGATCCGAACAGCAATTCCACGAAAAGTCAAAAAGCCAAAGAGCTGGGAGTGCCAGTCATCACCGAGGAAGAATTCCTCAGAATGGCGAACGAAAAGGAGTAATCCATGGAAGAGCTGACTATACTCACCCGGCAGGAGCCGGGGATCGCGGAGCTGTATAACTTCGACGAGATTAAAGCCTATCTTGACCAAAGGCTGGATGCCTACCGAAATCTGGTCTATTCGGAGGACAGCCTGAAGACTGCCAAGGCGGACAAGGCCCAGCTCAACAAGCTGAAAAAGGCGCTGGATACCCGCCGCAAGGAGATCAAGGCGATCTATATGGAGCCCTATCTGCGCATCGAGGCCCAGATCAAGGAGCTCACCGCCATGATCGACGAACCGCTCCAGGCCATCGACGGCTTCGTCAAGGACATGGAGGCCGAGGAAAAGCGGCAGAAGCGGGAGCTGATCCGGGACTGGTACCGGAAGGAAGCCGCTCCGCTGGACGAGCTTTGGGAAAAGGTCTTTGAAGCGCCGGGCTTTGTGGACGCCAAATGGCTCAACAAGAGCTGCAAGGCCGCCGAATGGCAGCAGGCTGTGCGGGAGAAGATCGCCCGGGCCGCTGCGGATATCCAGACCATTCAAAACACCGCCGGGGCGCATACCACCGCCGTGCTGACCAAGTACCTTGACGGCATGGATCTGGCCGCGGCGACAGCGTTCAAGCGTGACCTGGAGGCCACGGCGGAGGTCGCGGAAACCGAGGTAACAACAGTCGAGGACGAGGACCGTACCGTCGGCTACAAAGTCCTGAAGGTCTCCGGCACCCAGCGGCAGATGGAGCAGCTTCTGGAGCAGTTGGAGCTGATGGGCATGGACTGCGACGTGCTGGAGGACGGCATGCCTCAGCCCATGAGGGAGCTGATGAAGCCCGACTTTGACAGCTTCGTGGCCTTCGACATTGAGACCAGCGGCACCTTCGGCGCAGCCAGTGGCGACATGCCCGCGGAGATTACCGAGATCGGCGCCTCCAAGGTCATTGACGGTCAGGTCGTGGAATGGAAGGATTGGTTCTGTAATCCAGGCCGCAAGATCGTGCCGCGCATCGCCCGCCTGACCCATATCACCGACGACATGGTGGCCGATGCGCCAAGCGTGGAAGAAGTGATCCGGGAGTTCGCGGCCTTCGTCGGTGATCTGCCGCTGGTGGGGCACAACATCAAAAGCTCCGACCTGCACTACATCACCCGCGCCCTCAAGCGGGCGGGCGTCGCAATGGACAACGGCTTTTTCGACACTTATCTCTATGCCAAGACGCTGAAGGATCGTTACGGCTGGGAGAATGTGAAGCTGGAGTATCTGTCCCAGATCTTCGGTGTAGAGCAGCCGGAGGCCCACCGCGCCTACTGCGACGCCGAGGCCAACGTCGGTGTGTACTTCAAGCTGAAAGAATTGGACTGAGCATTTTATACAAGATATATAAAGAATCGCCCGCGCGAAGCGCTTTTGATGCTTCGTGTGGGCGATTTCTTGTTTGATTCCTCTACTTTTGCCACTGGCGGCCGGTGTTGTCCTGGTAGGTGTCGCCATGGAGGAGAATCTGGGAGATGGGGACGATGGTGTAGCCGTCGGCCTGGAGGGCCTCCAGAATGCGCTCTGTCAAGCTGCCTGAGCAGCAATATACCGTCATGGACAAGTAGGATATAAGCTCAACGCGATTCATTTTCATCATAAATAAGAAATATGAGTAAATTAAATTGACGATTGATGCTCTTCGTGATAAAATGCATGTATTATGGGTGTTCATAATCGCAACCCTTTGGCGAAATGAGGGATTTATTTGAGATCTTTGAATTACAAAGCTGAATATCAAAAGCTGTTGACCCCGGAGATCGTCTCGTATCTCACGCAGATCCACGAGCAGAAGGGAAAGCAGAGCCGTTTTTCCGATGCCCAGAAGGATATGCTGGGGGAGTTGCTGGAAATTGCAAAGATCCAAAGCACAGAGGCATCGAACCGGATCGAAGGCATCATCACAACTAACGATCGCCTGAAGCTGATCGTGCGGAACAAAACCACGCCGCGCAGCCGCAGCGAGCGTGAGATCGCCGGCTATCGGGATGTGTTGAACACGATCCATGAAAACTATGAGTTTATCCCGATCCGCCCCGGCATGATCCTTCAGCTTCACCGGGATCTATATATATTCAGCGGCATGTCCATCGGTGGAAGCTTTAAGAATTCGGACAACGTGATCGCCGAGACGCTGCCGGACGGCACGAAGCAGGTCCGATTCCAGCCTGTCCCGGCCTGGGAGACGCCGGAAGCCATGGATTCTCTCTGTACGGCGATCAACGAGGCGATCGCCGACCCGGAGATGGATGATCTTCTTCTGATCCCCATGTTCATTCTGGACTTTCTCTGCATCCACCCCTTCAACGACGGCAACGGCCGCATGAGCCGCCTGCTGACCCTGCTTCTGCTGTACCGCACAGGCTACCCCATCGGGAAATATATCAGCCTTGAAAGGCTGATCGCCGACAGCAAGGAGAGCTATTACGAGGCCTTGCAGGCGAGCTCCGAAAACTGGCACGAGGGCAACAACGATTATTTTCCCTTTGTCCGTTACCTTCTGGGCATCATCATCGCGGCCTACCGGGAATTCTCGGAGCGCGCGGAGATCATGATCGAAGCCGGCAGCTCCAAGGTCAGCCGCATCCGCCGGCTGATTCGCAGCACCACCGGCAGAATTACGAAGGCGGAGCTGATGGCGCAGTGCCCGGATATAAGCCAGGTGACGATTCAGCGCGCGCTGAAAGAACTGATAGACAACGGCGACATCCTCAAGATCGGCGGCGGCCGCTACACCTCATATATTTGGAATTGGGATAAGGAGTAAGAACATGGTTACAGGCGAACTGAGAAGCAAAATCGACAGCCTTTGGGAGATCTTCTGGACGGGCGGTCTGACCAATCCGCTGGACGTGATCGAGCAGATGACCTATCTGATGTTCATTCACGATCTGGATGAATCCGATAACCTCCGTGCCCGCGAGGCGGCCATGCTGGGCCTGCCCTACGAGAGCATCTTTGCTAAGGAAGTACAGATCGGCGAGCGCGTGATCGATGGCAGCCAGCTCAAATGGAGCGTGTTCCACGACTTCCCGGCCGCGAAGATGTACAGCACCGTGCAGGAATGGGTCTTTCCCTTTATCAAGAACCTCCACGGCGACAAGGAGAGCGCCTACTCCAAATACATGGGCGACGCCATCTTCAAGATCCCCACGCCCCTGATGCTGGACAAGATCGTCACGGCCATGGACGGCATCTATGAGCAGATGGCCGCGCTCAAGGCCGCCGACACCCGCGGCGACGTGTACGAATACCTGCTTTCCAAGATCGCCACGGCAGGCGTCAACGGCCAGTTCCGCACGCCGCGGCACATTATCCGCATGATGGTGGAGCTGATGGAGCCCAAGGCGGACGACGTGGTCTGCGACCCGGCCTGCGGTACCTCGGGCTTCCTCGTGGCGGTCAGCGACTATCTCAAGGAAAACCGCAAGCAGGAGGTTTTCTTCAACCGCCAGAACAAGGATCACTACATGAACCACATGTTCCACGGCTACGACATGGACCGCACCATGCTGCGCATCGGCGCCATGAACATGATGACCCATGGCGTGGACAACCCCTTTATCGAGTACCGGGACAGCCTCTCCGACCAGAACCCGGACCGGGAGAAGTACAGCCTGATCCTGGCCAATCCCCCCTTCAAGGGGAGCCTGGACGCAGATATCGTCTCCACTGATCTGCTGAAGGTCTGCAAGACCAAGAAGACCGAGCTGCTGTTCCTCGCGCTGTTTCTGCGGATGCTCAAGGTGGGCGGCCGCTGCGCCTGCATCGTGCCGGACGGCGTGCTCTTCGGCTCCTCCACCGCCCACAAGGCCATCCGCAAAGAGCTCATCGAGGGGAACCGTCTGGAAGCCGTGATCTCCATGCCCTCCGGCGTGTTCAAGCCCTACGCGGGCGTGTCCACCGCCATCCTGATCTTCACCAAGACCGGCCACGGCGGCACGGACAAGGTCTGGTTTTACGACATGAAGGCCGACGGCTTCTCCCTGGACGACAAGCGCAGCCCGACCAAAGAGAACGATATCCCCGACATCATCGCCAGGTTCCATAGCCTTCCCCTTGAGGGGAAGGTGCCCCCGAAGGGGGCGGATGAGGTGGAATACAACGAATCCGCCCGCGCCCGCACGGAGCAGAGCTTCTTCGTGCCGAAAGACGAGATCGTAGCCAACGACTACGACCTCTCCATCAACAAGTACAAGCAGACGGAATACAAACCCGTGGAGTACCCGCCCACCAGCGAGATCCTGGCCAACATCAAGGCGCTGGAGGCGGAGATCGGGAAAGAACTGGCGGAATTAGAAGCTATGCTTAGAAACAAATGATTTGAAGAAACGAAGGAGATTATTATGAGCTTTTATGATGCGTTGAAGGATGCGATTAGCATCGCCCAAAAGACAGATAATATTGATTTATACAGGAAGTTATTAGACCTAAGTCAGGATGCATTAGATATGCAAAATAAAATATATCAGTTAACATGCGAAAACCAAAAACTAAAGTCACAAGTTGAAGAGTTTACGGCCGCTGCGTCAATTGAAGAGGATTTAGAATTGCAACCTGGTGGATTCTTGATTAGGCTTTCCGAGAGAGAAAAGGGAAAGAATATTAGGTATTGTGCTGCTTGCTGGCAAAACGTAAAAAAGCTGATGCCTTATGTGAAATCAATTGGAAATGCTTATCAATGCAGCAATTGTCATAATGTACTTCATTAAGGCAATTGATATTTGTGGGGATGATGGGATGTTAAAACCATTCGATGAAGTATTTGAAGATAGAACCAAGTACGGAACAAAGATTAAAACTGATGACTACCACAGCTCGGGTGCTCACATTATCATTGACCAGGGGCAGGAGCAGATTGCCGGATATACAAATTTGGAAGAGGGACTGTTCACCGAGGTTCCGGCAATTATCTTTGGCGATCATACAAGGATCATCAAATATGTAGATAGACCATTTTTCCTTGGTGCGGATGGTGTGAAGGTGCTCCGTTGCAGATATAAAGACGCGAACTATAAGTATCTGTATTATGCCCTTAAGAGTGTTCATATTCCCAACACTGGTTATAACAGGCATTTTAAGTGGCTGAAAGAAGCTACGATATTCTATCCCGACAGAAAGACGCAAGCAAAGATTGTCGAGACTTTGGAAAAAGCTTCGGTGATAATTGAAAAACGCCAGCAGCAGCTTTCCGCTCTTGACGATCTGATCAAAGCCCGATTTGTCGAGATGTTTGGGGATGAAACGAATCCATACCAGTGGCCAGTGGTTAATGTCGAAGATGTCGCCAATGTTTCAGTCGGCGTCGTAATAAAGCCCGCTCAGCATTATACTGACGCAGAACATGGTGTGAAGGCTTTCCGATCATTAAATATTGGAGCAGGTACAATTAAAGATTCCGATTGGGTATATTTCTCCCATGAAGGGAACGATAAGAACGCTAAATCGCAGCTCCGAGAAAATGATCTCCTCGTTGTCAGGTCAGGATCCCCTGGAACGGCTTGTGTTGTTCCCAAAATCTACGAAGGCTGCAATGCAATAGATATCATTATAGCGAGGCCAGAAATAGATAAGGTCAACCCGCATTACCTCTGCACATATACAAATCTACCTCACGGGAAACGGCAGATTGATGAAGGAACAGGCGGAGCGGCCCAGCAGCACTTCAATGTCGGGAAATATAATAAGTTGCAGCTTATGCTCCCGCCGCTAAAGCAGCAGAATGAATTTGTAAACTTCTTAGAACAGATCGACAAATCCAAATCTGTCATTCAGAAGTCTCTTGATGAAACGCAGCTTCTGTTTGACAGCTTGATGCAGAAATACTTTGGGTGAGGGAAAATCATGAGAAATCCTTTTTATGATGTTGCTTTGAAGAATATCGACGAGGCAATTGTTGTAATAAATGGAATAACCGACAACTCAAAATTCAAAGAGTTGCAAACATCAATAACTGCATCAATCCATAACGCTATTCATGGAATTGTTGATTGGTATGAGAGGCAAGATTATGAATCCTTCCAGGGGGAAGCGGATACATTGTTGCGAGCCTGTATGTATGTAAATAATCAGCTTAAGCATGATAAGAGCCTCGTATGTATTACATACAATGTGAGTGGGAACAGGTATCCAGGCTTTTACCCAGGCCGATACGGCCCACCGGGGGTTTGTTGGGCCGATTTCCCAGATAACGGAAGACCCAACGCGCGAGGAAAGAGATGCCACTATGAAGAAAAACTAATGAACCGCGATGCCTGTAATACTTTGAAACAGATTCAGGGCATTATGGAAGAAGCTAATAGTATTATTTGACAGGATGACAGCAATCGCACATAACAGAGATTGCATTTCATATGAAAAGTCGATAGTACTTGCGACAAGTGAATGATAGCTATACTCTCCAATTTGAAAAACAATGGATGCCGTACAATTGTTTCTCAAATAAAGACCGCCTTTGTTTAATAGGGTGATGAAAAAATACTTTGAGTGAGGTAGTAGATATGAGAGTTCAAATCATTTCCAATGACACACTAGATCACTTGAAAGAAAACGGAATAGTTATATCTTCGATGGACAGTCCCACGTCACTAGATGAGTTTGATATTAACATTATTGATCTTTCTTTCTCTACACTATGGCGAGATAGGACAGGAAGGTTAGATAGAATTAATCTATCAAATGACTTGGCAAGCATTCGTCAAATGGCTGAGAGAGCGTCAAAAACTTCTTTGCTCTTTGTATATCCGCAAAATTGTCATTTCTTGTATTCTTATAGTTCAAGTTGCCATCAAGACTATGGATATCGAGAGAAAAAACCAATCAAAGATTGCTTGCCACTTGTTACAAATATTATTTCACAAGTTCTGCCTTTTGCGGTCCAGAGTATTCCTGTGTTCTATGAAAATACCACGACAACAATTGATGACATTCCTTGCTCAGCAAGTTTCTATTTTGATAGTTACTATTCTCCTCTGACTCAATCAAATAAGAGTCAAAAGCCTACAACTGTTTGTCTAAGCGAAGGAGTCTTCTTGACAACACTAAAGGCGCTTGAGTCTATAGAAGTTCTATTAGCACTAATAAAGCTGCTCCTTCCCCATCCGGAGAGGGAAAACGCTCCGCAGTGGGCACGCGACATAAAAATATTAAATGATACAGAACTATCTTTGCGAATTGAAGAAGCAGAGGAGACAATTAAACAGAATGAAGAAGTAATCCGCATTGCAAATCAAGATTTGCAGGAAAATGCTCGGATTAAGTCAATTCTTTACACTAACGGAGCAGAACTTGTTGAAGTAGTCTTTTCTATTCTCGAAAAACTATTATCGTGTGATCTTTCAGAGTTCGAAGATGAGAAGAAAGAAGATTTCCTAATTAAAAAAGAAATGTATACTTTGATTGGCGAAATAAAAGGTGTTACTTCGAACGTAAAGAACGAACACATCAGCCAAGTCGATGTACATTATCAGGGGTATATGGACAAGCTTGCCGAGGATGGGACGCAGGAAAATGTTCACCAAGTTCTAGTTATGAACCCATTTAGAAACAAGCCTCTTTACGAACGCGAGCCCGTTCATGATACACAGATAAAGCTTGCTGAAAGAAATGGATGCCTGATTATTGAGACCGCCACCTTACTTAAACTGTATGAGAAGTTTATCGCTGGTGGCATTGATGTGGCAACTTGCGAGAAACTTTTCACAGAAAAAACGGGATTACTAAATGAGACGGATTTCTAATTGTTTTGAACGGGGTGATGCCCGATGACCAACTTTGATATCTTCACCCTTGACCCGCAGTTCGCCTCCTTTGCGGAGGTGGCGGTTTCGGCGGAGAAGATCCTGCAGATCGACCCAGCAGCCTGCGTGCTCAACTGCCGCAGGGCCATGGAGGCTGCCGTCAAGTGGATGTATTCCGTGGACGGCGAGCTTCAGCTGCCCTGGGACGACAAGCTGGTCTCTCTCATGAGCACGGACGAGTTCCGGGACGTGGTGGACGAAAGCCTCCTGCGCCGGATGGACTTCATCCGCAAGGTGGGCAACACCGCCGCCCATGCCGGGAAGAAGATCAGCCGCGAGCAGGCGGTGCTGTGCCTGGAAAACCTCTATCTGTTTCTGGATTTCGTGGCCTACTGCTATGGGGACAATTACAAAGAGCGGGCATTCGACAAGGGACTGCTGGAGGAACGGATTGCCACGTCGGCTGCGCCTCCTCGCAATGACTCGGAGAGCATCGACCTTGCCGCGCTCATGGCCGAGAACGCCGCGCTCAAGGCGGAGCTCACCGCCAGGCGGGAGGAACAGCAGCAGAGCTATGTGCCAAAGCCCCTGGAGCTCTCCGAATACAAGACCCGCAAGCTCTACATCGACGCCATGCTGGAAGACGCGGGCTGGGTCGAGGGCAAAAACTGGCTGAACGAATATGAGATCCCCGGCATGCCCAACAAGTCCGAGGTGGGCTTTGCCGACTATGTGCTGCTGGGGGACGACGGGCGCGTGCTCGCGGTGATTGAGGCCAAGCGCACCTGCGTGGATGTTGCCAAGGGCCGCCAGCAGGCCAAGCTCTATGCCGATCTCATTGAGCAGAAGCAGGGCCGCCGCCCGGTGGTGTTTCTCACCAACGGCTTTGAGACCAAGATCGTGGACAACCAGTACCCGGAGCGCCGGGTAGCCGCCATCTACTCCAAGCGCGATCTGGAAAAGCTCTTCAATCTCCAGCGCATGCGCTCGAGTCTCAAGAACATCATCGTGGACAAGCACATCGCCGGGCGCTATTACCAAGAGGCCGCTATCAAGGCCGTGTGCGACAGCTTCGGCCAGAAAAACCGCCGCAAGGCGCTGCTGGTCATGGCCACCGGTTCAGGCAAGACGCGCACGGTCATCGCCCTGTGCAAGGTACTCCTGGAGCAGGGCTGGGTCAAGAACATCCTGTTCCTGGCCGACCGCAATTCCCTTGTCACCCAGGCCAAGCGCAACTTTGTGAATCTCCTGCCCGACCTCTCCGTGACGAATCTCTGCGAGGAAAAGGACAACTACGCCGCCCACGGGGTGTTCTCCACCTATCAGACCATGATGAACTGCATCGACACCGTGGAGGATAAGGAGGGTAAGCTCTTCTCCGTGGGGCACTTCGATCTGGTGATCTGCGACGAGGCCCACCGCTCCATCTACAACAAATACAAGGATATCTTTACTTACTTCGACGCGCCGCTGGTAGGCCTGACCGCTACACCCAAGGACGAGATCGACAAGAACACCTATGAGGTTTTCGAGCTGGAGAGCGGCGTGCCCACCTACGGCTATGAGCTGGCCCAGGCGGTAAAGGACGGGTATCTGGTGGACTTCCTGTCCGTGGAGACCACGCTGAAATTCATCCAGCAGGGCATCGTGTACGACGAGCTCTCCGAGGCGGACAAGCAGGCCTATGAGGACACCTTCGAGGACGAAAACGGCGAGCTACCGGAGAGCATCGCCTCCTCCGCGCTCAACGAGTGGATCTTCAACGAGGACACCATCCGCGAGGTGCTGAACGTCCTCATGACCCGTGGCCTCAAAATCGACTACGGCAACAAGCTGGGCAAGACCATTATCTTTGCCAAGAACCACACCCACGCGGAAAAGATCCTGGAAGTGTTCGGCAAGGAGTATCCGCATCTCAACGGCTGGGCCAAGGTCATCGACAACTACATGACCTACGCTCAGAGCGCTATCGACGAGTTCTCCGAGCCGAACAAGCTGCCGCAGATCGCCATCTCCGTGGACATGCTGGACACCGGCATCGACGTGCCGGAGGTGCTGAATCTGGTCTTCTTTAAGAAGGTCATGAGCAAGGCCAAGTTCTGGCAGATGATCGGCCGCGGCACGCGCCTCTGCCCGGGGCTTCTGGACGGCGCGGACAAGGACAAGTTCTATATCTTCGATTTCTGCGGCAACTTTGAGTTCTTCCGCATGAACAAGGGCAAGCCCACCGCCAACATGATCGCCCTGTCCGGAGCCATCTTCCACCTCAAGGCGCAGATCGCGTTCAAGCTGCAGGATCTCGATTATCAGACGCCGGAGTTGATCGAGTTCCGCAAGTCGCTGGTGGAGGATATGGTGGAGAAGGTGCAGGAGCTGAATCGGGACAACTTCGCCGTCAAACAGCATCTGAAATATGTGGAGCTGTACGCCAATCCCGACAACTACAATGCCCTCACTTATGAGGATACCCTGCTGATGGGCCAGGAGCTGGCTCCGCTGATTGAGCCGGAGCACGATGACGCCAAAGCCCTGCGCTTCGACGCCCTGCTCTACGGGATCGAGCTTGCGTATCTCGCCGGGAAGAAGTACAGCCGCGCCCGGCATGACCTGGTGAAAAAGGTCGCCGCCGTGGCGGGCGTGGCCAACATCCCGGAGATCATGGCCGAGAGTGAGCTCATCGACAAGATCCTGCACACGGATTATTTGGACAACGCGGGCATCAACGAGTTTGAGCACATCCGTGAGAGTCTGCGGGATCTGATCAAGTACATTCCCCAGGTGAAGATCCGCTATGACACCGATTTCGACGACGAGATCCTCGCCATGGAGTGGAAGGAATCGGAGCTGGAGAACGACGACCTCAAGAACTACAAGGCCAAGGCAGAGTTCTATGTGCGACAGCATCAGGACAACGCCGTGATCGCCAAGCTCAAGGGCAATGTTCCCCTGACCGGCGAGGACGTGAAGGTGCTGGAGGGCATCCTCTGGAGCGAGGTCGGCACCAAACAGGAATATGAGGCTGAATACGGCGCTAAGCCCCTGGGTGAGTTCGTGCGGGAAATCGTGGGGCTGGACATGAACGCGGCCAAGGCCGCCTTTGCCGCGTACCTGAACGACACGAATCTGGACAGCCGGCAGATCTATTTCGTCAACCAGATCGTGGAGTACATCGTCCACAACGGCATGATGAAGGATCTGTCCGTCCTGCAGGAGACGCCCTTCACCGACCAGGGCAGCATCGTGGAGATCTTCACCGATCTCAACGTCTGGATGGGCATTCGGAAGATCATCGAGCAGGTAAACGCCAACGCTGTCGCGGCGTAGTGACAAGTAAGAACGAGAAAACAGAAGAAGCCTGGCTCAAAAAATGTTGTTTTGAGTCGGGCTTCTTCACGATTGTTCTTCTCAGCGACTGTCGGCAACCGTATACGGTTTAATGAACAGAGCGGAAACAAGATGGAGGAAAGCATTGCAGGATCATGGAAACAGATCGTTAATCCGAGAGCAAGACGGGAAATGATTATTTGCGATCTGTCAAAATTTGGATTGCAGTTAACATCTCAACAGGGAAACACGAGCTGAAGGTTTTACTCCTCCGGCTCGTGTTTTTTAATATAGTCCATGCAACATTTTGTAAGGAAGGCATTGGGCGTCAAGCCTTCGGCAGCCAACAACTCCTTAAGCTTAGCAGCATCGGCCTTGTGCAGCTTTGCGCCTACAACGGTATAGGTTTTTGACTCGTATTTGTTGTGGGCCGCACGTTGAGATTCATTCCGAGGCATATTCGATCCCTCCTTTCAAATTAATGATAGCATTGAAACTGAGCTGATGTCAACCGTATATCTGCACGAAAAATGTTGAAAAAAAGAATAAAAAAATACGGTTAACGGGTTGACAAATACGGTTAACCGTAGTATAATCCAGACATGGATGAAGAGAGACGGCCAATACGGCTTCTGTGTTTGTCCATCTGCACCTTGACAACTGAATACCACGGTTCCAGCCAGCAGGGAGGTTTGGAGCCATGGGTCGATCCACGTTTCAAATACCATTAAAAAACAAAAAGTACCGCATGGTCGCTTGCACCGATCCATGCGGTAGACAGAATGCATCCAAACAACAATGCCGTCTGCGATTGCAATACTAACACAAACATCGATCTTTTGCAAGAGTGACGGCGACGCTATGAAAGTGAAAGGTGATTTGATTATGAAAAAAACCAATAAGTCTACTCTTAAAATCAATGATGTTTGTTATCTGCTTGGAATCTCGGAAATCGAGGTCTGGAATTTGATCCGCGCCGGCGCGATTCCGGTCATGCTCAAGAAGGGCACTGTACGGATCCCGGAAGAATCTTTCCGGGATTGGTTTGAATTCTATCATCTCGGAGGTGTAGCTTAACCGACATTTCCTACATAAAAATCCCGCTCGGCTCTCATGTGATCGAGCAGGCTTTAGAGGACATGTATTTCGTGGAAATACGTGTCCCGAACTTACAGAAAGAAAAAGTTACGGTCTATGTTGCGGCGATCTACGGAACCGACAGCACATACAAGCTGAGCCGCTCCTTCTTCCAGCCTGAAATGGATTATTGCTCTGATTCGAGATCCTACCTCTACTATCTGAAAGATGGTGTATACGAAATCGGATACAGCAGATATGATCGCAAAACAGGGCTGCGTCAGGAGAGAATCCGCTACCTGTTGATCCTGCTGGATGGAAAAAGGTATCTGTACACCTACGATGAACTGGGTGATGAGTATGTGATGTTTACAGCCTTTAATGTCTGGGCGCAGCGTGCGGGGGAAGATACCGCATGTCAGCGCTTCTTCGGAAGGGGGGGAGCGGAGCATGCGTGATGCAATTGTGATCCCGTTTCCCGGGCTCGGAAAAGCATCATCGTCCGCCGGGCTGCATAGCTTTGAGGCAGGAGGGCGGAACATGGAAGTCAAGCATACGCACCCTGCATGCACCGAAGAAGAGCGGCTCGAACAGCTTAAGGCGATCAAGAGACTTTGCAGCCAGATCCTTTGCCCCAAGGAGCAGGAAGAGAGGGCCGGATAATGGCGTGGGCAGTGTATGCACGCCAGTCGGTGGAAAAGAAGAACAGCATCTCCATTGAAAGTCAGATCGAGTTTTGCAATAAGGTCGCCGGGCAGGAGCTGAGCGTGTATCTGGATCGTGGGTATTCCGGCAAGAATACCCACCGTCCGGATTTTCAGAGACTATTAGCCGATGTGAAAGATGGGAAGATCGAGAAGCTTTATGTCTACAGGCTGGACCGATTCTCCCGATCCGTGGCGGACTTCGGTCGATTGTGGGAAATCCTCCGAGCACACAATGTGGAGTTCGTCAGCGTCAACGAAAATTTTGACACGAGTACCCCCATGGGGCGGGCGATGCTCCATATCATCATGGTGTTTGCGCAGCTGGAACGGGAAACCACTGCGGAGCGCGTCAAGGACAACTATTACCGCCGGGCCAGCCTCGGATCCTGGCCCGGCGGCCCTGCACCCTATGGCTTCACCATCGGGCGGAGCCTGGACAACCTGGGACACTCTGTCCCGACTTTGGTCGTAGACCCGGAGAAGAGTGAAATCGTTCAGAAAGTCTTTGAGGAGTATGCTGAAGATGGCGCGTCTCTGGGATCTGTGGCCAGGTTGATGAATCTGCAGGGGATCCCCGGCCCACAGCGCTCTACCTGGGACAATGTATCCCTGTCGCGCTTGCTCCATACCCCCTGTTACGTCCAAGCGGACGAGCAGGTGAGGCTTCATTTTCAGGCACGAGGAGCGAATGTCAGTTCTCCGCCGGAGGATTTTGACGGTGTGCACGGAGTACTTGTCGTAGGGAAGCGGGACAAGGCCGCAAAGAAGTATTCCGATGTAAAAGAGCACAGCGTTTCCGTTTTAAACAGCCTGGGCTTTATTCCGCCGGATCTCTGGCTTCGCTGTCAGGACAAGCTGGAGAAAAATACCCAAATTGGCAATAACGGCAAGGGCAAGCACACCTGGCTCACGGGCTTGTTGAAGTGCGCCTCCTGCGGATACGCGCTGAAAGTAGCCTACAAGGACAGCGGGAACCGGCATCTTCAGTGCAGCGGCAAGTATAATCTTGCGAAATGTGACGCTGTGATACGGGCTGAGCTGGATACCTTGGAAACAGAGATTGCCAGGCAGATCCAAACCATGCTGGACGAGGTTCCAGAAGAGACTGTGGAAGAGGAAAAAACGGATACATACGCTGCGCAGTTGGCAGAGATTGACCGCCGAGCGGATCGCCTGATCGACGCTTTTTCCGAGAGTGCAGATCTGAGTCCGGCGTACCTTCAACGGGCGCTGGCCCGTTTGGAGGCGGAACGGCAAGAGCTCTTGGAGGCAAGAAAGCGCGACAGCAGCAGGCCAAGCCTGCCGCAAAAACTGGTGTTCGAGCAGCTCAGCTTTGAACAGAAGAAGATCGTAGCGGCTCAGTTTATCCGAAGAATTGAAGTGGGCGACGAAAAGGCCGAGATCATATGGAAGGTATGATCTCGGCCAACCATAAGAATAGAGGTGGTAAGATATTAGAAAACTGACCCATGAAGAATATAGAGCCCGTGTAGAACAGATCAGTCCCAACGTGCTGTTGCTGTCACATTATGAGGGGTCTAAAGTCCCAATCGATTGTAAATGCCTTACCTGTGGATATTGTTGGCCAAGCGCTCCACAGGTTTTGCTGCGGGGCAATGGCAAAAAACAGGGGGGAGGCTGCCCCAAATGCGCAAACCGGGTGCGTAAGACGGACGAGGAATTTGCCAGAGAGCTCGCGGCGATTCGACCGAATATCTTGACTGAATCGCCATATCTTAATGCAAATAAGCCCGTCCGATGCCGATGTAAGGTTTGCGGATATACCTGGGAGGATACGCCTCATGTGTTGTTGCAGCCAAGTGGTAGTAACTGTCCTGCGGAGGCATCAAATCACAAAAAGACGACGGAAGAATTTACAGCGCAGATCGCCGCATTGAACCCCAATATCGAGATCCTGTCCCCTTACAAAACCGCAAGAAAACCGATTCGATGCCGTTGCCGTGTACATGATTTTGAATGGGAGACAACACCGGATAGCCTGCTCTCACATCCACGATGCAGGCTCTGCGTAAATGACAAGCTCCGTGCAGAGCGGGCCAGGAGCCAGGAGGAATTTCGTGCGTTGTTGGAGACAGTCGACCCGGAGATTGAGATTATCGGAAAGTATGTAAACAGTTTTACGCCGATTGCCTGCCGATGCCGGAAGTGTAGTCATGAATGGGCACCGCAGCCTGTCAACCTGCTGGCCGGCTACGGTTGCCCGGAATGTGCTGGAACAAAGCGACTCACGCGGAAAGAGTTGAACAGGCGACTGAAGGCGATCCGCTCGGATTTCGTTGCGGTGGGAAAGTACAAGTCCAGGAAGGATAAGACTACGGTACAGTGTGTCTACTGTGGCCGAACAGCTGAAATGACGCCGGAGAGCCTGTTGAGAGGATCCAGGTGCTCCTGCCACCCTCCCTGGTTTTCTTCTCCACAGGAGGAGTTTATTGCAGCGCTGCTGGAAAAAGTCTTGCAGGAAAAACCGCTGCGGCACGACCGTCAGCTGATTGGTATGGAGCTGGACATGCTCTTTTCGGAACACAAAATCGCCGTGGAGCCCGGAGCCTGGTACTATCATCAGGACAAGCTGGACTCTGATCAAGAGAAGCGTAAGGCGTGTGCGGAACTTGGGATCCGGCTGATCACAGTGTACTACGGGACAAAAGGGGAGCGCAGCGTGAATGACAAGGATGTGCTTTGGATCGAATCGGAATGTGTTGCGGACCGGGATAAGGTTAGCATGGGGAAGAGAATCCTGAACATGCTTGGCCTGACGCGTCCTACAGACACAGACTGTATGCAGGAGGCCTTGGCAAAGGCCAAAGTGGGAATACAGGAATGTACAAGGGATCGCAGGCATGTGGACGAACGGCAATCAGAAGGGGAGTGAGAGCAAACTTTTCAACAATAAACGCAGAAAAAACCGGGAAAAAGATCAGAGCATTGCGGGAAAGAAATGATTTGACAGTTCGGGAACTGGCTTCGCTGCTTTGCCTTCCGGATGGGCAAATGCTTTGTGATTGGGAGGCTGGAGCGCTGCTTCCCAATGCTGGCAATGTCGTCTGCCTCAGCGATATCTTGCTGGTGCCGGTCGATGAAATACTGGTATGGGAGCAGTGAGACAAAAGCTCGTATTGAAAAACACTTCCCATTATCTCATGTATGAACAATAGAAAAAACACGCGGGGCCATGTATGCAGACTTTGCATATGCATGGCCTCGCGTGCTTTTTTGTTGAATCATAGGGGAAATAGGGGGTGTGCATAGAAGCGAAAAGTCACTTTTCCAAGATGACTTTTACGCGTTCCCAGGAGGGGCGGATGATAAGATCGTAACGCGCACGGATATAGGTCTTGTAGAATGCCTTCTGCAAATCGGAGACTCCGGAAACCTGGTCGATAAAGCGCTCGATTTGCGTCAAGTCGATCCTTGGCGCGATCCGGTTCAGCGCGGCGTTTGCATCCGCGTTCTCTGCTCGGCTCAAAAAATCATAGTAGTTGATTTTTCGTCCCCTTAGCTTGATCGCGGAGGTTGGAAACTGAAAAACTCTTGCATGGAGCTCAGCCTCGTTCGTCAGTACTCTCTGCATGACCTTTTCATCGGCCTGGGGCAACAGACAGCTTCCGCAATCGAAAACAGGAGCGATCTCGGCTTCTGCTTTGACGTCGTCGTAGAGGAAACCCCAGTTCCCGTTGTGCCGGTCAAAGTTCCCAAGCAGCGCATCTGCGACAAACATATTCCAGAAATGTTCTCGCAGAAGCACCGGGGATACATATTGCTGCTTGTCAATGGTATCCATGATGTCCGAAAGCTCCGTCCCGCTGCCGTTGCTGTCGGAGTCGAGAACGGTGTTTTTGATCGAGCAGAAGTCAAACAGCCGCTTTCCGCCTGCGGTGAAGTCTTTACATGCGCAGACAAGCTTCACTTTCCCTTTGACCGAATAGGTGCCAAGCATGGTATCTTGCGCACGGATCCCAAGCAGATTGAAGATGCTGCTTGCGATATGCTCACTGATGCAGCTGTTTGTGTAGGAAAGATCGGTGGGCTTTCCTTCGGCTGAAGGCGGGAACTTCAACATATAGACTTCGCCTTTGTAATCTACGGCGATCTTGCTGCCGTTTGCTCCGTTATAGGCCCGTCCGGGGAGTATTCTGCAATTCGTAAAATCAATCATACTCTTGCTCCAAATAAATACTTCTTTCGCAGATAATCCGCGTGATCCGGGGTGATGATTCCGTCGCTGATTTCCGCCATATTGATGCTGCCGTAGAGTTCACCCCAAAGGCAGTCCATCAGCCCGCTGTGAGACTTGAGACCGTCTTTATACGCGTCCAAATCATGCTGAAGATAATCCGGAAGCCCGTATTCGAAGGCTCGTTCACGCTCTGCCTGAAGGATACCGTCTTCCGTCAGAACTTCCATAGAAACATCCAGCGCTTTTGCCAGCTTATACACGGTTTCGGCAGAGCACTTTTCCAGCTTCGTCTTTCCGCTGCATATATCGTTCAGTGTGGCATGCGGAACGCCGGCGTCCACAGCGAGGCGGTACTTGGTCAAGCCTCGCTTGACGAGAAGATCATCTATGATCATAGCGCTCACCTCCACCTTTATTATATCGGCATACCGAAATAAAATCAAGAGAAAGTGATGGGATTCTTTCTAAGAAAAAAGATGCAAGCCAGAAAGCGCCTGCGTTCCTTAAAGATATATTCGATTGAAGATAGTCTACACGTATGGTCATGAACTAGTGTCCCGCTTGACCGGATGGCGCAGCGAAGCGTCGGGAGTTGAACTGCAGAAATGATAATGGATCGCTCCAACTCTTTACAAAATCAAAAAACGAAAATATAATATCAATAGAAGATGACGAATGCCCATCAAAGGCATAAGTCATCTTTTTTCTATATCGTTTTTCAGATCGATGAGGTGAAATAGGCGATGAGTCGATCAATTATAGATGGAAAGCACGGGTTGAAAATCAAGCTGCTTGAGACTGCGAAAAATGGGGTGTTCAAGCTAAGCGCTTATGTGGTTGACCCGGTTACGCTAAAAAATTTAAGCAATTCTCCCAAAACGACACAGTTTAGGCATGAGGAAGACAGGGCTGTAAAGACGGCGGGCCTGATTAACAAAACTTGTGATGACTGGCGCAGGAAGCATCGAAATACGAACGGTGGCTCAACGAAGAATGCAACGGATGATCTTCTGAAATCCAAAGCACGCGCGGCGTTTGAAAAGCTGGATTTCGAAGACCCATTTTTCACCCAGCGCTGGGGGGCGGCAAGTACGCGAAAGAACGCAAGTGTGTTTTTTCTCAGAAATACGCTCCCGTTTATCGAGGACAGAATGGATGATGGCATTACGAGGGCCGATGTTGAAGCACTTTCAGAGGACTGGCTGAAAAAAGCCCAGGAGAACGGACACACGAAAAGCACAGTTGCACAGTTGCGAGGAAAGACAAATCAGCACCTGCAGGAGGCCAACCTGATCTACTGCGGCATGCGGATGATGGATCCAGCATTGCCTGAAATCGACTTTTCGCCTTTCACTGCCGACAAAAAGATCCAGAGTGAAATGGCCAAATCTTTACCGGAGAGCGTCAGACAAAAGTTCACGAGGTATCTGGAAGCACATATTGAGACAGACCCCAAGCCGGTTCGGGGAGCCGTCTTGATGTACGATGCCGCGCTTCGTACAGCGGAAGCCGCCGGTGTGAAAAAGACCGATTTCCGCTTCTTTGAAAGCTTTGCAATTGTTCAAGTTCGGTATCAGGAGAAGGATGGGAAGAGATGTCGTCTGCTTAAGACAGATGCAGCATATCGCAATGTTACCATGTCCATGTGGGGAAAAACGATGGTGGGAAAATGCCATGAACGGATCGCAGAGGACGATGGAGATGAAACCTGTATTTCAGCAGATGAACTGAGAAAATGGATCAAGAACGCGCTGCAAGAGTGTGGTCTTGAGGAAGCCTTTCTTCAGGCGGCCAGAAAACTGATGGACGAGGAGCCTGACTGGGAAAACGGTAAAATGAGCAGAGATCTTGTTGCGTATATTTTGAGAAAGGACAGAACAAGCCGCTGGCTCAACATTTGCGGTTTAAAAAGCGTGGATGTGGATTATCTGATGGGACATGAACTCAACTTGCCAAAAGCCAAGATGCCGAACTTCAAAACCCCGGAGCATCATGAGGATATAGCAGCGCTTCTCGAGAACTATATCTATAATCCCGAAATAAGTGCACATCCATACTTTTCCCCGGTCCAGATGCTTCCGGGGGACGATAAAACCGTCCAGCCGGCAACGGCAGTATCCATTGTTTATCGCGGAGCGACGAGGGGAAATCTTCGTTTATCCTTCTCGGCGCGGGAGGTTGGACAGGTGGTGGAAGTTAAAGTTCCAAAGAATTGTACGCCAAAATTTACAACGGTTCCCATGCCGCGCAGAGAGCAGAGGGATCAGCCCGTTATCGGCGCACAAGCCGATTTGTTTATTCATAAAAAGGAGGATTGCCAGTATGAAAGAAATTGAAAAGAACTGGATGACCGGTAAAAGCTATTGCGAGGTGACCTCTGATGATGACGGTCTCCTCCGTTTCAAAGGCTGCTATTATCTTGACGGGATCGCATTTTCGTTTTCAGCTTGCGAGCAGAAAAAGGGAAATCATATTATACGCGGACAGGTCAGCGTCTACTCCCAGAGTCAAGGCAAACTGATGCGGTCACGAACGAAAAAGGACAATGGCGACCCGATCATGATCCAAAAAAACATTTATCCCTCGCCGCCGCTCGGGACAGATAAGAGTATGTGGAAATATACTGTGATGATGTTTGTCGAAAAGGCGGCGCAGTCTCTTCTGGAGAAGAACCGGAGTTTAATCAAGCACGATTCGGAACTGTCTGTGACGCCGGATTCCGTGAGCCCTCAATTGGCATTGAGTTTATACGGTGATGAGTACATGCGATGTAAGCACAGAAACGCCTCGAATGAAAGCAAAGAGGATTACGCCAGGCTTTTGTCAAAGGCTATTCGCGCACTGCCGAACGAGCCCATGAGAAAGATCAAGCCGGATGATGTGAACCGGGCGATCAAGGAAAGAAAGCTCAGCAAGCAGGCACAAAGGCTTACAAAAGAGTTCTGGAATTATTGCATTGATTCCGGCCGCTGTAACGGGACAAACCCCTTTCCGGGCGAGACAAAACGTCGGAAGACTGCAATGGCCAAACAGGCTGAAGCGGACAGATTGGATGTGCTGGACGATGAGATGCAAAAGGTGGTCTATCAAAAAGTGTTGATTGAACCGGGAGGCGCAGCGTGCGGCATCGCTTTGATGCTATGGGGAGGATTTGACGAAAAAACAGCCTGCGGTTTGACCTGGGGAGATTTGCGCTTTGAGGAAGATCGGACAGTTGTGCTCTATTTCAGGGAGGACAATGCGGGCGCCACCCACAACTATAGTCGAAACCTCTTTCCACAGGGGTCAGAGATACTTCAGAAACGCTATGAGTTTCTTTCAAAGAGATACACGGCTAAGAAGCTGAAGAAAATGCCGATCGTGTCACTGAACAGTACGGCGGAGAAAACCATGAGGCCGGATGACCTGAATAAATACGGAAAGGCGCTCTTGCAGCGCCTCGGCATCGGGGTGCCGCAGTCTGGGGCTGCAAAAAGTTCTACCAACAGTACGGCTGTAAGAATCTTCGTAAATACCTATATCCATAATCTAAGTAACTGTGGCCTGAGTGAGGATGAAGGCCTGTTTCGCTTTCTATGCGGGAGTTCCCTCGCAGGGAATACTACGGCAGACCATTATCGATCCTTTACGGATCCGGATGGACTTGAGAATCAATATTCATATCTCCGTCGTCTTGCTCCCGAAGAACCGATTATACTCGACAATGCAATCGATAAAAGTGATCCGGACTATGATGTTTACCGCTTTTCGGCGCCGACAACTCGAGATCTGTTTTGCTTGCAGATGGAGCTGGAGGGGGTAGAGACCGGACAGGCTGTCAGTTTGTTTAGTCGATACGGGGGAGATATACGAGTTGAGGCAGAGTGAGGCTCGGTTTCGTGGATATATCGATAATAACAGGAATAATGACCTGTTCTTCATCAAAAAACCTGTGACTCCGGTTGATCGGGAATCACAGGTTTTTTGCTGTGACAGGGTTCGTAGAAAAATCGAAAATCACAGGTTTTCTTGACCGGAGCATTTTCCGCTGAAAAATCGAAAATAACGGAAATGTAAGGGAACTGTACTTCCGCTGAAGAATCGATATTCACAGAAAGAATGAAGCAAGTTCATTTCGCCCAGAAATCGAAAATCCCGGACTTATTTGTCCGGGATAAACGAAAACTGCTTGATTATCAAGGGATTCCAGCTTTTCAAAATGAGAATAATTCTTGCCGCTCTGACCGAGCCATTTATATGAACATGAGATGACGAGTGAGCAGAAAGCCTGCTGTATCAATAGGTTTCATTGGTGTGGGAACGCTCCACGTCCCACTGGATTGCGGTCATGCCCATGGACTCCACAGCCTGGATCACATGATCATCGTACTCGCCGTAGGGGCAGCGGAAGAGCGTGGGCTTTGCTCCGGTGACAGCGGCGATCTTGTCGTTGCAGGCTCCAATGTCCGCTGTGATCTGCTCGGTGGAGAGAGAGGAAAAGTGCGCGTGGCTGGAGGAATGATTCATCACCTCGTGCCCGGCTTCCGACAGCGCCTTCACCGATTCCGGGTATTTCTCCACCCAATCGCCCACCACAAAGAAGGTCGTATGGACGTCATAGCGGCTCAGAATGTCAATCAGCGTCTGGGTGTCCTCGTTGCCCCAGGCAGCGTCGAAGGACAGTGCCACGACCTTGTCGTCTCGCTCCACCGAATAGACAGGCAAGCTTCGATTCGATGCGGAGACGCCGACGATCGCGGGACTGCTGACGACCCAGAAGATCAGAAGAATGGCCAGCAGCATCCCAAGGCCAGACACCAAGCGACGGTTATTGCTGATAAATCTGCGAAAATCAAACATAATCAAGCCCCCTTTGGTCTTAGCCTATGCGCATTGACGGACAAAGATCACAGGATGCGGAATCCCACTTGAGAGCGGGGAAAAGCTGTGCTATACTGTCCGTGAATCAAACAGGGAGGTAAGCATATGGCGACGGTAGGATTTATCGGAACAGGCAACATGGGCGGCGCGCTGGCGCGGGCTGCGGCGAAAAGCGAGAAGACGACAAGACTGCTGCTGTCCAATCGGACGGCGGAGAAGGCGCTGCGCCTGGCGGAAGAGCTGGGCGGGGAGGCCATGAGCAACCGGGAAGTGGCGGCACAGGCGGAATACCTGTTTTTTGCCGTGAAGCCCCAATTTCTGAATGGCATGCTGGACGGCATCCGGGACGTGCTGATGACGCGGCAGGATCGCTTTGTGATCGTCTCCATGGTGGCGGGCAAGGATCTGCAGACACTCCGGGGTTTGCTTGGAGAAAATACACCCATCGTTCGCATTATGCCGAACATCCCGGTCCAGGTGGGCGGCGGCGTGACGCTGGTCTGCCCGTCGGAGCAGGTGACAGGGGAGGAGCTGGAGATGCTGCGGGATCTGCTGGCGGCCTCCGGCCTCGTAGAGCAGCTGGACGAGCACCTTCTGGACGCTGCCACGGGCATCACCGGCTGCGGCCCGGCATTCGCCGCCATGTTTGCCGAAGCGCTGGCGGACGGCGCCGTGGCCTGCGGCCTGCCCAGAAAGCAGGCGCTGAGCTTTGCCGCCCAGATGATGATGGGCACGGCCAAGCTCCTGCTGGAGACCGGGGAGCACCCCGGCTCGCTGAAGGATCGGGTCTGCTCCCCCGGCGGCAGCACCATTCAGGGCGTGCGCAAGCTGGAGGAAAGAGCCTTCCGCTCGGCGGTGACGGACGCGGTGATCGCGGCTTACGAGAAGGAATTTTAAAAGAAAAACCTGTTGAGCAATCTCACACCCTGTGATATAATCCCTTGTGGTTTTCAGAAAAAAGGAGTGGAACGGAATGAAACTGGGTATCGTAGGCCTTCCCAACGTGGGAAAGACAACGCTTTTTAACGCGCTGACCGGCTCCAAGGCGGAGACCGGCAGCTATACCAACGCTGCCGCCAAGCCCAATATCGGCACCGCCAAGGTGCCGGACGAGCGGCTGGACTGGCTGGCGGAGTATTATCATCCCAAGAAATACAGCCCTGCCACCATCGACTTTGTGGACGTGCCGGGCGTGGCCTCCGGCGGCAAGGGCAACGAGGTGTTCCAGGCCATCCGGCAGGTGGACGCGCTGGTGGAAGTCGTCCGCTGCTTCAATGACGAGGGTATCTTCCTGGAGAGTGCCGACGCTGTGCGGGATGCGGAGAGCTTTGATCTGGAGCTGATCCTGGCGGACATCGAGATCGTGGAGCGGCGCCTGGAGCGGGCAAAGAAGAACGCCAAGGGCGGTGACAAGAAGTATAAGCGGGAGATGGAGATGTGCGAGGCGCTGATCGCCCATCTGGAGGAGGAGAAGCCCGCCCGGGATTTCCCCTTCACCGAGGAGGACAAGGACATCCTGGTGGACGGCGGCCTGCTCTCCGTGAAACCCGTGATCTATGTGGCGAACCTGGATGAGGACGGCATGAGCCACTACGCCGAGGACGCAAACTTCCAGGCGCTGACGAAGTTTGCCCAGGCCAAGGGCGCGGCGGTGCTGCCGGTGGCGGCCAAGTTCGAGGAGGATATTGCAGAGCTGGATCCCGAGGAGGCCCAGGTGTTCATGGAGGACATGGGCCTGACCGAGACGGGGCTGGATCGCCTGATCCGCACCAGCTACGATCTGCTGGGCTACATCTCCTTCCTCACCGCCGGTGAGGACGATGTGCACGCCTGGACCATCGTGAAGGGCACCAAGGCGCCCCGCGCCGCCGGCAAGATCCACACGGACATTGAGCGCGGCTTCATCCGCGCTGAGATCGTGGCCTTCGAGGATCTGAAAGCCTGCGGCAGCATGGCAGCAGTGAAGGAGAAGGGACTGTTCCGCCTGGAGGGCAAGGACTATGTCATGCAGGACGGCGACGTGACCATGTTCCGCTTCAACGTATAAACAAATGAGCGGCATTTTCGGGAACCAAAACCCGAAAATGCCGTCTTATGCCATATTCCCGTGGAAAGAGGCTTTTGTATGAAATACTATTCTGTAGAAAAAGAAGAAGCTCTGCGCGCGCTCAATACGTCGGAAAACGGCTTGAGCAGCGACAAAGTTGCCCAGACGCGGGCGCATGAGGGCGAGAACAAGCTCCGTGCGCCAAAGGGCAAGTCCCTGGCGCGCCGCTTCCTGGAGCAGCTGGCCGATCCCATGATCCTGATCCTGCTGGCGGCGGCGCTGGTCAGCGGGATCCTGGCCTATGTGGAGGGGGATAGCTATACCGACGTGATCATCATCCTGTCGGTGGTGCTGCTGAACGCCGTCCTGGGCGTCTACCAGGAGAGCAAGGCGGAGAAGGCCATTGAGGCGCTGCAGAAGATGTCCGCTGCCACCTGCAAGGTGCTGCGGGACGGGATGCTGACGGTGCTGCCCAGCGAAGAGCTGGTGCCCGGTGACGTGGTGCTGCTGGAAGCGGGAGACGCTGTTCCCGCCGACGGGCGCCTGCTCCAGGCGGCGAGCCTCAAGATCGAGGAGGCTGCCCTCACCGGCGAGTCTGTCCCGGTGGATAAGCAGATCGAAGCGCTGCCGCTGCCGGAGAATGGGCAGGACGTACCCCTGGGCGACCGGCGCAACATGGTCTACATGGGCAGCTCCGTGGTCTACGGCCGGGGCGTGGCCGTCATCACCGGCACGGGCATGAACACCGAGATGGGCAAGATCGCGGACGCACTGGCCCAGGCCGAGGACGGGGAGACCCCGCTGCAGATCAAGCTGGGGCAGCTCTCCAAGATTCTGACCTGGCTGGTGCTGGGCATCTGCGCGGGCATCTTTGTGGTTCAGATCCTGCGCGCGGGTTCGCTGAGCCCGAAGACAACGCTGGGTTCGTTGATGATCGCGGTGTCTCTCGCGGTGGCGGCCATTCCCGAGGGGCTGGCCGCGGTGGTGACCGTGGTGCTGAGTCTGGGCGTGACCCACATGGCAAAGCGCAACGCCATCATTCGCCGCCTCACTGCGGTGGAGACCCTGGGCTGCGCCCAGATCATCTGCTCGGACAAGACCGGCACCTTGACCCAGAACAAGATGACCGTGGTGGACTTCTTCGGCGACAATGAGGCCGATACCGCCGCGGGCATGGCCCTCTGCTCCGACGCGGAGCTGGGGGAGCACGGCGAGGTCACCGGCGAGCCCACCGAGGCCGCGCTGGTGGTCTGGGCGAACAAGCTGGGGCGGGACAAGAACGTCCTCAAGGCCAAATACCTCCGCGCGGCGGAGGCGCCCTTCGATTCCCTGCGCAAGATGATGACGACCCTGCACCCGGAAGGGGAGGGCTATGTGCAGTACACCAAGGGCGCGCCGGACGTGGTAGTCTCCCTCTGCACGCACTATATGAAGGACGGCGTGGCCGTTCCCATGACGGAAGACTACCGCACTGAGATCCTCAAGGCCAACAAGGCCATGGCGGATCGGGCGCTGCGGGTGCTGGCCTGCGCCAAGCGGGACTGGGCGGAAAAGCCCGGAAGCACGGAACCTGAAGAGCTTGAGCAGGATCTCTGCTTCATGGGCCTCTGCGGCATGATCGACCCCGTCCGTCCCGAGGTAGCGGACGCCATCGTGCGCTGCCGCACAGCGGGCATCCGCCCCATCATGATCACCGGCGACCATGTGGACACCGCCTCGGCCATTGCAAGGGAGCTGGGCATCCTCTCCGGGGACGCCAAGGCCATCACCGGCGCCCAGCTGAGCGCCATGGACGACGAGACCTTCGAGAAGGAATTCCGGAATATCAGCGTCTACGCCCGGGTGCAGCCCGAGCACAAGACCCGCATTGTCCGTGCCTGGCAAAAGGCGGGCTACATCACCGCCATGACCGGCGACGGCGTGAACGACGCGCCCAGCATCAAGTCCGCGGACATCGGCGTGGGCATGGGCATTACCGGCACCGACGTGACCAAGAGCGCTGCGGACATGGTGCTGGCGGACGACAACTTTGCCACCATCGTGGGCGCGGTGGAGGAGGGGCGGCGGATCTATGACAACATCCGCAAGGCCATCCAGTTCCTCCTGGGCGCCAACATGAGCGAGGTCATCGCCATTTTTGCCGCAACCTTAATGGGCTTTACGATCCTCAAGCCCGTGCATCTGCTGTGGGTCAACCTCCTCACCGATACCTTCCCGGCCCTGGCGCTGGGTGTGGAGAAGGGGGAGGCGGACATCATGCGCCGCCCGCCGCGGGAGGCCAAGGCCGGCATCTTTGCCAACGGCATGGGCTGGGACATCCTGTACCAGGGCCTCCTGGTCGCGGTGCTGACGCTGGCGTCCTATCTCATCGGCAGCCACATCGAAAACGGCGTCTGGAGCTTCCAGGACAGCGGTCTCGGCACCACCATGGCCTTCATCACCATGTCCATGGCGGAGATCTTCCACTCCTTCAACATGCGCTCCCAGCGCCGCAGCCTCTTCACCCTGGGCAGCGTGAACGCCTTGCTGCTGGGCGCGGCGGCGGTGTCGCTGTTCCTCACCACCGCGGTCTGTGAGATCCCGGTGCTGGCCTCGGCCTTTGAGTTCACCCGGGTCAGCGCGGGGCAGTACGGTATCGCCATCGGCCTGGGGCTCTGCGTGATCCCCGTGGTGGAGCTGGTGAAGCTCTTCCAGCGCCTTGCGGCAAAGAGAAAAAAGAACAGCTGACGTTCCCAACAGTCCTTCCCCCGCAAAGGGGAAGGACTGTTTTTGACAGAGTGGGGAAAATGGCTCCCCCTGCAGGGGAGCCCACGCCCCTCCACCTGTAGGGAACGGCGTCCGCCTTGCCTCCCCTGAAAGGGGAGGTGGCTGAGCCGCTTGCGGCGAAGCCGGAGGGGTCGCAGATACACAGGAAAGGGGCTTGTTCGCTGGGTTATGCGCTTCTTACAACCCCTCAGTCACCGCCGTCAAACGGCGGCGACAGCTCCCCTTGCAGGGGAGCCCACGCCCCTCCACCTGTAGGGGACGGCGTCCGCCTTGCCTCCCATGAAAGTGGGCTTGGGTGTGTCGCCTGCGCTTACTCGATACGACAGAAAAAACGAAAATGTCTGCATATTTTTCTGTAAAATGTGCAAAAAACCGCGAATCACGCTTGCAATTTAAAGTGTATTCCTATATACTGAAAATAGCATAGTATTCAACAGATTGGACTTGTCAACAGCGGTTGGGACCGGCTGGCAATATCCACGGTCTGTCTCGGCACGGCTTGGCGTCAAGTCGTGCCGTTTTGTTCTGCCGGACACACAAAGGAGGATGTACGATGAATCGCGCAAAACGATACTGTTCGCTGCTGCTGGCGGTGCTGCTGCTCGTAACGCTGCTGCCCGCCGCAGCCTATGCCTACCCGCCGGACGACGACGTGGCCACCCACAAGCACAACTGGGTCGTCACCACCAACCAGCCCGCCACCTGCGAGGAGGGTGGCGTCATCACCTGGACCTGCAGCCTCTGCAGCAAGACCTGGACGGAGACCTCGCCCGCCCTGGGGCACGACTGGGACGATGGCGTGGTGACCCAGGAGCCGGAGGGCTGGACCCCCGGCGTGCGCACCTTCACCTGCAAGCGGGATCCCTCCCACACCAGGACGGAGGCCATCAGCCCGATCGTCCCGCTCGTCGTGGCACAGCTGGGCTTTGTGTGGCCGGGTCTTTATGCCTTTGACCTGCACATCACCGTCCATCCGGAGGACGGGCGGATCTCCCGGGGCAGCAGCGACCTGCACACCATGACCGTGGAGGCCGAGGGCGGCACGGGGAAATATACCTACAGCTGGTACTATACGGATAACAGCGGCTCCGTCAGCCCCACCGCCATGGACACCTTGGTGATGACAGGCTCCGCCGCGGCCTTCAGCGGCTATTCCGGCGGGAGCAGCGCCTTCCTGGAGGCCTTTGCCAGCGTCTTCGGGGACAAGGAATTTGCCAACTACCCCACCGTGGATCTGAACAGCATCCCCACCCGGCCGGATCTCTTCGGCTCCCGCAGCAGCGGCTTTCTGGGGGAGGGGGAGGCCAGCTATTCCGCCAGCATCGGCAACTGCTCCTACTACTGCGTGGTGACGGACGAGGCAGGGGGAAAAGCTATCTCCCATGAGGCCCGGGTGGAATACCGCCTGGGCATCCGCACCCAGCCGGTGAATACGAATCTCCCCTCCGGCGGCGAGGCCACCCTCTTCTGCGAGGCCTGCGACGGTACGGGGGACTATAGCTACACCTGGCTGCGCGCCGACGGCAGCCCCGCCCAGGGCAACGCGAGCATCCCGGGCACCATCATCGTCCAGGAGCCGGGGGACTACACTTGCGTCATCAGCGACGGGGTGGAGGAGATCACGACCCGATCCGCCACGGTCTTTGAGGCGGAGACCCTGGCGCCGGTGGACTGGTCCAAGAACGTCGTGAAGTGGCCGGATGAGGAAGCGGAGCTCTTTGCCGAGTTCACCGGCGGTACGCCGCCCTACCACTGCGTGTGGACCAAGAACGGCCAGACCGTGGGCGAGGATGAGAGCGACACGCCCCGCTTCACCATCATGATGGACGACAACGCTTCCTATCTCTGCACCGTCACGGACGACAGGGGGCAGAGCTCCTGGGTGACGGTCCGGGCGGGAGTCCGCGAGCTCGCCATCGCCAGACAGCCGGAGAGCTGCTATCTGCCCGCCGGCGGCTCTGCAGAGCTCTCCATCCAGATGGCGGAGAGCGGCAACTACCGCTATCTGCTGATCCGCAACGCAGACCGCGTCGTAGTCCAGGAGAACAATACCGGCGTCTTCCAGGTCGATGAGACCGGGATGTACAACATCGGCGTTTACGAGCACGCCCACCCCAGCCATTACGTCCTTTCCAACTACGCCGTCGTGATGGAGGACAAGTTCCGCATGACGGATCAGACCGAGAGCGCCGAGATCACCGACCCCAATCAGGGCGTGACTCTCTCGGTGACCGTGGAGGGCGGCAGCAAGCCCTATACCTACTATTGGTTCGTCTATAAGGACGCGGAGTTCCTCCATGACGCGGGCTGGTATGAGATAGGGTCGAACAGTGGTACGATATGGGCGAGGACGCCGGGCAAGTATTACTGCCGCGTGAAGGACGCCGAAGACCATTGGATCGACAGCCACTTCATCCCCGTGAGCTATGTGGGCGACGCGCCTTTCATCACGCTGCAGCCCTACGACGTCCTCTTTGACTACTCCGAGGAGAGCCAGAAATGGGCGCTTATCTGCGATGCCATCCCCGGCTCCGGCGGGAAGGCGGAGGATCTGATTTTTGAGTGGTATTACAAATATCCCGGCGATAGCGACTTCTCTAAGGTGAGCGGGGGCGCGGACAAGAAGATCCGGGTCGTCAGCTACCCCAGCAGCAGCGGATCCTCGCCTGACTGGGACTGCGGCTATTACTACTGCAAGGTGACAGACACCGCCACCGGCAAGAGCACCGACAGCCGGATCGCCACGGTGAATGTCAAGATGGAAATCACAGGGATAACGCGCTTTGGATCTTTTGAAGCCTTCAACATAAGCTGTGAATTTGAAGGCGGAACGCCTCCGTATACTGTGAGCGTCTTCTCAGAATGGGAAACCAATCCCTACGACATCTACGATACGGAGTATATCCTTTATAAATCAGAAGAAAATGTCATGAAATCTTACGTAGATTTCTATCACCTTGACCCCATGCACGATTATTGTTATTGGACGAAAACTGATAATGGCGGAATGACGCTAAAATATTCGCGACAGTTCAGCCATTACCGCATTGACGTCAAGGACGCCCTTGGCCAGTATACCAACTATTATGGCGTATGGTATTATCAAGATTGATGATACGTAAAGTCATGCTCTGCCATCCGAAAGGAGTTTTCTCTATGAAAAAACTGCTTGCTGTTTTGCTGGTTCTGACCCTGCTGCTGGCTCTGGCCGCCTGCGGGGAGGAGACCCCCGCCCCCGCCCGGGAGGACGCGCCCGACGCCGCTGACCCGGCGCCCGCGCCCGAAGCCGCCCCGGAGGAGAAGCCGGGGGAGGGCGCGCCAGCTGCGCTGCTGGAGCCGGTGGAAGTCCCCATGCTGGAGGAGCCGATTCTGTCCGCCGAAGCCCGCGTCCCCGGGGACTGGTACGCCCTGCACCAGGGGGCGATCCTGCTGCTGCACATCGCCGAGGACGGCGCCTACACCCTCTCCTTCCCCGGCTCCGACCTGGAGGAAAGCCGGGGGACCTGGACGGTGGAGAGCAACCAGCTCTTCCTGGACGGCGGGGAGACCGAGCCCCTGCTGGTGCTGGACGAGAGCCTGCTCTGGGAGTCCGCCGGCATGGTCTTCACCCGGGAAATGCCGCAGACTTATGTCCCCGCCGGGGAATTCTATGACCTGCAGCCCGGCGACCTGGACGGGCTGTGGAAATGCCGCTTCCTGGGTGTCGGCGGCCTCACTGTAACTGCTGAGTCCATGAGCGACGATACGGTGCTCTATATCGAGGGGGAGAACGTGGCCCTGGCCGGCTCCTTCTTCGGCAACGTCCCCCTGGTCTTCGCCTTTGAAGACGGCGCCATGGTCGCCTCTTTGGGCGAGGGGGACGCCGCCGTCACCCTGACCCTCCGTCTGCAGACGGACGGCGTCCTGCGCCTGAGCCTGGAGACGGGCGACCCGGCGGATTCCGTGGTCTTCTACCTCAGCCCTGAAGCCCCCGCCAACGCCGAGCTCCCGGAGGGCTGAAGCAAAAAGACGTCGTAGGGGCGGGCCTTGTGCCCGCCCGCTTCTCTCCATACGCCCGTCTTCGCCGTAGGGGCGATTCACGTGTCGCCCGCCGACATGGGCGCGCGTCAGACATGCGGGCGGTCGAGGGCGCCCGCCCCTACGCAGCAAACGGAGGTTCCCCCGTAGGGGCGATTCACGTGTCGCCCGTCTGTCTAAGCTGTGCGCATGTCCGCGGGCGGCTGATAGCCGCCCCTACGGGAAGCCTTGGCTCACCCCGTAGGGGACGGCGCCCTCGACGTCCCGCCTGGCCTCCCCTGAAAGGGGAGGTGGCTGAGCCGCTTGCGGCGAAGCCGGAGGGGTCGCAGATACACAGGAAAGGGGCTTGATCGCTGGGTTATGCGCTTCTTACAACCCCTCAGTCACCGCCGTCAAACGGCGGCGACAGCTCCCCTTGCAGGGGAGCCTGCGCCCCTCCACCCGTAGGGGACGTCGTCCGCCTTGCGGTGCCCGGAAAACACATCGGGCTTACGCTATTCCTCGTGTTTTCCGACCGCTGCGGAAATTGCCGGTTCCCTTCTTCCGCCACAGGCGGCGGGAACCCGCAATCCCTCGACGTCCCGATCAAAAAACGAAAAAACGTCCCGCTCGAAAAACGAAAAAACCCGGTTGACAGAAGGCGCTTTCGGTGATACTATACCCGCGAACAAAGGCTTTGACGGAGAACAGCGCCGTTTTTCCGCGCAGAGAGGGCAGGCCATCGGCTGCAAGCCGCCCCGGAGGAAACGACATGCTGACCGCTCCCGAGCCGGGCGGAGGCAATGCCGCCCCGGATGATCCCGTTAGCAGATCGTTATGAGTGAAATTCCAAGGTGGAACCGTGTATTTTCATGCACCCTTGGCGGCAAACTGCCGTCGAGAGTGCTTTTTTATTTGTTGATACTATCATGGAGGATAAATGTATGAAGATCATTTACAAAGACGGAACCGTGGCCGAGTGCCCGCAGGAGGAAGAGCTGCACGTCATTCGCCACACCGCCGCGCACATCATGGCCCAGGCCATCAAGCACCTGTTCCCGGAGGCGGACTTCGCCTACGGCCCCGCCACCCAGAACGGCTTCTATTACGACGTGGATCTGGGCGACCGGAAGCTGACGCCGGAGGATCTGGAAGCCATCGAGAAGGAAATGAAGAAGATCGTCAAGCAGAATCTGCCTGTCAAGTCCTTCATTCTGAACCGGGAGGACTCCAAGAAGCTCATGGCCGAGCGGGGCGAGAAGTTCAAGCTGGAGCACATGGACGACCTGGCCAACGAGACCGAGTTCAGCTTCTTCCAGCAGGGCGATTATATTGACATGTGCCTGGGGCCCCACCTGACCTATACCAAGGCCCTCAAGGCCTTCAAGGTCACCCAGCAGTCCGGCGCCTACTGGAAGAACGACTCCTCCCGTCAGATGCTCACCCGCATCAACGGCGTGGCCTTCCGCAACGCCGAGGAGCTGGCCGAGTGGGAAAAGCAGCAGCAGGAGGCCCGGGAGCGGGATCACCGCAAGATCGGCCGGGAGATGCAGCTCTTCATGACCGACGATCTGGTGGGCCGGGGCCTGCCCATGTTCCTGCCCAACGGCGCCATCATCTGGGAGGAGCTGCAGAACTACATCGTCCAGAAGGAGCGCCGCCTGGGCTATCAGCATGTCATGACCCCCTGCGTGGGCTCCGTGGAGCTCTACAAGACCTCCGGCCACTGGGATCACTATAAGGACAACATGTTCCCCGCCATGGAGCTGGAGAATGAGGCCTATGTGCTGCGCCCCATGAACTGCCCCCACCATATGCGCATTTACGCCAGCCGCCCCCGGTCTTACCGGAACCTGCCGCTGCGCATCGGCGAGATCGCCCATGACTTCCGTTTCGAGTCCTCCGGCACCCTGAAGGGCATCGAGCGCGCCCGCCACTTCTGCCAGAACGACGCCCACCTCTTCTGCACCCCCGACCAGATCAAGGACGAGGTCAGCAAGGTCTGTGACCTGATTTTTGACGCCTACAAGGACTTCGGCATCACGGACTACCGCTGCGTCCTCAGTCTGCGCGACCCCGCCGACAAGAAGAAGTACCACGACGACGACCAGATGTGGAACACCGCCGAGGAGGCTCTGCGCCAGGTGCTGACGGAGCTGGGCATCCACTTCACCGAGGAGATCGGCGAGGCCGCCTTCTACGGCCCCAAGCTGGACGTGAACGTGAAGCCCGCTGTGGGCGCGGAGTACACCCTCTCCACCTGCCAGCTGGACTTCTGCCTGCCTGCCAAGTTCGACCTGCGCTATATCGACTCCGACGGCACCGAGAAGTGCCCCGTGGTCATCCACCGCGCCATCCTGGGCTCCCTGGATCGCTTCATGGCCTACCTCATCGAGGAGACCAAGGGCCGCTTCCCCGTGTGGCTGGCACCCCTGCAGGTCAAGGTGCTGCCCGTCAGCGAGAAGACCCTGGACTACGCCCGGGAGATCTACAATACCCTGGCTGACGCCGGCATCCGCGTGCAGCTGGATGAAAGCAATGAGAAGATCGGCTACAAGATCCGCCTTGCCCAGCAGGAGGATCGGGTGCCTTACATGCTCATCATCGGCGCCAAGGAGGCCGAGGCGGGCAATATCTCCGTCCGCACCCGCGCCGGCGAGGATCTGGGCGCCATGAGCCTTGCCGACTTCACCGCCAAGGTTCTGGAGGAGATCCGCACCAAGGCAAAATAAGCTTCACGCATAAAACGAAATCCCCCTCACAAACTAATGAAAAAGCTTGTGAGGGGGATTTTTATGTCTGCGGAACGAAAGCGCCTGGTGCTGGCACTGGCGGTCATCTTCGCGCTCAATATCTTTATCATCGCCCTGGCACAGAGCGCCTCGGCGGATTTATATAAAAAGGGCAGCAACGGAGAAACGGTCTCCGAGATCCAGACCCGCCTCAAAAACTGGGGCTACTACGACGGTGCGATCGACGGCGTCTACGGCAGCCGTACCGAGGCCGCGGTGCGCTGGTTTCAGCAGAAAAACGGTCTCACGGCAGACGGACAGGTGGGCGATCAGACCCTTGCCGCCCTGGGGATCAGCCCCAGCGGGGGAGGGACAGCGCCCACCGCCTCCCAGTCCGGCGACCTGTACCTGCTGGCGCGGCTTATCTCCGCCGAGGCCAGGGGCGAGCCTTATGTGGGCCAGGTGGCGGTGGGCGCCGTGGTGCTCAACCGGGTGAATCACCCGTCCTTTCCAAACAGCATCTCCGGCGTGATTTACCAGCCTGGGGCTTTTTCCTGCCTGGACGACGGCCAGTTCAACGAGCCGGTGGCCGAGAGCGCCTACCGCGCAGCCCAGGAGGCGCTGAACGGCTACGATCCCAGTTATGGCGCGATCTATTATTTTAATCCCGCTACCGCAACCAGCCGCTGGATCTGGTCGCGGCCGCTGATTGTCACTATCGGAAGTCACCGATTCTGCGCATGAGCACTTGAAAAGCGCCGCAGCGCAAGCTATAATAGGCATAACTCTGCATAAGGAGGCGTGCATATGCCATACTGTAAAAGCTGCGGCGCTTATATTCCGGATGGCCTCACGGCCTGCCTTGCCTGCGGATACGATGATACAGTGGCGCAGGCGGGCGCGGCATCCCAGAAGCAGGCTGCGCCGAAGCCAGAGAGAAATGACGATGTCCGCGAGGTCATGGAGCGTCACCGCAGACTGCAGCAGGAGAAGAACAAGCAGTGGGCGGAAAAGGAGAAGGAGCGTCGGGAGCAGCAGCGGGAGAACCGCCGTTGGGCGCAGGAAGAGTATGCCAAACGCCAGGCGGAGCGGGAAGTTGAGGCCGAACAGAGAAGACAAGAGGCCGAACGCCGCCGTGCAGAAGAAGAGAAACGCCGTCGGGAAACAGCGGCACCGGTGTCTGGTGGAAGCGGAGCAGCGTCGGGAAGCGGCAACAGAGCGCTGGCTGCGCTGAGTTATCTGGATATTCTGTTTGCGCTGCCTTTCTTCCTTACTCCCAAAGACGAGCATGCCAAATTTCACGCGAAGCAGGGACTGCGGCTCTACATCTTCACCTTTGTCACAAGGATCCTGAAATATATTACCCCCTTTGGCTGGATCTTTACTCTGATCCATCTCTATCTGATCTATAAAGGTATGACGAACGCACTGGCCGGGAAGAAGGAACCGTTACCGTACATAGGTACGATCGGAATGAAGCAGGATCAGCCCTGAAAAACGAGGAAAATGCCAACCGCTTGAGGACAGGAAATCTTTTTACAGAAAATTGCAAAAAAGTGTTGACAAAGAGTGGGGGGTAGTGCTATATTATCAATCACCGCACGGAACCCGGTTGGAAAGACCGGAACGGCCGACAAAAATTTTTCAAAAAAATGAAAAATAAGTGTTGACAAACAGGGAAGTGCGTGCTATTATAATCAGGCTGACGCCGATGAGGCAGACGCGAGATGTACCTTGAAAATTGAACAATGTAAGAAAAAAGCTTATGCTAAATAAGCACCAGAGAAGGGTTCTTACAACGACTTAAAGTCG
>JAEEGF012501970.1_pt1 | contig 47841 bp, 40 predicted proteins | sample 9134171 | NCBI WGS metagenome assembly JAEEGF01 (sample SAMN16246542, study PRJNA631951) | gut metagenome | biome: gut microbiome; feature: rumen; material: AP-attached | host: Bos | place: Iran: Karaj | collected 2018-10
GTCAGGACTGTGACGTTGCTAACGTAAAGAACATGATCGCTGGTAAGCAGTCAATGTCAATCTTCAAGGATACACGTACACTTGCAGCTAAGACAGTAGAGATGGTTGACGCTATCATGAAGGGCACAGATGCTCCTGTTAACGACACATCAACATATAACAACGGAACAGGCGTTATTCCTTCATACCTTTGCGAACCTGTATTTGCTGACGTTAACAACTACAAGGAACTTCTTATTGATTCAGGTTACTACAAAGAGAGCGATCTTCAGTAATTAAGCTTTATACAGGCGGGTCTTACTGGCCCGCCTTATATTTGAGAATAGGCCGATACAGATAGAAAAGGAGGAGGGGCAACATTGGAAAAGATATTATTGGAAATGAAAAATATCACCAAGACCTTTCCTGGTGTGAAAGCATTAGACAACGTTAACTTAAAAGTTGTGAATGGTGAGATCCATGCGCTTGTTGGAGAAAACGGGGCAGGAAAATCCACACTGATGAATGTGCTTAGTGGTGTTTATCCATATGGTTCTTATGAGGGTGATATTGTATATGATGGTGAAACTTGCAAGTTTGGAGCCATAAAGGATAGTGAAGAGAAGGGAATAGTCATTATTCATCAGGAACTTGCGCTTATTCCCTATATGACTATTGCTGAGAATATGTTCCTCGGAAATGAGAGAGGAAAGAAAATAAAGATTGACTGGAACGAGACAAACAAACAGGCGAGAAGATACCTGGATATTGTTGGACTTAGAGAAAGTACACAGACATTGATAAAGGATATTGGTGTTGGTAAACAGCAGCTTGTAGAGATTGCCAAGGCTCTTTCAAAAAGGGCAAGGCTTCTTATTTTGGATGAGCCTACATCATCACTTAATGAGACTGATTCAAAAGCGCTGCTTGATCTTTTGCTAAGGCTAAAGGAAGAACGTGGTCTTACTTCCATTATCATTTCTCACAAATTAAATGAGGTTTCTTATGTGGCAGACAAGATCACTGTCATAAGAGACGGAGCGACTATTGAGACTCTTACAAAGGGCGTTGATGACTTCTCTGAGAGCAGGATAATCAAGGGAATGGTAGGCCGTGAGATCTCAGACAGATTCCCGAAGAGAGTGCCAAACATCGGCGATGTGAGCATGGAAGTAAAGAACTGGAATGTTTACCATCCTTTACATAAAGATAGAAAAGTTGTTGATGATGTAAATATTTATGTCAGAAAGGGTGAGGTTTTGGGAATCTCCGGACTTATGGGAGCAGGAAGAACAGAGCTTGCCATGAGTATTTTTGGAAAGAGCTACGGAGAGAATATCACCGGACAGATTTTATTAAACGGAAAAGAAGTACAGCTAAATACTGTTAAGAGTGCGATCAAGCATGGACTTGCATATGTTACTGAGGACAGAAAGGGAAATGGCCTTATTCTTTCAAATCCGATCAAGACAAATACAACAGTTGCAAATCTTGAGGCAGTAAGCCACAGAACAGTAATTGACAAGCATAAAGAATATGCGGTTGCGGTAGAGTACAAGGATAAGCTAAAGACAAAGGCACCTTCTGTAGAACAGCATGTTGGCAATTTAAGCGGAGGAAATCAGCAGAAAGTTCTTTTGGCAAAATGGATGTTTGCTAATCCTGATATTCTCATACTTGATGAACCTACAAGAGGTATCGATGTAGGTGCTAAATACGAGATTTACTGCATAATAAACCAGCTGGTAGCGGAAGGAAAATCTGTAATCCTTATTTCTTCCGAACTTCCTGAGGTACTTGGAATGTCAGACAGAATCTATGTTATGAATGAAGGCCGGATTGTTGGGGAACTTGATGCCAAGGAAGCAACTCAGGAAAAGATAATGTCAAGAATTTTACAGACTGCTGGTTAATAGGAGGATAGTGATGAATAAGGAACAGGTTTTGGGGTTTTTGAAGAAAAACACCATGGTAATAGTCTTAATTATTGTAGTAGCGTTTTTTTCATGGAGAACAGGTGGAGCAATACTTCTTCCCATGAATGTAAGTAACCTGATCTCACAGAATGCGTATGTGTTCATTCTTGCAACAGGTATGCTTCTTTGTATTCTTACAGGTGGTAACATCGATCTTTCAGTAGGATCGGTAGTGTGTTTTGTAGGTGCGATCGGAGCTCTTTTGATGGTAAATGTAGGTGCTCCTGTGTGGCTTACAATTCTGATAATGATCCTCATCGGAACAGCAATTGGTGCATTCCAGGGCTTTTGGATCGCCTTTGTAAGAATTCCTCCTTTCATTGTTACATTGGCAGGAATGCTTGCATTTAGAGGCTTATCAAACGTAGCACTAAATGGTCTTACAGTATCTATAAAGGATCAGACAACCTTTGTAAACCTCTTTGGAGGTGGTGCAGATTGCTATATTCCTGATTTCTTTGGAAATGGAAGTCTCAATCTCACATGCCTTTTTGGTGGAATCCTTGCAGCATCTGTGCTGGTTCTTTTACAGGTTCTCAGCAGAGTTAAGAAAAAGCAGAATGGTTACGAACTTGAGCCTGTATGGACCTTTGGAATAAAGCTTGCAGCCTTGGCAGCAGTGATCATCCTCTTTGCTTACAAGCTTTCTCAGCACAAGGGAATTCCTACAGTTCTCATCTGGGTTTTGGTTGTAGTAATCATCTATGGTTACATCACAAGTAACACTACAGTTGGCCGTTACTTCTATGCAGTAGGCGGAAATGAGAAGGCTACAAAGCTTTCAGGTATCGACACAAACAGAGTATATTTCCTTGCATATACAAACATGGGATTTTTGGCAGCACTTGCAGGAATGGTAACAATTGCAAGACTTACATCAGCTCAGCCAACCTATGGACAGAACTATGAGATGGATGCGATCGGATCCTGCTTCATCGGTGGAGCATCAGCTTACGGCGGAATCGGAACAGTTCCTGGTGTTATTGTAGGTGCGGTTCTTATGGGTGTTATCAACCTTGGTATGTCACTTATGGGTGTTGATGCCAACATGCAGAAGGTTGTAAAAGGTGTAGTTCTTTTGGCTGCGGTTATCTTCGATGTAGTGTCAAAGCGTGGCGGTAAGATGATCGTGAAGAACTGATCTAAGATAAGTTTGAAAACAGCTAAAAAAACCACTTTGTGGATTAGCAAGAGGATTTCTACCAACCTGTTTGGTTGCGCAGAAATCCTCTTTAATTGTATATAGCTGCGGATTATTATGATAAATGCCTTTAGCAATTTACCACGTTAATATGTTGACATAATATTTTGCATATAAAAACACGTGATATCGATAGAAGATTAATTTCACTCCTACAGTTTAGTGAATTAACTTGATGTATTTTAACAATTCAACGCTTTCTATTGCTAAATTGATATGTATAAAGTATAATGAAAAAATGTAATTTATAAAAATTTAATATTTAAAGTAGAAAGTGGGTTTACATAAATGATGAAATTATCACAGATGCCTTATGAGCGTCCTGATATGGATGAAATTAAGGCTTTTTATGAGAAATTAATAGAAGACAGTAAGAATGCCAAAAGTGGCGAAGAACAGCTACAACTCCACCAGAAATACAGGGATTTCAGGGCTGATTATTTTACAGAGCTTACTTTGGCAGTTTTTAGACACAATATTGATACAAGCGATGAGTATTACTCAAAAGAAAATGACTATGCAGATGAAGTAATGCCACTGATTTCCAATTATGAGAATCAGTACAAAAAGGTTTTATTTGAATCTCCGTATCGAGAATATCTTGAAGAGAAGATCAACAAAATCTTCTTCAAGAACATAGAACTTGCCAATAATTCTATCAGTGAAGAGATCCTTCCTCTTATGCAGGAAGAGAATGCGCTTATCAGTAAGTATGACAAGGTAATCGCTTCTGCAAAGATTCCTTTTGATGGAGAAGAGTATAACATTTCACTTCTTCGTAAAAAACTTACAGATGAGAACAGAGACACAAGAAAGCGTGCATGGAAAGCTCTTTCAGAGTACTTCCTCTCTGTTACCGATGAGATTGATGATATTTATGACAAGCTTGTAAAGAACAGAACTGAACAGGCTAAAAAGCTTGGATATGATAATTACGTAGAACTTGGCTACAATCGTATGCAGAGAAATGCATACAGAAGAGCTGAGGTTGAGAATTTCAGAAAGCAGATAAAGGAATCTTTTGTTCCTTTTGTATGTGAGATCCAGGAAAAGAGAAAAGCTCAGATTGGTGTAGATGAGCTTAAATACTATGATAACGATGTGTTCTTCAAAAACGGCAATCCTGCACCTATAGGGACACCTGAAGAAATCATGAAGGCAGGACAGGAAATGTATTCAGAGCTTTCTCCTGAGACAAAAGAGTTCTTTGATTTCATGATGGAGAATGAGCTCTTTGATGTCCTTGGAAGAAAGACCAAGAAAGCCGGCGGATATATGGATTATCTTCCTAAATATAAGGCTCCATTTATCTTTGCTAACTTCAATGGTACAAGTGGAGACGTAGATGTTATCACTCACGAGTGCGGGCACGCTTTCCAGGGTTATGTGACCAGAAATGATGAGACTCCTGAAAACAACGACCTTACTATGGAGACAGCTGAGATTCATTCCATGTCAATGGAGTACTTCACATATGGCTGGATGGATAAGTTCTTTGGCAACAGATCAGATGACTATCTCAAGATGCATCTTCAGGATTCAATTACATTTATTCCTTATGGATGTATGGTTGATGAGTTCCAGCATATTGTTTATGACAAGCCTGAGATGACTCCTGCAGAGAGAAAACAGGTTTGGAAAGACCTTGAAAAAACATACAGACCATGGCTTGATTTTGATGGCGATGAGTTCTTTGATGAAGGTGGTTTTTGGCAGAAACAGGGACACATTTTCTGGAATCCTTTCTATTATATTGATTACGTTCTTGCAAGCGTAGTGGCTATGCAGTTCAAAGTATGGATGGACAAAGACTATAAGGATGCCTGGAATCATTACTTACAGCTCTGCAAACTTTCAACCAGAGATTTTTACGAGAACGAGCTGGCTGAAGTTGGCCTTAAGAGCCCATTTAAGGATGGCACAATAGATGAGCTTGCAAGGAATATGAGAGAAAAAGTCTGATAACTCTTTATTATAGGAAGAGATAAGTTTATTTTAAAAAACTTATGTTGCATTTTGGGTTTCGCCGATTTAAAATGGTGAAGTGTCAAAAAGACATATGTGCGCCAGTGACAAACACTGTGCGATTACATATATATTATGCGGGAGGTAGAAATATGAAAAAAAAGACACTTGCGTCTCTCCTTGCTCTTACAATGGTAGCGGGTTCATTATCAGCTTGCGGTAAGACAACAACAGAGACACCTGCAGCTCCTCAGGCAACTGAAGAGGCTTCTACAGAAGCAGCTGCAGAGACAGAAACAACAGAAGAAGCAGAAACAGAATTAGTTTCAACTGCTGATCTTCCATCATCAGTTCAGGAACTGAACGGAAAAGAGTATGGTGAGAATGCTGATTACATTTCACTTTACGACAAGTATGGCAAGCAGATCTCAATCGCTGATGTAACAGAAGATGAGACAACTGGTCTTGCTTACCTCAATGTAGACGGAAAGAGCTATGAGCTTGGTCTTGATTTCCTTTCAATGGCTATGGTTTATAACACATCTACAGAAGGAACAGACTTCGCTACAGAAGATGAAGTATATGCAGAGTGGTGGAAGTATTACATCACACGTTGGAATCATATGCTTCCTGAGATTCCTCTTTACTCAAACGAGTACTATGATGTTTACAACACACAGATCAAGGGCGTAGATGAATATCCTACAAACCCATACTGGAATCCAGCTCTTGCTCTTATCGACTGGACATCAGAAAAAGAAGATAACTCAATTATCCTCGGTGATACAACAGATCTTTCTGGTAAGTTCAGATATTCTGTATTCGGAGCTAGTAACCCTGGCGCATCAGATAATGATATCTACAGACTTACAAATGGCCTTGACATCGTTGCTATGACAAAAGAAGGTGGCTATGAAGTTAACAAGACTGTTGTTGACAGCTATGAAGAAGTAGACAATGAGGATGGATCAAGAACATATACTGTTAAGATCAAGGACAACCTTAAATTCTCAGATGGATCTGCTGTTACAGCAAAGAACTACCTGTACTTCCCACTTGCATTCTCAACTCCTGTTGCTGCAGAAGCTGCAGGTAAAGATCACGCAAGACTTCTTTATGAAGTAGGCTATAAAGGATTTGCTGCATACGACGGAACAAACGAAGGCACAGATGGCGCAACAAAGGTTATGGCAGGTATTCGTCTTTTAGATGATTACACATTCTCAGTAACAATTGATGCTCAGTATCTTCCATACTTCTATGCTAATACATACCTTGCAAGAGATTACTTTGCTCCTTCATACAAGGATCTCTGGTTTGGTGATTGCGATATAGCTGATGACGGCGAAGGTGTTTATATCACAGGCGACTTCTATGCAAAAGACGGTGATAGCTATGTAATGGCTAAGCACATTACTGAGTCAGCTAACAATACAGATACAACATATCCTTACACAGGCCCTTATGTTGTAAAGAGCTATGACGCAAGCGATAAGTCAGCTGTTCTTGAGAGAAACGAGTACTATGCAGGTAACTATGATGGAGCAGTTCCTTCTATCGACAAAGTAGTTTACAAGAAGGTAATCGCAGAGACTCAGCTTGAAGACTTTAAGTCAGGCGGTATTGATCTCCTTTCAGGTATCACAGGTGGTTCTGCAACTGATGAAGCTGTAGCACTTGCTGATGGTTCAAACGGAGCTTATGCTTATACACACTATTCAAGAGCTGGTTATGGTAAGCTTGGATTCAGATGTGACTATGGCCCAGTTCAGTACACAGCAGTTCGTCAGGCTATTGCATACTGCATGGACAGAGCAACATTTGCTAAGGACTTCACAGGTGGTTACGGCGGAGTTGTTGACGGACCTTACTACACAGGATCTTGGATGTATAAGGCTGCTGTAGATCAGGGAATGCTTCTTAACACATATGATACTTCTGTAGATTCAGCTATCGAAGTTCTTGAGAACGATGGTTGGGTATACAACGCAGAAGGTGGCGAGTACACAGAAGGTGTTCGTTATAAGAAGATTTCCGGCGAGTATGCTACAGAAAACGATAAGAACTATCAGTCAGTTGACGGTGCATACAAGACAGTTGAAATCAATGGCGACTACTATATGCCTCTTGTACTTAACTGGTATGGTACTGTTGATAACGAGTTCTCAGATCTCCTTGTAACAGGTTTTGAGCAGAATGATAATATCGCAGCTGCAGGATTTGCTGTTCAGAAGACAACTGGTGATTTTGCACCAATGCTTGATGAGCTTGCTCAGCAGCAGATTTATGGTTACTACAGTGGTACACCTATGTACACATGCTTTAACTTTGCTACTGGATTCAACTCAGCTGTTTATGATTATTCACTTAATATGACTATTAATCCTACAACATATGACGATTATCAGGCATATTATATTAAGGATGAAGCAGATATTTATTGGAACTAATTTTCTACTAGAAGTTTCGGTAGGATTATGGTAATATAGGTAACTGACTGACAATCCACGGTTATGGGAATGGGCCCATAACCGTGGATTATTGTCGGTTTAAAGATTATTTTCGCAATATAGATTATTTGTTGCTTGAATTCGAATACTCCTATCTGCAAATTGATTACAGATGGTTTATATATAGAATATTTTTAGGAGGTTTTGGCTGTGGGAAAATATATTCTTAAAAGAATAGGCTACATGTTTATTGTTCTTGTAGTTATGTCAGTTTTACTATTCCTTATATATAATCTGGTGCCAAATAACAGAGCTTATACAGACGCAAAAGCGGATATGACAGCTCAGAAAACTCGTCTTCGTAACGCTTCCGAAGAAGAGAAGGACAAGATGTTTAATGATTTGTATTTGGAATACCAGCGTAGATATGGAACGGATACCGATAATATGGCGGTGAGATACCTTAGATGGGTGGGAATTATGCCTAACTATTATGGTTCTTATTCCGGACTTTTACAGGGAGATTTTGGTTACTCATATGAGTTCAAGAATGATGTTATCAATGTTGTTCAGGAACCTTTGAAAAACACCATATTTATAAATATATTTGCAACAATTCTTGCGCTTGGAATAACGATTCCTTTGGGAATTGTCTGTGCTGTACATAAGGGAAGCAAAGGCGATCAGGCTATGCAGGTAATTACCATCATAGGCTATTCGCTTCCGACTTTCGTAACAGCAATTCTTTTCGTATGGATATTCTGTTCACTTCTTGGAATATTCCCACCTAGTGGAATGAAGACTCCGGGAAGTAACTATACAGGATGGAAGTGGTTTGTTGACAGAATGTACTACATGGCACTTCCTCTTATAACAATGACTTTCTGCTCACTTGGTTCTATGACAAGATACGTCAGGGCTTCTATGATCGATGCTCTTTCACTTGACTGCATCAGAACAGCGAGAGCTAAGGGTGTTACAGAAAAGGCAGTTATTTATTCACATGCATGGAGAAATGCTCTTATACCTATCGTTACTCTTGTTGTTGGATGGTTCCTTGGTATTTTCGGTGGATCACTTATTTTCGAGAATACATTTGGTATCAACGGAATGGGTAAGCTTATGATCGTCTCACTCCGTACACAGGACTTTGATGTAGTTATTTTGATGCAGCTTTTCTATGTTGCTATTTCTCTTATAGGCAACCTGATAATTGATATTGTATACGGACTTGTTGACCCTAGAGTCAGAGTAAGCGCCTAAGGAGCAGTGAGATTATGAAGAAAAAGAATTTTTTTGGCCGATTGAACGGCTGGGTACGCAGAGTATTTTTTGGAGGAAGCAGAGATCTTGCAAACTCCATTGATGTTGAAGAAGTAGTAAGCCCTGTAGGACAGATTGTAAGAAACTTCCTTGAGAGAAGACTTGCAGTTGGAGCTTTAATAGTAGTTATTTTAATGTTCCTTTTGGTTTTCTTTGGACCACTTTTTATGCCTAACTACTATGACTCATATACAGAAGTTACTCAGAAAAATGTTGCTCCTACAATGAGCATGATGAAAGTTCCTTCAGGACTTAAAAATGATATAAAGATGATCGACAGCTATGGTAGTTTTTCAGTAGGTCTTTCCAATTCAGGAGATGTATATGTTTGGGGAGCTACACAGCTTGGAACAACAGGTATTGATATTAGTGAGATTCCGGATGCTGTTAAGAATGATACAATAGCTTATGTTGCAGCCGGTATTGACCATATTATTGCAATCAGCGAATCCGGTAAGGTATACGGATGGGGCTCCAGTAAGCACGGTCAGTACATAACAACTGATAAAGAGGTTCTTGAGCAGCTTGAAGAAGCTGAGGAATCAGTAAGTGAAGAAGATCAGGCTATACTTGAAGAGGCTGGTGCTTCATCTTCTGTAGAGGGTGAAGATACTGAGGCTTTGGAAGAGACTACTGAGGAAACAGAAGTTGCAGCAGCAACATCTGCTTCAGCAGGTGAGAATATCATTGCAATGCCAGATGAGCTTGTGAATGGAACTATTGATGTGGCTAATATCAAAAAGCTCGTTTGTGGATATCAGTGCACTGCAATCCTTATGAATGATGGCAAGCTCTATATCTGGGGTAATGCTAATGCATACCAGAATATCAGCAGCTTTGTTGATAAAGATGACCTTACAGATATTGATTTCACACTTAACTATGTAGTTGGCCTTACTGATGCAGGAACATCTATCTACACAGGAAAGCGTGGTCTCTACGATCAGTATCGTACAAATATAAATGAAGCAGCTAAGTCTTCCAAGAAGTTCCTTGGAAAGAGAAAGATTGTTTCAATCTATGCTACAAACAATCACCTTTGCGGAATGCTTAGTGACGGAAGCCTGTTCTTTACAGGAAACTTCCCAAATGATTCAGTTGCTATGCCTGCTCTTCACGACGGAGAAACAGTAGTACAGCTTGAAGCAGGAACATATCACTACACAGCTCTTACATCAGAGGGAAGAGTTCTTTCATGGGGTGGCTCAACACTTCATCAGACAGATGTTCCAAATGGACTTGATGGAAAAGTGACAAAGGTATTTGCAGGTGCCTTCCAGAGCTATGCAGTTAACGATAGCGGTAAGCTCCTTGATAAATGGGGACTTAAGGGTTACCTCTTTGGAACAGATGGAAACGGCGCAGATATCTTCCAGCGTATCATTGCAGGTGGAAAGATGACTATGACAATCGGTGCGGTTGCAGTTATCATTTCAACTATTATCGGCATTGTGGTTGGATGCCTTTCAGGATACTTTGGTGGAACAGTGGATATTATTCTCATGCGTGTAGCAGAGATCTTTGCAGCTATCCCTTTCCTTCCATTTGCACTTATTCTTTCAGCTATCATGGCGCAGATGGATATTTCTGAGAATGAAAAGATATTCATTCTTATGTGTATCCTTGGTGTTCTTACATGGACAGGACTTGCAAGAATGGTAAGAGGACAGGTTCTTGTAGCCCGTGAGAATGAGTATGTAACAGCTGCTAAGGCTATGGGCGTTAAAGAAGGCAGAATTGCTTTCAGACATATCCTTCCAAACATCGTATCAATTATATTTGTTACACTTACACTTGATTTTGCAACATGTATGCTTACTGAGTCATCACTTAGTTACCTTGGATTCGGTGTTACATATCCAAGACCTACATGGGGTAACATGCTGAGTGGTTCAAACAATTCAACAATTATCAAGAATTACTGGTGGCAGTGGGTATTTACATCTATCTTCCTTGCAGTTACCTGTATCTGTATCAACATTGTAGGTGACACATTAAGAGATGTAATGGATCCAAAATCAGATCGTGATAAGTAAGGGAGTGTAAGAGATGGCTTTATTAGAATTAAAAGATTTACATACCTTTTTTAGAACTAAAAAGGGAATAGTTAAAGCGGTTAATGGCGTTTCTTACTCAGTTGATGAAGGAAAGACCATTGGCGTAGTAGGAGAGTCCGGCTCCGGAAAGAGCGTATCAGCAATGAGTATTTTGCAGCTTCTTGATGGTAACGGATACATAGATAGCGGTGAGATCATGTTCGATGGCAGAGATCTCACAAAGCTTTCAGAAAAAGAAATGTATAAGGTTCGTGGTAATGATATTTCAGTTATTTTCCAGGAACCAATGACAAGCTTAAATCCTGTCTTCACTATCGAAAGACAGGTAAGTGAGCCTTTCATTATCCATCAGGGTATGAATAAAAAAGAAGCAGCCGAGAAGGTCGTTGAGATGCTTGCAGATGTAAAGATTCCTAATCCTCACATTGTTGCAAAGCAGTATCCACACCAGCTTTCAGGTGGTATGAGACAGAGAGTCATGATCGCTATGGCGCTTGCCTGCAAGCCAAAGCTTCTTATTGCTGATGAACCTACAACAGCTCTTGATGTTACAATTCAGGCCCAGATTCTTAAGCTTATGAATGATCTTAAGAGTGAGTATAATACTTCAATTATCTTCATTACACATGATCTTGGTGTAATAAGACAGATTGCCGATACAGTTGCAGTTATGTACTGCGGACAGGTTGTTGAGCTTACAGACGCAGAGACAATTTTCCACGTGTCAGAGTTCTCACATCCATATACAGAAGGACTTATGATTTCAATTCCCAGACTTGATACTCCTTCAAACCAGAAGCTTGACGCTATTCCAGGCGCAGTGCCTCATCCACTTAAGCTTCCAAAGGGATGTAAGTTCGCTCCTCGTTGTAAATATGCAACAGAAAAGTGTTTAAATGAAGAACCACCACTTATCAAGGTTCGTGAGGGCCAGCAGGTAAGATGTTTCTATGCTAGAAAGGAGGATCGTCATGCCACAAAATGATAAAGTCCTCTTAAAGATTACAAACTTAAAACAGTATTTCCCTGTAGCCAAAAAGGGAATGTATGTAAAAGCCAATGATGGTATTACACTGGATATTTACGAAGGTGAGACATTAGGTCTTGTTGGAGAGTCAGGCTGTGGAAAGTCAACTTTTGGCCGTACACTTCTTCAGTTATATCGTCAGACCGGTGGTAAGACAATGTACTATGGAGCTTCTCTTGATGAACTTGCTCCTAAGTATGTAAAAAAGACTGTTACAAACCTTACTAAGCTCAAGAAGAAGATGGAAGAGCATCAGGCTGAGTATGAAAAAGCTCAGAAAGAGTATGATGCAGCACCTGATGATAAGAAACTTCACCTTCATACAGATCTCACAGCAAAAAAGAAGACTGCTAAGGATTCTTATCTCAACATCGTTAATCTTATCGGTGGCTTCATAGTTGCTGATGACCTTGCTCCTGTTGAAAAGATATATACAGAGAGATATACAGCATGTGAGAAACTCAATAAGGATATTGAGAAGCATAAAAGTGCCAAGCTTGATGCAGATGAGCTTGAGTATGTAGTTAATAAAAAGGCTGATAAGGCAACAGATAAAGAGAAGAATAAGCTTGCTTCACTTAAGGCTAAGGCAGATCTTATTAAAAATACTATTGATGCTGATAAAGCGGCAATAGCAGCAATTGATGAGAGAATAGAGGCACTTCGTGCAAACTATAGAAGTAATCCTGATTTTGCAAAGCATGAAGAGAATCGTGATGAGGGTATTGATCTTGCAAGACTTTCATACAACGAAGTTCGTCTTATCAGAAATCAGCTCCAATATATTTTCCAGGATCCATATTCATCACTTAATCCTAGAATGACTGTTGCATCACTTATCGGTGAGGGACTTATGGCTCATAAGTTCTGCAAGGGCAACAATGAGCGTATGCAGGATGAAGTAATCAAGATCATGGAAGACTGCGGACTTGCAGGATACTTCGTACACAGATTTGCTCACCAGTTCTCAGGTGGACAGAGACAGCGTATCGGTATTGCACGAAGCCTTGCTGTTAATCCTAAGTTTGTAGTATGTGATGAAGCTGTATCAGCTCTTGACGTTTCAATTCAGTCACAGATCCTTAACCTGTTACAGGAACTTAAGGAGAAGAAGAACCTTACATATTTGTTTATCACACATGATCTTTCTGTTGTAAAATATATTTCAGACAGAATCGGTGTTATGTATTTAGGAAATCTTGTTGAGCTTGCAACAGCTGATGACATATTTGCATCACCTGCGCATCCTTATACTAAGGCTCTTCTTGAGTCAATACCTACAACTGACAGCAAAAAGGATCTGGTAGTTCTCGAAGGAGATATACCTAGCCCTGTTAACCCTCCTAAGGGATGTAAGTTCCACACAAGATGTAAGTATTGCACAGAAATTTGTGAGCATGTTGTTCCTGAGTGGGAAGAGATATCTCCAAATCACTTTGTAGCATGCCATCATAAGCTTGTGTAATTTTGAAAGGTTACTTTGAATGGGATGGAATAGAAAAGTTGACAGAATATTTAAGGCAAGAGAAGAAAATAAAAAAAGTGAAGAGATGCCTGATATATACGCGGATGAGTATTATGATCCGAAAGAGGACAGAATTCCTTACGAAGTAGGAGATAACCTGGAAAAAGGAGATCTCTTTGCTATGATAGTGTCGGCTTGGATTGTTATCATGCCGATAGCTTTAGGGATTCTTCTTCTTATCGTATTACTGGCATGGTTCCTTCTTGGACTCTAAAATAATAAACTTTTCATTAAATAGGCACAAAAGTGTTAACTTTTGTGCCTATTTTACGATATAATAATAGAAAAGCAGATGGGATCTGCTTTCAAATTATTATACTATTTTAGAAAGGAGGAAAAATGTGTATGACAGCTACATGTGATGCCAGAATGGAAGTAATGGACTGCATTAGAAAGGATTGCGAAAACGAGTATTATCCAGATCCTGAGAAAGTTGCCCATATTACCGGTTTACCTTTGGGGGTTGTGTTTGATCTGTTAATCGAACTTAAAAACCAGGGTTGTCTTGGAAAGAGATGATCTTCACCAATTTAATGGAGAATACCATGGAAGAACAGCAAATTTAAAGGTCCTGTGCAATTAAAGCATAGGACCTTTAATATTTTTTTATTATTATCAAAGCATTTCTACAGGCTCATGCGTAAAGTCAGCTTTTCCTTCTTCGTAAAGAGCTTTTACAAAGTCTATAGCTCTCTGACCTGATTCCTCTATAGGCACGTTTTGACTGTATATGTACTTTAAGTTATCACCGGTTGTAAGTAAGAAGTCTATTTCTGTTCCGCTTATCTTGCCATCACCAAAATCCAATGGCTTTACTTCCACAGAGCTTACTTCTTTTATAATTCCTGAACCAAAAAGAACTCTCATTAAGAAAACCTCCTTTATGTAAGTGATATTATAGTCTATATTTTATCACTAAAATGATGTAATTGCGATAGTCTTTGGCTATTTTGCCTATTTGTGCTATACTAAAGCTTGTGTTACAAAATTTGTAATATATTCTTGAAAGGAAGATGACAGAGCCATTTTGGCGCTTAATATATAGAAATGAATACTATAAAAAAGTTACTTACATCAGTTGCACTTACAGCAACATCATTTTCACTTCTTACAGGCTGTTCTTCAGCTGATAAGACTGCTATCCAGGATACTGCTGATAAATTTCTTGCTATAGTAAAAAGCGGTACAAACGAGGATATTGAGAAATATGCCAGTGCTGAGGTTTCAGAAGGCGAATTTGTTAAGACCTTCGATAGTGAATATCTAAAACAGAACTTTATGGACGGTTTTGTAAGCAGCGAGATAGATGATGCTACGATGGAAAGAGTTGAATCATTCTGTTCACTCTTTTCCGATATGATTACAGATTACAAAATATCAGAGGTTTCTGTTGATAAAAGCGGCGTGGGAACAGTTGTAGCGATGATCGATACTTCTTTTCCTATTGATGTGATTGACAACTCGGAAGCTCTTGAGCTTATTGAAGAGCAGGCTCAGTCCTACTATGCTGAGAATGAAGAGCAGATAGTGGCAATGTATGAGGAAAAGACGGAAGAAGAGGTTGAGGCATACATTTATAATGATATGATCATAAAGATCATTGATGTATACGAGGCGCTTATTAAGGAGGCTTCTCCCGAAACCTATGCGATTACGCTTACAGTAGAGAAAAATGCTGAGACAGACAGCTATTATGTGACAGGTGTTACATCTTACGATGAAGCGTCAGAATCTACTACACAGGCTGCTACAGAGACTGCGACTACTGTTGAGGCAACATCATCAGCCACCGGTTCTTCTGAGGAAGCAGATGCTTCTTCCAGTTCAGTATCAGAATAAAGAATAATGCATGAAATAAAAAGGCTACGCATTTTAGTGCGTAGCCTTTTTCTATAAATGAATATACATTAGTCTGTTTGCATGTCTTTAAGCTTATTAGCCTGCTGGAATATTTCGCCCAATATCTTTTTGAAGCCTTCGAATTTTTCTACGGCCATATCAGATGAGCGAACTCCTTCGTTGGAGAGAGAAGCAACTTCCTGGCTTGTAGCTGACAGGTTGGAAATACTGTCATTTATCTCAGTAGTAGAAGATGCAATCTGCTTCATTCCTTCGCCAATCTCGGCGAATCTGTCAAGCATCTCTGTAACATTTTCATTGATACTATTGAAGTTCTCTCCAACAGACTCAATCATTGCATTCTGTTCTGATACGGATGCAACTGTATCATCAATACTTGCCATAGCTTTCTGAACATCTTCATTAAGCTCATTTATGATATTTGTAATCTTTGTAGAAGCTGTATTTGTTTCATCGGCAAGCTCTCGCACGTCGTTAGCAACTACTGCAAAGCCTTTTCCTGCTTCACCGGCCCTTGCAGCCTCTATGCTGGCATTAAGTGCAAGAAGGTTAGTCTGTTTGGAAATAGACATAATAGAGCCAACAATCTTTTGTACTTCTTCAACCTTATTGATAACTGCCTGAGTAGCATCAACTGTAACCTGGCTTTGTTTTGAAACATCTTCAGATTTTATCTTAAGATCTTCAATAACTTTTACGCCGTCCTTTACGGCTTCCTGAGTACTTTCTGAAGCTACAGTCATTTCTTTTCTATGCTGCTCCGTAGTATTTGTTTCTTCCTGAATTTCCTGAACTCGTTCAGCCTGTTGTGTTACGGCCTGAGCTGTACTTTCCATACTTGAAGCAATGTCCTTCATGCCTTCATGCTGTGTTTCGATTATATTCTGCAAAGAGGTCATATCTTCCTGAGAAGAATTAAATAGGTCAGTAATAGTATTGGCAATTTCTGCCATTGCATTTCCTGTCTCGAGCGACTTTTCAGCATTCTTTGTTATCTTTTCATTATTTTCATCGTTGAACTTTGTTAAAAGAGTTACTGTAGCAATACAAGCTATGAATGCCAAAGCCAGAGTAATAAACGCCGGTACGTGGACCATATCCAAAGTACCTTTTGTCATGAATGCTTTTATACATGTGATTATAAATGAAAGGGATATAGCCGAGATTCCTGCTTTACAGAGCCTTACATTTAAGTAGACAATGCTGCTGAAAAGTATGGGCAGACCAAATGCAAAATATGAAATGCTGTCTTCAGCGATAAGCAAAACAAAGTAGAAGAGCGTTGAACCACCCATTATAAGCACACATCCAAGTTTTTCCGTGGCAAACTTAAACTGACCAATACAGATCATTACGCCACCAAGAACAACATTGGCGAAAATGGCTATTTTACCGATCGTTAATCCCGTAGAAAATGTGTTGATTATTGTTAGTATAAGTCCACTTAATAGTATAACTACACAAACAGAAAAAGAAGTACTGTTAGCACGGCGAAATTGTTCTGGGCTCATATGTTATTTTCCTTTCTTAACTACATTTTGTTTTATGAAAACCATATTAATTCTACCATAGCAGGCTAGAATATAAACTATTTAACGTATTAAAAACTTATTAAAAAAAGATAAAAAGCGAATGCTATAAAGTGATTTTTTATAGATATTTATACTTTTTTAAGAACACATAAAAACAATATATTGTAAAATATAGTTAGCGTTTAGTATATACTTGCAGCGATTAGCGCGAATAAATGTATGATTCAGAAGAGGTGCGTCTATGAAAAAAATGAGCTTGAAAGTAAAAATGTTGTTATGTATCCTTCCGATTATGGCGATTGCTATGATCATTCTTACTTACATAGCTTCTAAGGAACTGTCTTCAAATCTTCAGACAGCTAATACTGATGCTATGTATAATAATGTGAAGGCAAATACAAATGGTCTGGATGGAAAACTGGAGATTATCAGAACCACAGCGGTGAATATCACCGAAATGGTTTCTACATCTTATCAGTTTGTTGAAATGGATAATTATAAGGGAACCTTATCCAAGATCATTAATGACAATGATTCTATTTTAGGAGCTGGATTGTGGTTTGAACCAAATGCGTTCGATCCTGCAGAAAAGTATATTGGTCCTTATTGGTATAAGGATAATGGACAGATAGTTGAGACATGGGATTATAGTAATGCTGAGTATGACTATTTTAACCAGGAGTATTATCTGAATGCTAAGACAGCCGCCAAAGGACAGGCTATTATAACAGATCCATATTATGATCCTACAAGTGGAATGATAATGTCCAGTTGCTCTGCACCAATATATGATGGAGATAAGTTTGTTGGCTGTGTTACTGTAGACATGGAGCTTACTAATATCTCTGAGATGGTTTCAAATATCAAGATCGGATCAACAGGACGCGCTATCCTTCTTTCTTCTGATGGTACTTATATATATACGGACGACAACCAAAAGGTAATGGATGGCGTAAAGATGCAGGAGGACCCCGATGCAAATGTTGCAGCCGGTGGTCAGATGATACTTGCTAATTCAAGTGAAAATCCTGGCATGGGAATTATGCAGGAAAACGGCAAGACTATTCTTTTAACATACATGAATATTCCTGATGTTAACTGGAAAATGATAATCAGAATGGATCTTGAAGAAATTGAAGCTCCTTCCAAAAATGCAACAAATATTCTTATAATCATTATGGTTGTTGCACTTATTATAAGTGCGGTTATTATTACTATATTTGTAATGAGTATTGCTAAGAGCATTAACAATGTTAAACAGTTTGCGAACATTCTTGCAAGTGGAGATTTTACAGTTGATAAAATCGTATCTAACAGAGGCGATGAACTTGGTCAGATGAGTGATTCACTTAACGATATGTTTGAGAACAATAAAGATGTTATCACAAAGATTTCAGATGGCTCTGTGAAGGTTAGTGAAACATCCACAGGTCTTGCCAATATGGCCAACGAGCTCTCTGGCCAGTTTAATGATATCCAGACCAATATGTCAGGTGTTAACGATGCAATGATGTCGTCAGGAGCTGCTACAGAGCAGGTTAATGCATCAGTTGAAGAAGTAAATGCATCGGTTCAGCAGCTTGCATCTGAGACTGAAAAGACAAGCGAAGATGCAGTTGATATCAAGAAGAAAGCAAGAGAGATAGAGCAGCAGAGTAGGGATGCATATGACAATGCAATACATATTGCAGAGCAGCGTGAGGCTGACCTTGCTGATGCCAATGAAAAGGCTAAAGTTGTTGATGAAATCGGAACACTTGCAGATACAATTGCTGAAATAGCTGATCAGATCAACCTTCTTTCACTTAATGCCAGCATAGAGGCTGCAAGAGCAGGCGATGCAGGTAAAGGATTTGCAGTTGTTGCTTCTGAGATCAACAAGCTTGCAAGCAGTACTTCTGAAGCGGTAGAACAGATCAGAGAGACAATAGACGGAGTACAGGAAGCATTCGGAACACTTTCAAGTTCATCCGGAGAACTCCTTGGATTTATCAAAGAAACAGTTGCTCCTGACTATGATAAATTTGTTAATATGGCAAAACAGTACGGTGATGATGCAGGAGCATTTGGAGATTCATCAGAAAAGATTGCCGGAATGGTTGAGAATATCAGAGCAGCAATGGAAGAAGTATCCAAAGCTATTCAGAATATCGCAGAGTCCACTCAGGATACAGCTGATCTGTCAAGCAAAGTAAATGATTCTGTAATGGCTGCAGCTGATGTGGTATCCAATGTAAATGATATGTCCAACAAGCAGGAAGAGATTGCGGATACTCTCGGAGAGATTGTTGGCAAGTTTAAACTTAATTGATTTTTCCCCCAAAAAAGAACTCCCGGATTTGGGAGTTCTTTTTTTGCTTTTCATCAGAGAATATCGCGTCTTTTAATGTATTGTGGTTGAAGCTCTGTGCCTATGATATTCTTGGCATTTACAATCTTAGCCCACTTATCTACAACGGCATTTTCAATGCGGATGTTGTCTGCAATCTCAGAATAGGCCATGATGATCGAGTTTTTGATAGTAACGCCTTTTCCTATTACTGCGCCACGGCCTATGATCGAATTTTCAACTGTTCCTTCAATAAGACAACCATTACTGATAAAAGAATTTGTGACTTTAGCCGTCTCAAAATACTGAGTAGGGCAGGAGTCTGTAGTTCTGGTATATATTGGCCAGTCTGCCTTGAAAAGATCACTTGCTATACTGTAGTCAAGCAGCTCCATTGATGCATGGTAATAATCATCAAGACTTGTAAGACTTGCAAAGTAACCCTTGTGCTGGTAAGCTCTGACATCCATCTGTTTGCAGTAGAGATTGATGATGTCAGGAAGAGTGTAGATTGATGACATCCAGCTTGCATCCTGTACAAGCTCAATAAATGTCTCTTTTCTCATACAATAGGTATCCATGAGGATATTCTTGTTGCTGGCTGTTCCGAGGTTCTTCTCGATTGCCTGAACACCCTTTTGCTTATTTAAAACTACTGTGTGACAGCCTTTGAAGTAGCTCCTGGCGTTCTCTACTTTGTGGTATAGAACAGTTATCTCAGCTCCGGATGCTATGTGGCTTTCAAGGAACTGACGGTAGTCCTGCTTGTAAACCATATAGCTTGGAGCAACAATAACATACTCTTCGTGCATACGCTGGATGTAGTCGAGGTTTGCCTTGTAAGCAGAGATGTCGTTGTTATAGATTGAACGTGAAGAGGTATTTTCTGAAAAAAGAAGCTGTATCTTACCTCTTTTACTGTTTATGTTGTAATGTCTTCCTGATCCGATGTGCTCGCAAAGAGATCTTGGTTTTGACTGCAGGTAGACCTGAATCCTGTTGATGTCAGAATTACTCATGTTGGAAATTGGAAAATCCACAACTCTGAATCTTCCAAGGAATGAGAAGGATCCGATAGGGCGGTAGTCCTGAAGTCCATCAACATATATAGTATTATCTGCGGAGGATACAATTCCAAATGCTTTAGCCATTATTTGTTACCTCCTTTCACATTCTTTGCAACAAGAGTAATGTTTTCGCTGGCTTTTGAACCGACCTTTGCTTTTTTGCCAATCTTAACATTTTCAGCAACAAGTGCTCTTGTAACTACAGCGCCTTCTTCAACAACTGCACCAGGCATCAGCACGCTGTCTATTACCTTGGCACCTTTTTTTACAACAGCGTTGGTGAAAAGAACTGAATTTGAAACTGAACCTTCAACCTGAACGCCCTGTGTAATGTAGGCTTTTTTAACCTTTGCCTCTTTGCCGATATATTGAGGAAGAGTTGAGATATCCTCTGTATATATGAGCCATGAAGAATCGTTCAGATTCAGTTCATTCTTGGGATCGAGAAGATCCATGTTTGCTTCCCAGAGAGAATCGATAGTTCCAACGTCTTTCCAGTAGCCGCTGAATTCATAAGCAAAAAGACCTCTGTGCTCATTAAGCATTCTTGGAATGATGTCTTTACCGAAATCGTGGTCGGATTCAGGATTTTTCATATCTTCCACCAGCATCTTTCTAAGAAGCTTCCAACTGAAAATGTATATACCCATAGAAGCCAGGTTGCTCTTTGGCTTTGCAGGCTTTTCCTCAAATTCGATTATTCGTCCCTTGCCGTCTGTGTTCATGATGCCGAAACGGCTGGCTTCTTTCATAGGAACGCCACGCACTGCAATAGTAGCATCCGCATTCATTTCCTTGTGGTATGCCAGCATTTTTGCATAATTCATTTTGTAAATGTGATCGCCGGAGAGAATGAGTAGATACTCCGGATTGTAAGCATCGATAAAATCAATGTTCTGAGAGATTGCATCTGCGGTTCCTCTATAGACATCAAGGCCTTCATCAGCTTTTTCACGAGGCGTGAGAACGTATACACCACTGTCCTTGGAGTCGAGACCCCAACGACCATCCTGTGCTACATAACTGTTTAGCAGTACAGATTCATACTGCGTTAAAACTCCGACAACGTCGATGCCACTGTTAGCACAATTACTGAGTGGAAAGTCAATGATGCGGTATTTTCCGCCGTAATAGACAGCCGGTTTGGCTACTTTTGTAGTCAGATCTTTTAATCTGCTTCCGCGACCACCGGCAAGAATCATAGCCAGCATTTCATTCTGACTCATATAAAATCCCCCCTATTCTTTAGATTTATAGAATTACCCTCATAATTATGATATAATACAGTGCGAAAAAAAGATAGACAAAAATATACATAAGGTGAGGATTTATAGGTGCTTTCAGTTATTATTCCAGCTTACAACGAAGAAGAGATCATCCCTAAAACAGTCAGTACTATTGATGGGATTTTGAACGACGCAAATATAGCGCATGAACTTTTGTTTATAAACGATGGATCTAAGGACAGAACCTGGGAGATCATTGAGGAGGCTGCTTCTCAGAATAAGAACGTCAAGGGTGTGTGTTTTTCAAGAAACTTTGGAAAAGAATCTGCTGTTTTTGCAGGATTATCACAGGCAACAGGCGATTGTTGTGTAGTTATTGACTGTGATCTTCAGCATCCACCAGAAAAGATTGTTGAGATGTACAGACTTTGGGAACAGGGCTATGAAATAGTTGAGGGCGTAAAAACAAGCCGTGGCACAGAAAGTGCACTTCATAAGTTTGCTGCCAAGAGCTTTTATGCAATCATGAGTGATGCGGTTGGATTTGATATGTCCAGAGCATCTGATTTTAAGCTTCTTGACAGAAAGGCTATCAATGTTCTTCTCAACATGAGAGAGAAAAATGCTTTCTTTAGAGCTCTTTCATCATGGATAGGGTTTAAGAGCACGGAAGTAGAGTATGACGTAAGAGAAAGAGAGGCCGGAACATCCAAGTGGAGCACAAGGTCACTTATTAAATATGCTGTTACAAACATTTCATCTTTCACCTCTGCTCCTATGCAGATAGTGACAATACTTGGATTTTTGGTTTTCTTTGTAGGACTTGCATTTAGCGTAGAGGCTCTTGTTCAGTACTTCTTGGGCAATGCCAGAGCCGGTTTTACTACAGTAATTATTCTTCAGTGCTTTACATCTTCAGTCATCATGATGGGACTTGGAGTAATTGGTTTTTACATTTCCAAGATTTATGAGGAAGTAAAGGGAAGACCTAAGTTCATTATTGATAAGACGACCTACGAGAGATAAGTAATAAACGTAATTTTATAAAAATATAATTGGTATATTCCAAATGATGGGGTACAATATTAGTGAGTGGGAGATTGTTATGCGCACGTGAAAGGAGCGGATAATGCTTGCTACATTAATTCCTTTATTTGACGATAAAATGTCGGTTTGTGCCTATTCAGTTTTCGCGAGAAAAGAGAACCACTTCCTGAATCCTGGATTTGAAGGAGGCGCCAGATATGACGGCGCAGGCACCATCCATGAGCTTGAAGTTGTAAGCAGCATGGGCGTTGCCACACTTTCCGGTGGAAAGGAAGTATTTGTCCCCATCAATCAGTTTTCTATTTTCTCTGAGATTTCTCTTCAGTGTACTGTGCCTGCTGAAAAGGTAGTTCTTTTGATGGATAATACCATCCTTCCGGAGGAACAGTTTATCAGAAGGGTAAAAGAGCTGAAGAGTCAGGGGTACAAGCTTGCTATGCGTAAGCTTCCGATCGCAAGTTTTGAACCTTACAGAGAAATCTTAAGTAAGTGCGATTACATTCTGCTTAATCATGCCAAGATACATATTGATAAAGCCAAGCTCTATTTCAGCTCGGTTTATCCAAATATAAAGCTGTGCGCCGTTAATGTTGATACTCAGGAAGAATATGATGAGCTTACAAAAGACGGTGGATATGACCTTTATGAGGGCGGATTCTTTAGAATGCCTGTAAAGGAATCAGAGACAGAAGTCAGTCCTTTGAAGGCAACTTATATAGAGCTTTTAAATGTTGTAAATAACCCTGACTTTGATCTTACAGAAGCTGCTGATGTCATCGGAAAGGACCCTGCGCTTGTTATTTCTCTTTTGGAGATTGTAAACAGGATGGCTCTTAATTCGGAGATCACATCTATCAGGCATGCAGCTGCCATGATGGGACAAAAAGAGCTAAAGCGCTGGATAAATACAGCGGTTACTAAGGAACTCTGTTCTGATAAGCCATCTGAGATCACTAGACTTGTTATGATAAGGGCTAAATTTGCTGAGAATCTGGCTGAAAGCTTTGAGCTTTCCATTATGGCTCCGGAACTCTTTATCATGGGCCTTTTCTCAGCACTTGATATTATGCTTGATAAGCCTATGCAGGAAGCACTTGATATGGTTGTTGTTCCTAAAAATGTAAGAGCAGCTCTTTTGGATGGTGAGGGCGATTATGCCAAGATTTTACATTTTATTAAGTCATATGAGGATGCTGACTGGACGGAAGTTTCAAGGATAATGGTTCTTGAGAATCTGGAAATGGATAAGGTATATGAGGCATACCTTGGAGCACTGCGCTGGTACAGAGATCTCATTCCGGCGAACTAAATGTAAAAAATAAAAACGCTTGCTACATGCGTGTGGCAAGCGTTTCTTTTTGGCTAATTTATGCGTTTGTTGACTGATCAATGCTATCAGCGGTAAATACCGGATTAGGGTTTACCGGAGGAACATTTACAGGGGCTGTCTGAGTATTTGCTGTAGCAAATTCAGGTGTTACAGTTGCAGCATTTTCTACAGCAGGCTGAATGTTTTCAGGAAATACTACAGGAGCAACTGATCCGACTGAATCTATTGCAGGAGCAGCCATCTGAACCTCAGGACTAAGTGGTTTGTCTTCTTTTGACATCTTTTTTACCATCTTGATCGCATTAACTGTCATGAATATCTCAAGAAGGATAAATACAAGGAACATTCCATCATATTCAAGTGAACAGCTGAAATCATAGAAGCCATGAAGGAAGATAGGAACAAGAAGAGCTTTTTTAAGATTGAGCTTCTTGCCGTTTTCATCGCCTCTAAGCTCGCATCCCTTGGCAATACCGTAGTAGATACCCATGAAGATTCCGAAGATGCAGTGTCCAGGAACAGCAGTGATAGCACGCATTACAGCAGTTGAAAAACCGCCCTGGAATACGTAGAGAATATTTTCGAGTGTGGCAAAACCAAGTGAAGCACAAACAGAATAAACTATTCCATCGAATGAGAAGTTGAACTCTTTGTTTTTCCAGGTAGCCTTTTTAAGCACGAAATATTTTCCGGCCTCCTCTGCAAGAGCAACAACGCAGAACATTTCAAAGAATGTGTAAAGTGCATTTGGAGTGTAGAAGAAGAATGACAGAATATACAATCCTATCTCTTCTAAGATCATGGCGCTGATTGTTGTAAGAGCACCAAGTCCGAAAACTTTGGCCATAAGTGAAAATGGCTCTTTCTCGATGTTATCAGCTCTGTAGATAACAACGAGCAGAACGATTGCAGGAAGTACTGCAAGTAAAGCAAGTGTTGACATTTAATTTTTCCCCTTTTTTCATACTTTTTTCCATAATTAATAAAAATTAATTACTTGGATAAGTTATTATATTTCAAGATAAATGTCAACTAAATTGTGGTAGAGCGGCAAATGTATATTCTTGATTTAATGATATATGAAGGTATAATCTTGAGTATGATGAAAAAACAATTCTTTTTACCTATGTTAATAATTATGCTCCTTCTAAATGGCTGTAGCTTAACGCAAATAATAGAAGATGAAGGCAGTGCAGATTTAAGCTTTGAGCAGCTTTATAGCAGCCTTGAAGCAGAAGAGGACTCCTCTATTGAGGATGTTGATAAAGAAACAGCTCTGGAAGAAGATAGCAGTGCTGATCATTTGGATTCTTCAGTTGCAGCATCAACGGAAGTAGGGGGCGGTATACTTTCAGACCCTTCAGATATAAACCTTCGTGATACAGATGGAAATGGCAAGAATTATCTTTTTACCTATGATGGTGAAGATTTTTCAGTAGTCTATACCACGGATAATTGGAAAATATACGATTCCTACAAGATAAATAATACTGAAGATATGACTATTATCTGTGAGGCACTCATCAGCGTTCATCAGATTCATGGCAGTGATATGGAGTCATACAGGACAGCTGAGGATATGGCATATGAATGGCTTCAGCACAATATTGCCTATCAGTTTTTGTCAGATGACAGTTCATGGAAAGTTCATGCACAGAATGTCGACCTTGATCCAAAAGACCAGGGTAAGAGTTTTTCTGAAATATATGAGGATAGAACCGGCAAGGAATTTAATCTAAAAGACTTTTTGCGGTCGCCGTGACCTTATAATTCGTATTTTGATTTCTTTCGGCGGATCTCATCCATATAGGCCGCACTGATAATACCGGTAGGAAGAGCAATGACAGCCATGCCAACAAGGGCAGATATCATGGTTATGACTCTTCCTGCAGTGGTGACGGGAGAAATGTCGCCATAGCCAATGGTTGTGATTGATATTGTTGCCCAGTACAGAGCATCAAGGAAATTGTTAAAAAGAGCTGATTCAAGCTGGAAGATCAGCATAGCCGAAATGAATATGTAGATTACAATAAGGATGAGAACTGCTCCAAGTTGTTTTCTTACCTTCCTTAACATATTTGAGATAACGACCATTGTTTTGGAATAGCGGACCAGCTTTATGACTCTGAAAGCCCTAAAAAGTCTAAGGAGCTTTAGGGATGTATTTACAGGCCAGATAACATACAGGATTGGGATAAGAGACAGAAAATCAAATATGGCAAGTGGAGTAAAAAGATAAGCTATGTAAGCGCTGATGCTTTTGTATCCCATTTTGTAATCAGCGGTATAGAGCCTTGCACAGTAATCTATCAAAAGAACTAAAAAAGTAAGGATATCTATATATACGGTATAGACATTTTCTGTTTTGAGCGTAAGAGGAACAAGACTTACGATAACTGAAGTGGTCATCAGCATGTCGTAAGCTTTAGACGAAGAATCTCCGGTATGTGAAGCCTCAAGGACTTCATACATTCTTTTTTTAGAATCTTCCATATTCACAGCTCCTTATTTAGCAAAAATAGCCATTATCCCTAAAAAGATCAGAATGATTGAGAAAATCTGGCACAAGGCGACAAATATTCTCGATTTTTGAACTCGTTTATCTTCGATAATACCTGAATCATGGATCAGGGTTTCTTTTTCCTTTTTATTAGTCATTTACTCTATTCCACCTAATTTGTTAGAAATGTAATTATCAGTGATATATAATAATGTTATCGTAATTATGATAAGCCATCAAGAATTTAATTTTCTTTTAATTTACTATTGATAAAAAACATCAAGTGTATTATTATTTATACATGATTAATGCATAAAAATACAAAAACAGATATTAAAATGCATATTTCAATATTATATATGCATATAGGAGGGAAAAATTATGAAAAAGAAAATTGTTTCTTTAGTTATGGCTTCAATGATGGCAATCCTTGCAGTGGGATGCGGTTCTTCATCAGCTACTACAAATGAGAGCACAGAAACTGCTAAGTCAGATATTTCTACAGTTACAGCAGGAAAGCTTACAGTAGCTACATCACCTGACTTTGCTCCATATGAGTTCTACGCAGTAGATGAGAGCGGAACTCCACAGCTTGCAGGTTTTGATATTGCACTTGCACAGTACATCGCAGATTATCTTGGACTTGAGCTTGAGGTTGTTCCTGTTGACTTTGATGGTGTTTTGATGGAGCTTCAGACTAAGGCAGTTGACCTTGGTGTTGCAGGTCTTTCACCTGATCCAAAGCGTGAGTCAATCATGGATTTCTCAGATATCTATTATGAAGGCGGACAGTCATTTGTTTGCACACAGGCCAACAAAGACAAGTTCACAAGCCTTGCTGATGTAAATGCTGCAGGCCTTGAGATCGGCGCACAGACAGGTTCAATCCAGGTTGACCTTGCTCAGACAAACAGCCCTGATGCAGATATCATCCAGCTCACAAAGGTAACAGATATCGTAGCAGAACTGATCGCAGGTAAGCTTGATGGTGCGTACATCGAGACTGCTGTTGCTGAGAGCTATGCCAAGAATTATCCTGATCTTTGCGTAGTACTTGATGTTCCTTATGATGGAGCAGAAGGTTCTGCAATCGGCGTATCAAAGGGTAATGATGCTCTTAAGGCAGCAGTAAATGAAGCAATAAAGAGTGCTATCGAGAGTGGAAAGATGGATGAGTTCGTTGCAACTGCAAATGAGCAGGCAAGTGGCGAGATCATCGAGGGACTACTTGATAACTAATAAATTATAAAAATATGTGTGGGCAAAGCACTGGTAAAGCGTTTTGCCCACGCAAAAGTAAGGATGGATATGGATAGTTTTATTAAAGCGGAAAATTTTTCTAAGATTTCACCCTATGCCAGCCTGTTCTGGCAGGGTATGGTAGTCACTGTAATGCTTTCATTATTTACAGTGGCTATTGGTTTTGTATTGGCACTTATTTTATCAGGCATGAGAATGTCACATTTTTACCCATTTGCATTTCTGGGGCTTGATAAAGAAGGACACCAGAGGGAAAAGGGATTTCTTCCTGCCATTAGCAGGTTTAATCCTCTTAGTTTTCTTGCAACTGCATATGTTGAGATTCTCAGATCTACTCCTGTTATCGTTCAGGTAGCGATCATCTATTATGGAGTTTTTGGTTCTCTTATAACACTTCCAAGCTTCACATTTTTGGGATTTATCAAGTTTGAGAGATTTTTCCCGGGTGTCGTAGCTCTTGGGATGAACTCAGGTGCATATCTCTGCGAGATAATGAGATCAGGAATTCAGTCAATTGACGGTGGACAGACTGAGGCTGCAAGATCTCTTGGTATGAGCCAGATGCAAAACATGAGATATATCATTTTGCCGCAGGCTATCAAAAATATCCTTCCTGCAATCGCAAATGAATTTGTAGTAATTATAAAAGAGTCAGCTATTACCTACACAATCGGTGTTCAGGACATTATGTCAGCTGTTAATGCCGTAAGGGGCGCTACTTTCATAATTATAGAGCCTTTGCTTGTAGCAACAGCAATTTATTTCTGCCTGTGCTTCCCAACAAGTAAGCTCATAGCATATTTTGAAAGGAGAATGAGCCGTGGCGACAGAAGATAAACTTATTCAGGTAATAGACCTTGAAAAACATTATAATGGTGGAGCTATCAAAGCTCTTGATGGAGTAACTGTAGATATAGACAGAGGTGATGTGATGGTGGTTATCGGACCATCAGGAAGTGGTAAATCAACATTCCTTCGTTCACTGAATCTTTTGGAAGAGCCTACAGGCGGCGCTATCATTTTTGACGATGTTGATATAACCAAGAAAAAATATAAAGACGAATCCGGCAAATGGGTTAAGGTGGACATGGATCTTCACAGGCAGAAGATGGGAATGGTATTCCAGCATTTCAATCTTTTCCCTCATATGACTATCATGGATAACATGATCCTTGCTCCTGTAAAGGTAAAAAAAGTTCCGGAAGAGGAAGCTAAAAAGAAAGCTTTAGAGCTATTAAAAAGAGTTGGACTTGAAGATAGAGCAGGCGCTTATCCGATCCAGCTTTCAGGTGGTCAGAAACAGCGTATCGCTATCGTGAGAGCTCTTATGATGGAACCTGAGGTTATGCTTTTTGACGAACCCACATCAGCTCTTGACCCTGAAATGGTCGGCGAAGTTCTTGATGTTATGAAGCAGCTTGCGTCAGAAGGAATGACCATGGTTGTTGTTACTCATGAGATGGGATTTGCAAGAGAAGTAGGAAACAAAGTCCTTTTTATGGCTGACGGAAAACTTCTTGAGCAGGGCACACCTACTGAGATTTTTGAGCATCCTAAGCACCAAAGACTTCAGGAGTTTTTGGGAAAAGTGCTGTAAATTTGAATAATTAATTACCGGATGTATGGGACCTGATGATGGATAAAAATAAAAAAATTGCAGTAGAAGAAATAGAGCAAAAAGAAAAACTTATATATGATGTGGCCGATAAAATATGGGATTATGCAGAACTTTCTCTAAATGAGTATAAGTCCTGCGACCTGTATTGCAAGGTCATGGAAGATGAAGGATTTGAGGTCAGAAAAGGCTTGAGCGGTATCGCAACGGCCTTTATGGCCTCTTTTGGCAGTGGGAAACCTGTAATAGGTCTTTTGGCAGAGTATGATGCCCTTTCAGGAATCCCCAAATGTAATGTTGAAAAGAAAGAGCATCTTGATATTGAAAAGCTTGAAAGCAGTATAACATCGGATAGTTCAGCACATGGATGTGGACATAACCTTTTGGGTGCAGGAGCCATGGCAGCGGCTATCGGAATAAAGAAATATCTTAAGGAATCCGGCCGTGAGGGAACTGTTATTTTATATGGATGTCCTGGAGAAGAGGGCTGCGCTTCGAAGGCCTTTTTTGCAAGAGATGGTGTATGGAGTACTTTAGATGCCGCTCTTACCTGGCATCCTTCAGATTGCAACGAGGTTGTTACAGGCTCGTCCAATTCCTGTATTCAGGTGAAGTACACATTTAAGGGAGTATCTTCTCACGCTTCTGCTGCACCTGAAAAGGGGAGAAGCGCTCTTGACGCTGTGGAGCTGATGAATGTTGGTGTTCAGTTTTTAAGAGAACACATGAGTGATAAGGCGAGAGTGCATTATGCCATAACAGATGCAGGTGGCATGAGCCCTAACGTTGTTCAGGCACGAGCTCAGGTACTTTATATGGTGCGTTCCAACCATGTAAAAGAGGCTCTGGAACTTCAGGAGCGAGTAGACAAGATCGCAGAGGGCGCAGCCCTTATGACTGATACAACAGTGGAGAGAACCTTTATAGATGGTATGTCCGATACAGTTACCAATAGAAGTCTGGAGAAGGTAGCATATAAGAATTTTGCAGAATTGGGAGTTCCTGTTCATACTGATGAGGAGCTGAAATTGGCAAAAGAAATAGCTTTAACCTATGAAGGCAGTGATAAAAATCCAGGTATTGGGTCTTCTTTTGACGAGGAATATGCCAAAAAAGCTGCTTCGCTTAGGAAAGAAAATGGTTCTTATATGAATGACTTTTTACTGCCGCACTTCATGGGAGATGCCTTTGAAGCTTCATCAACTGATGTGGGAGATGTGAGCTACAATTGTCCTACTGTGCAGATTCATGTAGCATCCTGGCCTAATGGGTGCCCGGGACATAGCTGGCAGAATGTTGCATGTGGCGGCACTTCCATTGGAAAAAAAGCGCTTCTTCACGCAGGAAAGGTGCTTGCGGCCACAGCGATAGATCTTTTTGAAAATGAAGATATATTAAAGGAAAGCCTTTCGGAATTAAAAGAGAGGACCAAAGATGGCTACAATTGCCCAATACCCAAAGGGGCTATAGCAAAGGTTTAATGTAAATGAACTACCACACGTGGCAGAGGCTTTGCACCGCTACGTGTGGATTTTTGTGGCCTTTTTTACTAAAACATATTGACTTCTACATTGTTTTTTAGATAGAATCATTCGGTATATGTTTTAAAGATAGGGATAAGAGTTATGCAGAGTTTTTTGAGTAAGATTAAGGATTTTAATAATAAACACAGGAAGATTGCTCCATTTTTAATATGGATTGAGATAATTCTGATATTTCTTGCAAGTATCATGAAGAATATTTGCAGGCATTATAAAATTCTTTTGACAGTACTTGTTGTTCTGATCGTCATAGGGATTTCGGCAAGACATTTGGCAAGTGTTGAATCTAAAACTCCTGAGGAAGGCTCTGTAGTGGCTGCTTCTGAGGAGATGTCAGTTGTAGAGGAGGCTTTGCAGGAAGCTACGGTTGAAGCTTTGAATGAGGTATCTGGCGAAGAGAGTCTGATAAATGTAGATTCAGCAGTTAGTGAAACAAGCTTAGAAAATGCTGATGCAGCAGCTTCATTAGAGAGCACAGCTTCTTTATATGTGGATAGTGGTATTTCAGAGTTTATTAAGGCACATACAGAGGCTGTTGGCTGGATAAGGTTTGAGGATGATCTTATCAGTTATCCTATTATGCAGGCAGATGACAATTCTAAATATGCCATAAAGGACGCTGATGGAAATGACTCAGAGACAGGAGCTATTTTCCTTGATTACAGATCATCAGCTGATTTTTCAGATTCAAATACTATAATCTATGGTCACAACATGCGAGACAGAAGCATGTTTGGTGCACTTAAGAATTATAAAGAGAACCTTGGATTTCTAGATGGTCATAAATATTTCCAGATCATAACTCCTGAGGGAAGTGGCAGATATATGCTCTTTGCTTTTATGGATGTTCCCAAGAATTCATACATCTACGATGTTTGTGGTGATAACACATCCAGAATGCGCGAGTTTCTTGATACGATAGAGTATAAGACCTACATTGACACAGGAATAGAGCCAACTGTTGATGACAAGATAATTACTCTTTCCACCTGCACTCAGAAAGATGACCTGTTCTTTGTTATGTTTGCTGTTAAAGTAGAAGACTAATAGTTGTAAGCGGCGCATATCCTTTGCGCATTCTTTTACAGATTGTCCTCTCCCCATTTTTTCAGTTCGAGAAGAATGGGGATAAGGCTTCTTGCCTTATCAGTGAGGGTATACTCAACTCTGACAGGCATTTCGTCATACATTTTTCTTTCTACGAGGCCATCTTTCTCAAGCTCTTTTAAAGAATTGGCAAGCATTGTATTGGTGATGCCCGCGATAGAGCGGTTTAGCTCGCCATATCTGACGGTTTCGTTGTTATCGATGACACATAGGATCATGATCTTCCATTTTCCACCGACTATGTTTATAACTTTTTTTAATCCACAGCCTTCGCCTGCAATACTGTTGCACAAAGGCTCTTTTTTTGCGTCTTTTCTCATAGTATGTTTTTCCTTACCAGATACATATAATCTGCGTACTTGATATATTTTTTATACCTAATACAATATAAGCATTGGCTGAAAAAAACAAGTATTTTTTTATGAAAAAGAAAGGAAAGTAGGAGATGAGAAAGGCTGTTAATGATATTAACAGATGTGTTGCCTGCGGAGTTTGTGCTAAAGAGTGTCCAAGGGATGCGATTAGCATATTCAAAGGCTGCTACGCAGTGATCGATCACGATAAATGCGTGGGCTGCGGAATATGTGAGGGCGCTTGTCCTGCAGGTTCTGTAAGCGTTCAGGAGGTTTCAAATGGCAAAAAATAAGAAAAAACATTGGTATGATTATCTTTGGATATGGACAATTATTTATTTTGCGCTTGGCTTTTTTAATATTCTTTTTGCCTGGCTTGGTATGATTGATTTCATACTCCCTCTGATATTTGCAATAGCCGGTGGAAATAAGTGGTTTTGTAATCATATGTGTGGAAGAGGCCAGCTGTTCTGGGTTCTTGGAAGAAATTTGAAGTGTTCCAAAAGAAAACAGGCTCCGGCGTGGATTTCATCGACGTGGTTTAGATATGGATTCTTAGCCTTCTTTTTGACAATGTTTGGTACAATGGTATTCCAGACATATCTGGTATTTTCAGGTGCTGGATCTTTGCGAAAGGCAATAAAACTGTTCTGGACCTTTAAAGTGCCGTGGAAATGGGCTTATAATGGATCTATATTTCCCGATTGGGTAGCTCAGTTTGGCTTTGGATTTTACAGTCTGATGCTTACATCGACGCTTATTGGGCTTATAGTTATGGCATTGTATAAAGAGAGAACCTGGTGTTCATTCTGTCCGATGGGAACAATGACACAGGGAATCTGCAAGATTAAAGAGAAGAGAGGATAAAGATTATGACTATAGAGGAAAGAGCAGCAAAGGCTGTAGAAATGAAAACATCCGGAATGTACAACTGTGCGCAGTCAGTAGCTGTGGCACTTGCTGATGAGACAAAGCTTACTGATGAGCAGCTTTGCCAATTAACCGCAGGATTTTGTGCAGGAATGGGAAACATGGAGGCTACCTGCGGAGCACTTATCGGAGCTGGAATGATCACAGGCTTGAAAACTGAGGGAAAAGGAACTCTTGCCAAAACAAGACAAATCCAGGAAGAGTTCGGAAGAAGATGCGGTGCCATAAAGTGCAGAGATCTTAAGACCGTTACAGATGGAAAGCCACTTTGCCCTTGCGAAGAATGCGTAAGAAATGCAGTGATGATCTATGGCGAAGTGGTCCTAGGGGACGGGGTTAGTGGTCCATTTTGAACTTAAATTAGAACAATAAAAATCCTTTGTGCCGGTGTGTTTATAAAAAATACACCGGACAAAGGATTTTTTTAGCTGTTAAGCTCCAATTCTTTTCTGATTTTCATCATTATATCCAAGCAAAATATTAGGATTCTTTTGACTTATGATATTATAGACTTCATTTATCATATTTTGATTAAAGTCATTGGTAGGAAGCGACAGGATAGATATTGCTCCAAAAGTTTTGTTATACACGGTTATCCCTGAGTTGACAGTTTTTCCATACTGGGTCATATTGCTTGGATACATCCATGTTATGTCATGATAGTTAATAAACAAGCTGTCATTTTCCTTTTTGCTGTTATCTTTATATGCCGAGAATGAGTGAAGAAGCACAATGTAATCCTCAGTGAGATACAGATTCTGAGGATATTTGCGGACTCCCGGAGCCTCAAGTTCTTTTTCCATCTGTGCATAGGATGCATCTGAGAGATAACTTAATTTTTTAAGCATCAGACCTGATTTTACAATGTAATCAATTCCAAAGTATAAAAGGAAAAGAGCAATAATACCAAAAAAGATCGCGGTAGTTTCTATTTTTTCTATAGGAAAACCGCTGCCATTATAATCATTTTGAACATGAAGCATGTATTTGCCATAAGTAGCGTCATATTCATCAGAGTTAATAGCAAAGTAGTCTTTTAGCTTTCCTTTTATTTCGTTTGAAGGAGCTTCAAGGTAACCGACAAGCTTGTAACTTCCTGTGTTTTTAACTGAAGTATCAGCTTCAGTATATTGTTCGTTGTCCATTATAGCGATGAAGCTGTGTTCATTTTCTACAAGATAATAATTGTTATCATTATAGGAATAAATCATAGAAGGGCTTTTGGTTATTACAAGTTCTGCAGCATCGTTGTTTTTGACATTATCGATGCCATCAGTGTTTGTCATATCGAAGCGATTTACTGAACCGTTTGTTATAGCCGAATAGTGCTGGTTATATAAAATCATTCCGCCGGGAATTGCGATGCATACAATGATTGCAACCAGGCAAAAAGCAGCTTTTTTGATCATCGAGTTATAGCTTTTCCTGATAATTGAATCAGTCATTCTTTTTCTGGCTTCAGATTTTGTGACAAGTGGAGTCATAGGCTGAGAATAATCGGCATCTGCCATCACGGGAGTATCAAATCCGTTAAGCTTTTGCTTTCTTTCTTTTGCTATCAAGCCCAGGATGACTACCAAACATACAATACCTGCGAGGAAAAATAATGCACCGATGATAACATTTCCAAGGAGGTCATCAACCGGCTTTGTACTTAACATTGAATATCTGATGTCGAAATTATCGTCTGTGATGCCGAGCTTCTCGAGTGACTGTTTATACATTATTGCCAGATCGCTGTCTTCAATGAGTCCTGAAGCACTTATTTCGAGTGTACAAGGCTGAGATGTGAAGCTGTCTTTTTCATAATTCAGGTATGCCCAGGTTTCATCACAGATTCTGTCGAGCTCAGCAACTGTTTTTTTGTCGTCTGTAGTTAAAACAGCAATTGAATCATCATCAAGCCAAACTGCGTAATACCAACTTGAAGGATCCTTACTCGTGCTCTCTGTAGCAAAACATTCAAAAACTGCGTCAATAGTAACCTGGTAGTAACCGTCCTCAATGTTTTCGTAATTATTGTTGTAAAGCGCATAATTATAGTCTTCGAGGTTACCATTGTTTTTGTCTATGAGCGTATCGATATCAGACAGCATAGCTGCTCCAATCGCAAGCATAACAATACAGCCCATGACTTGCAAAAATCTGTTGAACTTTTTTTTCATACTTTCTTTCCCCAATTGCGTTTTTCCAGTTAATTTTATTTTAAGAAATGTAGTTTGGCAACTCTGTATTCTAGCGAATAGATGGTCCATGGTCCTAGGGGACGGGGTTAATGGTCCATTTTGCATATTCTTTTGACTGTTGTCGCTGAAATATCCATAATTCGTGAAATCTGTTTGATTGTTAGGTGTTCTTTTCTTAGTGCGCGAACATACTCATTCCTTTTTGATTTTTCAAGTGTTGCCACATCAGACGTTGTAGGGAGATGAGTCACTGACTTAAATATAGTCAAAGCTTTTTCGTCTGTCAGAAAATGAGTTATTTCAATATGGTCATTTTTAAACAATGAATTTTCTGGTGAATCAGTTTCTTTTGCAAAATAATGAAGCAATGAATCCTTTGAGCCTGCGATATTATAGGCAAAATACACGTTAACCAAAGGATTTTTTGCGCCATAAAAGGCCCTTATGCTACTCCAAAGATATTCTGATGCATAACGACACATATTTGCCCTGACAGGATTATTGTGAATGTAGATAAGTGCAGATAGAAAAGCCCGCTCATTTTCAATCACCGAACTGTAAAAACGTTCTTGGAAAAGATGGCCACTGCGAAAATATTTATTGTTGTACCAACGGACGAATCTGGTTCCGAGACTTTGAAAAAAACTGGACAGCTTGTCGTCGGGGAGATGAATTAGTAAGTGGATATGGTTATCCATTAGGCAATAGGCATAAATATCAATATCATATTTCTTTTTACAGTCTGATAAAATAAAAAGGAATTTTTGATAATCGGAATCTTCTTCGAATATGATATGCTGATTAACAGAACGAAGTATGATATGATATATGCCAGTTGAACTCAGAATTCTGGGCTTTCTTGGCATAAAATAACTCCTGTAAGATATTAAAATATAGATTGTCAAAACAATTGACTTTAGAAGTATATATTCATCGAAAGGAAATTGCAATATGAATTTGAAAAATGGACCACTAACCCCGTCCCCTAGGACCATTCGCGTCCTTTTCGTCTGCCACGGCAACATATGCCGTTCTACAATGGCAGAATTTATTATGAAAGACATAGTTACCAGGCAAGGCCTTTCTGACAAGTTTCACATAGAATCATCTGCAACACATACGGATGAGATTTGGAATGGAGTTGGAAGCCCAGTGTATCCTCCGGCCAGAGCTAAGCTAAGAGAGCATGGTATAGGGACTGATGACAATGAGCTTGGAGTAAGTCAAAAAAGAGCAAGGCTTACCTCAAGGGCGGATTATGACAGGTTCGATTTTATAATTGGCATGGATAGCGCCAATATACGCGATCTCAATCGTATATTTGGCGGTGATCCTGATAAAAAGATATATAAAATGCTGGACTTTACTGACAGAGATGGAGATGTGGCTGATCCTTGGTACACGGGCAATTTTGATGCTACCTGGAGAGACTGCAGTGATGGGTGCCACGGACTGTTCAGACAGATAATGGTAAGTCCTGAATTTTCAGAAGTGTTGGCAGATGATAATGATGACAATAATGATGAATATGGAGATGGTACCGGAGATTTGGGCCTTATCCACGATGATTTTCCTAGAGGATAAAGAAATTTACCAGGGAGTTGCGACCTTAAGTTGCAACTCCTTTTCTTTTATGATATTCTTCAGTTTATGCGCACGGAAACGCAAGTGATGACCGATGGTCATAAAAACATATATAAACGCGATTTGTGGAAACTAGAGTGATAAAGAGAGGGAAAGTTAAGATGGCAGTAAGAATAGTGACAGATTCGGCGAGTGATATTTCGCAGGAAAAAGCGAAAGAGTGGAATATTACAGTTCTTCCCCTCAGAGTAAGATTTGGCGAGGAAGAATTCCTGGACGGCGTAACTTTATCAGGAACTGATTTTTACAAAAAACTTGTTGAAACAGATGAAATACCAAAGACAAGTCAGATAACGCCTTTTGAGTATTCTGAGGAATTTAGAAAAGCTGATGAGTGCGGAGATGAGCTTATTTATTTTTGCCTTTCATCAGGCGTGTCAGGCTCATATGAGAGCGCATGTATGGCAGCTGCGGAGTTTTCTGAGAATATACATGTAGTTGATACCAAGCAGTTTTGCATATCAGAGTATGTAATTGTACAAAGAGCAGTACAGCTTCGAGATCAGGGACTTAATGCCGGCCAAATAATAGAAGTGATCACTCCTGAAATAGAAAAGGTCCATGTAATTGCTGTTTTTGACACACTTGAATATCTTAAACTTGGTGGAAGAATATCATCAGTGGCAGCCTTTGCAGGTGGAGTACTTATGATCAAACCTGTTATTACCATAGAAGACGGAAAAGTCCGAGTTATAGGTAAGGCAAGAGGGTCAAGGAATGGCCACAATATGCTTATGGAATTCATAAAGAAAACAGGCGGCATCGATTATGACAAGCCAACATGCCTTGCTTATTCAGGCTTTTCTGATGAAATGCTGAAAAAATATGTAGAAGATTCCCAGTCTTTATATGAAGGACATGAGGATAGTATTCAATATGCCATTGCCGGAGCCACAATTGGAACCTACGCAGGCCCTGGTGCAATAGCCTTTGCTTATTTTGAAAAATGACATTGATAATGTTGTATAATTATGTATGTTGCAAGACGCAATTATGATAAAATGATATTGTATCATTTACCCAAAAATGGGAGTCACAACGTACTTAATTAAGATTCCCATGTTTTTACATTAGGAGGTTTCGTTATGAAATTTTACAGATGTGAACATTGTGGCAACATTATTACAAAACTAAATGATTCAGGTGTTCCTGTAGTTTGCTGCGGAGAGCCTATGAAAGAGCTTGTTCCCGGCGCTACTGACGGTGCAATGGAAAAACATGTTCCTGCAGTTACAGTAGATGGCAACACTGTTACTGTTGTTGTTGGCGAGGTAGAGCACCCAATGCTTGCTGAGCATTACATCCAGTTCATCTGCTTAGAGACAGACAAGGGCTGCATGATAAAGAAGCTTAACCCTGGCGAGAAGCCTTGCGCGCAGTTTGTTCTGGCAGAAGGCGAGAAGGCAGTTGCTGCATATGAATACTGCAACCTCCATGGACTTTGGGTAAAAGAAATCTGATATTGATCACACATAGTGCTGTCACTTTAAATTCCAGGTGACAGCATTTTTTTGCATATTTTTTATGCTCATTTCTACAATAAAAAGTTCTTGTGCTAAACACTTTAAGATGGTAAAGTAGAAAAGATAATTAAAAATAGTTTTTGGAGGAGTGAAATGGCACAGAGAACAGATATTCACAAAGTACTGATCATCGGCTCGGGACCAATTGTCATCGGGCAGGCCTGTGAATTTGATTATTCGGGAACGCAGGCTTTAAAAGCGCTTCGCAGTCTGGGGTATGAAATAGTACTGGTTAATTCGAATCCGGCAACGATCATGACTGATCCTGAAATGGCGGATAAGACTTATATTGAACCACTTAATGTGGAACGTGTTACAGCAGTTATTGAAAAAGAAAGACCGGATGCTCTACTACCTAATCTTGGTGGTCAGTCCGGACTTAATCTGTGTTCTGAGCTTTATAAAGCAGGTACCCTTGATAAATTTAATGTAAAAGTTATAGGTGTTCAGGTTGACGCTATTGAACGTGGCGAAGACAGAACAGAGTTTAAAAAGACTATGGATATGCTCGGCATTGAGATGGCTCGCTCAAAGGCTTGTTATAGTGTAGAAGAGGCCCTTGAAGAAGCTGACGTGCTTGGCTATCCTGTTGTTCTTCGTCCTGCTTATACAATGGGAGGTGCCGGAGGCGGTCTTGTTTACAATAAAGAGGAACTTCAGACTGTCTGCTCCCGTGGCCTTCAGGCTTCTATCATTCATCAGGTTCTTGTTGAGGAATCAATCCTTGGATGGGAAGAGCTTGAGCTTGAGGTAGTAAGAGACAAAGACAATAACATGATCACTGTATGTTTCATTGAAAACGTTGATCCTGTAGGCGTTCATACAGGTGATTCTTTCTGCACAGCTCCTATGCTCACAATAAGTGAGGACCTTCAAAAAGAGCTGCAGCGTCAGGCCTACAGAATCGTTGAACACATCGGAGTCATCGGTGGTACTAATGTTCAATTTGCTCACGACCCTAAAACAGGTCGTATCGTCGTTATCGAGATCAATCCACGTACATCACGTTCATCAGCCCTTGCCAGCAAGGCTACAGGCTTCCCTATTGCCCTTGTTTCAGCCAAGCTTGCAACAGGACTTACTCTTTCAGAACTTCCTGATTCTAAATTCGGAACTCTTGATAAATATGTTCCGGGTGGCGACTATGTTGTTGTTAAGTTCGCCCGCTGGGCATTTGAGAAATTCCATGGAGTTGAGGACAAACTCGGAACTCAGATGCGTGCTGTTGGCGAAGTTATGAGTATTGGTAAAAACTTTAAAGAGGCGTTCCAAAAGGCTATCAGATCATTGGAAAAAGACCGCTATGGTCTTGGCGCTATAGAGAAGTTTGAAAAAATGCCAAAAGAAGAGCTTCTCCGCATGCTCAAAGATGCTTCTTCTGAGAGATATTTCCTTATATATGAAGCTATGAAAAAAGGTGTATCAGTAGATGAGATACACGATATCACCAAAGTAAAGCACTACTTCCTTAATGAGATGAAAGACCTTGTGGAAGAGGAGATGGAGCTTACATCAAAATACACTTCTAAAGTTCCGGAAGCCCTTGATCTTATCAAGGCAAAAGAGGACGGTTTCTCTGATAAATACCTCTCAAAGCTTCTTGGTGTTACAGAAGATGATATCAGAAATGAAAGAGAAAAAGCCGGACTATGCGAGACTTGGGAAGGTGTTCATGTATACGGCACTGACGGAAGCGCATATTACTATTCAACCTATCAGCATGAAGATGAGGGAAGCGTTGTTGAGAGCGCCCCTGATTCAGACAATAAAAAGATAATGATTCTTGGCGGTGGCCCTAACAGGATCGGGCAGGGTATCGAATTTGACTATTGCTGCGTTCACGCTGCCATGGCCCTTAAGAAACTTGGCTTTGAGACAATTATCGTCAATTGTAATCCTGAGACAGTTTCAACAGACTATGATACATCAGACAAGCTGTATTTTGAGCCACTTACACTTGAGGATGTACTTCAGATCTACAGAAAAGAAAAGCCTATCGGCGTAATTGCTCAGTTTGGTGGACAGACACCTCTTAATCTTGCAGCAAAGCTTAAAGAAGAAGGTGTTAACATCCTTGGCACAACGCCTGAAGTAATCGACCTTGCTGAGGACAGAGACCAGTTCCGTATGATGATGGATAAGCTGGGCATCCCTATGGCAGAGTCAGGAATGGCATCCGATGTAGAAACGGCAAAAGAAATTGCTGCAAAGATCGGTTATCCTGTAATGGTTCGCCCATCTTTTGTTCTTGGCGGACGCGGAATGGAAATAGTAAGAGATGAAGAGAGCATGGAAGGCTACATGAAGGCGGCTGTAGGTGTAACACCTGACAGACCAATCCTTATCGACAGATTCCTTCACAATGCCCTTGAATGTGAGGCTGATGCCATAAGTGATGGCATCGAGGCTTTTGTGCCTGCAGTCATGGAGCATATTGAACTTGCAGGTATCCACTCAGGAGATTCAGCCTGCATAGTGCCATCCAAGCATATTTCAGAAAAGCACCTTAAGACTATCGAGGAATATACAAGGAAGATCGCTGTCGAGATGAATGTAGTGGGACTTATGAACATGCAGTATGCCATCGAAGATGACACTGTCTACGTTCTAGAAGCCAATCCACGTGCATCAAGAACAGTTCCTCTTGTTTCCAAGGTTTGTGGTATCAAGATGGTTCCTGTTGCAACAGATATCATTACTGCATCTATAACAGGACGCCCTTCACCGGTAAAAGAGCTGATCCAGGAAAAAGAGAAAAAGCAAGAGCCTCCATATTACGGTGTTAAAGAGGCTGTATTCCCATTTAATATGTTCCCTGAGGTTGATCCTGTCCTTGGACCTGAAATGAGGTCAACAGGTGAAGTACTTGGACTTGCAAAGACTCCCGGAGAAGCTTTCTTTAAGGCTTCAGAAGCAGCAAATGCAGCCCTTCCATTAGAAGGAGCGGTGCTTATATCTCTTAATACTGAAGACAAGCCTGCTGCAGCTGAACTTGCAAAGAGCTTTGCTGCAGATGGATTCAAGATCTATGCTACAGGCAAGACCTATGACACAATTGTTGAGGCAGGAATCAGCGCTACCAGGATAATGAAGAATTATGAAGGCGGAAGACCTAACGTTGAGGATGTGATCAAAAACGGTGAGGTACAGCTTATTATTAATACTCCTATTGGTAAATACTCTGAACATGATGATGCGTATTTAAGAAAAGCAGCAATAAAAGCACGCATTCCATACATTACTACTGTTGCAGCAGGCAAGGCGGCAGCAGAAGGAATACATGAAGTTAAGGCCAAAGGATGCGGAAGCATAAATTCTCTTCAGGATTACCATAAACAGCTTTGATTACAGAAACCTGCAGTAAAATGCAGGTTTCTTGTTTATTTGAAATGTATATATAGCGAAAACGTGATAAAATATAGCGTATAAATATGTTTGTTGGGAGGTCGGTATGTATAAAGATGGTAAGATCTGGGTGGCAAATAATGAGAATGGGGAAAAGGTATTTCTTTTGCCTAAAATGGCTAACAGGCATGGCCTTATAGCCGGAGCAACAGGTACAGGAAAGACAGTTACTTTAAAAGTGCTGGCAGAAGGCTTTAGCGATATGGGCGTTCCGGTTTTTTTAGCTGATGTAAAGGGTGATCTTTCCGGAATGGTCAGCGAAGGCCGGGATTCAGAGGACATGCAGGCAAGGATCAGAAGATTTGGCCTTGATGAAGCGAACTTTTCTTATACAAAGTATCCTGCTACATTTTGGGATGTTTTTGGCAAGGAGGGAATCCCTCTTCGCACAACAGTTTCAGAAATGGGACCGCTTCTTTTATCCAGGATCCTTGGACTTAATGATCTTCAAAGAGATATATTGTCAATAGCTTTTAAGATTGCAGATGACAATGACCTTCTCCTTGTAGATACCAAGGACCTTAAGGCGATGCTCAACTATATTTCTGAAAACAATAAAGAGTTCGCCGCAGACTATGGCAATATCAGCAAAGTTTCAATTGCAGCGATCGTGAGAGCTATTGTTTCTCTTGAAATTGAAGGAGCTGACAAGTTCTTTTTCGAGCCTGCGCTTAATATTAGAGACTTCTTTACAACGGGTGAAGGCGGAAAGGGTATGATAAATATCCTGGACAGCACAAGCCTTATAAACAACGGCACTTTGTACGCAACATTCCTTTTGTGGATGCTTTCAGAGCTTTTTGAGACACTTCCTGAAGTGGGAGACCTTGATAAGCCTAAAATGGTATTCTTCTTTGATGAAGCACACCTTCTTTTTGCAGATACACCAAAGCTTTTGATGGATAAGATCGAGCAGGTTGTTAAGCTCATCAGATCAAAAGGTGTTGGTATCTATTTTGTAACACAGAATCCTCGTGATATCCCGGATGGGGTTCTTGCTCAGCTTGGAAATAAGATACAGCATGCACTTCGCGCCTATACTCCTTCTGATATGAAGGCAGTCAAGGCAGCAGCTGATTCCTTCAGGGAGAATCCTGCATTTAAGACTGCTGACGTTATTCAGGAGCTTGGAACAGGTGAGGCAGTATGCTCACTTCTTGACGAGGATGGCACACCTACTGTAGTAGAGAAGGTATCTATCCTTCCGCCACAGTCACTGATGGGCGGCATTGATGATTCTTTGAGAGAAAAAGAGATAAAGCAGAGTGTTCTGTACAGTAAATATTATGAGGCTGAAGACCCGGATTCTGCCTATGAATTCCTTGAAAGAAAGGGCCTTGCGGATGCTGAAGCAAAAGCAAAGCTAAAGGCTGAGGAAGAGGCAGCCAAGGCAAAGGCTAAAGAGGAAGCCGCAGCAGCTAAGGCAAAAGAAAAAGAAGAGGCTGCAGAGGCAAGAAAGAAAAAGCAGGCAGCTAAATCAGTTGGAAATGCTGTTGCAGGAACTGTAGGACGAGAGGTTGGAAAGACCTTCGGCGGCAAGTTTGGTAAATTTGGAAAAACTCTTGGAGGAAATTTGGGAGCGAGCCTTGGAAGAGGCATTCTTTCAACACTGTTTAAGGCTTGAACTTAAAAAATAATCTGGAAACCGGCTTCTGTGATACAATAGAAGCTGGTTTCTTTATTTTGCAGATTCTTTTTACCAAAAAGAAAAGAGCCTTTAAAAGGCTCTGAATTTTGGGAGGAGGGGTTGCCAGGTGGGGAACCAGACAACCCGTGTATGAAAAAAAGTATTGTTGGGGGTTCAGAAGTTTTGTCCTTCTGATAGATTATATAGTACAGGGTAAGTGTTTCCAAAATGTGTACGAACTATAAAAGAAATATAATCTATTATAAAAAATAAATTGGAGTAAAAGAAAAAATGTCAAAAAACAAACGTAAAAACGTATATCATCAAAGCAAGAAAGAGGACAAAAACAGTGCTTTCGGGCATTTAATGATATCTATCATCATTTTGGGAGTTGTTGTTTTATTGTTCATAAATGTAGCTCTCCCTATTATTAAAGAAGGTACTAAAAAAATAGTTGCTCAGAAAACGGTTGATCTTATAGAAGATAATATTGATAAGATCGCAGCAGACCATCCGGAAGTAAAAGAGGCTCTTGAATCCCTTTCTGAGGAGGATAGGGAAACAGTTACTGAAATAATAGCAGACCATATTGATACAGAAACTGCCGGAGAGGTTATGGAATATGTCAATGAAGGCGACAAAGATGGTCTTATGGAATATGCAGTTGAGAATCTCTCACCTGAAGAAATCAGTAAATTAGCGGAGATATACAGCAGATATTCAAATTGATCAGCCTGATTTAAAAAAGTACTTCGCCTTTTCTCCACAAAAAGTTCACAAAAAAGATTATTTTATTCACTTTTTGAACACAATTTTAGTTTATATTGTTAATTAAGGTTAGTGATGAAACAGTTCTCTAAGCCGTTTAGAGACAATCACTATCTCCCCCTCATAAGAAAATCGCAGGCACTCACGTCCCCCCGTGGGTGTTTTTGCGTTATACGGAAAAAATGGCCCCTAGGGACGGGGTTCGTGGTTCGTTTTTTCTTGAAGTCTTGACTTCTTGTTTCATGGCTACATTTTTTCTATGAAATATCATTTCAAAATCCCCTAAAATTTATATTTTTACATCTAGTATTTTCTTTACTTAATGCTACGATTACCTTAAGTAAGTATATTTTTTGCTTCGCATGATGAGAAAAGGAGGTCGACATGAGCAGCATTTCATCTGTGAGTGGATACAGTAGTTACTCTGCATATTCCACTATTGCAGCAGGCGGAACTTATCAAAGTGCTTCTCAGGGAGCTTCAGAGCTGGCTATTCAGGAGAAAACCGAGTCACAGGTCAATGGCCTTGATGCAGGTAGCGAGAACCTTACATCTGCGAAATCTGTTTTGAACATTGAAGATGGAGCATTAGATGGAATAACTGATTATCTTCAGTCCATCAGAGAACTTTCTCTTCAGGCAATGAATGGAACATTATCAGACAGCGACAGGCAGTCAATTCAGAGTCAGATTGAGCAGTACAAGCAGGGAATAGAAGATCTAGCAGGAAGTACACAGTACAACGAAAAGAATCTTCTTGATGGTTCAAGCGGGGATCTTACGGTTGCTAGCGACAACAATGGATCTGAGACTACGGTTTCAACTTATAATTCCACTTTAGAAGCCCTTGGAATAGCGGATTATGATGTTACAGGAGATTTTGACATAAGTGCGATCGACAGTGCACTTGAAATGGTTTCGAGTTCCAGGTCAAATGTAGGAGCGCAGACAAATGGAGTTGATTATGCACTATCATACAATTCCCGTGCAGCACTCGAACTTAATGGATATCAGATGGATAAAGAAGAGGATAATGCTATAAAGGCTTATCAGCAACTCAAGACCCAGCAGGCGCTGGATTCTTACCAAATGACTCTCCAGAAAAGACAAATGGAAGATAATGAAAGGCAAAGTCTGATGCTTTTCGCCTGAGCAACTGATTAATTCTAATCGGTTAAAACTGAATTTAATTAAATTAAAAAATCTACGTAATTATGATATAATTATTACGTAGATTTTTTTTGTTGCGAAAAATTTAATTAAAAAAAATCAAAAAAACAAACCTTGTCAAATGTGCGTGTGCCACGGACATATGTATTTTACTCAAAGATGGTTGATGTTTATTAATCAATTAGAGTGAAATTAACCTGATTAGCTTGACATAAAGTAAGCACTCCTATAACATAAGTGCAGTTGCATGATTATATGCGTGTATACAATCTTGTCGATGAGTGCAATGGCGCACAATAATAAGGCGTCATTGCAATTTTTATAACAAAATCGATGTAGCGCGTTGAAGTATCAACGCTTTGCACCATTAATAGCAACTGAATAAACAAATAAAACAGGTAGGTGGAGATTTAGAATGAACACAAAGACACTAATGTACATTGTTAAGAGAGTCATCCTTGCAATTGTTACAGTCTGGGTAGTTATCACGGTTACGTTTTTCGTAATGCATGCAGTTCCAGGCGGACCATTCACAGGTGAGAAAGCTGTTACCGAATCGGTAAAGGCAGCAATGGAGGCTAAATATGGTCTGGATAAGCCACTTGGAGTTCAGTATCTTACGTATTTGAAAGATATCGTTATGAAGTTTGATTTTGGACCATCATTAAAGCAGAGAGGTCGTAACGTTAACGACATTATCTTTGACGGCATGAAGACATCAGCCAAGCTTGGTATTATCGCAGCTGTTATAGCTCTTATCTGCGGCGTGATCCTTGGATCTGTTGCAGCTCTTAGAAGAAACAAGCTGATTGACAGGATAATAATGATAATTACGACAGCATTTGTGTCTATGCCATCATTTATCATGGGTTCACTTCTTCTTATTCTTTTTGCCATAAAGCTTAAAGTGTTCCCGGCAAACGGTGCGTCACAAAATGGACTTGTTCTTCCGGTCGTAACACTTTCTCTTTATCCGATGGCTTATATCACAAGACTTACAAGGTCATCAATGCTTGAAGTTCTTGGTCAGGACTACATCAGAACAGCCAAGGCAAAAGGTGTTTCAGGAATGAAGATAATTTTTGGACATGCCCTTAAGAATTCTCTTATTCCTGTAATCACATACTTTGGACCTATGCTTGCAGGAATCGTTACAGGTTCACTTGTAGTTGAGCAGATATTTGCAGTTCCCGGAATTGGAAGAGCCTTTGTAAACAGTATTACAGGCCGTGATTATCCACTGGTTATGGGAACAACGATCGTTCTTGCGACACTTATCGTAATCATGAACCTTGTGGGAGATATCATGTACAAGGTTGTAGATCCGAGAATCACATTAGAATAAAAGCATTATTTCAATAAATTGTTAGGAGATTTTCCAGATGGACATTTCAAAGCTTAGTGCGCAGGTTAACATGGACGATTTCATTCCTGCTACAGAAGAAGAAAAAGAATACATGGTTCAGATGCGTCCTTCATCAACATTCTTTAAGGATAGCGTTAAGAGACTTTTAAAGAATAAAGTTGCAACAGTTTGCTTCTTTATAATAGTTATCATTACACTGGCAGCAATTTTTATCCCAATGTTCTGGCCATACTCATATGATCAGATGCTTGGTATGACACCGGGTAAGCCGGTAGATAATTCCTTCAATGACCTTAGACCTTTTGAGTATGGAAGATCAGAGATCAGAAGAATGGAAGCAGGAGAGACAGTTATTCCTCATATCTTTGGAACTGACTCTCAGGGAAGAGATTACTTCATCCGTGTTGTTTACGGAACAAGAATTTCTTTAGCAGTTGGATTTTTTGCCAGCATTATCGTTCTTATCATTGGTATGACGATCGGCTCTGTTGCCGGATACGCAGGAGGAAAGGTCGACCTGATAATCATGAGAATAGTTGATATCATCTATTCCCTTCCTGATATGCTCATGGTCATCCTTCTTTCATCAGTACTTAAGGTCGTTATGGAAGGCGCTCTGGATGGAACGGTGCTTGCCAAGATCGGTTCAAACATCATCAGTTTGTTTATAGTGTTTGGTGTTCTTTACTGGGTTTCAATGGCAAGACTCATAAGAGGTCAGATCCTTTCACTTCGTGAGCAGGAATATGTTCTTGCATCACAGGCTGCAGGAGCAAGAGGAAAATGGATCATCTTAAAGCACCTTATTCCTAACTGCTTCTCAGTAATCATTATTTCAACAGCTCTTCAGATTCCAAGTGCTATTTTCACTGAGAGTTATCTCTCATTCCTTGCACTTGGTGTAAATGCACCTATGCCTTCACTTGGTTCTCTGGCTTCACATGCACTTCAC
>JAEEGF010011489.1_pt1 | contig 47833 bp, 20 predicted proteins | sample 9134171 | NCBI WGS metagenome assembly JAEEGF01 (sample SAMN16246542, study PRJNA631951) | gut metagenome | biome: gut microbiome; feature: rumen; material: AP-attached | host: Bos | place: Iran: Karaj | collected 2018-10
TGGCATATTGTGTCTCCGTAACCACTATGCGCTGTGTTTTAGCACATTATCGTGCAATGTAGCAATTGGTGGTTCGGAGTGTCTAATATGCTGTATGATAATTACAAGCAAACGTTGAAGTATGAAGAGATTTCTTTTATCGCTGGCTCTTGTTGTCGCCACGGCCTTGTGTATGGCTCAAAACAACACAGTAAACCTCGGCTTCGTAGGTACCGGTCTCGACGGGACGTATAAGTGTTTAAGCAGTGTGAAAGTGGAAAACCTTTCGCGCGGCTGGACCGAGACACTCGTCTATCCCGACACCATTTTGACATTGACAGCCTCCGTGGGCATAGCAGAAGCCGATGAAGAGGACTTCTCACTCGAGGGGTATCCCAATCCATTTGGTGGCAACACAATGGTTTCGTTGCAGCTGCCCCGTTCCGAAGATGTTTATTTGCAGATTTACGACCTCAGCGGACGTCGCATTGCCGAACACAGACAAACACTCCCGGCCGGCCGTCATGCTTTCCGCATTACGTTGCGCGAGCCGCAACTGTATATGCTTGTGGCATCGACAAGCGAGGGACACACCTCGCTCAAGCTCCTGAACCAATCGTCGGGTGAAACTAACGCAATAACCGACTGCGGGCCTGTAAAATCGCCGTCGTTGAAAATGAGGAGCAGCCAGACTTTCCAGCTCGGCGACTTTATGCGTTACACAGGATATATCATTAACGGCAACGATACCACTGGCAGTAACATCATCACCCAGATGCAGAACGGCAGCGAGATGATAATGCTCCAATTTGCTGAAAAGCCTATCGTTACAACTAGTGCAATAGATTCTGTAACAGGAACTTCTGTATACTGTGGCGGTGCGATAACATCCGATGGCGGAGCAATAGTCTATCAGCGTGGCGTCTGTTGGAGTACTTCGCAAAATCCGACAGTTTACGATGGCCATACCACTGACGGTGTTGGCAACGGATCTTATACGAGTGTTGCTACAGGACTAACCCCCGGCACCTTATATTATATACGTGCATATGCAACAAACACAGCCGGCACTTCGTACGGCAATCAGTTGACATTCACCACTCCTGTGCTACCCACGGTAACAACGGCTCAAGTGTCGGGCGTGTGGGTTGACACAGCGGTGAGCGGCGGCAACGTAACCAGCGACGGCGGTGCTGCCGTTATCGCCCGAGGCGTGTGTTGGAGTACCTCGCCCAATCCTACTGACGCCGACAGCCATACTTCCGACAGCAATGGGGCAGGAGCATTCGTAAGCCGCATAGCGGGACTTGCTACAGGCACCACCTATTATCTTCGTGCATACGCCACCAACGTGGTGGGAACTGCCTACGGCAGTCAGGAGACATTTACTACATTGCAACTTCCAGTGGTCGCTACCAATCCAGTAACCATATTTAGCGACACCACGGCCACATTCTCCGGCTTACTCACTTCACACGGGGATGCGGCTGTAACGGTACGCGGTTTTTGCTGGGACACTTTGCCCAATCCTACCGTGGCGGGTAACCACACTACCAACCTTACCACCACCATAGGTGCTTTCTCCGACAGCGTGAGCACCCTTTCCATGGGTACCACTTATTATGTGCGTGCATACGCCACAAGCTCATTGGGCACAGGCTATGGTCAGACAGAGATGTTCACAACAATGGGAGTGCCCGTTGTTGTTACCGACAGTGTTAGCCACATCACAACATCCTCGGCATCATTTTATGGCAAAACCACTTTCGACGGTGGAGCCACTATTACTGCAAGGGGATTCTGTTGGAGCACGTTCCCCAATCCCACTATTTCCGACAATGTTGTACAATCCGGCAACGGGTTGGGTGCTTACTACCGCACTGTATCGCAACTGAATCCAGGTACTGTGTATTACGTGCGCGCATACGCCACCAATGTTTATGGAACAGGCTACGGCAACACGATAACTATAAACACCGTAAATCCGGAATTCTCGGTGTCGCCATTGCGAACCATCGGTTTCTCTACCGGCAACCTGCAGTATTCGGCATCGGGAAGCCACGCCACCCTCGACAGCACAGCCCCAGGCTCTTGGCGTTTCGCCCCCAACCAATACGACACTGTGGGAGTGGCCATAAACTCTACTATATCCGACACCACCACGGCTTGGATAGACTTGTTCGGTTGGGGTACTTCGGGACATAATGGCCATCACCCTTATCTCAACACAACAAACCGTCCAAGCTATGACATGGGATACAACAGCCTTGCTGCTACCAATTACGATTGGGGGACGTTCAACGCCATCCTTAACGGCGGCAACCAGCCCGGACAGTGGTTCACTCTTACTCGCGAAGAATGGGAATACATACTCTTCAACCGCGACGGTGCTGCTTACAAACGTGGCTTTGCCACGGTGTGCGGAGTGCCGGGAGTGCTGCTTCTCCCCGACAGTTGGTCGAACCCGATGGGAACATCTTTTATAACAGGTTATGGCAACGGCTATGCAACCAATGTTTATAACTCCTACCAATGGTCCACTATGGAGTCGTACGGTGCCATTTTCCTGCCTGCTGCCGGCTATCGTATCGACAGTGTTAATGTTGTCGGTGTTAGCGATTACGGACATTATTGGACTGCTACGGCTGACAGTAATACACAAACCAAATATGTGTCATTCACCTCGACCGGTATAATCGTCGATGGTTATCACAACAATCAGGGACGTTCGGTGCGTCTGGTGCGTATCCTTGCCGAAAGACCAAAGGTTACAACAGACTCTTTGAAATGGATAATAAGCGACAGCGCCACGGTTTATGGCACTCTGTCATCCGAAGGCCGTGTAAACGTGACAGCCTGCGGCTTCTGTTGGAGCACGTCGCCCAATCCCACTGTTAATGACAATGTGGCGTATGCCAACTTGCATTCGCCCGCAACAGGCTCTTATTCCATTAGAATCCCGAACCTTATGGCTGGCACGAAATATTACATTCGTTTCTTCGCCATTAACCAAGATGGTGTGGGTTACGGCAACGAGGAGATATTTACCACCCTTGGGAACGGCGTTTCAGGAAAATTCTCGGTATTCACCGATAGAAAAATACGTTTCTCGCACGGCAACCTTCAGTATTCGGGCCGTGATACACACCTTAATGCCAATGGTGATACAGTGCGCGGGACATTCCAATTCGCTTGGTATCAGAACGAAATAATTGGTAATGCGAACAACGGCCTTATTTCGGACACCAATTTGGGTTGGATAGACCTCTTTGGTTGGGGAACGTCGGGTTCGCAACATGTTCCTACTCTTTACGATACAGCCGACTCTCTGTACGGAAACGACAGCACCGATATTAGTGGAACGTCTAATGATTGGGGCGTTCAAAACGAGATCTATAGTCCTCTGTTGGATAGTATATTCCCTGCTGGTACTTGGCGCACACTCACCAAGGCCGAGATGGTGTATCTGCTCCACACCCGTCCGTTGGCCAATAACAAGATGGGCTGTGCCATTGTCGACGGTATGCGTGGTTTGGTGCTGCTGCCCGACGAATGGATACAGCCTGCGGGAATCTCCTTTATACCAGGATTTTTCAACTATTTCGCCAATATTTACTACACTGGTCACTGGGCCGAGATGGAGAACCATGGCGCTGTGTTCCTGCCCTTTGCCGGCACACGTGAGGGTAATGTGGCTACCAACGAGAGAAACATTGGTGCATACTGGAACTCCACCGCCGACGGAGTGAATAGCGCATCGTTTATTACGTTTACCAACGACTCCATTAGTTTCAATCTCTCCCTATACCGTCATATGGGTATATCGGTGCGTCTGGCAAGAGATGAGAGCAACTGGTAGTACGCCGAATCATTCGGTTTGCAAATAAAAAAGAGCCGTTGTTGCGGCTCTTTTTTTTGTCTGAAAATATATATTCAGATGTGTTTTTTAGAAGTTGGTGTCGATGTCGAAATCATCGATGTCGGTGGTGGTGCCTTCGTTGCTCTCACCGTCGGTTTGCGGCTCATCGTCGCGGTGACGGCGTCCGCCGTGTTGCAGCGATATGATGAGGGCACCGATCATGCGGGTGAGCTCCATCAGCGAGTTGCGGGAGGCTTCGCGACCTTCTTCTGTAAGCATTCCTGTCTTGCTTGCTATTTCGGTGAAAACCACGCATTCGCGGATTGCCGTTTTCGAGATTTTCAGGTAGTGCTCGAATTGGGCTTTGTTGCGCGAAGAGCCTTCGGCTATGTTCAGCCCGATGGCGTAAGACGAGTTGCAGAAACATTTGGCAAGCTCTTTTTCAGCTTTGGTGGAGGCTTCCTTGAGGTTGGTCATAACCCACTGGCTGTAGTCGATAGCTTTGCCGTAGATGCGCAGGTCTTCGAAACGGTAAAAACTTGTGGTGCGTTCGTTTGGTTCCATAGTAAAGGGGTGTTTAAAGTTATTATTTGATTATTTTTATTTACTTGAAAAGTTCGTCTATCTCTGTTTGGTAACGGCTCATCACCTTGCGGCGTTTGATTTTGAGGGTGGGGGTGAGCATTCCGTTGGCTTCGCTCCATGTGTCGGCAACAAGTTTGAAACGTTTCACCTGCTCTGTCTCGCCGAAGAATTTGTTGTATTTGTCCATTACTTTTTTATAGCGTTCGAGGGTCTGTTTGTCCTCGATCATCTCCTGCGGTGTCTCGCAGTTGATGCCGTGGCGTTTCTGCCAGTCGCGCAGAAATTCGAAGTCGGGGGCTATCAAAGCGGCGGCGAATTTCTGGCCTTCGCCTACAACCATCATGTCGAGCACAAATGGCGATTCTTTGAATTTTTCCTCTATTACTTCGGGGTTCACGAATTTTCCCATCGATGTTTTGAATAGGCTCTTGATACGTCCTGTGATACGCAGCTGTCCTTCGGGTTCGAAGAAACCGGTGTCGCCGGTGTGGAACCATCCTTCGCTGTCTATCACTTCGGCGGTGAGCTCGGGGGCTTTGTAGTAGCCCAGCATCACGCTCTTACCGCGGCAGATGATTTCTTTCGTTTCGGGGTCTATCTTCACTTCGATGCCGCGCAGCGGGGGGCCGGCGGTGCCGAATTTGATGCCGTTGTCGTCGTTTGTGGTTACTGCAATAACGGGAGCCGTCTCGGTAAGTCCGTAGCCTTCGTGCAGTCGCAGTCCCACGCAGGTGAAGAACCTCGACAGGCGAGGCTGTATGGCGGCTCCGCCGGATACCACTTTCTTGCACTCTCCGCCGAAGATGTCGCGGATGGCGTGGTACACTATCTTGTCGGCTATTTTCCATTTTAGTTTCCATAACCACGAATGACTGCCTATCTCGTAGTCCATTCCGAAATCGAGTGTCCAGTAGAACAATGATTTCTTTATGCCTTTGAGGCTTTCTCCTTTGCGGTAGATTTTGTCGTAAACTTTTTCCAGCACACGGGGCACGCAGGTAACGATATGCGGGCGTGCCACTTTCATGTTGTCCACGGCTTTGCCTATGTTCTCGGCGTAGTAGGTGTTCATGCCTTGGTACTGATAGAGGTAGTTCATCATGCGCTCGTAGATGTGGCACAGGGGCAGGAAACTGAGTGCGCGTGTGAATGTCTTGTCAAGTATGTAGCAGGTGCCGTAGATGTTGGTGATAATGTTCTGGTGGCTGAGCATCACACCTTTCGGGAAACCAGTGGTGCCCGAAGTGTAGATCATCGTCACCATGTCGGTGGTTTTGATGGAGTCTTTGATCTCCTTCACCCTTTCGGGATTGGGGTTGGCTTTGCCGAGGTTCACAAGTTCCTGAAAGTTCGAGGTGTTTTCGTTCTGTTTCTTGAAGGTGAAAATTTTCTGTACCTTGGTAAGTTCTGGCAGTATGTTGCTTATCTTGCGCAGAAGTTCCGGGCCTTCGAGGAAAATCAGCTTCACTTCGGCGTGGTCGAGGATGTAACGGTAGTCGTCCTCGCTGATGGTGGGGTAAATGGGCACCAGAACGGCGCCTACCTGCTGTATGCCCATGTCGAGATAGTTCCATTCGGGGCGGCTGGTGGAGATAAGTGCAACTTTGTCGCCGGGCTGTATGCCAAGCTGCAGGAGTCCGTAGCTGACGTTGTTGGCGGTCTCGATATACTCGTCGAGATAGTGTTCAGTCCATTCGCCGTCTTGTTTGGCAGTGAATACCGGTGGGTTGTTTGGATAGTTTTCTTTTCGATAGTCTAGGATGTCGAATAATCTTGTTATTTCCATAAAAGTGGAGTTTGGTTAGTTTTTTTATGAATAAGCGAAACCCTCTCCGTTTGCGTGTCGGAAAGGGTGGCTACTAGTTTATTTCGGAAAAATATTTCATGAAATGTATTCTCTCGAACTGCGATACGTCCTGTGACGTCTTGATGGACATTGAACCTTGGAATTCGCTGATGGTGTTGAAGTTGTTATGTTCCATCCATTGTTTCAGCTCGTTGTTGAGGGTGGCTATATGTTCGATGCCGTTTTTGTAGAGGGTCGAAACCACCTGTACCGAGTCGGCGCCGGCAAGGAGCATTTTCACCACGTCGTTGCCGGTGTAAACGCCGCCCGAGGCCGATATGTCGCAACGTATCTTTTTCGACAGTATGGCTGTCCAGCGCAGAGGCATAAAAATATCGTTGGGCGTGCCAGTTATGGGACCGTGTACAATCTTGCGTGTGTCCACATCGATGTCCCAGCTGGCCGGGCGGTTGAACAGTGTTACTGCCGAGATGCCGGTCCACGAGAGCTGCTGCATAAACTTGGCGAGGTCCGTGAAATAGGAGCCGACCTTGATGATCAGCGGTATGGAGATGATGCGGCGCAGCGACTGTATGGTGTCGGTAAACAGACGCTGAATATCGTCGTGCGAGGTGTTGACGTTGAAAGGCAGGTAAAGAAGGTTTATCTCCAAGGCATCGCAACCCGCATCCTGAAAGTGTTTTGCGTAGTTCACCCAGTTGCCGAAGGTGTTGCAGTTGATGCTGCCGATGATGGGCATGGGGAACTCGCGCTTGGCGTTGCGTACCAGATTGAGATATTGTTCTAAAGCGTTGGATTCTATGTGGTTGGCGATGTAGTCGTAGCTGTCGCCGAAAGTTTCGTAGGGGGTGTAGTAGTTGGCGGCGTTTTTCTTGATATCGAACAGAATTTGCTCTTCAAAAATCGATTTTAGCACCACCGCTCCTGCTCCGGCTTTGTACATTTTCTCCAGTCCCTGCATTGTTGTGGATAGTCCGCAACTGCCTACTATAACGGGCGAGGCCATGTCCAAGCCTACGAATTTTGTTCTTGTGTCCATATATTTTTTTTTACAAAAAATGCACTGCAAAGATATGATTTTTTTTTGGATTATTTTGAATTTCCACCTTTTTTTTAATATTTATTTGTCTCTTAATTTTGTAAAGTGTTGGTATTCCGAAGTTTGAAAGGAGAGGGTTGTTTTAAAAATTGTTTTTTTGAAAAAATATCGGAATAATATTTTGTCGAACAGCAAAAAAAACGTAACTTTGCAAACCAATTCTGATAAATAAAGTAGAAGAAATGAAGGATAATAAAGAAAAGCAAAATGTTGAAATTGGGGAAGTTATCTCCAAAACCGAAGCGTTTATCGAAAAAAATAAGAAACTTCTGACAGGTGCAATTGTCGCCATTTTGGTGGTTATTGCCGCCATTTTCGGAATACGTGCCTACAACAACAGCCGTCAGGCTACTGCCGAGGAAGAGATTTTCGCCGCCGAGCAGTGGTTTGCAATGGACTCCCTCCAGCTTGCCATGAAAGGCAACGCCATGCACATGGGTTTTGAGGCCATAGCCGACGAATACGGCTCCACCAAGGCAGGCAACCGCGCCAAATACTGTGCCGGCATTATCTGTCTGCGTCAGGGCGAATACCAGAGGGCTATCGACTATCTGGAATCATGCAAACTTAAGGACGATTTCACACCCATCCTTGCCAAAGTGCTTATCGGCGACGCCTACTACGAACTCGACAACGTGAAAGAGGCAGTGAATTACTACGAGAAAGCCGCCAAGATGGACGACAACGAAATGACAGCCCCATACGCCCTTTTCAAAGCAGGAATGGGCTATATGAAACTCGGTGACAACGCCAAAGCCAACGAGGCTTTCACTCAGATAAAGGAGAAATATCCGTTCTCCACCGAGGCCCGTCAGGTAGACAAATACATCGGCGCTGCCGAGCAACTGGCCGAGGAGTGACACAGCCCCGCGGCTGACGATTTTGAATTATAGAAGAGAGTTGTGGCCAAAAAACGCACTCTCTTTTTTGTTATAACAGAAACAAAAGTATACAGCTATGATGTACCCGAACATACCCAAGATGAAGTACACCGACACCGGCAATTTCTTCCTTATCGCCGGACCGTGTGTGGTGGAGGACAAAGTGGTCCCCTTCGAAATTGTGGAACACCTCGTCGAAGTTACTGAACGTTTGCAAATTCCCTTCGCTTTCAAGGCATCGTACCGCAAGGCCAACCGCTCGCGCGTGGATTCGTTCACAGGCATCGGCGACTGGGAAGCCCTCGAGCTGCTCAGCGAGATAGGCAAGAAATACAACGTGCCCATAGTTACCGACATACACAACGAGGTGGAGGCTGAGATGGCCGCGCAGTTCGTCGACGTGCTGCAGATCCCCGCTTTCCTCTGCCGTCAGACTTCGCTGCTGCAGGCCGCCGCACAGACGGGCAAGGTGGTGAACATCAAAAAAGGACAGTTCCTCTCGCCCGAGGCAATGAAACACGCTGTGGACAAGGTGCGCTACTTCGGCGGCAAGGACATCATGATTACCGAACGCGGCACCACTTTCGGCTATCAGGACCTTGTGGTGGATTTCCGCGGAATACCAATAATGAAAGAAAACAACGTGCCTGTGGTGATGGACATCACCCACTCGCTGCAGAAACCCAACCAGCCGGCAGGCGTTACGGGCGGCAACCCCGAACTTATCGGTATAATGGGCCGCGCCGCCGTGGCCGTTGGCGTTGACGGAATTTTCCTCGAAACACACCCTTATCCGCTCTACGCCAAGAGTGACGGCGCCAATATGCTGCGTATGGACTTTGTGGAAGATGTTCTGAAACGTCTGCTCGTTATCCACAAAGCCGCAAATTCAACTATCGAATAACATTAATATAGTAAACAATGAAACTCGACCTTAAACGTCCTCTTGTTTTTTTTGATCTCGAAACCACTGGAATCCAGATTGGTAGCTCTTATATTGTAGAGATAAGCCTTGTGAAAGCGAATGTCGACGGCAGCGTGGTGGAGGTAACCCACCGTGTGCGTCCCGCCCGCCGTGTGCTGCGCGACGGTGTGGAGGTGATGGAAACCGTAAAGATACCGCCCGAGACCACTGCCGTGCACCATATTACCGACGCCGACGTGGCCGACAAGCCCACTTTCCGCGAGCTGGCTCCCGAAATCCTCGCCTTCATTGGCGATGCCGACCTTGCCGGCTACAACTCCAACAAATTCGACGTGCCGCTGCTGGTGGAGGAGTTCCTACGCAACGGCTTCGATTTCGACCTTTCGACACGCTATCTGGTCGATGTGCAGAATATTTTCCATAAAATGGAGCAACGTACCCTCAAGGCTGCCTACAAATTCTATTGCGGCAAGAACTTGGACAACGCCCATTCGGCCAACGCCGACACTATGGCCACCTACGAGATTTTCCTCGCCCAACTGGAGCGTTACAAGGATGTGGAATACACCGACGAAAAAGGCAACGTGTCAAAACCCATTGTGAACGACATCCCCGCCCTGAGCGAGTTCTCGAAAAGCCGCCAGTGGGCCGACCTCGAAGGCCGTATCGGAATAAAGAACGGCGTAGAGGTGTTCAATTTCGGCAAGCACAAGGACAAACCCGTGCGCGAGGTCTTCGCTGTGGAGCCCTCGTACTACAGCTGGATGATGAACGGCGATTTCTCGATGTCCACCAAAAAGGTGATAACACGCATCTACCAGAACCTGAAAAACGAGTCGGCGGAGAAACGCGAGGCCGAGAAACTGAACCAGCTGCGCGAGAAATTCAACGGCGGACAGGGCAAACTTTTCTAACCTTTGCAGGATAAAGGAAGGAACACAAATTTGTTATAAAAGAACACGAATTGCCATATAATTATCCATTAATTATTGAAACACAATATATTGTAATTTTTTTTTTAAAAGAAACGCGAATTTGCCATATAATTATCCCATTAATTGTTGAAATACAATAAATTGTAATTTGTTATAAAAGAAACACGAATTGCCATATAATTATCCATTAATTGTTGAAATACAATAAATTGTAATTTGTTATAAAAGAAACACGAATTGCCATATAAGTATCCATTTAATTAATTTATGAATAATTCGTGGAAATTATATGTTGAAAATTGAATAATTATTCGCATTGTTATATTAATTATTTAGGAGCTCATCAACCTTTCAGGTGTCGTGGCAATTATATGTAAAAAAAAACAAGTTTGTTGTGAAAATCATCTGTGTAGCAAAGAATTACGCCGCCCATGCCGCGGAGTTCGACGCGGTGGTGCCGCAAAAGCCTCTCTTTTTCCTGAAACCCGACAGCGCCCTGCTTATCCGCAACCGGCCTTTCTATTATCCTGATTTCTCCACCAACATACACTACGAGCTGGAGCTTGTGGTGCGTATCAACCGTCTGGGCAAGGGAATACAGCCGCGTTTTGCGCATAAGTACTACAGCGAGGTGGGGTTGGGTATCGATTTCACCGCCCGCGACCTGCAGGCCGAGGCCAAGAAAAACGGCAACCCGTGGGCGATAGCCAAAGGCTTCGACAACTCCGCCGCAGTGAGCGAATTTGTGCCGCTCGAAAAACTGGGCAAGTCCGTGAACCAGCTGAAATTCCGTCTGTTGAAAAACGACGAGCAGGTGCAATCGGGCGACACCTCGCAGATGCTTTTCGGCGTTGACGAGCTGATTGCCGAAATTTCGCAGTATATGACCTTGAAAACCGGCGACTACCTGTTTACCGGCACCCCAGCCGGCGTAGGCCCCGTGCAGATTGGTGACGTGCTTGAAGGCTATCTGGAAGATATGCCCATGCTGAAATGCAGAATTAAGTAGTGACGAACAGCCGTTCGGCTTTACAAATCAACGCATATTTCCGTAGAGACGTGGTGCACCGCGTCTCTACAATTATCCACAGCATATCCGTTAGACGTTTCAGAAAACGTCTCTACAAATTTGGCGAAAAAAACGTCCCCACAAATCACAAATTATTGTTCACTTTTCACGAAAAATTCGTATCTTTGCAGTTCGCAACAAACCGGAATAATCACATCAAAACATCACATTTATGAAAGGCAAATCCCTCATTTTCATCGCATTGATGACAGTTCTCTGCACTTTTGCCAACGCGCAGGTGCGACAAATTTTCAAAGTTATCGACTACAGCACCAGAAAGCCGCTGGCCGGAGCCACCTTCGAGTGCAACGGTCAGAAACTCACCACCAACGCCAGCGGGGTGGCGGTTTTCACTTCCAAGAAACACAAGTACGGCGACTACTGCGAGACAGGTTATATCAAGGCCGAAGGCTATGTAAGTATCGGTCCGCGATGGAAAAACCGCAAGTCGGATTTGCTCTGCAAGGACACCATTGTTTATTATATGGCCGATGCCAAAGAGTATTTCGACGAGCGCTATAGACTGTTCGACTCGCTGTTTATGTTCAAATACCGCAACGAGTTCGTCCCCACTCTGGCACAGGCCTCCTACATGCTATATTTCGGTACAGACGCCGACGAACTCTGCAACCAGCTGAAAGGGCAGGAGTATTTAAGCGAAACTCGCGAATTGTATTACACCACAGCATGCAACGTACATCCTATCAATATGTACTATATCGACAAAGAGATACGCCGCCCGTGCGAGGAATACCTGCTGCGCGGCGATGCAGAAAACTGTCTGCAAACGGCTAAAAACCAAATCGTTGACGGCGACAACAGCGACAATAACCTGCAACGCATTGACTATTACCTCGCATTGAGGGACGCCACAAACGACACTACCCACGTAAGCCATTACTACAAAATTCTTTACAACAACGGATTCTGCTCCGATGATTTTATATACAACTATTATTTCGAACTTGAAAACGAAGGCAAAACCGACGAAGCCGAACAACTGAAGCAAACCGAGCTTGCCAAAACCAAAAGCCCGTATCTGAAACTAAAACTCGGCCAAAATCCTTTCAAAATTTATTCCAAAGACCCCGAAAACCCCAATGCCGAAGCCGCAATAAAGCTATGCCTCGACAACATAGAAGCGACCCGTTCTGTAGAACAGAACTTATTTAGAATCAATAATATGAATTACTACTACAGATGTGCGTCGTATATTTATCTTTGGGAGGAAAACGAACAGCAAGCCGAACAATACCTCGACTCCGCCTTCAACACCATCCTGAAATTGGACAAAAACGATTTCTACAACGAACTTTCGTACAAACGCGGCATCCTCAACCGGTTGTCGGTTCTGCCATGCTTCAACGGATTTGAGTCGCCCACATCCGATAAAATCAAAGACTACGCCCTGCGTCTGACCAAAGAGATACTCGATGAAAAGCCCAGCCTGTGCAACCGCCTGTTATACTTGTATTTAATGCAGAGAAGGGTTGCCGGCAACGACAGCCTTATGCTCACCTACCTGCCCGCCATGGACAGCGTGGAGCAGAGTCTGAAAGACGACCTGCCCTACATTATGCTGCCCGGCATTTTCCGTACCAAGGCCAACACCACCTTTGCTGCACTTTTCAGCGATGACACTCCCGGCGAGATACTCCGCAATTTCGACGAATACAAAAAGTCCTACTACGCCTGCCGCGAGCTGTTCCCCGGCATTTTCGAAAGCAACTGCCTTTACAACAATTTCAACATAAAAAAGAGCGGCTATAAGACCGGCAACGACTTTATCGCCGAACCCGCCGACGCCCTCTCCGAAGAGATTCTCACCGCCGAAGCAAAGAAAGACGGCACCGACAGTCTGCTGATGAAAGGCGCTTTCTACAACGCCCAAGCCGAGAACCTCTACCGCGACGAATACTACCAGCAGTCGATGCGCTGCTACGACAAATCCGCCGAATACTACACCCGCGCCGCCGCCAACGACACTTCGGGATTCGCCTATATCAAACTGTGCGACAATCTCTTACAGAAAGGCGACGCCTATTACAACCTCAAACGCTACGACGACGCCATAGCCACCTACCAGAAAGTTTTCGACTACGAAAAACAGATTCCGCAGCCCGCAAAACCGCGCTACACTGCTCAGAAAGGCCAAGCCTATCATTTCGAGGGCGATATGATGCTTGCACAGAAGGAATACAAAAAAGCCAACAAACTTTTCGACAAAGCGGAAAAGGAATTCAAAAAAGCCGAGAAAATGGGCGACAGCACCCTATACGGGCATTGGGCCGAACTGCATTTCAGCAAGGCCATCCTCAACCTTCAGCAAGAAAAAGAGGACAAAATGATTGAGGAACTCCAAACCACCGAGAAAATCTACCAAACCCTGCCCATGACCAATGCCAGCCGCAAATACGAGATGGTAAAGAACACTCTCCTGAAGCATTACAAAGAAACCGAGGACTGGAGCAACTACCTCGTGTGCAAAACCACCTACCACCAGTACCTCGACTCGGTGAAATACACCGATTTCGAGCATTACCAAGAATATGTTGACAATGCCATACAGCTCGGCGACCTGTGGGCGGAATATGGCCTGCCTACTGCCGTGCTGCGTTTCTACAAAGAGGCAAAAGCCGGCAAGGAATTCCTGATGAACTACGGTCAGGCGCCCGACGACGAATACTATAAACTGGCCTACCAAGTGGGACGCTACTATCGTTTCTGCGACTCCACCCAAAAGGCCATCGACCAATTTGTGGAATGTGAGAAAATCAACCTGCTGATGTACGCCGACACGGCACCGAATACTGCCATGTTCAACGACCTCAACATCAAAAGTCAGACAGCCCAGTGCTACGAAGACCTCGCGCAGAGCGACACCGTGGACGGCGACAAATGGTACAAAGAGGCTATACCACTTTACACATTGATTGTCAACAAACTATCCACCATGGACACCAACCCATCGCTGAAACGCAACCTCGGCTACTACCACCGCCGTCTGGCCAACGTACACCTCAACCTCAACCACTACTACTCCGCCGACAAGCATTTCGACACCGCACTTGCCGTGATGTTGCCCCTTTACAACGGCGAATTCAAGGAATATACTGAGGAGGAGGTGGCTCGCGACTACCTCGGCAAAGCCATCATCTACCGCTCCAACGAGGATTACGAGGATTTCTCCAAAGCCAAGGAGCTGCTCACAGCCTGCATCGAGACCTGCCAGAAAGCCACCGACCCCGACGAGCTGCTCAACATACAGTACTACGCCGTGAGCATGCTGCTCGACATACTCGAAGACCCCACACAACACGCCAGCGAAACCGACATCAAGAACTACCGTAAGCTGAAAACCGAGCTGGAAAAGAAATTGGAGAAACTGAAATAGGGAACGTCTAAAACACGAAAAACGTTGTTTATTGTTCTTTTAAAGCAAGCCGTTATTATGCCCAAAAAACACCTTTATTTCGATATGGACGTCCGTCGCTTGCCCGACCTCGGCGAGAAGGACTTCCAACGCCTGCGCAAATACCTCCACGCATGGCGTTTCCTCCAAGGTCTTGAGCCCGACACAACGCTGATAGAAGAGTGAAAGGATAGAAAATGAGATATGTCAAAACAATTACGATTTTAGCCCTCTTGTTTGTCGTAAATGCGAAAACAATCGCACAAACAACAGACAGCCAGTTAATTGAAAAAATAGCTCAAATAAACGACATGCCTTATATCGGAAACTTCGGAGACAGTTTGTATTGGAAAATTGTGACCGAAGGACTTGACATTGTCCCCAATTTAATTGAGTTAATTGATGATACTACGACGACAAAAGCGACTATTCCAAATTGGGGAGGATATTATTGTGTCGGAGACATTGCCTTTAGCATGATAAACGACATCATTTTTCAGATTCCAATTATTGATTTCATCCAAACAAAAACAGATTTTGTAGGAGAAAAGATCTATTTCGAATTTGTTCAAGATAATTTTCAAAACAGAGCCCATATGAAAAACGAGCTGTCCAAATGGTTTGTAGCCAACAAAGACGGTCTCGAGTGGGTAAACAACAAAAAAGAGTTTATCGCCAACCATTACGACCCACCTTACATAAAAGGTCACTACGTTTTTAATAAAGAAATACAATCAACTAATTACTAAGTACTTTTCACCAATCACATAAAAAAACGTATCTTTGCATTGTCAATTTATAGCAAATTGAGGTAATACATATAATCCATTAAGAAAGAAACAAAATAATATAACTCACAAAATAAGATTTCAAAGATGAAAAAAACATTCCGTTTGTTAGCCTTCGCCTTTGCTGCAACAAGCATGCTCCTGATTGGCTGCAACAAAAAAGATGATAATGCATCCAAGCCCGACGAAACCGGCACCGACACCCCCACCACGCTGGAGGTTTCCACCACCCCGTCGAACAAAGTGGCTGTGATAGAACTGATTACCGGAAACGGATGTCCACACTGCGCGCGGGGACATCGCAATGTCAATCAGGCCTTAGCCGCACACCCAGCCGGACAAGTAATAGCTATAAACATACACGCCGGCAGTTCGGCAGGTGCCTACAAAACCCAGTTCGGCACCGCCATCAACGACACTTTCAACTCTTTGGGATACCCTGCGGCAGTAGTAAACCGCCACACCTTTGCAGGATATTCCACAACCGGCGGAGCCCTCTCCGACGGTCGCATCTCGGAAGTAACGGACACCATCTTAGCCCAACCTGCCTGCGCCAATATAGCTGCCAAAGCCACCATCGACCAAGCCACACGCAAACTCACGGTGGAAGTGGCGGTGTATTACACCTCCAACGGTACAGGCTCCACAAACAAACTCAACGTGGCCATACTTCAGGACAGCGTTTGGGGATACCAGTCGGGCGGCTCGGAAAATCCCGACTACTACGATGCCGAAAACGACAGTTACTGCCACATGCTTATGCTGCGGCACCTTATCACCGGACAATGGGGCGAGGACATAGCGCCTGTAACAGCAGGCTCCAAGATAGGCAAAAAGTATACCTATACCATTCCCGCACAGATAAGCAACGAAGATATGGTGCTGAAACACCTCAAGGTGGTGGCATTTGTGGCCGAAAACCAACGCGATATCATCACCGCCTGCGAAGCACCGATAACTCTCAAATAAACAGACAGATAGAGTTGCCCGACAAAATAAAAAGGGAGAGATGCTGGTCTCTCCCTTTTCTTTTACATAAACTTTCTGCTACATTTTTTTCCCATCAATTCGTTTTTTTCCGTATTTTTGCATTATGTTTTGGGGATATTTACAAAAAGGGCATATATAGTCCCATAGTAGGTGCTACAGAGAAAAAACACTCTACCATTTGTTCATGATTAAAGAAATATGAATTGGCAGAATTCAATCAGCCACAAAACACAGCCGTGTGATTTATTCCACAGCCTTATAGAAAAACTGCCATTTAGTTGAATTGCCAGGGAACCTACCTGTGTACATAGCTTTTGGCAGGCCGTGTTCGTTGTACTCATAGCTCCAATAGCTATAGCCGTTGCCAAGCAAATTGTTGGTGGAGCCGTTGCGAATATAGTTCCCAACAACAGTCCCCATGCCCATCAGTGGTTCGTAAACAAAGTTGTCGCCCATGCCAAAGTTCGGGCGCGGGCGGTTGTCGTAATTATAGTTGGTTGTTTGGAAATAGTATTGTCCCGTAGTATTTTCGAGACAGCGCCTACGCTCTCTGATAACGTTGCCATTGGCATCATAATCCAAAAGAGAGTAAAAGTCCGAAGTATTTTCCCAATATATACTGTCCACACGTCCGTTGTGATACCCGTAGCACGTTTCGTTGTTCACATATTTTGATTTTACAATTTTCCCTTCATTGTCGTAAAAAAATAAGAAGTACCCTAGGGAACTGGTGTTGCCTCCGTTGGTTACGGACTTTTCTATCTTTTCCAGCCTTCCGTTGGAGTACAAAAATGTGTCTATATACAATTCTATCCTCATTCCCGAGTACTCTATGATGCCAGTTTTCAACACTCTGCGTTTCAATCGGTTGAGTTCGTCATACTCGTATTTGCATAATTTGTAGTTTTCCGCCGATTCGTACCAAGCCACCGAATCCACCAAAAAACTGTCTCTAACACTATGGTGTACAGGTGGTAAAGGTTCATCATTTGATGGAGGCTGCGTTTGTACAACTTGTTCATTTTTTTCTTTTTCGCACGAAAAGAAAAAAACAGCCAAAAGGCAAGGCGAAAATGCCAAGTAAATAAATAACTTTCTAATTGTCACACCTTTATGTTTTAATTGTAAACACTATTTGTTCTGCAAATATAATATTTTTTTTTCAATTCAAGAAAAAAGACAAAAAAAACAATAAAAAACCGTATTTTTGCATGTCTGTTTTGCATGGACAGAAACAATTTTAGTAACAACGTAAAAAACACAAAATAAAATGATTACATTCATCATATCCGTAGTTTTGCTTCTGTTAGGATACTTCCTGTATTCCAAATTGATTGAAAAAATCCTCGGCGCGGACCCCAAACGCGAGACTCCCGCCACCACTATGGCCGACGGTGTGGACTATGTGCCGATGAAACCGTGGCGCATTTTTCTTATCCAGTTCCTGAACATCGCCGGCGTGGGACCCATCGTGGGTGCCATTATGGGTGCGCAGTTCGGCACAGCCTCGTTTCTGTGGATTGTGTTCGGATGTATCCTTGCAGGTGCCGTGCACGATTTCATCGCCGGTTTCGTGTCGTTGCGCGACCGCGGCTGCTCCCTGCCCGAAATCCACGGCAAGTACCTCGGCAACGGCGCCAAGCAGTTTATGCGCTATTTCACTGTGATACTGATGATTCTGGTGGGTGCCGTGTTCGTAAAGACGCCCTCGCAGCTGCTTTTCACCAACTTCACCCCCGACTGGCAGATATGGATCTGGCCGGTGATAATCTTCGTTTATTACATGCTTGCCACGATGTTGCCAATCGACAAGCTGATAGGCCGTATCTACCCCATTTTCGGCATCTTGCTGCTGCTGATGGCCGTGTTTGTGATGTGCGCATTCCTTTTCCGTCCCGAAGTGCATCTCACCGAGGTGTGGGAAGGACTTAGCAACCAGCATCCCAAGGCCGACACCAACCCCATTTTCCCGATGATGTTCGTAAGCATCGCCTGCGGTGCCATTTCGGGATTCCACGCCACGCAGTCGCCGCTGATGGCACGCTGCATGGTTAACGAAAAACAGGCACGTCCTATCTTCTACGGCGCCATGATAGCCGAAGGCATCGTAGCCCTTATCTGGGCTGCCGCAGCCACCTATTTCTTCCACGACAAAGCCGACCTCTGCGCCGGAAAAAGCGGCGACGCCATGGTGGGTGTCATCGCCAACGAATGGTTCACCCCCGTGCTGGCCGTGGTTACAGTGCTTGGCGTTATCGCCGCTGCCATCACCTCGGGCGACACCGCATTGCGTTCCGCACGTCTGATAGTGGCCGATATCTTCAAAATCGACCAGAAACCCATCTGGAAACGTTTCCTCGTGGCACTGCCCGTATTCCTGCTCGCCGGCGCCATACTCGTTTACACTTTCGTGGATGCCGACGGTTTCCAGACCATCTGGCGTTATTTCGCATGGGCCAACCAGCTTCTGGCAATGGTAACGCTCTGGGCGATAACCGTTTATTTGACTATCAACAAAAAACCGTATATCATCACGCTTGTGCCAGCATTGTTCATGACAATGGTCTGCGCCACCTTCATCATCATCTCCGACAGCGGATTAGGACTGCCGAACAAAATTTCGCATATCCTCGAGGGAGGAGAGTCCGTGCCACCACACATTGCTGAAGTACTGCCGACCACCCTTTCGTACAGCCTCGGCGGAGTGATAACCCTCGTCGCATGCGTGTGGTTCTTTGTTTGGAAACATAAGAAATCAGCTAAACAGGAAGTCAAATGATGGACGAGTCTTCCCGCAAGAAATCGCGGTAGAATGCGTTGATGTCCAATAAGTTTTTATAGTAAATCCAATTCTGTGCTCTCCGAGCCTCACTGTTTCACTTGGTATTCCAAGAAAATGGTTTGGGTTGAGTTTTCGTTGTTCACGCGTATGGTGAGAGGGATAAAGAGCGGGGCGGAGGAGTTGATGTCGTAAGTGTTGATTTTCAGTTGGAAAGTAAGGTAGCCGTTGGCGGTGGTTTCGGAGTTCTGCACTATTCTCGCATTCGACGAGGCTACGTGCATATAGTTCACAATCATCTTTTTACCTCCTACAATGGGTAGCGATACGTAAACCGTCATCGAGGTGTCGCGGGGTATGGAGCCGAGTTTCACCGTACCCGACGACAGTTGCAGGCGGCTTTTGTTTTCCTCGTCGGTGTAAAGGTAATCCACAATCTCTATACGGCGTTCGGCAATGGCTTCGGGGCTGTACACCGACTTGCTTTGGTTTTTGGCGTCGCTGCTCACGTTCTTTCCGGCTTTGCTGCTGCCCAGTGCCAGCTCCTCTATCTGCAGGCTGCCGCCGAGGTTGGGGTTCTGTATGTATTTGGCAATGATGCCGTTGTCGTAGGCAAGCAGCTCGTTCAAGAAACTGGAGATACGACGTTTTGAGAGTGTGAAATTGTATTTTTCCGTGGCCAGCGGACTGGCGTAGCCTTTCACCAGCAGACGTATGTGTCGGCCGTTTTGCAGGTCCTTGCGGATGATGCGCATCAGGCTGTCGAGGTCGGCGTAGCTGTAGGGCAGGGTGCTGTCGAAGAAAATGTCGAGGGCGCGCAACACGCTGTCTTTTTGTGCGATGTTTTTTATGCTGGAGTGCGTTTTCTTGTACTCCGTTTTCATAGTTATGTAGTTGGTATAGGCGTCGGAGTAGGTCTTCGTCGTGGTGACGTTTTGCGAACGCGGGTCGGGTTCGTCGTTGTGGAAATAGAGGGTTACGGGCAGCAACGAGCGGGCGTTCTGCTGTTCCACTTTCACCACAATGCTGTCCCGTTTGGGTTTCTCCACGGGAATGGTGTCTGGAGTGCGTTGCCACGAATAGATGTCGTTGCAGCAGGTGTTGTCGGCAATGAAATAGGAGCCTTTGCGGTTGGTGGTGAGGAATCCCGAAAGGGTGTCGTTGGTGTTTACGGTGAAATAGAGGTCGTTGGCCGGCGAGTTCATCTTGCCGCCGAGGTTCTCGGGCTTCGTCCATTGGTCGCGGAAGCCTTCGGAACAGAAGATGTCGAACCCGCCGAATCCGTAGTGGTAGTCGGAGCTGAAATAGAGTTCGCCGGTGGCGTCGCAGTAGAAGGGGGTTATCTCGTCGCCCACGGTGTTCACTGGCGAGCCGAGGTTCACGCTGGGACTGAATTTGTCGCCGTCCACCACGGAGTACCAGATGTCCATGCCACCGCTGCCTCCCGGACGGTTGGAGGCGTAGAACAACAGCGTGGTGCCGTCCTTGTGCGCCACGGCGGGCTGTGTGGAGGTGTAGTTGGGCAGGTTGATGTTGCGGCCGAGTTTCTTGGGCGTCGTCCATTTGCCGTTACGGTAGTACGACACGTAAATCTGGCTCAGTATCTCGGAGAAGGAGTTGGGGTCGCCGTAGGTGAGGTACACGCATTGGTTCACCTCGTCGTAGGCCACGTTGCCGCTGTGCGATTTCTTGCTGTTCAGTCCCCATGTGTTGAGTTTGCTCTGTGCGTAGCGGCCGTTTTTGCCAATCCTCGACTGGTATATCTGCTGCAGCACGAAAGTCTCGAAAAGCGAGTTCTCCGACGGTGCGGTAAAAATCTCATCGAGACGTGAGAAAAGCACTATGGAGTCGCCAACTTTGATGGCTCCCGACTCGCTGTTTTCGGTGTTCACGCCTTTGCCCTCGTGGAACACCTGATATTTGCGCCGCAGATGGTCGATGGAGTCGTTGATTATCAGCGAGCAGGCTGTAACCTCCTGTCGGGCACGTTGTTCAAAATAGGTGTTGTGCGGGAACGACTGTACGTAGGCTTTGTAGTAGACAAGTGCGGAGTCCGGGGCGCCGTTGCATTTGTACATGGTGGCCAGCAGGTAGTCGGTGTCGGGGTATTTGTTGGAGTTTGCCGATGAGCGCACACGCTGGTAGTAGCGTATGGCGGCGGGGTAGTCGTTGGCCATACGTGCCGACTCGGCCATCTTGTACAGCAGGTCGGTGTTCTGCTGGCTCATTGTGATGGCGTTTTTGTAATGAGCGAGGGCGGTCTTGTACCATCCCAGCTCGAAAGCCTCGTCGCCTGCCAGCTCGCTCTCGTTCTGCGACAAGACGCAAGAGGGCCACAGCATCGCCGTTATTACAAACAGCGTGCCGAGCAAAGTCCTGATATGTAGTCTTGTCGTTTTCATTATGTGAAAGTGGGGCAGGGTATGGATTTTACTTTCTTGACACGTTTCTTTTCTTTGATATAATAAACGATTCCGAGTTCCACGGCGCCAACGGTGTGGCTGGCGGGTTTCAGGTCGGAGATGTTCACGTCGTATGCCGCGCCGAACACCCAGTTGTCGTATTCCAGTCCCACGGTGGCCACTATGGCGTCCATCTGGCGGAAGAAAGCTCCGACGAAGAGGTTGTTTTTGAAATAGGCGCGTTGCGAGATGTCGAGTCGGGCCTTGAGGCCGTAGAGATATTCGCTGTATTGTTGCTGGAATTGCAGTAGCACTGTGGGTTGCAGGGTCAGTCGGTCGGAGGTGGCGATGCTGAAATTGAGGTAGAAATTGAATTTCGGTTCCAGATAGGTGTCGTCGAGGCCGAGGTACGAGATGTTGGGTTTGTTGAGGTGGTAGGCGGCTATGCCCGTCTGTATGCCTAACTGGTCGGTGAACTGGTCGCTCCACATAATGCCCGCCCCCACGTCGAAATAGGTTCTGTTGGTGATGTCGAAAGCCTCGCTGGGGTCGGTCATCTCGGCGTTCTGCGGGTTGAAGCCGCGTTGGCCGTAGCCGCCGGTGACGCCAGCCGAGAGGTAGCTCTCCTTGTCATAGCTCAAGGCTTTGAAGAACGACAGAGTGATGTCGGCCTGCGCTATGCCGTAGCCGAGGGTGCCCGCCTTGTCGCCGGTAACCATCACGCCCAGACTTAATCCGCTGTTGCTGTATCGGTTACGCATAATGCCCACCTCCCCCGAAGCCGCGAGGGTCTGGTAGGGGTTGCTCACCGTGGCCCACTGGTTTCGGTAGAAAGCGCTGAAGCGTGCCCGACCTTCGAAAAATCCTGTGTAGGCGGGGTTTACAAACAGCGGGTTGAGGTCCGCTTGCGAGAAATGGATATCCTGCCCTATGGCAATGCCCGACATCGCCATAAAGCATAGTATTGGTATCCATTTTCTTATGCGCATAGGTATATAATTTGCAAAAGCAAAGATACGAATTATTTTTGATGATGACAAATTTAATATTTTTTGTGCGGTTGTGTTAAAATGTAATGAATTGAATTGTAATAAATTATATATGTGCGTATTTTGGTTGCCATTGGAGGATAAAAGCATTTGCCACAGTTTGTTCTATGCAAAGTTTTATAAACTGATAGTTGGAGCTTTTTTCTGCAATTTCAAAAAATATGGCGTACCGCTCCATGCAACTTTTGAAGTGTACCTACTCAATCCAATCCGCCGCAACCGGTTCCGACTTCCGAACTAAAAATAAACTTTTTCCTGTTGAAAAAAACAAAAAAATATTCCAAAAACCTTGATGTTTACCTTGAAAAAATCTTAAAAACAGGAGCGGGCTGAGAGTTTTTTTTAACAAAATGTAAATAATGTAGTCTCTTGATTTGCTTTGTTTTGAGGTGTTTTCGTTTGTGATGATAACAATGTGCTGTTGAAAAGAAGAAAAATATTTGGAATTTTTCCAAAAAATGATTATATTTGCACGCTTAAAAACATAAAAATTGATGAAAAACTGGAAAACATCCGCCCAAAACAAGGCCATGGCATGGCTTTGTGGACTGCTATGCAGTAGCAGTTGTGTGATTTTCAATGTTTTGTCATTGTTATGGAGTAACGGGAATAACAAAATTTCCGCACTCCGTGTTCCGAGTTCCGAACTAAAATAATTCCGAAATCATAAATCCGAAATCCGAAATATACACACCTATGCATAACCATTACACCTTTTTAAGTAAAGATTTTATGAAGATTAGTTTACGCAAATCCACTAACATTTTTAAAGCCGTGGCAGTTGCCGCGCTACTGTTCGCCGCAGGCTCTGCCAAGGCGCAGACCACTGTAACTATTGGTACAGGTACAGTATCCGTTAATTATTTGCCTCTTGACAACTATTATAATTACACTTACTCTCAGCAGATTTATACTGCCGCAGAGATAGGGGCTGGAGGAACTGCTCAGTTAATATCTTCAATTGCATTCCAGTATGCTTATGCTACCGCATCAACGCAAAAAAGAAATTGTACCATTTATATGGCAAACATTGTTAACTCAACATTTTCTTCAACAAGTGATTGGGTGCCGTTTGCCAACCTGACGCAAGTATATGTTGGTCCCATGAATTTTACAGGAGGTGTGGGCACTTGGACGACATTTAATTTGACAACCCCATTCGTTTATAATGGAACAGGTAATTTGTTGGTGTGTGTACACGATAATAGCGGTGCTTATGATGGTTCCAATTACAAATGTTATGCGACATCTGCTACAAGTCAGTCGTTATGTGCGTTTCAGGACTCGCCAGGTCCATATACCATTAATCCAACGTTTGTGTCATCAGGTAGTGTGGGTATAAAAACGGAAAAAAGCAATATAAAACTGACGATGACTCCATTTACATGTCCGTCAGTGAGAAACCTTGCAGTTTCCAACAGCATATTGTCATGGTCTGCTGGAGGAACAGAACCCCAGTGGCTTGTGGAATACGGCTCTGTTGGCTTTACCCCCGGCACAGGTACAACAGTGGTTGTAAATACTACTCCCCAGTACGATTTTTCTGCGTTGGCCAGCGGTGTTTACCAGTTCAATGTAAGACCTTATTGCGGAGTTGGCGACACTGGTATGATTCAATCAATAGTTGTGCCTAAAAACTTCACCTTCTGTGGTGGCTCTGGCACTCAGATTGATCCCTATCTTATCTGTAACGAGACGGATTTGCGCAATTTGGCTACCGTCGTGAATGCGGGTGTTAGTTATCCAAACACATATTTCCGTTTGCAGAACAATATAGCCTTGGCACAGGGTGCGTTTACTCCTATCGGAAATTCTACAACCCCCTTCCGCGGCCATTTCGACGGTAACAGCAAAAGTATCACCAACCTCACAATGTCCAATACCTCCGGCGACCACAATGGTCTTTTCGGTATGCTCATTGGCGGTAGTATAAAAGACCTTACCGTAGGTGGCTCCGTCGCAGGTGGCGACACCACTGGAGGTATTGTGGGTAGTGCCGTGAACAGCGTTATCCGCAACTGCGTAAACAATGCGGCCATTACAGGGTCGTCCTATGCTCACGGTGGTATTGCGGGAAGCATCGTCAGCACCAAAGTCCTCGACTGTCGTAATACGGGAGCAATAGCCGGTAGTTACTGTACTGGCGGTATTGTTGGTTATGCCAATACCAAGTCGGCAATACACCGTTGTTCGAACACAGGAACTATTAGCAATTACAGTCAGTACCACGGTGGCATTGCAGGATATTTCTACAACGCCGCTGTGAACGGCGACACTGTGGGCATCTTTGCGTGCCGAAACACGGGTTCGGTAACGGGTGGCTCGTACACGGGCGGTGTGGTAGGTTATATATACTATTCCAATGTGGATTCCTGTTACAACACTGCCAATCTATCAACCTCCGGTTATTCGTACGTGGGCGGTGTTGCAGGATATGCTTATTATACTAAGATTCGTCGCTGCTCAAACCGAGGCAATGTGCCTAGCTCCAGCTATGTGGGCGGTATATGTGGATACATATATGGTAGCAGTTCGGCCTATTGCTATATACAATACTGTGTCAATACAGGTCATATAACTGCTAGTACCTATGTGGGGGGCATTTCAGGAAGGACATATTATACATATGTAGATTATAATACCAATAGCGGCGATGTAACATCCACAAGTACTAGTACTTCGAGCTATGTGGGCGGTATTATTGGCTATAGCGCAGCAAATACCTATGTCCGTTACAACCTCAACGGTGGCTATATAAAGAGCAGTGGCGGAGCTGTAGGCGGTATTATGGGTTATACTTCTGGCAGTACCACGAATATTGTTTACAACCTCAACGTGAACAACGTCAAAGGTTCGGCTAATGTTGCAGCTATCGCAGGAACGGGTTCTGTAAATACCAGTAATAACTATTGGGACAAGCAGATGTGCCCAACGACATACGTGTATGGCACAACCACTACCAACAACGCCACATTGGGCCGTCCCACCTCCGATTTTATTGGGGTGGCCACGTATCCCGGCACCTCATATTTCACAGCAGTGGCAAACATGTACCCCATACCTACAGGTATGACCGACAGCATCGGCTCCAAATTGGCGGCGACTCCCATACGTCTGACGAATAACGAAACCGTCAATAACGTTAAAACAAACTTTACTGTCGGCACCCTCAACAGTGTTAGTTGGACAAGCAGCAACACCAGTGTTATAAGCGTTAGCGGTGCCAACGCCACTGTAAATGGCTTCGGTCTTACCATGCTTACAGGCACCACTGGTGGTATGCAGAAACATATTTGGCTTATCAACGAACCGACGTTCTGTGGCGGCGACGGTACCCAGGCCAACCCGTGGCTCATCTGCCGACACCAAACCCTCGACTCCCTTGCACAGTTTGTGAACTCGGGTATCGATTTCGAAGGCAAATATTTCAAAGTCGTGAACGACCTAGATCTCAGCTCGTACTCCAACTGGCGTGTGATAGGCAATAGTATGTCGTACCCCTTCAAAGGCCATTTCGATGGTAACAACAAAACCATAAGCGGACTTACCATAACAGGAAGCTCCAGCTATCGTGGTCTTTTCGGTGTTGTTCTCGGAACAGGTACTGCCGCATCTCAAAAGGCCGAGATACACCATCTTACAGTCCGCGGCTCGGTGTCGGGCAGCAGTTATACTGGGGCGATAGTTGGATATGCTGATTTTACCAATTTCAAAAAACTTACAAACTATGCCGACGTGTTGACAAATAATATGTACCACGGAGGTATAGTGGGGTGGTGTAATACTTATTGCGAGTTCGACAGTTGCTACAACCATGGCGATATCGCGGGTGGTCAATATACAGGTGGCATAACAGGCTATATATCTACATGCGGAATAATCACCAATTGCGAAAACACTGGTACGATAAATTCCACGTCCAGTTATATTGGAGGAATAGTTGGTTATTATGGTAGTGGAACTACTACAAGCACATACGAGATTAACAATTGCCACAACAGGGGAGAGGTTAGAGGCTCTTCTTGTATAGGAGGTATTGCAGGACAAGCGTATTATTGCCGTACCCGTTTCTGCAATAACTATGGTCCTGTAACTTCTACAAGCTACGCAGTTGGTGGTATAGTTGGCTATAACTATTATTATAGCATTATTTCTGGAAGCAACAACTATGGTAACGTAACATCCACATCTACTACGACGACATACACGAGTTCGGGCTATGGTGTTGGCGGTATTGCTGGTTGCAGCTACTACGGCTCATCAGGCAATGTTTCTGCCATAGACTCCTGCAACAACTATGGTAATGTTACATCCTCGGCATACTGCACAGGTGGTATCGTGGGACAGAATTGGTACTATGGTCATGTGAACAAATCGTTCAACTATGGTAACGTAACAGGTACCTATTATGTCGGCGGTGTTTGCGGATTTAATCGTGGTTACACAAGCACAACTGTTAACTACAACTGCCACATTCAAAATAGCGGCAATAGCGGTTCCGTTATAGGCACCTACTATGTGGGCGGTATAGTCGGACGCAACGGATATAGTTCTAGTTGCTACTACACATATGTAGAGAGCTGTGTAAATACCGGACGGGTAAGAGGTACCTACTATGTGGGCGGTATAGCTGGACAGAACTATGGTCAGAGCAACACTACATACAGACCCAAGCTTGTCGGCTGCCTCAACGCTGGTGTTGTTGAGGCCACTACCAACTATGCTGGCGGTATCTGCGGACAGACATATTCAAGCACAAGCTACGGTATATTGGAGTACAACCTCAATGTGGGTTTGGTTAAAACCCCCGGTGCATACAAAGGCGGCGTGGAAGCTAACTCTGTTGCTCCTACAGGATGTTACTACGACAGCCTGATGTGCCCCATGTCCACATATTATTATAATACTACCAATGCCACCTACGCCAAACGCACCTCGGCTCTCACCGACGGTACTTTCAATCCCAGCGCAACATACTTCACAGCAGCCAACGGCTTGTATCCTCGTCCTACCACAATAGCCAACCATCCTATGACATTGCTGGCGGCAACCCCTGTCTTCCTTGACGAGACAGCAAGTCCCACCGACCACGTGAACAATGTGAACAACTGTTACACCGTCGGCACGGGTAATGGCGTAAGCTGGGCATCGAACGACGGCTCCAAAACGGCAATTTCAGGCTCCGACGGTGCTGTGATTGGCGCCGGTTCGGCAATAATCACAGCGGTGAAAGACAGTGCTTCAAAAGAAGTGGACCTCACAATCATCTCAGCACCAACTCCTGGTACTTTCGCATACACTGGCTCGATAACGGGTGCCATAAACACCCCTATATCCAGCGTGTTCCCCACCTCGTCTGTCGGTGCCGGGTGTACATACGCCTGTGGCAACTTGCCTGCGGGACTTTCAATAAATCCGACAACTGGTGAGATAAGCGGCACTCCGACAGCAGGAATGAACGCCACGGTTACTGTGGCCGCTGTGTGTTCCAACTGCGTGAGTTCAACGGCAACGGTGGTGATCAATATCTCGCCCTTCTGCGGTGGTACAGGTACCGCTGCCGACCCGTATTTGATATGTACCGAGCGCGAGCTGCGCGTTTTGTCCAATGACGTGAATTCCGGAAACAACAACGCCGGTGTTTACTATCGCCTGGCTGCTAACATAACTATGGCTGGCGGTGCCTTTGATCCCATTGGTACCTCGGCGGCTATTCCTTTCAGCGGTACTTTCTGGGGTGGCGGACATTCCATCACTAATCTTACCGTAACCAATAACACCAATACATTGCGTGGCCTGTTCGGCGTGCTTAAAAACGCATACGTCGATTCGGTTACTGTTGCCGGTACAATCACCGGCGGCGACACCACTGGTGCAATAGCTGGCTCGGCTATCAACTCCACCATTAAAGGATGTGTCAACAATGCTGTCATCGCAGGTAACTACCGTTATCATGGCGGTATTGTGGGTGCTATGCACAAAAGCCGTGTGATAGGCTGTCGCAACAACGGCGAAGTGCAGGGAGCTTACTCATACCACGGCGGTATAGCAGGCTGGGCCAACTTAGCCTCCACCATCAGCGGATGCTTGAATACAGGCAATATCACAGGCAGTGCCACATATCACGGCGGTATTGTGGGCCAGATATCGGAAACCACAACTACCTACAACGACACCGTGGGCGTTTTCAACTCTGTTAACCGCGGGGCTGTAACCGGTTCTCAGTATACGGGTGGTATTAGCGGCTACTCATACTATGCCAATTTTAGTGGATGTGTGAACAATGGTACCGTTACTGGTGGTTCCAGTACTTATGTCGCCGGCGTTTCAGGCTACTCCTACGGCGATGCTTCGCACGTTATAAAATTTAAGAAATGTACCGACAGCGCCAATGTTACAGGTTATTACTATGTGGGTGGCATTTCTGGCTATACCACATACGCCCGTTTCGACAGCTGTCTTAACCATGGAGTTATCACTTCTACATACACAAGTTCTAGTTCATCCTACACTACTGGCGGTATAGCAGCGTGGGCAAGCTACACCACTTTCAAACATTGTCGTACCGACGCGGCATCACAAGTGTTGGGATACGGCTATATTGGCGGTATTGTGGGTAACGCCGAATCGCGCGATACTATTGTCAATTGCTCCAATGCAGGTACTGTTACTGGTTATAACAACTATTCCCAGTCGTACCGCGGTGGTATAGCCGGACGACTGTATGGAAGTTCAGCGACTACAAAGTGTTTCGTCGATACCTGTGTCAATACGGGTGCAATATCCGGTTCGTCGTATATCGGCGGACTGTTCGGTTACACCTATATGACCACTGTGAAGAACTCACGTAACTCGGGAACGGTTACCGGCAGTTCTACATACGTGGCCGGTATTGCAGGCTATGCTTACGGCGTGTCAACTACAAACTATATACGTTTTGAGAACGACACTAACACTGGCGCTGTTACAGGTTACTATTATGTGGGCGGTATCTTGGCTCAGATGTCGAACTATGGTAGCATTTTCAACTGTGTAAACAGCGGTGATATAACATCCACTTATACAGGATCGGCAAACTACAATGGTGGTATCGTAGGTTATGTTTACGGTAATTCCACTACTTATTACGATACCATTCGGGGATGTGTAAACAGTGGCTCTGTATTGGGTAGTTATTCTTATGTTGGCGGTATTACGGGCTATACTAATTATGCCTACATCGATAGATGTAGTAACACCGACAGCGTTTCTGGAATTGGCTATATCGGTGGCATGGTTGGTTTTGTCAGTGGATACACAAATATTTATGATTGCTCCAACCAAGGTGCTATATCAAGTACTGGCACGTACACCGGCGGTATTGTGGGATATTATAATACTAACTCTGCATATAAATACCTGCAGCGTTGTACTAACTCCGGCAAAGTCACATCTACATCTTCTTATGTCGGTGGTATAGCAGGCTATACATATTATTTATATTGCTATCACAACACCAACAAGGGTGATGTTACGGGAACGACCTATGTGGGTGGTATTGTGGGTTACGCATATAGTTATACCTATTGTGACACAAATACCAACTTCGACAGCGTTAGAGGAACCTCTTTTGTGGGTGGTATAGCCGGTTACATGTACGGACCATCTTATACCCGACGTTGTTCTAACCGCGGCGTTGTGATGGGCACTTCGTCCAGTGTGGGTGGTATAGTTGGCGGCGCGGACGGAAGTTCGAATTCTAGTTATAAATATATACAATATAATATTAATAGCGGCGAGGTAAATAGCACCTCAAATTATGTGGGCGGTATTGCCGGACAACTCTATTATGCTTATTGCGACTACAACATAAACCACGGCGATGTTAACTCCTCATACATTGGTTCTGCATACGTTGGCGGTATAGTAGGCTATTCTTATTCAACTGCTTATATACGTTACAATTTAAACGCAGGTCTTATTAAAGCCGAGAATGGCGACTATGTGGGTGGTATAGCAGGCAACGGTAATGGCACCAGCTATGTTACATACAACCTCAATGTGAACAACGTTACTGGTAGGACGTATGTAGCAGCCATCACTGGTTCCGGCCAACCTGCAGCTAATAACTATTGGGATAAGCAGATGTGTCCCACAACATACTGGTACAGTACAACCACCGGCGCAACCTATGCAAAAAGCACAAACGACCTTAAAGGCGTAGCCACATACCCAAGCACATCCTATTTTACTGCCATCACCGACAAATATCCTGTTCCAACGGGCTTGCAGGACAGCATAGGAGCTCAGGTGGCTGCATCGCCGATATTCCTGCAAAACGACGAGACTGTGTCTCCCGTTATCACCAACTTCCCAGTGAGCGGCGGTCCTGCCACTTGGACAAGCAGCAATCCTGCAGCCATAAGCATCAGCGGCACCAACGCCACAGTGGGACCGTCAGGTTCTACCACTCTCACGGCAAGCAGCGGTGGAGTAGAGAAACATATTTTCCTTATTATCTCACCCGAAGCTTTCTGCGGAGGCTCCGGTACCAAAGTGGATCCGTGGCTGATTTGTACAGCGGCACAGCTCGATTCCTTGGCAATGTTCGTTAACATGGGCTTTGATTACAATGGCAAGTATTTCCGTGTGGTGAACAACCTTGATATGTCCAACTACCAGCCGTGGCGTATTATAGGCAACTCAACAACCCATCCTTTCAAAGGCCATTTCAACGGCGACAGTCATACTATATCTAACCTTGTGGTGAACAGCGGTTCGCCACAATACTGCGGATTGTTCGGCTATGTGACTGGCACAAGCGCCGATACTTGTGACATACACGACCTTGTTATCAGAGGCTCTTTCACAGGAGGCTCTTATACCGGTGCGGTAGTGGGCAATATAAGTTATGGTAAAATATATAATGTTACCAACTTCGCCACCATTTCTGGCTACAACAATTACCATGGCGGTATAGCGGGTTATGCAGCCTATACCGATATATTGCGTTGCAGCAACCGTGCCAATATTACTGGTAGTCAGTACACCGGCGGTATAGTGGGTTATGCTGTCAACGGTAGTCGCCATGTCGAATACTGCGTAAACTCCGGACACGTAACATCAAATTCTTCATACGTTGGCGGTGTTGCTGGTCGCAGCTCAATATACGTACAGTATTGTACCAACAGCGGTGATGTTACTTCCACTTCCACGGATGCTTCCTCATACGTGGGCGGTATTTCCGGTTATGCAGGTTCTTATGTGCGTTACAACCTCAACGGCGGTTATGTGCAGAGCAAAGGCGGTAGCGTGGGCGGTATAGCCGGATATTGTGGTAGTACTTCATACGTTACCTACAACCTCAACGTGAACAATGTAAAAGGTTTATCGAACACCGCTGCAATAGTGGGCTCGGGCACTGCCAATACTACCTACAACTATTGGGACAAGCAGATGTGTCCCACCTCATACATCTACGGCACTACAGCCAGTACCACTTGTGCAAAAACCACTGCACAGCTTGTCGGCACAACACAGCCAAGTGCCACATATTTCACATCTACTTCCGGTTTGTATCCAATTCCAAAAGGTCTCGGCGATTCTCTCGGTGCTAAACTTGCCGCAACACCCATCCGTCTCAACGACCCCAACGAACATGTGGATTCCACAAGGACAAGTTTCCCCGTGGGTACAGCCAACGGAGTTAGCTGGACAAGCAGCCGCCCCAGTGTGATCAGCATCAGCGGTTCCAGCGCCACAGTGAACGACTATGGCATTACACTGCTTACAGGTACCACACAAGGCATGGAGAAACATATTTGGATTATCAACAAACCAGTGTTCTGCGGTGGTAGCGGCACACAGGTTGATCCTTATCTGATTTGCCGTCACCAAACCCTCGACTCCCTTGCTACGTATGTAAATATGGGTATCGATTTCTATGGTCAGTATTTCAGAGTCGTCAACGACCTCGACCTCAGTTCGTACTCCAACTGGCAAGTGATTGGTAGCAGTTCCACCACTCCCTTCCGCGGTAATTTCGACGGCGACAACCACACCATCAGTAATCTGACAATCACCGGCACCACATCCTATCGTGGCTTGTTCGGCTATGTGGGCGGACTTAGTGCCACCGACAAGGCTGATATACATCACCTGACTGTATCCGGCAACGTGTCCGGCGGACAATTTACTGGTGGCCTTGTGGGCTATGCCACTTACACCGATTTCAAAAAAATCACCAACGACGTCGCCGTTTCGGGTAGTTACAACTCTCATGGTGGTGTAGCAGGTGACGCATACTACAACTGTGTTTTCGATAGCTGTTTGAATACAGCCACAATCTCTGGTTCCCAATATACTGGTGGTATTGTCGGTGGAAGTCAAAGCAATTATTATTGTGCAATAAAGAACAGTCGTAACGAAGGTAGCATTAACGGAACTTCTAGTTATACAGGAGGTATTGTAGGATATCAATATTATTATGGTTCGATACGCAACTGTCAGAATACGGCCATTATTACAGGATATTCATCTACTGGCGGTATTGTGGGTTGTCAAAATTATTACGATACCACAATGCACTGTTTGAACGAAGGAAATATTACAACTACCTCAAGTTATGTGGGTGGTATTGTGGGACAAAAGAGTAGTTACGGTTATATACAATACTGTCGCAACAATGCTGTTGTAACAGGATCTTCGTATGTTGGCGGCATAGTAGGTACTATAGGTTCACAACAGTTTGTTAATAATTGTAGAAACACTGGCGATGTTACCGGAACTGCTGGTTATACGGGCGGTATTATAGGTAGTTACTCAAGCGGAACTACGTCACTGACGGATATGTATGAAGTTAAAAATGACACCAACAGCGGTGCTATCACCGGTACATATAAAGTCGCTGGTATTGTTGGAAGTGGTACCTATTGTCGTATACGTTTCTGCCAAAACCGTGGCGATATCAATGGAACATCCTATCATATTGGCGGTATCGCAGGATACAATTCTTCGTATTGTATAGTGTCGGGCAGCGACAACTACGGAAATGTTACATCAACATACACAGGCACATCCTATACAGGAACTTCTGTTGGTGTGGGAGGTATAGTTGGTCAAAGCTATTATAATTCAGCTACCAATATATCAGCCATCGATTCCTGTAACAACTACGGCGATGTGCGAAGCAGCGCATATGCCACCGGCGGTATTGTAGGTATGAACTACTACTACGGCCACGTCAACAAATCGTTCAACTACGGTAAAGTAACAGGCACATATTATGTGGGTGGCGTAGCAGGTCTTAACAGAGGATATAACAGTACAACCGAGCTGAATAACGCTCACGTTATGGCCTGCGGTAACAGCGGCGATGTTACCGGTACCAATTATGTGGGCGGTGTGGTAGGTCGCAACGGCTATGAATCAAATGGCTATTACTCATACGTGCAGAACAGCGTCAACCACGGACGTGTTTCTGGTGACTCGTACGTTGGTGGTATTGTGGGACAAAACTATGGTACAAGCGGTTATGCAGCAAGAGTTATAGGCTGTCTGAACGCAGGAATTGTGGAAGCGTCCACCAACTATGCCGGAGGTATTAGCGGACAGACATATTCGTCCACCTCGTACGGCATCGTTGAATACTGTCTCAATGTGGGCAATGTGAAAACATCAGGCTCATACAAAGGCGGTGTTGAGGCCAACACGGTTGCTCCTACCTCCAGCTATTTCGACACATTGATGTGTCCCGCACAATACTATTATGGTACCACGGCGGCAACCTCTGCCACAGGACAACGCACCTCGGCTCTTACCGACGGCGTTTTCAACCCAAGTGCAACATACTTTACTGCTACTGCAGGACTGTATCCGCGTCCCACGGCCATTGCTGACAAGCCGATGACCATACTCGCGGCTACTCCGGTGTTCCTCGACGAACCTACTCCCGACCACGTTGAAAAGGTGACCACCTGCTACACTGTGGGTACAGGCAACAACGTGAGCTGGACAAGTGACGCACCTACCATTACTTCCATTGCAGGTAGCAACGGCGTGCCTATGTCTGTTGGCAACACTACCATTATTGCTCACAAAGATTCCCTTAAAAAAGAGGTGGATGTAGCTATAACAAGCGTCCCGCCAACAACACCTTTCACCTATACTACTATTATCGACACTATTGGCAAGCATATTAGCGGCTATATGCCGTCGCTCACAGGGTCGTGCGTTTATTTCAGCCCCGACCTCCCCGAAGGACTCGTTATAGATCCCAACACTGGTGAAATTAGCGGCATGGTGCTCGATACCATAAAAACCTCTTTCCATGTTGTGGCAAGCTGTACAGGATGTATTATGTCGCAGGCTATTGTAAACTGCACCATAGTGCCAATGCAGCTTTGCGTAAACTCCACTTATACTCTGCCCGCAGGCGAGGAGTGGTACTATGACAAGAATTACACCAGACCCGTTTCGGGTACTTCCATAACTGTAATGGATACCACGGTAATTTACGCCAAGGTAGAGGCTCCGATTCTGACAACAGATTTTGCCTATACAGGTTCGGCACAGACTTATACCCTGCCTGTCAACGCCGACAGTGCGTTCTTGCAGGTTTGGGGCGCTCAAGGAGGTGCATACAGTACTACTTATGCTAATGGTGGAAAGGGAGGCTATTCAGAAGGAACTTTGCCTAATACCGCAGCTGGCCAAACATTGAGTGTCTATGTCGGTGGCAAGGGCACATACGGTACAAGTACTACATATACTGCCGTTGGTGGCGGTGGCTGGAATGGCGGTGGTTCTGCCGGATATTACGGCGGTGCCGGTGGCGGAGCTTCTGATATTAGAATTAACGGAACCACGCTCTATTCCCGCGTTATTGTCGCTGGCGGTGGCGGTGGTGCAAACACTGCAAATTCATCATATTATGCCAATGGTGGCTATGGTGGAGGACTTACAGGCGGCGATGGCTCGTATACAAGTTCATCATATACAACATTTATAGGTCATGGAGGAACTCAGACTGCCGGAGGCATAGTAGGTTCAGGTTCCAGCTCTACATACAATGGCAATGCTGGTACTTTTGGTGTTGGAGGAAATACAGGATACAAATACGACAATAGCTCGTATTACTCCAATGGCGCCGGCGGCGGTGGCTGGTATGGTGGCGGAGCAGCTGGAAACTATAGTAGTTCCAGTAATATGAGAGCTTCTGGTGGTGGTGGTGGCTCAGGATATGTTTATACCGCTGCCACAGCTAACAACTATCCCAGCGGTTGTATGCTCAACAGCAACTATTACCTTACCAACGCACAAACTATCGCAGGAGACCAACAGTTCCCGGCAATAGACGGCACAACAGAGACAGGACACGAGGGCGACGGATATGCACGTATCACAGCATATCTGCATCCATCGACCAAAATGGTTATTATCAACACATTGCCTGAAGTTACGGCTACTATATCTGGCGATACCAATATTTGTGGCTCGGGCGCACAGGCAAAACTTAAAATACATTTCACTGGTGGCGCACCATATACTTATCGTATAACTGGTGATGTAACAGACCGCACCACCAACAACGATAATGTCGAGATAATTGTTTCTCCGACAACATCCACGGTGTATAGTGTGACCTACGTCAGATCAAATGTTACGGGTTGCGAGGGTGCTGCTCTCGGCCTCGCCATTGTGGATTTGTGCGGCGACTCGGTAATCTGTGCCGGCGATACCGTTACACTGCCATCAGAATATACTTGGTACACAGACGCGGGTCTCACCAACCGACTTAACAGAAACAAGGTCGTGCCTTCGGTTAGCACTACATACTACCGCTCGGGCGGAGCCACATACCATGTGGTGGTTATGCCTAGGGCTACAGCCACTCTGCTCGACACTGTTTACGACGCTTGTGCCGATTCCACGGCGGAACTTATAATATACTTCACGGGTAATGCCCCGTTCCGTTACCGTCTTACCGGTGACGTAACCGACCGTGTGTCCAACTACAACACCACAAGGGTTAGGGTACACACCGATACAAGTGCGTTCTTCAATATAATCTACTTTAGCGACGGCTCGCCCTGTTCAGGAACAATAATACGTTCCCATGCCGAGGTTATGCTCTGCAACCAGCCCCTGATTTGTGCTGGCGACACCGTTTGGTTGCCCGCCGGACAATGGTATCTTGATGCAGCTCGTACACAGCCTGTTACTACACGCTTTGTGGTGCCTACTGTAACCACAACGTATTATGCCGCACCTCCATTTACAATCAATTATAATTATACTGGAGCGGTGCAAACACTTACTGTTCCTGCTGGTGTGGATAGTCTCTTCTTACAGGTTTGGGGAGCACAAGGCGGTAGTGGTACTGGTAGTTCTACTACACTCTACCCTGGCGGCAAAGGCGGCTATTCCCAAGGCATGATGCCTGTTAGTGCAGGAGATGTTTTGAATGTGTACGTTGGTGGTCAAGGTAAGAACTCTGAAGCAAACTACACAACGGGAACAACTTATCCCGGTGGTTTCAACGGCGGTGGTGCTGCTGGTACACACACATATTCAAGTGGCTATTATCAAGGTGGTAGTGGCGGTGGCGCTACTGATATCCGTGTCAATTCCACCTCGCTCTATGCCCGCGCTATTGTGGCAGGTGGCGGTGGCGGTACAGGCATGGATAATACCTCATATTATGGAGGTGTCGGCGGCGGTACATCCGGTACCGATGGCGGTGCGTCTACTGCATCTGGAAGCGCCGGCACTCCTACAGCTGGAGGAATTGGAAGTACATCCAACAGCTATGCCTATGGAACAGTAACCACAAATTCTGTCAATGGTCAGGCGGGTTCGTTTGGCTTAGGTGGCAATGGAGGAGAAGGAACTAACTGCTCCGGTGGCTCTGGCGGCGGCGGCGGCTGGTACGGCGGCGGCGGCGGTAAATCGGGCTCTTCGTCTACTGCCGGTGGCGGCGGTGGCGGCTCGGGTTATGTTTATACATCGGCCACAGCATCTAACTATCCGAATGGCTGCCTGCTCAACAGCAACTACTATCTTGCCGATGCAGTTACCATTGCTGGAAACGAGGTGTTCCCCGCTACAGACGGCACTTCCGAAACGGGACACGCAGGCAACGGATATGCTAGAATAACCTACAAAGGCTCGTCGATACCCGAATTCAAAGTTATCGTACACCCGAAACCAACAGTTTCGATAAGCGACAAGGTCGACACTATCTGTGGCAACGAATCGGATACAATAGATATAACCTTCACAGGTACTGCTCCGTTCTTCTATCGTCTGCTGGGCGATACAGCCGACCGTGTTACTTTCAACAACCGCGAGCGTATTGTAGTTCGTCCGGAGCAAAGCACCGACTACCGTGTTGTTTCTTTCAACGATGTTACCTGCGATGGTAATATAGTTTCGCAATACACACGTGTTGTGGTCTGCGACCAGCCCATTATCTGCGACGGCGACACAGTGACTTTGCCCTCTGGCGAATGGTACTACGACTCGCTGTTCACACGTCCGGTGCGTCTGCCTTTTGTAACTCCGCATACTACAACAACTTACTACACACCTGTTAAGGTGCGTACAGTAAGGAGCTACGCATACACAGGAGCTCCGCAAGTTTACGTTGTTCCTGATAGAACCGACAGCCTCAAACTCGAAGTATGGGGCGCTCAGGGCGGACAAGGCGGTCCCAGAAATGTTGGCGGTAAGGGCGGCTACTCATACGGTACTCTTACGCCTAATGCCGGAGACATTCTCAACGTCTATGTCGGCGGTGCAGGCGAGGGTAACTCAACCACCAATTGGACACAAAAATTGACTATTGGTGGCTGGAATGGTGGTGGCAACGGCAACCAATGGGCCAATGGTATCAGATCAGCCGGTGGTGGCGCTACCGACATAAGAATCAACAGCAATTCACTGTACTCCCGCGTTATAGTAGCGGGTGGCGGCGGTGGAATGGCTCTTAACGCTGATTACCCCGACATGCCATATATTGGAGGTTATGGTGGAGGACTTAACGGTGGCGACGGCATAGTGCCACCCGACGTTAAGGGACATGGAGGCACTCAAACGGCAGGCGGTGCATGCCAAAGTACCGATCAATATGTATCCACAGCAACATTTGGCGAAGCTGCTACAATAAATAGTCACTCTTCAGGTAAGACTATGTCCGGCGGCGGTGGCGGCTGGTACGGCGGCGGTATCGGAACAGCGGCTGGCGGCGGCTCAGGTTATGTATATACTTATTCTACTTTTAACAACTATCCTGCAGGCTGTCTGCTCAACAGTAACTATTACCTCTCCAACGCCCAGACTATCGGCGGCGATACTCCTTTTATATCCCCCAACGGTACTTTAGATACAGGACACGTGGGTAACGGATATGCGCGTATCACACGCTATGGCGATTCTACGGCATTCACGACATTCACAGTGGCCGTGAACCAGAGCGTTGCCACTCTGCAGCAGAACTCGTTCAACATTTGCGACAACGACTCTGTCGTGCTTAACGTGAACTTTGTTGGCGCACCGCCGTTCCGTTACCGTATCACCGGTGACGTGGCCGACCGTGTGACATACAACTTCAGCGAGTCTATAGTTGTAAGACCTGATTCTTCCACAACATACGTGGTAACATCCTTCAGCGACGCACAGTGTCCTGGCACTATTGCAAACAACTACGTCAATGTCACTTACTGCGACAATCCTATTGTTTGTCAGGGTGACACCGTGTATCTGCCCGCCGGCAACTGGTACTGGGATGTAGCAAGGACACGGCCTATCACTACCGCATTTGTAGTGGCCGACAGTACGATGTCTGTATATACTGGCATTTTGGTTAACGATACTGTCAATTTCCGCTACACGGGTACAGAACAGACATATATCATCTCCCCAGACATCGACAGTGTTACAATGCAGGTGTGGGGTGCACAAGGTGGTACATATAGTTCTTCATATATCGGCGGAAAGGGCGGATATTCCGAAGGCAGGATGAAAGTCAATGCTGGCGACGTGCTTTATGTGTATGTCGGTGAACAGCCGGCTATGGCAACTCCAGGTGTTGGATCAAATATTGATGGTGGATTCAATGGAGGTGGAAAGGGACACTCCACAACTTATACTAGCGCTACAACCTATGCTCAGGCTGGTGGTGGAGCAACTGATATAAGAGTTAACGGAAATGCTCTCTATTCACGAGTTATTGTCGCCGGTGGCGGCTCAGGTTCCACCAATGGAACTTCAGGCTGGGCTGGAGGTGGAGCAAGTGGTTTGGGATATAATTCCACTTATATTGCCACGCAAACAGCACCAGGTTCAGGTGGAAGTTTTGGAAAAGGTGGTGATCCTCATTCTTCAGTTAGCAATTATAACTATTGTAGTGCTGGCGGCGGTGGCGGCTGGTACGGCGGAGGTGCCAATAATAGTTATACCGATTCGGATCCTGCCCTCCGTCAGCAGAATGGTGGAGGTTCAGGATATGTTTATACCTCGGCAACAGCTTCCAACTATCCGGCAGGTTGTCTGCTCAACAGCAGCAATTATCTCGACAATGCACAGACTATTGCAGGTAACACAGCCTTCCCGGATACTACTTACTTAGGCACTACCGAGACCGGTCATGAAGGACACGGTTATGCTAGAATAATAGCTAAAGGTGACAGGGCTATTCCTCTCAAAATTACCGTTCATCCTGTATACCGCGATACTATAAAAGATACTATCTGTGCCGGTCAGCTGAAGGGATACGAGGATAGCGCCTACTTCAGGGCAGGAGTCTACACTCACAATCACAACAGTGTATTCGGGTGCGACAGCACAACGGTATTGCGTCTGTATGTGAAAGATACCTTCCATACCGAAATCTACGATACTATCTGTGCCGGAGATGTGTTTAACTACTCCACCAGTGCCTATACTCAGTCGGGAAGATACAGAAATGTATTTACGGCATTCAACAACTGCGACAGTATTGTGATGCTGAACCTCTTTGTGAGAGATACTTTCCGTACGGCACGTTACGACACCATCTGCCGCAACCAGACATATACCTACACTGGCAACGCCGGCAACGTGGTTAGTTACATACCTCGTAGGACTGGTTTCAACGACACTGTTATCGTAACCACCGACACCACTCGTTTCGGTTGCGACAGTAACGTGGTTATCAACCTGCACATCAACGACACATTCCGCACAGTTCGCTACGACACTATCTGTCGAAACGCTTACTTTACCTACACTGGCAATAACAGCAACTCTATCAACTACATACCTCGTAGGACTGGTTTCAACGATACCATTATCTTGACGGTGAACCGTACGGTGAAAGGTTGCGACAGCACTTTGGAGATACGTCTCCATATCAATGACACCTTCCGCACTCAGCGCTATGACACAATCTGTCGTAACGAAACATTCACATACCGTGGCAACAACGGCAATGTAATTAACTACATACCGCACCGCACCAACTTCAACGATACTGTGATCGTAACCACCGACACAACGCGCTTTGGCTGCGACAGCAACGTGGTCATCAACCTGCACATCAACGACACCTTCCGCACTCAGCGCTACGACACTATCTGTCGCAACGAAACATTCACCTATCGTGGCAACAACGGCAATGTGATTAACTACATACCGCATCGTACCAACTTCAACGATACTGTGATTGTAACCACCGACACAACGCGCTTCGGCTGCGACAGCAACGTGGTCATCAATCTGCATATCAACGACACCTTCCGCACTGTTAGATTCGACACCATCTGCCGCAACGCCTACTTCATATATACTGGCAACAACGGCAATGCTATCAATTACATACCGCATCGGACTGGTTTCAACGATACCACCATCCTTACGATGAACCGTACCGTAAGAGGCTGCGACAGCACCATAGAGATACGTTTGCATATCAACGACACCTTCCGCACGGTGCGCTACGATACCATCTGCCGCAACGCTTACTTTACCTACACTGGCAACAACAGCAACAGTATCAGCTATATACCGCGTCGAACCAACTTCAGCGACACTACTATTTTGACAGTGAATAGTACCATAAGAGGTTGCGATAGCACCATTGAAATCAGACTCCACATCAACGACACGTTCCGCACTGTTGTTTATGACACCATCTGTCGCAACGCTTACTTTACCTACACAGGCAACAATGGCAACTCTATTAATTACATTCCGCGTCGGACAAACTTCAGCGATACTACCATTTTGACAGTGAACCATACCGTGAAAGGTTGCGATAGCACCATTGAAATCAGACTCCACATCAACGACACCTTCCGTACTGTCCGTTACGACACTATCTGCCGCAATGCTCACTTCACCTATACTGGCAACAATGGCAACTCAATTAACTACATACCGCATCGTGCCAATTTCAACGATACTACTATATTAACGGTGAACCGTACTGTGAAAGGTTGCGACAGCACCATTGAAATCAGACTTCACATCAACGACACCTTCCGTACTCAACGTTACGACACTATCTGCCGCAACGCTTACTTCAACTACACAGGTAACAACGGCAACAGTATCAGCTATATACCTAACCGCACCAACTTCAACGATACCACCATCCTTACGGTGAACCGTTCCGTGAAAGGCTGCGACAGCACTATAGAGATACGTCTGCACATCAACGACACCTTCCGCACTGTACGCTACGACACGATCTGTCGCAATGCTTACTTTACCTACACTGGCAACAACAGCAACAGTATCAATTACATACCTAACCGCACCAACTTCAGCGACACTACCATTCTTACTATCAATCATACCGTAAAGGGTTGCGACAGCACTATCGAGATACGTCTGCACGTGAACGACACCTTCCGCACACAGCGTTACGACACCATCTGCGCTGGTCAGTCGTTTACCTTCGAAGGCACTCAGTACTGGAACACTACTACATTTGTTTATCCGTACAGTTCTGTCCGCCATTGCGACAGCAACGTGGTTGTGAACATCTGGATGAACGACACCATCCGCGACACCATCACTCGTATAATCTGCCCGGGTACCACCTTCGACACCAACAACCAGTCGTATTCGATGGCAGGACAGTATACCCAACATTTGCGTGATAATAATTCCATGTGCTTCAATAATTTGGTAATCAATATTGTAGTGAGCGACACTCTTCGCGACACTATCTACGATACCATCTGCACCAGCGGTAGCGTTACCATAAACAACGAGACATACACAAGGGCTGGAACTTACCGACAGTTGTTGAAGACACCTGCAAACTGCGATCTCGCACTTATGGTGTATATTGCTGTGGCGGACACCATCCGCGATACTATCCGACCTGTGATATGCGCAGGCGCTACCCACACCGAGAATGGTGTCGGCTACACCCATCAGGGACTCTACCGACAGCATCTGCATACGGCGGCGGGCTGCGACAGCATCCAGTACATCGACCTTACGGTGAACGACACCATCCGCGACACAATCACTCGCATCATCTGTGCCGGACACACGTTCGACACCAACAACCAGTCGTTCTCGCAGCGAGGTCAGTACACGCAGTATCTGCGCAACAACACTACCGGCTGTTTCAACGATTTGGTAATCAATATCGTTGTCCACGACACATTCCGCACCCAGCGCTACGACACCATCTGCCGCAACGCATACTTTACCTACACGGGTAACAATGGCAACAGTATCAGCTACATACCTAATCGCGAGAACTTCAACGATACGGTGATTGTAACTACCAACCGCACGGTTCTCGGCTGCGACAGCAACGTGGTCATCAACCTGCACATCAACGACACCTTCCGCACTGTCCGCTACGACACCATCTGTCGCAACACCTCCTTCACCTACACGGGCAACAACGGCAACAGTATCAGCTATATACCTCGTCGCGAGAACTTCAACGACACTACCATCCTCACTGTCAACCATTCTATGAAAGGTTGCGACAGCACCATCGAGATACGTTTGCACATCAACGACACCTTCCGCACAGTCCGTTACGACACCATCTGCCGCAATACCTACTTCACCTATTCTGGCAACAATGGCAACAGTATCAGCTACATACCTCGTCGTGATAACTTCAACGATACTACAATACTCACGATCAACCATTCTGTGAAAGGCTGCGACAGCACCATCGAGATACGTCTGCACATAAACGACACCTTCCGCACTACCCGCTACGACACCATCTGTCGCAATGCTTACTTCACCTACAACGGCAACAACGGCAATGTGATTAGCTACATACCGCACCGCACCAACTTCAGCGACACAGTGTTTGTAACCACCGACACCAGCCGCTTCGGCTGCGACAGCAACGTGGTTATCCGTCTGCACATCAACGACACCTTCCGTACTGTCCGCTACGACACCATCTGTCGCAATGCATACTTCACCTACACGGGCAACAACGGTAACAGTATCAATTACATACCTAACCGTACCAACTTCAACGATACTACAATTCTGACGGTAAATCGTACCATCAGAGGTTGTGACAGCACTATAGAGATTCGTCTGCATATCAACGACACCTTCCGTACTGTCCGCTACGACACCATCTGCCGCAACGCTTACTTCACCTACACGGGCAACAACGGCAACAGTATCAATTATATGCCTAACCGCGACAACTTCAACGACACCACTATCCTCACAATCAACCGTACCGTAAGGGGCTGCGACAGCACCATTGAAATACGTCTGCACATCAACGACACCTTCCGTACCGTTCGTTACGACACTATCTGCCGCAACGCATACTTTACCTACACGGGCAACAACGGCAACAGTATCAGCTATATACCTCGTCGCGAGAACTTCAACGATACTACCATTGTTACCATCAACCGTTCTGTGAAAGGCTGCGACAGCACTATCGAAATTCGTCTGCACATCAACGACACCTTCCGTACGGTGCGCTACGACACGATATGCCGCAATACCTACTTCAACTACACGGGCAACAACGGCAACAGTATCAGCTATATACCTCGCCGCGACAACTTCAACGACACTACCATCATTACCATCAACCGTTCTGTGAAAGGCTGCGACAGCACTATGGAGATACGTCTGCACATCAACGACACGTTCCGCACTCTGCGCTACGACACCATCTGTCGTAACTCCTACTACACCTACAACGGCAACAACGGCAACAATATCAGTTACATACCACAGCGTACCAACTTCAACGATACTGTGATTGTAACTATGGATACCAGCCGTTTCGGTTGCGACAGCACTGTCGAGATTCATCTGCACATCAACGACACCATACGTGCCATCTTGTACGACACCATCTGTCGTAGCGACATCTATGTCGGACACGGCATCACTTGCACGCCGTCGGCTCATGTGTACGATACAGTCCTTCTCAACAGGCTTGTTACCAACCTCGGTTGCGACAGCGTGATAGAGCTGCACCTGCACGTTAACGACACCTTCCGTTACATCGAGTACGACACCATCTGCCGCAGCGATGTTTTCCTGCGCTACGGTCTTTACATCCAGCCTACGGCTACAGTCAGAGACACAGTGCGTATCAGGCGTATCGTACTGTCCACGGGTTGCGACAGCGTACTCGAAATTCATGTGCATGTGAACGATACCTTCCGCACCATAGTGTACGATACCATCTGTCGTAGCGATGTGTACGTCGGTCACGGCATCACCTGCACACCGTCGGCCAGCGTCCGCGATACAGTGTTGCTCAACCGTATCACACTGCAAACGGGGTGCGACAGCGTTATCGAACTGCACCTGTATGTCAAAGACACCTTCCGAACCTTCCGCTACGACACTATATGTGCCGGACAGTCATTTACTTACGAGAGGTTGACTTTCAACACGTCACAGACGTTCCTCTATAACCACACCACACAATTCGGCTGCGATAGTAACGTGGTGGTGAGCCTCCATGTGAACGACACCATCCGCGACACCATCTACAGGACGGTTTGCGCCGGTGGCACCTTCGACACCAACGGCGAGTCGTACTATCTGCAGGGTGTTTACACTCAGCACCTGAGGGATAACTCATCAATGTGTTTCAACAACCTTGTGATATTCCTCAATGTGAACGACACTATCCGCGACACTGTCGAATATGAAGTGTGTGCCGGACGAACCTACACCGTGAACAACGAAACCTACTCACTTGACGGATGGTATCGTCAGGACTTCAGGACCAACGAAGGCTGCGACAGCATACTTCACATACACCTGATAGTGGCCGACACCTTGCGCGATACGCTGTTCTATTCGATATGCTCCGGCAAGACTTTGGATGTGAACGGTGTTACTTACTCCACCACAGGCTGGTACCGTCAGGAAATGCATACTCCCGAGGGATGCGACAGCGTTCTGCATATCAACCTCTATATCGAGGACACCATCCGTGAACACGTGTTCGACACCATTTGTTATGGCAACTCCTACACCTTCAACGACTCGGTTTACAGAATAGCAGGTGTTTACAGGCATAAACTCACTACCGCCGATGGCTGCGACAGCATCGCCATACTTCATCTGCACGTCAACGACACCATTATGGTACATCAGTACGACACACTCTGCGTTAACGAGACATATACCTTCTTCGACACCGTGGTGGGTAGGTCAGGTGTTTACTATCACCTGTTGCCAAGAGCTGTTACAGGCTGCGACAGCACCGTGGTACTGCACCTGTTTATCCGCGACTCCATCAGGACAATCCTCTATGACACTATCTGTAACAACACCACCTTCGCATTCGGCGACACATTGTTGGCACGTACAGGACGTTACTACAGAAAACTCACAAGCTACACCACTTGCGACAGTATCATAATACTCAACCTTAAGGTGCTCGACTATCCCATGCTTTCTATCACCGACACTGGTGGTAATTGCCAAGACAGCACCATCACTCTTACTGCACACACCAACGGTAACTACATAACGTGGACTTCTTATCCGCAAGATACTTCGCTCAACGGTCAGGAACACAACCTCCAGATCTACGTCTCACCGACGCGTTACACCGAGTACATCGCCACCGTGGATATCCAGCCATACAACTGCGTATCCTCAGAGGTGATATCGCTCCAGAAACCCGTCAAACTAGAGGCACGTATCTACGCTACCCCGCTGCCGATAACTACCGATAACCTGCAGACTACCTTCACAGATGTCAGCTTAGGCAACGTGGTGTCGCGCAAGTGGCTGTTCCACGAGGACAACCCGACTGCCGCCGATCGATTCGCCTACGACAGCATCACAATCTATGCACCCACAATGGAAAGCGACTCCCTCGAGGTAACGCTTATGGTGACCAACAATCTTGGCTGTCACGACACGGTAATCAAAGTTTACCCGATATACAAGGGCGACATCTTTGTGCCTAACGCGTTTACCCCGGGAACACACGGCTCAGGCAACAACTACCTGTTTAAGGTGGGTTGCAACAACGTTACCGAGTTCGAGATTTCCATTTACTCGCGTACTGGTCTGCTCGTGTTCCATAGCACCGATCCGACCATCGGCTGGGACGGTACCCACAACTACAAAGACTGCGTTGGAGGATCATATGTGTACGTAATTCGCTACAAGTCCAACAAACATCCGGGACAAGTCTATGAAAAGAGAGGCTCCGTGATGCTTATAAGGTAACATTATTTGATGTTATAACAGACAACGGGCGGCTGCGAATGCAGCCGCCCGTTTGTTTTTACAAAGGAGACTTGTTTTGTTTTTGATGTAAAATTTGTAGGTAATGATCATATTATCAATATCTTGTGTAAAGATTATGCGTTTTTCCGTGTTATTTCGTGGTTATAAACACAAAATTGTGGAAAAACGAGACGATGTTGCACAAAAAAAACAGCCGAAAATCGGAAAAATCCGAAAAAAGTTGAAAAATTTTCTCATTGATACATAATAAGTTGCAAAAAAAAATCGGAAAAGATGAAAAAAAATTTTGTCAGTTTCGGAAAAGGTTGTATTTTTGCAGTCCCGTTTGAGATGGAAAAAGTGAGATCGGGAGGCGGGGAGAGATCATTGAGGAAACAGAGACCGAAGGCAGCGTGCCTGAACCGATTCCGTCTTAGGGCGGTTGAGTTCGGGCAGAAAAATGAGAAAGGTAGAAAAGACAATTCAGAAGAAATTCTTACAATGAAGAGTTTGATCCTGGCTCAGGATGAACGCTAGCGGCAGGCTTAACACATGCAAGTCGAGGGGCAGCGCGTGGTAGCAAT
>JAEEGF012272731.1_pt1 | contig 47815 bp, 38 predicted proteins | sample 9134171 | NCBI WGS metagenome assembly JAEEGF01 (sample SAMN16246542, study PRJNA631951) | gut metagenome | biome: gut microbiome; feature: rumen; material: AP-attached | host: Bos | place: Iran: Karaj | collected 2018-10
GTGATGTAGTTGGTCACGATGTTGTTGCAGTTGGCACTGGTCACCGTGACTCCTGCCACCTCGAAGCCATAGTCGGTGGCCGCCTGTGCCGCCAGCGTTGCCAGCAGCACCGTCAAGAAAGTAAAAAAGATCTTTTTCATTTTAGTATGTAATTTATATGGTTGAACAAAAGTAATAAACAATGAAAACGGTCTGCCTTGCCTGTTGGCAAGAAAAGCCTTAGATTACCCGCCCGTGCGGGCGCGTCGGTATAATGTCAGATTGGCTGTTAGTAAGGGAGAGTAACAAATCTCGGAAATTATCCAAATTCCCAGACAATTCTTAACAATCATTATGTTTCTCTCGCTCGTCATCGGTAGAATCAAGTATTATTTGCGCAGCAAATATAGCAAAAATAATAAAAACATCAAAAACAAACTGTATTTATTTCAACCTCATAAATATAACTAACATTTTATTAATAACCATTAGGGTGTCTGGTAAAGATATTCAACATCGGAATAATTCATTATATCTGAGTCGAATAAGCATTTCTGCTGTATCATGGGCTTGGTTTTTGCCTCGTAGAGGCTGGTCGGGTCGAAGACTCGACTTTTATGGAAAACACCATGCAAGCTCATCGAAGATGAGCGCAGCTTGGTGGCTGCCATAGCAAGTGGAAAGTGCGTCGTAGACGAACTTCTACATTCGCTAAAAGCCTGTCAATCACAAAGTTCCTCTTCGAGGCACTAGCAAAGTTCAGTTCAAGGACCAAGCTGCGAACCTCTCCGAGGTTCTGGCATGGTCTTTTTCATTGAAATCGGTTCTTCGAACCGCTAACATCTACGATGTTTTCCCTGATACTAATGATTTATAACTAATTACAATAACGACATTATGAGACAACTTTTGAAAATTATTGACAACCTGGCGCGGCTTATCGCAGTTACCGACATCGGAAAAACAGGCTAGCTCATCATGAACGCCACCAGGGCGACGAGTCTAAATAGTGGTTTCTTGCTCAAAGTTATCAGGATTTATTGGTTAAAAATTTGATTGTTGACGGTTTAGAGCACCTTGCGAGGTCTGACCACAAAGGCAATAAAGTTTTTTCAATTCTCATCATCGGTTGATCCATTTTACCACCTTGCTAATCACCGAGTAAACCCAGAAACAAGAAAAATCCCTCATACCCGGGATGAGCATGAGGAATATAACATGAGTTTTGATGAAGTTTTAATTCCAGGCACCAAACAACAGGTAGTCGATGAGCGCCGTCACGTCATCGATGTCGATGCTGCCGTCCTGGTTGCAGTTGGCGGCGGGATTGCTGATGGTGCCGCCATTCAGCAACAGATCGATTAGGGCAGTCACGTCGTTAATGTCAACAATGTTGTTTCCGTCCACGTCACCCTGGATGAAGTCAGGCTTCTCGCTGAAGTAGCCTGGGTTGTCGGGGCCGCCGTCGATGTGGGCATAGTCCGCATTCACGTGGTCAGCGCTGTAGGTCGTGCCCATGCCACCCACCAGACTGGTGCAGTCATTGAACACATTTCTGGAGATCGCCTGTGCCATGGCACTTAACTGCCAACCATCTCCCACATAGATAGTCCGCAGAGCACTGCTGCCCCTGAACATCTCGGTCAAATCCGTCACATTGGAGGTGTTGAAACCACTCAAGTCCAGGCTCGTCAATTTATAGCAGCGACTGAACATGTCATCCATACGCGTTACCTCGCTGGTGTTCAGGTAGTCCATTCCAGTGATGATTTCAAGCTTCCTCATTTCGTAGAACCAGTAGCAGGTGAACGTCGGGCGGACCTCGGCGAACGAGGGGTCGAAGGCCACCTGAGTCACTTTAGCATTAGTGCCATCGTTAGCCCAACCGGGTTCTACAGCGCTAGCGTTCAAGGCGTAGGTCGTGCCAGTTGTGCCCGTTCGGCCACTGCGGTAGTAGTCGTAGTAGAACGTCAGCGTCGTGTTCTCAGACGTGAAGCAGGCATAGGCCTGGGGCGCGACTGTCTTACCCTGAAAACGATTGAACGGCGTTCCGCGGTGCCGATTCAATAGAAACAAGGGTTTAGAGTTAATAGTCAACTCCCTGCAGGGTTAAGCTAAAAACCATTCAACTTATGTCAGGGATAAGGTGAAATCCATTCAACGTTTTTTAGTGTACTACACAGCCCTCATTCGTTCGTCCGTCCGTTCATTCGTGCGTTTGCGAGAGCCTGAGAAACAAGTCAGGTTTCCGCCACCATCACGTACCCATTCGTACGAACGGACAAACGGATGAGCGAATAAGCGTAAGACTATTATGTAGAGAGAGAATATATGTGATTAGAATAGGTTTGTGTCAAAACTTGCGATGACACAACCCATTCGTTCATCCGTTCATTCAAATTTATATATAATAGCGGACGAACGAACGAAAAAACCGCACCAGACGATGAGAGGACTTACCCAAGCAAATCCACCCTTTTTCCCCTTACACACAATTGCTTGGATGAACGAACGGATGAACGACTCTAGCCGATGCCTGTTCATTCATTCGTCTATGCATGCGTGAAAAATGAGAAACAAGTCAAGCCACAATTTCACTATTGCTTCCTCTCTTCCAACCGTCGCCGATTGGGTTCGTCGGTGACTACTCCCCGTATGGACTTTCACCACAGATGTATGACACGCCCGTTGCTCCAAAAAGCGGCCGGCTGCGCGGGCAGTCGGTCGCTTCGTGTTTTTAATGGAATCGACAAGTCTCAACCTCGGTTGTCATTTTGACATCTAATTCTGAGTGCCTCCCATGATGATGTCGATGACAGCGTTGATGTCGGCGATGTTGATTTCTCCATCACCGTTCACGTCACCGCTGGGATTCTCGCTACCATTCAAGATGATGTCGATGGCGGCATTCACATCAGCAATATTTACTTCAAGGTCGCCATTCACATCACCAGACGGGATTTCAGGCTTCAGGTCATCCACAATCTGTCCGAAATAGGGATACCAGTTCTCGTCAGCCCGATAGGCATCAGCCGTCCCCTGCAGCACATGAAGCGTACGACCAGAGTAATCACCATTATACAAATGGAAAGCTTTTTCCCCGCACGATACTCCCGAGAGGTCAGCAATGTAGCAATACACATCCGTCAGTCCCGAACACCAATAGAACGCCCAGTAACCAATCTCAGTTACCGAGTTGGGGATGACGATGCTGGTCAGGCCATTGCAGTTGTAGAACGCACATACGCCGATATAAGTTACCGAGTTGGGGATATCGATGCTGGTCAGACCAGTGCAGGCATCGAACGCATAGTCGCCGATAGAAGTTACCGAGTTGGGGATGTCGATGCTGGTCAGACTAGAGCAGTCAATGAAAGTGCCGTTACCGATAGAAGTTACCGAGTTGGGGATGACAATGTCGGTCAGTCGCGTGCATTCCTCGAACGCATGGTCGCCAATCTTAGTTACCGAGTTGGGGATGTCGATGCTGGTCAGCTCACTGCACCCATAGAAAGCCGCGTCACCGATAGAAGTTACCAAGTTGGGGATGACAATGCTGGTCAGGCTATTGCAGTATCTGAAAGCCTCGGAACCGATAGAAGTTACCGAGTTGGGGATGTCGATACTGGTCAGGCTATTGCAGCCATAGAAAGCCGCGTTACTAATTGAGGTTACCGAGTTGGGGATGTTAACGCTGGTCAAGTTATTGCAGTATTGGAATACCGCTGCACCGATGAAAGTTACCGAGTTGGGGATGTTAACGCTGGTTAGGCTCAAGCAGTCCCTGAAAGCCTCGATACCGATAAAAGTTACCGAGTTGGGGATGTCGACGCTGGTCAGACTTATACAGCGTAAGAACGCCCCTTTACCGATAAAAGTTACCGAGTTGGGGATGTCGATGCTGGTCAGACCACGGCAGTTATAGAACGTCTCGTCACCGATAGAAGTTACCGAGTTGGGGATGACGATGCCGGTCAGACCACGGCACTCAGAGAACGCCTTGTCACCGATAGAAGTTACCGAGTTGGGGATGTCGATGCCGATCAGACCGGTGCACTCATAGAACGCCTCGTCACCGATAGAAGTTACCGAGTTGGGGATGTTGATGCTGGTCAGACCAGTGCACCCATAGAACGTCTCGTAACCGATCTCAGTTACCGAGTTGGGGATGACGATGCCGGTCAGACCAGTGCAGTATCTGAAAGCCTCGTAACCGATCTCAGTTACCGAGTTGGGGATGACGATGCCGGTAAGACCGCGGCAGTTATAGAACGTCCTGTAACCGATAGAAGTTACCGAGCTGGGGATGTCGATGCCGGTCAGACCAGTGCACCCACTGAACGCCTCATCACCGATAGAAGTTACCGAGTTGGGGATGACGATGCCGTTCAGACTAGTGCAGTCCTTGAACGCATAGCCAGCAATGCCTAATGTTCCTTCTTTTAAAGTGATATTCTTACCGCTTGCTATCGTGCCTTTATACTTATAAGCGACCATGCCGGCATAGACCAATCCGTTTGGCTGGTTATTGTACCATGCTGTATTATTGAACGCATAGCCACCGATAGAAGTTACCGAGTTGGGGATATCGATGCTGGTCAGACCAGTGCAGTCCTCGAACGCCCCGTAACCGATAGAAGTTACCGAGCTGGGGATGACGATGCTGGTCAGACCAGTGCAGCCATAGAGCGCCCCGTCACCAATAGAAATTACCGAGTTGGGGATAATCGTGTTGTCGCAGCCCAATAATAAAGTATTAGAGGCGGTCTCTATAATTGCATTGCAGTTGTCGCGCGAATCATATCTTGGATTGCCACTTTCTACCACGATGCTGGTCAGTCCAGTGCAGCCAGCGAACGCCCCGGGACCGACATAAGCCAGCGAGTTGGGGATGTCGATGCTGGTCAGACCAGTGCAGTCCTCGAACGCACAGACAGCTATGCCTAATGTTCCTTCTTTTAAAGTCATATTCGTACCGCTTGGCATCGTGCCTTTATACTTATAAGCGACCATGCCGGCATAGACCATTCCGTCGGGCTGGTTATTGTACCATGCTGTATTAAAGAACGCCTCTTCACCGATCATAGTTACCGAGTTGGGGATGTTAACGCTGGTTAGGTTCAAGCAGTCCTGGAATGCCCCGCCACCGATCTTAGTTACCGAGTTGGGGATGTCGATGCTGGTCAAGCCACTGCAGTCAGAGAACGCAGACGAACCGATAGAAGTTACCGAGCTAGGGATGTTAACGCTGGTCAGGCTTTTGCAGTCCCAGAACGCAGTGCCACCGATTGCAGTTACCGAGTAGGTGGTTCCAGCGCAGGTAACGGTGGCTGGGATAGTCACCGTGCCGACGTAACGATAGCGAAAGTAACCACTTTGCCCACAGGTTACTTCGACTTCATTGTCATTGATTCTATTGTAATAGATGCCATCGACCTTGAAGTCGTGGGCCGTGGCGAGTGCGGGCAACAGGATGGCCAGCAACAGGATAGAGGTTTTGATGAGTTGTTTCATAATCAAAATGTTTAGAATGTTTAGAAATTAATAATTAGTTGATATAATCTTTGATTTAAAGTTTCGCCCACAAAGGTAATAAAGATTTTTCAATTTTCATCACCAGTATAACCATTTTCCATAAATCCAAAAGAAAAACGAAAAAGTGCCAAAAAATCAGACAGTGAATAACCCTGTTCGTTCGTCCGTTCATTCATGCATGCGTGAGAAAGTGAGAAACAAGTCAGATTTATATTGCCATCACACACCCATCTGTACGAACGAATGAACGAATAAGCGAATTAAAACCGATGTGTTGAGAGAGATTATATATGATTAGAATAGGTTTGTGTCAAAACTTGAGATGACACAACCTTTCTATCCGTTTATCCGTTCGTTCATTTTTATATATAATAGCGAACGAACGGACGAGAAGGCCAGCGTCACTTAACACAGAAAAACGGCCGGCTGCGCGGGCAGTCGGTCGCTTCGTGTTTTTGATATGGTACCTCCGGTCATGAATGGATCAGTTTTAGATGAGGTCTATCAGGCCATTCACGTCGGCAATGTTGATTTCGCCATCACCATTCACATCGGCAGCAGCAGTGCTACTGTTTCCGCCCAAGATGATGTCGATGACGGCATTCACATCAGCAATGTTCACTTCAAGGTCGCCGTTCACATCGCCAATGAATATATCTTCCACAATCTGTCCGAAATAGGGATACCAGTTCTCATCAGCCCTGTAGACATCGGCAGTCCCCTGCAGCACATGAAGCGTGCGACCAGAGTAATCACTATTGAAATCCTTATAGAATTGTTGATTCCCGCACGATACGCCCGAGAGGTCTGCAATGTAGCAATACACATCCGTCAGTCTCCAGCAGTTCTTGAACGCCTCGTTACCAATTGAAATCACCGAGTTCGGGATGACGATGCTGGTCAGCCCAGTGCACCAAAAGAACGCATTGTCACCGATTGAAGTCACCGAGTTAGGAATGACGATGCTGGTCAGACCTCCGCAGTTGTAGAACGCATAGTTACCGATAGAAGTCACCGAGTTAGAGATGTCGACGCTGGTCAGCCCAGTGCAGCTCTCGAACGCCCCGTTACCGATAGCAGTCACCGAGTTAGGAATATTGATGCTGGTCAGGCCGTGGCAGTAAGAGAACGCCCAGCCTCCGATAGCAGTTACCGAGTTGGGGATAATCGTGTTCTTGCAGCCAACAATTAAAGTATTATCGGCGGTCTCTATAATTGCATTGCAGTTGTTGCGAGAATCATATCTTGGATTGCCACTTTCTACTACGAAACTGGCCAGCTCATTGCAGCTCTCGAACGCCCCGTTACCGATAGCAGTCACCAAGTTAGGAATACTGATGCTGGTCAGACCATCGCAGCTGTAGAACGCTTTGTCACCGATAGAAGTCACCGAGTTGGGGATGACGATGCTGGCCAGACCATCGCAGCCCTCGAACGCATAGTGACCGATAGCAGTTACCGAGTTGGGGATAATCGTGTTCTTGCAGCCAGCAATTAAAGTATTATCGGCGGTCTCTATAATTGCATTGCAGTTGTTGCGCGAATCATATTTTGGATTGCCACTTTCTACCACGATGCTGGTCAGCACAGGGCAGCTCCCGAACGCAAAGTTACCGATCTTAGTTATCGAGTCGGGGATGTCGACGCTGGTCAGGCTAGTGCAGTAATAGAAGGCAAATTCATCGATTGAAGTTACCGGGTAGGTGGTTCCATTATAGGTGACCGTGGCTGGGATGACGACAGCGCCTGAATACCCAACGAAAAACATATCATAATATAGACCTTTGCTGGTCACGGCGGCATCGTTGCCGTTGATGTTATAACAGATGCCATCGACCTCGAAATCGTAGGCCGTGGCTATGGCTGGTAACAGGAGGGCCAGCAGCATGATAGAAAAGCGGAACAGTTGCTTCATTTCCTTAAGTATTAGAAGTGAATATCGGTTGACAGAATTATTGATTTAAACTGACCCTCAAAGGTAATAAGGATTTTTCAATTCTTTTCACAGATATGCCCATTTCCCATATATCCACACAAAAAAACGGCCGGCTGCGCGGGCAGTCGGTCGCTTCGTGTTTTTGATGTGGTACCTCCGGGGATCGAACCAGGGACACGCGGATTTTCAGTCCACTGCTCTACCACTGAGCTAAGGTACCTTTTCAAAAGCGACTGCAAAGATACGTCGACTTTTTGACCTGACCAAATTTTTTGAGGAAAAAATGATTTTTTTCTTTTTTTCGCTGAAAAGCATTACCTTTGTGAAACGAAAAAAAACCAGACAAGATATGCTGCCACCCATCATCAAATTATTACGACCCGCACAGTGGAGCAAGAACGTGTTTGTCTTCCTGCCGTTGTTCTTTGACAAGAAGCTCACCGACGTCCATGTGCTGATGCTCACCTGCTTGTGCTTCGTCATCTTCTCGTTGGCGGCGAGCTCGGTCTATTGCCTGAATGATATTCTGGACCGTGAGGCCGACAAGCAGCACCCCGTGAAGTGCAAACGCCCCATCGCTTCGGGGGCAGTGAGTGTTACATCGGGATGGATTGCCATGCTGGCATGTGTGGTGATTGCCGGAGCGCTCATGGTGTGGCAATTGCCCCAATTGACGTGGATTCTTGTCGGTTACCTGATACTGAACATTGCCTACAGCCTGTGGCTCAAGCATATCAGCCTGGTTGACGTGCTGATTGTGGCGGTCTTCTATGTGATGCGTGTGCTGGCGGGCGCCATGGCAGGTGAGATTGTGCCATCGCAATGGATTGTGGTGATGACTTTCCTGCTCGCCCTGTTCCTGGTGTTAGGCAAACGGCGCGACGATGTGATGCTGCAGGCCGAGAAAGGGACGGTAGTGCGTCGCGGTGCGGCCAACTACAACCTGCAGTTCATCAACATGGCACTCACGATGGTGGCTACCGTGACCATTGTCGCCTACATGATTTACACCATGAGCGAGGATGTCGCGGCACGCTTCAACAGCCACTATGTCTATTGCACGGCAGTGTTTGTGCTGGCGGGCATCTTGCGGTATTTGCAGCTCACAGTGGTCGAGAACCGCAGCGACAGTCCCACCAAGGTGCTGTTGCATGACCGCTTCATCCAGCTGTGCCTGCTGGGATGGATCATCTCCTTCCTCATCATCATTTATTGCTGAATGATCAGATAACTAAAAAACCTGAAACCAGGGACTAGAAACTAAGGACTAGAAACTAAGGACTAAGGACTAGGGACTAAGGACTAGAAACTAGAAACTAAAAAACATGAGACGCGTTGTCGCATTTGACTTTGACGGGACCTACACCCTGCACGACTCGCTGCCCCAGTTCTTGAAACAGAGCTTCGGCAAGTGGAGCTACCTGTGGGGCTTGCTGCTGTGCCTGCCGTGGATTGCGCTGTTCAAGCTGCGACTGCTGCGTGGCGGCCAGGCCAAGGAGAGGCTCATCAGTCACTTCGTCAAGGGGATGCCGCAAGAGCGCTTTCGCCAATTGGGAGAACAATTCCAGCAATCGCAGTCCCGGCTGACGCGCCCCGAGGCCGAGCGTGCCATGCAGGAAGCCCTCAAGGCCGGCGACCAGGTGCTGGTTGTCACAGCGAGCATCGTCGATTGGGTCAAGCCTTGGTTTAAAGACAAGGATGTGACTGTGCTGGGGACCGAACTCGAGGCCGATGCCGAGGGAGTTCTGACGGGCCGTTTTGCCACGCCCAACTGCAACGGGGCCGAAAAATGGCGGCGCATCGTCGAGGCCGTCCCTGATGTCGAGCAGCGCGAACTGGTGGTCTACGGTGACAGCCGAGGTGACAACGTCATGCTCAGCCATGCCGACAAGGCATACTTCCGCGACTTTGAGACACCCGTTGAGAAACTGCCGCCAGGCAACCGGCATCCAGGCAGGTTTTTCTGGCCGGTGATGATTCTGCTGGTCTTGTACCAGATGCTGGGCGTGTTCTTCGGCATGGATGTCGCTGACGCGGGATTCTATCTCACCTTCTATGACAACATCTTCACGCACCCAAGCAGTGTGGAGTATAATTTCATGTACTACCTGAGCGGAGTGATCGGCGGCACGTTCCAGAGCCTTTTCCCCTCGATGGGGATGTGCGGGATGCGCCTGCTGGGAGTGGCCTTCAACACCCTGTGCGGCATCATCCTGTACTTTGCCCTGCGCCGTCATGTCGACGAGCGCGCCATCACCCTGGGCTGCGCCCTGGTCATCACTTCGTTCATTGCCCCACCCTACACACTCTGCTACGACCTGTGCACCATCGTGTTTTATGTGCTCGCCATCACCCTGCTGTGGCGGGGCATGGAGAAAAACAGGACCTGGATGGTCGCCCTTGCCGGCATGATGGCAGGACTGAACATCCTCGTGCGCATCCCCAATGTGCTGGGATTGTCGATGGCCCTCCTGCCGTTTATCAGGTATTTCGCCCAGCGGCAGCGCCTCAACATCAGTTGGAAGACTGCTGCGGCACAAACCGCGTGTTTCCTCATTGGAGCCGTTGCGGGTGTCGGCCTTGTCCTGGCGCTCATGCCTGAGCACCACTACACCTGCTTCTTGAACGTCTTGCGTGACCTGAGGGATATCGCTAGTGACAGCAGCGGAACGGCATCGCACACCACGGGGCAGATGATGATGACGCAGCTCAAGTTCTATGCCGCCGAGTTGCTGGTGGCCGCCAAACTGGCGGTGCCCGTCGTGTTGTATTGGTGGGCGCACACCCGCATGAGCAACCGTTGGCTGTCATGGGCCCTCAAAGCGCTTGCGTTAGCCGTGTTCGTCTGGTTCGTGTACAGGATGCACCCGCTGCAGCCGTTGTGGGTGATGTGCCTGGCAGGCGGCATCATGGTCATGATCAAGCATTGGCGCGACCGCACGGGATTGGCATGGATGGCATTGCTGGGCATCGGCATGATGCTGGTGATGCCTCTGGGCAGCGACGGGGCATACAACAACGGCACCATCATCGCATGGGCCATCGCTCCGGTGGCTGCCTTGTGGTGGCTGCATCGCAGCAGGGTGGCAATGCCATTGGCATTCATTGCCGTGTGCGCCGTTCGCATGGTGGCGGGTGGCGCCTATTTTGACGGAGGCCCCCTGTGGCAAAAGCGATACACCATCGACAACGAACGCGCCGCACACATCTACACGACACGGGAGCGCGCCGAGGTGCTCAACACCATGTTGGACGGCATCAAGCCTCATGTGAAACCGGGCACAGTGCTCATGGCCTACGGCAGCACGCCGCTGATCAATTACCTCACGCACACGCGCCCCTACATCGGTTGTTCGTGGGTGGAGCAGTTGAGCGCCCCCATGCTTGAGAAAAAACTGGCCCGGGCACCCAAGACAGGCTTCCCGCTCGTATTGCAACAGAAGTTCAACACCCTGGGCATGTACTGGAGCGAACCCAACAGCGATTTCGCCACCGACTACGTTTACCAGAACACCTATCGCGATAACCGCAAGCTGGAAGTCCTCAACAAGTTCCTGAAATCTGGTGACTACCACGTCATCTACGAGGACTCTCATTTCATACTTTACCAGCCAGGCTGGGGTGACGCCATCTGACCATGGAAGGACTGCTGCAATACATCTGGCAACACAAGCTGTGGCTCAGCGAGGACATGGTGACCAACGACGGCCGCCGTGTGCGCGTCATCGACCCGGGGCTGCTCAACACCGATGCGGGACCTGATTTCTTTAATGCCAAGGTCGAAATTGACGGCCACCTGTGGGTGGGTAATGTGGAGATTCACGTGCGTGCCAGCGACTGGAAGCGGCACCACCACGACGAGGACCCGGCCTACGACAGCGTTATCCTGCATGTTGTCGAGAAAGACGATGCTCCCGTCATGCGCATCAACGGCGAACGCATACCACAAGTGGAACTGAAAGTATCACCTCGTTTCAACGAATGCTATGACCGTCTGGTCAACGCACGTGTGGAGCTGCCCTGTGCCGCACGCCTCCATGAAGTGCCCGCGCTCACCGTAACCGAGTGGATCGAGGCGCTGGCATTTGAGCGGCTGCACGGCAAGGTGGACCGCATCCAGGAGTTGTATGAACGATACAACGGCAGTTGGGAAGATATCTGCTACGTGCTCCTTGCCCGGACGCTGGGCTTCGGCATCAACAACGACGCCTTCGAGCGTTTGGCGCGTGTCACGCCGTTGCGACTGCTGCACAAGCACAGCGACTCCATCCTGCAGGTCGAGGCGCTGTTGTTCGGACAAGCAGGGCTGTTGAATGGCGCCCACAGTGAAGAGCCTTATTACCAGCAACTCACACGTGAGTATGCCTTCCTGGCCAACAAGTTCTCGCTGCGACCCATCGAGGGCACGGCTTGGCGTCTGTTCCGCAGCCGCCCGCAGAATTTCCCCTACCGCCGCATCGCGCTGCTGGCACAGTTTGTCCAGGGCGGTTTCAACCTGATGAATGACATTCTCACCGCCAGCGACACGAAGGCCTTGCGACAGCTGTTCGACATCGAGTTGAGCGGCTATTGGACAACACATTACTCCTTTGGTCACCCGTCGCCTGGTGCGGGACGCGCGTTGTCAGGCAGCAGCATCGATATCGTGTTGATTAACACAGTCGCCCCGCTCTTCTACGCCTACGGAGAACTCACCGACGACTACCGGATGACCGACCGAGCCATCGAATTGCTTGAAGATATCCGCTCCGAGCAGAACAGCATCGTGACGCTGTTCCGCAACGCGGGCATCAAGTGCGACAACGCACTCACCAGCCAGGCCCTCATCCAACTGCGCCGCAACTACTGCGAAGCCCGCAAGTGTATCTATTGCCGACTGGGGCACCGCCTGCTAGCCACCGACGCACGACAAAGCGCCGAATAAAGGGCAATCGCCCGACACACAAAACAGCAGCTGCGTCATCTTTCACACCTCATCGAGGCACGAATGATGGCGCAGCTGCATTAGCTATATTTCAAGGGAGATCAGTTGACGCCCAGCAGCATGTCGATGAGCTCGGTCACGTCACTGATGTCAACTGTGCCGTCGCCGTCCACATCCACGTAGGCAGGCAGTTCTCCGCCGTTCAGCAACAAATCAATCAAGCTGGTCACATCGTCAATGGCGATAGCCCCGTCACCATCCACATCACCAGGCCCGGCACCGATAAACGGCACAATGCGCGAGAACTTGCCCCACTCGTCATGACCTCTATAAGCCTCAAGCGACTCTTGGGGAACAAATAATGTGGCTTGCCCAATAATATTTACCAGCCACATATAGCCATCTATTATTTGGGACGGGGTTGTTCCCATACATACTATTTTAGTCAAATACGGGCAATCAAATGCGAAATCGCCGATGAAAGTCACCGATGACGGAATAGTGAGTTGTTTAAGGCTGGCGCTCCAAAATGCGCCATGATACAATGTGGTGATAGTATTGGGAAGTGTGACACTGCTGACATCACAATTATCAAAAGCATTCTCGCCAATGCCTGTTACCGTATAAGTCTTTCCCTCATATTCGACAGTACTTGGCACAACAACATCATCATGATAACATTGAGTATAGGCATGGGGCAAGACCCAATTAAGGGGAAATTCCATATACTCGGTAGATACCCACACTTCTCCTTCGGAGCATCTTTCTCCAGAATAATAAATGCCATCCACGATGAAATCATAGGCTTGATAGATTGAGGATTCCTCTATCACAAAATAAAACTCGCATATATCGCTGGCTTCTTTGTCTGGACTGATTGCAAAAGCACGCACTGTATACTGTCCCATCTCAGTGAAGCAAACAGGCTCTGAATAAACCATCCATTCAGTCCAGTCGCTACCATAATTATTACAGAAGCTCCAAAATATCTCGGCGTCGGGGTCTTCGTCATAAATTTCGATGATTCCAGTGTTTGTGATTTCATCGTATGAATAATTAATCACAGGATCTTCAGTCTGCGTTTGTGCATTCACAGCTAATGCCACGAACATAACCAATAGTGTTAACAGTAAATGTCTCATAGTATAAACGGTTAAAGGATTAATTAAATATGATAAAAAACAGAGGGCACAAATTGGCGGATGCCGTGTCGCCCCCTGTGGTTAAATGAACTGTCAACGTAAGCCCAGCAGCATGTCGATAAGCTCGGTCACGTCACTGATGTCAACTGTGCCGTCGCCGTCCACGTCGATGTATGCAGGCAGTTCTCCGCCGTTCAGCAACAAATCAATCAGGCTGGTCACATCGTCGATGGCGATAGCTCCGTCACCGTCCACATCACCAGGCCCGGCACCGATAAACGGCACAATGCGCGAGAACTTGCCCCACTCGTCATGACCTCTATAAGCCTCAAGCGACTCATTCGGCACAAACAAAGTCGCCTGATCATAAATTGAAACGTCATAGTTAATTGTTCTAAAACAATCGCTGACATCCAGAGGAATTGCATTCAGACATATGACGCGTTGCAGGTTGATACAATTTTGGAATGCGTGCTCGCCAAGATTGTTGACAGAATCAGGGATGGTAATGCTGGTCAGACTCGTGCAAGAAGCGAATGCAGCCTGATTTATATCAGTAACGGAGTTAGGGATAGTAATGCTTTTCAGACTGGTACAAGTATAGAACACACACTCGTCGATAACTGTGAGACAGTCGGGAATGCTGATGCTGGTCAAACCGCTGCAGTAAGAGAATGCATAGCTATTGATGGTCGTGACAGAGTTGGGGATGGTCAGGCTAGTTAGGGCACTGCAGCCATGGAATGCCCAGTCACCGATGAAGGTGACAGAGTCAGGGATATTGATGTCGCTGATACGTTTGCAGTCATAGAATGCCGAACGGCCAATAGATGTGACGGTGTTAGGGAGAATCATGCTGGTCAACATGCTACAACCACGGAACGCCCCGTTTGGAATGACGGTGAGCGAGTTGGGAATGTTGATGCTAGTCAAAGCATAACAATCCTCGAACGCCTCGATACCAATCTCAGTGACAGTATTCGGAAGGGTCAAGCTGGTCAGTTTCCTGCACTCATAGAAGGCCCGACTGCCGATGGTGGTTACCAAATTGCCCATGGTTGCGTTGGTCAGGTTCGTGCACCATGCGAAAGCCCCACTTTCGATTGAAGTGACAGCGTCTGGGATGTCAATGCTGGTCAAACCAGAGCAACTATAGAATGCATCCACACCGATAAGCGTGACTGAGCTGGGGATAACTGTATTCATGCAACCATTAATGAGTTTGTTTGTGGCAGTCTCAATAATGGCATTACAGTTATTGCGAGAGTCATAGTATGGATTATCACTCTCCACTTGAATGCGTGTCAGACCACTGCAACCACTGAACGGAGATTTGCCGATGAAGGCAACGGAGCCGGGAATGACTATACTAGTCAAGCCACGGCAAGAGTCGAATGCAAACTCACCGATAAAGTTGACAGTGTTGGGAATGGTTACGCTGGTCAGTTGTTTACAGTTATCGAATGCATAGCTGTCGATACCTATGACGGTGTAGGTATATCCAAGATATGAGACGGTGGCGGGAATGGTCACATCGCCAGTGTAGGAGGCTTCGTCCATTGGGTTGGAAGTCACAATAGCCTCGTCACCATTAGCGATGTAGAAAATTCCGTCCACCTCAAAGGTATAGGCGTTCATGGTCGCAGTTACCGCGGCCAGCATCAGTAGGGTTAAGAGTAGTTTTTTCATCTTTTATATAGTTTTATTGTTGAACATTCGTTTCAATCATCTGATGCCCAGCAGCATGTCGATGAGCATGGTCACGTCACTGATGTCAACTGTGCCGTCGCCGTCCACATCTACGTAGGCAGGCAGTTCCTCACCGTTCAGCAACTGGTCAATCAGATTGGTCACATCGTCGATGGCAATCACACCGTCACCGTCTACGTCACCAGGTCCAGCGCCAATAAACGGCACGATATGCGCGAATCGCCCCCACTCTTCATGTCTACGGTAATCTTCCAACACATCGTTGGGAACATACAACGGCACGCTATCATACAAATCAGCAAATGCGTCCATGCTGGCATCAGGAGGAGTCGTTGACTCGCAGGTAATGCTTGACAGACCTTTATAGCCAGCAAATGCGTAAGGGTTTATCTGGATGTACTCAAGGTATCTGGAGAACACCAAATCTTTGACATCCCCTACTTCCTCATCATCCAGGACGAAATGCTCGGCATAATACAGAGGATTACTCTTGGCATTGCTGAAGACTATGCTACTGCACCAATCATAGAGGTTGGGATATTCCACGCGCTCGAGCCCGGTGCAGCCCAGGAACGCATCCTCGCCGATTTCTGTCACAGTATAGGGTATTGAGATACTTGTCACGTCGGGGCAATTCTCGAAGGTGTTTTCAAGAATCCGCTCCACATTTTCGGGAATTGCCAAATCACCGGAATAGCACGCGGGATGTTCACTCGGCGCCACATACTTGTTGCAGATTTCGTCATACCTCGTGATGACCGGGGTCTCAGGAGTCACATCATAAACATTGTACGCCGGATAATAAAAGCCATCCATGTAATCTCCATAGCGGAAAACACTGCCGCCGCCAATATGCGGGCCCAAATCCAGCAAAATGCCCATATTGCTGGACCAACCGTTAGCATAGGCGATTACCTCTACAGTGCAACGCCCCATGATGGGTTGAGGAGCGCGCCACACTTCAAAAGGATCTTCATAGGTCTGCCAATCGTAGCTGGTACCGTTATAATAAAGTTTATACTGCACTTCAACATCTTCGCCGGTATAAATGTCCATCAAGTATGATTCCGTTTCCGGCTCATAGATCATGTAAAAAATAGGTATTGCCGGCACTCTGAAATCCATAGTCCTCACACCCATGCTTTCCCCTTCGTTTTGGGCGGTAGCGGTAATTTGACAAGTGTTGATGTTTTGACCAAAGGAGAAATCATAGGGATTTGACACCTCCTCGCCATCCACATAGAGACGCACATCTCCTTCGCCAACGGCTTCAATTCGATAAACGAAAAAGCAAATCTCCTGATAATGGCTCTGACTGATACTGACGTACTGATTGAAGTTACCCACATTTTCAATCACAATCTCGGGCGCAGGGGTCTGCGCAGCAAAAGACAGCAATGCCGTCAGAAAAGCGCTAGTTAGGGTTAAAAAAGTCTTCCTCATCATTGTTTAGATTATATATAAATAATAAATGAATTTCGGATAAGGAATCACCCCCTGCAGGTAGCACTGCTATGCCTCTTGATGGCCATTACATGGCATCAGCAAAGAGACATCACACCGAGTCCGGTGTGACAGGTTCATCAAGTTTCAACTTTTCATCGGGGTTGAAATCGTCGGTCAGCGGGATGGCGAGCGAGTCCTCGTCAAAGTCGAGCATCGTCGAGTCAAACTCCTCAATCTCGCCCAATGCCGAACAACCCGAATAAAGGTCAGGATTGATGGGCTCCTTAGCGGGCAGGAAACGCTGGTGGTACTTCTTGTACTTCGGATCACTCAGCACGAGCTGCAGGAAACGTCCGCAGATAGGCAATGCCGTGCGGCTGCCCTGGCCCAACGAGCCCCAACGGAAGTGAATCTGACGATATTCGCCACCAACCCAAGAACCACAGACCAGACCAGGAGAAACAGCGATGAACCATGCATCGGCATGACGATTGCTGGTACCGGTCTTGCCACCCAAATCCACGTCATAGAGCGGGCGGGTGATGTAACCGTTCATGGCCATGGCGGTGCCTCCAGCATCGGTGCGGCAAGCCATGAGCATTTGCTGCATCAGGAAGGCCGAGCGGTAACTCATGGCACGCTCATGATGCTGGGGGGCATGGTAAATCTCCTTGCCGTCACGGTCCACGATGCGTGTGACAATGACGGGGTTGACGCGCATGCCATCGTTGACCACGGTGCAATAGGCATTGACGAGTTCCATCAGGTCCACATCACTGGCACCCAACGAGAGTGCCGGCTTGGCCTCCAGCGGTGATTTGATGCCCATGTCGCGAGCCAACTGCGCTATCTCGGCAAAGCCTACCTCGGCACCGACGCGCACTGTGACGCTGTTGATGCTCTGGGCGAAGGCAGCACGCAAGGTCATATCGGCACCCGTGAAAGTGCCGTTGGCATTGGTCGGACGCCAGTGCTCCAGTTCATGTTTCTCCTCATTATATACAAGGGTGTCGATGTATTCATCTAAACGACGGTTGCATGGAACGAGGCCTCGCTCCATGGCCATGGCATAGACAAAGAGCTTGAAGGTCGAACCAGGCTGATGCTTGGCGCGCACTTTGTCATACTTCCACGTGTCAAAGTCCACGTCACCCACCCAAGCCTTAACATGGCCATTGCTCGGCTCCATGGCGATGAAGCCGCAATGCATGAAGTGCAACATGTATTTCACCGAATCAATTGAACTCATCTCCATGTAGAGTGAGTCGTTCTCGTAGTCAAACAAATGCACCTTGTGAGGCTGGTTCATGTAGTAGTTGACCGAGTCCAGGTCATTGGGGTAACGTGCCAGCAAGGCATGATAGACGGGAGTGTTGCGTGCCTTGTCCTCGACAAAGTTGGCGATGGGCTGGTTGTTCTCGTCAAGCCAGCAATCCTGGTCACCCCAGTGGCTCCTGAAATTCTGCTGCACAATCTTCATCTTCTCGCTCACAGCTTGCTCGGCATACTCTTGCATCTTGGAGTCAAGGGTGGTATAGATCTTGAGGCCATCACGCTCCAAGTCTAGTTTCAGTCCTTGAGCTTGGGCAATCTCTTCCACCTCGTGGGCCACGGCCTCGCGGAAGTAAGGTGCCACGCCGTCATAGTTGGTCTCGCTGGTATACTTCAGGTTGATGGGCAACGATGACACCGAGTCATATTGTGCCTGGGTCAGGTCGCCACGAGACACCATGTTCTTGAGGACCTGATTGCGGCGACGCAGGCTGTTCTTGGGGTTGATGCGCGGGTTATAGGTGCTGGTGGCCTTGAGAAGTCCCACGAGCACAGCGCTTTCTTCGAGTTTAAGCTCGCGAGGAGTGGTCTTGAAGTAGGTATTGGCGGCAGTCTTGATACCATAGGCGTTACTGCCGAAGTCCACCGTGTTGGCATACATCTCGAGGATTTCCTCCTTGCTGTAAAACAGCTCGAGCTTGGTGGCGATAATCCACTCCTTGCTCTTCATGATGAGCATTTTCACTCCGGGTATATACCCCAGCAGGCCCGTGGAATAGTCGCTGCGGGTGCGGAACATGTTCTTCACCAGCTGCTGTGTGATGGTGCTGGCGCCACGGGGACGGCCATGAAGCACCATGTCCTTGGCAGCGGCGCCCAAGCCACTGAAATCGATGCCGTGATGGCTGTAGAAGCGTTCATCCTCGGTATCGATGAGCACCTTGAAGAACTCGGGATTGATGGAGTCATAGGTGACCGGCGTGCGGTTCTCGTCATAGTACTTGCCGATGGTCTTGCCGTCGGCACTGTACAGGTAGCTTGCCTCGGGATTCCGGGGGTGCATGATGCTATAGGTGCTTGGCGATTTGCCGAAAAGCCACAGGAAATTGATATCGACAGCAATGAGATAAAGCAGAAACAGGACGATAAACGTACCCAGGGCTGCCAGTGTCTTGGCCCACCAGGGGCGCCCGCGATACAATCCCTTGTACCACTTCTTGAAGCGGCGCCAATTGCCGATAATGATATTACCTATTGATTTCTTGCTCATGTGCAAAGGTTTTTAATGGTCCAGGTCGGCACGGTCACTGTTTGTTTGCGCCACCTCTCATACGGCGCTTCAGATATCGAGGGATGAACATCAGGTGGCGAACTGTAGCCTTGAGTGTGCCATAGTGGTGGCACATGATGCGATAGCGTTCCCACAACGACGAGCGGTGATGACGGGTTGTCACACCCTCCGACAGATAGCTGATGATGGGCTGACGACCGACATAGGCATTAGCGGGGGATTGGCGCAACACCTTGATGCACCAGTCATAATCGGCACTGAAGCGGTAATGCAGGTCATATTCAGGCGCCAGATCACGGCGCACGGCAAACGCCTGGTGACAAACCACCATGCCATTGAGAAAACTGTCGGCTGTCAAGCGTTTGGGAGCTGTCAGGTGGCGCTTGCCCAAGACGTTGCCTTGAGCATCCACCAGTTGGGTTTGACCATAGATGACTCCAGGGCTGTCAGTGGCCAACTCGGCCATCCGAGCCAACACGGTATCGTCGGCAAAAGCGTCGCCGGCGTTCAGGAAAAGCAGGTAACGGCCCTTGGCTCGCGCTATGCCTTTGTTCATCGCATCATACAAGCCTTTGTCGGGCTCACTGAAGATGCGCAGGCCCGAAATTGACGCTTGGCGCACGACGTCAAGCGTGCCATCGGTCGACGCACCGTCAATGATGAGCAGCTCATAATCGCTGCTCGTCTGGCGCTGCACGCTCCGCATGGTAGGAGCAACAACATCTGCAGCATTCCACGTGACTGTTATGATGGAAAATAACGGTTCCATGCCTTAATAATGGTTTTACGTCCGCAAAATTACAGTTTTCCGCGAACTTTTACAATCAATTTGACATTTTTTCGTTATTTAGAATATAATAATACAACTGAAACGATGATGAGAGACTTTATCAGACGTGCGTTAATGATGGCTGCAATAGCGTTGCTGTGCAGTGCTTGCAACCACATCGACAACAAGGCGGTGCCTAGTTTCACGGTACGCATCGACTTGGGCAGCTTTGCCCTGTGGAACACTTACGGAGTCAACGGTGTGGGCGAGTACCGCATTTTTAACCGCGACAAGAACCTGCCGTCCAATTTCCCCTACAACGTCAACACCTACACCGGCTATGGCGGCGTCCTGCTGATGATGGGCATCGAGGGGCCGTTAGCCTATGACCTCTCGTGTCCTGTCGAGATCAGCCAGAACATCACCCTGTCAATCGACGCCAACAATTTCGAGGCCGTCTGCCCCAGCTGCAAGTCTCATTTCAATCCGCTAACAGGCGCCGGTGGTCCGGTGAGCGGTGTCGCCGTCAACAGCAAACTGGGCATGCGCATGTACCGCGTCACCCCAAGCAATGGCGGCTACTTCATCTCCAACTGATTGATTAAGACATATACTATAAGAAGTATCATCTTGTCTTCAACCTTGTGAATCGGCCAACTCAATACCACTTCGCGACTTAGCGTGGGGCCAAGATGGGCGGTATCCTGACTAACAATCAGGAACTAAAAATGTTCCACGGCGGACGTGTTGACAGACCGTCTGCCAGAGTACAAAACCACTTTTTTGATAAAAACGGCATTTTTCGTTGCATTTTGCAATCCGAAATTGCAATTTGCGTCTCATCGAGCACTCTTTTTGTGGCAAAAATCCAAAAAATAAATCTTATAGGATGCCATTTATTGTTAAAAAGTGTAAACTTTTTCATTTTTCGTTTCCAAAATTTAAACATTCGAGGCTGCCTTGAGCGCCTATTATAAGGGAATTTGCGTGGAACAATCATCAAAAAAGAGCAAAATCGCTAAATGTTTACAAGTGTTTAACTAGTTTGGTCGGGTTGGCAGGTTGGAGTACTTTTGTAGCGATGAAGATAGTCACGACCTATCGTTATCAGTAGACAAACCAGGGCGTACGGCATTGAAATCGTTCTCGGTGCCCTTAACGAAGAGAGCGCAGGAGCGCACAACTTCCAGTCCTCTAAAATAACAATTTATGAGTTTTAATAAGAGAATATTAAGAAGTTTTTCGGCATTATTTGTAATTATTGCAATTTCCCTTACTAGCTTTACTGCACAATCTCAGCAGTTGAGCAACCGCAAACAAGGCACCGTTCTCGAACAATTGGAGCAGAACAGCCGCAACAACCTCATCGATCAAGTCATCAATTACGCATACGGCTTCCGGGGCACGCCTTATCGTTATGGCGCAATGTCACCCCGCGCCTTTGACTGCTCGGGTTTCACGAGCTATGTGTTCAAGCGCTTTGGCATCGAATTGGATCGCTCATCACGTGGTCAGATTTTCGACGGCGTGCGTGTCAAGAAGTCCGAACTGCAGCCTGGTGACCTCGTGTTCTTCCAGGGCCGCTCAGGACGTGGCGGCGTGGGCCATGTGGGCATCGTCACCAAGGTGAATGACGACAACACATTCCACTTCATCCATTCGGCCTGCCACACCGGTGTGACCGAGAGCAAAAACACAGAGACCTACTACAACAGCCGCTATGTGGGCGCCTGCAGGGTTCTCTGACAAAAACAAACCATTTGATTTACAGCGTGCGTTCCCCTCGTGGAGCGCACGTTTGTTTTCTTGAACAACCCCACCGCTCGGCCACAGCTGAAATATCTTTGCCAACATTTGCAGCATTGCCGCATTTTTCTTAGTTTTGCGGCAATAAAACAAAACCATTATGAACATCAGACGATTCTTGTTGTTGACGGCAATTGCTGTCGTGGCCTGTACGGCAACGGCAAGCCATGTCCTGCTTGACGGTGTGCTGGAACAGTCCACGATTTACCCGGGCACCGTACACACGTTTCAGGTCTATGTGCCTGACCGATATGACGGCAAGCGGCCCGCAGCGCTTTATGTCGGCCTCGACGGTGTGCTGTGCAATGCCCCTGCAGTGATGGACTCGCTCATCGCCGAGCGCAAGATGCCTATGGCCATCGGTGTGTTTCTGCAGCCAGGCATCATCAAGGACAGTGTCGGCACCGTGCTGCGCTACAACCGCTGCTATGAGTTTGACAATACCACAGGCGCCTTCGCCGACTTCCTTGAGAGTGAATTGCTGCCCGCTGTCGAGCAAATGACAACACCCAAGGGCAAACCCATCCGCTTGTCACGCCGCCCTGGCGACCGCATGATCTTCGGGCTGAGCAGTGGCGGCATAGCGGCGTTCAATGCCGCATGGCATCGTCCCGACCTGTTCGGCAAGGTGTTCACCGGCGTGGGCACGTTCGTGGCCATGCGCGGCGGTAATGACCTGCAGGCGCTGGTGCGCAAGACCGAGCCCCTACCCCTGCGCGTGTTCATCCAAGACGGTAGCAACGATGCCTGGAATCCGCTGTTTGGCCATTGGTACGAAGGCAACCAGTTGTTGGCAAGCGCGCTAACGTTTGCCGGCTATGACGTGCAATGCGACTGGAGCGACGGCGGACACAACGTGACCCGCTCAACCCAGATTTTTTCCCAAGTGATGGAATGGATGTGGCGCGACTGGCCCACACCGCCTACGGTGGGTGAGAGTCAAAACGACTTCCTGCAGTCCCTTCTCATCGAGGAGGACACAGGCTGGGAAAGAATTGGCGAAGGTGCAAGACGGACTCCTGTCAAGCGCATCATCTACCCCGACCTGACCAACATCGCCATGATTCCCGAGGAGCCCGGTAATGCTGTGTGGCAATATATCCTGCAAGACGGGCAACCCACCCATGGCGAACCCTTCTACTGGTTGCACAACGATGACAACAGCCGCCCGCTTGACATCCAAACCATCAACTTTGACGGTGACGGCAACCTGTGGGTCGCCACCGGCATCGGTATTCAGATATGTGACCAGAACGGCCGCGTGCGTGCTATCCTGCGGCTGCCGCATGGATGTTCTCCCGTCAACGAAATCATCATCAGCGACGGACTCGTGACACTGAGCACAGCCACGGCCACATGGCAACGCCGTTTCAATGTCGCCGCTCCCACTTTGGGGACCCGACCCAAAAGCCAGGGCCAAGGATAAATCACATCGCCAACCAAAACCGACGATTGAAAACTGACGACTTAAAACTGAAAACTAAAAACTTTTTCCTACCTTTGTAGTTTGAATATAAACACAAGGTCCATGATGCAGAACAGTAACATATCGCCCGAGATTGAAGAACAAATGATTGAGCAGGCTTATCAAAACCTGCTAAACGGCTATCTGTCAAGTAATCACCGCAAGAAAGTAGAGGTCATTGACAAAGCTTTCAAGTTTGCGCGTGATGCCCACAAGGGTATCAGGCGGCGCTCTGGCGAGCCTTACATCATGCACCCCATCGCCGTGGCGACTATTGTCAACCAGGAAATCGGACTGGGTTCCACGAGCATCAGCGCGGCCCTCCTGCACGACGTCGTCGAGGACACCGACTACACTGTCGAAGACATCGAGACGCAGTTCGGCAAGAAAATCGCACGCATTGTGGACGGATTGACCAAAATCTCGGGGGGCATCTTCGGCGCAAAGGCTTCGGTGCAGGCCGAGAACTTCCGCAAACTGCTGCTCACCATGAGCGAGGATGTGCGCGTTGTGCTCATCAAGATGGCCGACCGCCTGCACAACATGCGCACCCTGTCGTCAATGCCACCGAACAAGCAGTACAAGATTGCCGGCGAGACGCTCTACGTCTATGCTCCGTTGGCTCACCGTCTGGGTCTTTATGCCATCAAGACCGAGCTCGAGGACTTGAGTTTCAAGTACAACCACCCAAGCGAGTATGACCGCATCAAGAGCCAGATTGCCGCCAGCGAGGAAAGCCGCAACGAATTGTTCGCACGATTCTCGGCACCCATCCGCGAGCGTCTGGATAATATGGGACTGCAGTATGAGTTCAACACGCGTGTCAAATCGTGCTTCTCAATATGGAACAAGATGCAGAACAAGCACATCCCCTTCGAGGAAGTGTATGACCTGTATGCGGCCCGCATCGTGTTTGAGTGCGACAACATGAGTGAGGAGGACGAGAACGACATGTGCTGGAAAATCTACCGACAGGTGACCAGCATCTATGTCAAGCATCCTGACCGCGTGCGTGACTGGATCACCACCCCCAAGGTGAACAAATACCGTGCGTTACACGTCACCGTCATGGGACCTGACGGCAATTGGGTAGAAGTGCAGATTCGCAGCCGCAGGATGGACGACATCGCCGAGCGCGGATTTGCCGCACACTGGAAATACAAGATTGGCGAGGGAGAAGAGGAAGCCGAACTCATCACCTGGCTGTCCACGCTCACCGACCTGCTCAAGGACCCGCAGCCCAATGCCATCGACTTCATGGACACGTTGAAACTCAACCTGTTCGCCAGCGAGATTGTCGTTTTCACCCCGCAGGGAGAAACCATCACACTGCCCAAAGACGCATCGGTGCTCGACATGGCGTTCACGTTGCACACCGACCTGGGTACCCATTGCCTGGCAGGAAAAGTCAACCACAAACTGGTGCCCCGATCCTACAAGCTGCGCAGCGGCGACCAGATTGAGATTCTCACTAGCAAAACTCAGATGCCGAGTGAAGAATGGGAAAAATATGTTGTCTCACCCAAGGGCAGGACGCGTCTCAGGGCAGCACTGCGCCACCAACGGCGCCTCATCATCGACCAGGGCGAGAAAATCTTCATGGATTTCCTGGCCGATAACAAGATTGAGTTCAGCAACGAGGTGCTCTCCATCATCATCACCCGCCAGGACGTGGCCAACAAGGAGGAACTGTTCTACAAAATCGGCAACAAGGAAATCAAGCTCAACGTTGACATGGTCACCAAGAAAGAGCCCGGCAACCGCTTCAACTGGTGGCGCCGCAACCCGTTCAAGGGCAAGGAGGAGGCCAAAGAGACCACCCTCGAAGCCGCCAAAGCCGTCGACACCAAGGCTGTTTACCGCCTGACTACCCAAGACAACAAGAGCAACTACCAGATTGCCGACTGCTGTCATCCCATCCCTGGAGATGACGCTGTGGGATTCATCAACGACTCGGGCGACGTCATCGTCCACAAGATGGACTGCCCCACCCTGGCGCGGCTCAAGGCAAGCTACGGTTCACGACTGGTGCAGACCCAATGGGAGGATTATCGTGAGCAGTATCAAGCCTCGATTCACATCGAGGGAATCGACCAAAAAGGCATCCTGCAATCCATCGTGAAAATCATTTCGACCAACATGTCCATCAACATGAAGCGCATGAATGTCACCGCCGACCAGGGCGTGTTCAACTGCGACCTGGACGTGCTCATCAGCGATGCTTCGGTGGTCAACAACCTGTGCCGCGAAATCAAGAAAGTAAAAGGCGTGAACAGCGCAACGCGCATGAGCTGAGGATAACATGAAACTGAGCATTAACACCAAACCGACCTGGAAATGAAACCAAAGAATAACAATTTAATCATCACACTGCTGCTGGTGCTGTCGATTTTCCTGATTGCGACAGCCTTGTTCTTCAGCCGCGAGGAAAACACGATTCCCGACTTCGAGGTCGGCAAACCATGGCTGCACTCAAGGCTTGAGGCCAATTTCCAGTTCGACATCGAGATTGACGAGGCCACACGCAAGCACATCACCGACAGCGTGAACCAGAACTTCTCCAAGATCTACAAGATGGACCGCAAGAAGGGCGAGCAGCAACAAGCCCTGCTCATGCGTGCCATCGCCGGAAAGCCGGGCAGCCAAGCCCTCTTGCAGGCGGTCATCAACCTCTACAATGACGGCATTGTGGATAATGATGCGGCCAACGACATCCGTGCCGGCAAGCAGCTGCGCTTCATGGTGGGCAACAACGAGCTGCAAGTGGTGGACACCCGCAACATGAGGACTGTGCGGCAGGCCTACGAATGGCTCACCGACTCCCTGGCCAACAACACGGCGATTCAAGAGGGGCTCAAGGCCGTGGACATCAGCAACTACCTGGTGCCCAACATGATGGTTGATGCCGATGAGAATGAGAAATGGATGGGCGAAGACCTGCGCAATGCTTTGCGCTCGCCAGGCACGGTGCAACAGGGCGAGGCCATCATCACACGCGGTGACATTGTCACGCAGCAGAAGGCCTCGGCCATCACCAGCTATCAGAACGAACTGATTCGCCGCAACAACATGCGCAATGTCGACGAGGGACTGAACCTGCTGGGACAGGTGCTGATTGTGGCAGCGCTCATGCTGGCCTTCTATTTCTTCATGAAAATGCTGCGACGCAACGTCTTCGGCAGCCTGCGCCGCATGGTGTTCCTCATCACCTTCATCACGGTGTTTGTCATTGCCGTCTTCCTCTTGGTCAAGTTCAAGTACAGCTTGCTGTATGTCATTCCGTTCGGAATCGTGCCCATCATCGTGTCGTCCTTCTTCGACAATCACACCTCTTTCTTTGTGCACATCGTCACCATGCTCATCTGCTCGCTCATCGCCAGCAGCCATCAGGCCGAGTTCATCATCATGCAGTTCCTGGCGGGCATCATCGCCATCGTTTCGGTCAAGGAATTGACCAAGCGCACCCAACTCGTGCAGTGCGCTGCATTTATCTTCCTGGCCTACTGCGTCATCTACGTCGCCATGACGCTCATCACCGAGGGCGACTTCAACAAGATTGACAAGGACTACTTTGGCTACTTCCTGATCAACAGCGTGATTCTTTTCTCCGCATTCCTGATCATCCCCATCGTGGAAAAAGCCTTCGGCTTCACCTCTTCGATGACTCTGCTCGAACTGGCGGACATCAACAACCCGCTGCTGCGCAAACTATCCACCAATTGCCCGGGCACATTCCAGCATTCGCTGCAAGTCGCCAATCTGGGCGGAGAGGCGGCACTCAAGATTGGTGCCAACATGCAGCTCGTGCGTGCAGGTGCTCTCTATCACGATATCGGCAAGACAGCCAACCCGGCCTTCTTCACCGAAAACCAAATCGGTGAAAATCCGCACGACCACCTCATGCGCCCCGAGGACAGCGCCAAAATCGTCATCGAACATGTCGCCAACGGCCTTAAACTGGCCGAGGAAGCCGATCTGCCCAAGGTCATCAAGGACCTCATCGCACAGCATCACGGCAAAGGCGTGACACGATACTTCTACTACAAAGCGAAAGAGAGCAGGCCCGATGAGGAAGTGGATCCCGCACCCTTCTCCTATCCTGGCCCCAACCCGCAGACCAAGGAAGCCGCCATACTCATGATGGCCGACGCTTGCGAGGCTGCCACCAAGAGCCTGAGCGACCACAGCGAGGAAGCTATTGCCGCCATGGTAAATAAAATCATCAATGGCCAGGTGGCCGACGGCCTCTTGCGCGAGGCTCCCATCAGTTTCAGCGATGTGGAAACCATTAAGAAACTGTTCGTCGAACGACTTCGCACTGCCTACCATGCACGCGTGTCTTATCCCAGCGACGTCAAGCCCGCCGAACCCAACGAGGCAAAATAATGACAGCACCCTGGGCAATAAACAGGCCTGTTTGAGTGTTTAATATATGAATACAGTAACCGAAGGTTCATGATTTTGTCGCACACCATACTCCTCATTGCCGGCGCCATTTGCCTGCTGGTCGCCTTGGCATTGGTGTTTTGGCCCCGATGGGTGGCATCAGTGCCCGCCTTCGTCGGGATGTTGCTCATGCACCTCAGCTACACCATCGATGTGCCCAAGATGATACTAGCCTTCTGGGGCATCGCCACACTCATCACCGCGGGATTGTACTACCTTTCACCCCGAGGCGAGCCCGACGGGCACAAGTCCAGTAACCTCTTCATCGGCCTTACCTCTCTGGCCGGAGGCATGTTGGGTATCCTGTTGGAATCGCGCATCCTGCTGCTGGGGGTGGTGCTGGGAGCCGCAATCGGACAACTCGCCTACAGCCGCACACCCAGCGGCAAGTGGCTGATGCAGTCCCACGACGTCTTCTTGCGCTACTTCGCCGCCAAGTGTTTGCCCACGATTGTCGCCATCTCGATTGTGTGCATCTCCATCATGGGAATCGTCATCGAATAAGCTAACCGACATATGAAGACTCTAATGAAAAGATATATCATCACACTGCTCATCGCCTTCACAACGGTGAGCATCGGCTGGTGCCAGGCCAAGCAACAAGTGCCCGAGCGCAACCAGCCCAGCAAGTTCGCGATCAAGAAGGTTGACTTTGACCACGTCAAGGAGGTCATTTCCAACCCCAAGAACGCCTACTACTACCCCAAACTGATGAAGGCCTACAGCAGCGACAACGACACGACGATGTCGATCGAGGCATGGCGCAACTTCTACTACGGCTACACCTTCCAAGAGGATTACAACCCCTTCCGCGAGAGCATTTACTGCAACAAGGTTGAGGAACTCTACTACAAGCAGCCCCACTCCCGTGCCGAGTGTGACACCATCGAGAAGTATGCTGAACTGTCGCTCAACGACAACATGTTCGACATGAACCAGATGAACTTCTACATCTATGTCCTCAAGGAGAAAAAGAAACACGCGCGTGCCGCCATGTGGCAATATCGCCTCGACCGCCTCATCGCCGCCATCATGTCAAGCGGCAGGGGGACCAAGGAAGAACCGTGGGTAGTCATCGCCCCCGAGCACGAGTACAACATCATCAACTTCCTGGGGTTTGTCGCCACCGAGCATGAAACCCTCGACGGAGGCATCGACTACATCAAGGTGCAGCCCGTTGCCGGCAGGAGTGCCGAAGGTTTCTACTTCGACATCTCACGCATGATGCAAATCGCCGAACTCAAGTTCCCCGACATCTAAAAGAACACCTTCTTACACATTAATATATACGAAAGAAACTAGAAGTACAACAAATACAAATTATTGGTTGCCGATAGCTTGTATTTGTTGTACTTCTTGTTTTCTGTACATCATAGTTGTTGTTTGAATCTTTTTTTTGGGGTAAGCGGCATGGTGCGTTTGGAATAATTTACTTACCTTTGCACCTAATAAACCCGTATTCGCTATGATAAAGGAAAACCTGATCAAGATTTATGAGCGCAGTTTCATCGACAACTGGGAACTGCCTGCATTGACCGATTACAATACCGGCGAGAGCATGACCTACGGCGACTTTGCCCGCAACATTGCCCAACTGCACATGCTGTTCCAGAACTGCGGCGTGAAACAGGGCGACCGCATCGCACTCATCGGCAAGAACATCCCCAACTGGGTGACCACCTTCATGGCGACCATCACCTATGGTGCCGTAATCGTACCCATCCTGCAGGAGTTCAACCCCGCCGACGCCCAGCACATCATCAACCACAGTGAGGCCACCATGCTCTTCATCGGCAAGAGCATCTGGGAGAATCTGGAGTTTGACAAGATGCCGCGCGTGAGGGCCGTCTTCCAAATCGAAGGCATGAAACTGCTGGCCGTGAAAGAGGGCGAAGACATTGTCACGAAGGCCTTCGAGGGACTGAAAGCCGCCTTTGACGAGAAATATGCCAAAGGATTCTACCGCAACGATATCCACTATCCCGACGTGCCCAACGAGGCGTTGATCGAAATCAACTACACATCTGGCACGACGGGCTTCAGCAAGGGCGTGATGCTCACTGCCAACAACCTGGCAGGCAACATGGTCTACGGCATCAACTCGGGACTACACTTCAAGGGTTCCAGGGGCCTGGCATTCCTGCCGCTGGCACACGCATTTGGTTGCGCCTTCGACATGCTCACGCCACTGGCAGTGGGCGGACACATCACCCTGCTGGGACGCATCCCGTCACCCAAGATCCTTGTCAAGGCGATGGCCGAGATCAAACCCCACGTGGTGTTCACCGTGCCACTGGTGCTGGAGAAAATTTACAGCAAGATGATTGTGCCGATGATCAGCAGGGGCGCTCTGCGATGGGCATTGGCTGTGCCCTATCTTGACCGGCGCATCTATGGCCAAATCCGTAACAAGCTGATTGAGGCCTTCGGCGGCAATTTCGAGGAAGTGATTGTGGGCGGCGCTCCGTTCAATGCCGAGGTCGAGGATTTCCTCTACAAAATCAAATTCCCGTTCACCGTGGGCTACGGCATGACTGAGTGCGGTCCTCTGGTGAGCCACACCCCGTGGCGCGAATTCGTGCCCCACAGCGCTGGACGCATCCTGCCGGGCATCATGGAGTGCAAAATCCTGAGCGATGATCCCGAGAACATACCCGGTGAAATCTGCGTGCGTGGCGAGAACGTGATGCAGGGCTACTTCCACAACAGCGAGGCAACCGACAAGGTACTCCACGAGGACGGATGGCTGCACACCGGCGACATGGGTACACTGAATGCCGATGGCACATTATTTATAAGGGGACGTTTGAAGACCATGCTGCTGAGCTCTAGCGGACAGAACATCTACCCCGAGGAGATTGAGGCCAAACTCAACAACATGCTCCACGTGAGCGAGAGCCTGGTCGTCATGCGAGAAGGGAAACTCGTGGCGCTTGTCTATCCTGACTATGACTCGATGGACCAGCTGGGCGTGACACGCGACAAGCTGCCCGAACTCATGGAGGAAATCCGCACCGAGTTGAATAAACTGGTGGCCCCCTATGAGCGCATCGCCAAGATTCAGCTGATGGCAACCGAGTTTGACAAGACGCCAAAACGCAGCATCAAACGCTACCTTTACAGCAACTGATTTCGGCACCAAAAAAAGCGTGTTTTTCAAGACAGGCAACCTTACTTAACAAAATTTAACGGATGCGACCCCACACGCATCCGTTATCTTATCTAATTGATAATCAGATGTTAAGAAGCGAAAAAATCAAAATTTCTTGTTTCTGCTCAAAAAAGTGTTCAAAAAAAAATCCCAAAAAAGTTTGCGGGTGAAATATTTGATGTAATTTTGCACCCGATTTTAACAACAGAAATTAATTGTTTTATTATTTAAAAGTACTTAAGAAAATGAAGAAGTTAGTTTTGGCTCTTGCCGTTATCGCTAGCGTTAGCATGATTTCCTGCACCAACACCGCCGAGCAGACCACTGAGGAGGCTGTTGATAGCACCGCAGTTGTTGAGGAGGTTGTTGACAGTGCTGCTGCTGTTGTTGACAGTGCTGCTGCCGTTGTTGACAGCGCTGCTGTTGAGGCTGCTACTCCCGCTGAGGCACCCGCTGAGGAGCCCGCTAAGTAAGCAAGAGCTCTTACAACAAGAACGTTTGAAGCTGTTCCCGCCGATAGGCCCGAGCAGCTTTTTTGTGCCCAAAATCAAAGATTTCACCCTATAGCTTCTATAGTTTTTCTATAGCGGCTATAGGGTGAAACTTATTATTGGTGACGGCTGCTGCTTACAGCAGGGTGTCAGGATCCAGATTATTCTTCTCGATGTCCTTGAAGTAGCGATAGGTGCTCACCTTGAGCTCATCAACCGCCAACTCATCGGCGATAATCACGGCATGAGGATGCATCTGCAAGGCACTCAGGGTGCACATCTGGGAAACACCGCCCTCGACGGCCTGCTGCAGGGCACGTGCCTTGCCATGGCCGTTAACAATAATCATCACCTCACGTGCATCCATCACAGTGCCGACGCCCACGGTGAGCGCCGTCTTGGGCACCTTGTTCAGGTCGCCGTCAAAGAAGCGGCTGTTGGCGATGATGGTGTCCTGGGTGAGCGTCTTCTGCCGCGTGCGTGAAGTCAGTGACGAACCGGGCTCGTTGAAAGCGATGTGCCCGTCAGGACCCACACCGCCCATGAACAGGTCTATGCCACCGGCAGCCTTGATTCGTGCCTCATAGTCGGCACATTCCTTGAGCACGTCGGGCGCATTACCGTTCAAGATGTTGACGTTCTCGGGACGGATGTCGATGTGCGAGAAGAAGTTGTTCCACATGAATGAATGGTAGCTCTCGGGGTGATCCTCGGGCAGGTTGCAGTACTCGTCCATGTTGAAGGTGATGACGTTCTGGAACGACACTTTGCCAGCCTTGTTCATGGCAATGAGTTCGCGGTACATGCCCAGGGGCGAACTGCCCGTGGGGCAACCCAACTTGAATGGTTTCTCGGGAGTGGGATTTGCTTCATTGATGCGCTTAGCCACATAGCGGGCAGCCCATTTTGAAACATTTTCGTAATCAGGTTCAATGATCAGTCTCATAATTCTTGATTTTGATTAGATTTATCTATCTAGGGGCAAAGTTACTTCAAATCTGTGAATTCTCCACAAAAAATTGTAACTTTGCGGCCAAAATCAACCAAACAAACCGTATGGACAACAAGCGACCCCTCATCCTCATCAGCAATGATGACGGCTACAACTACAACGGCATCCAGACGCTCATCAAGGTGGCACGCACCCTGGGAGACGTGTTTGTCGTTGCTCCTGCTATGCACCAGAGCGGCAAGTCGAGTTCCATCACGTTCATCAATCCCGTGCGCACGTCGCGCATCGTTGACGAAGAGGGTTTCACCGTCTATCTGGCCACCGGGACTCCCGCCGACTGCGTGAAGCTGGCCTTGAGCCAACTCATGGCCGACAGGATGCCCGACGTGGTGCTCGCCGGCATCAACCACGGTTACAACAGTGGCCTGAACACGCTCTATAGCGGCACGATGGCATGCGTCTTCGAGGGCATCCTGCACGGTGTGCCTTCGGTGGCATTCTCCTTCGGCGACTACAGTGCCGATGCCGACACCAGCGTGTGCGAGCCCATCGTGAGACACGTGACTCAGCGTGTGCTCCTGAGCGGATTGCCCAAGGACGTTTGTCTTAACGTGAACATCCCCAAGATGGACGGCGAGTTCAACGGCATGAAGGTGACCACGGGCGACATGGGCCGCTGGATCAATGAGTGGGAACACCGTGTGGACCCGACGGGACGCGATTACTACTGGCTGACAGGCGAGTTTGACATTGCCGACAAGGACGAGGGATTGACGGACTACTACTGGTTGCAGCGAGGCTATGTGACCGTTACCCCGACGCATGTCGATCAGACCGACTTCGCTTCAATGCAGCAGATTGCTGATTTGCTCCTCTGAGGACGTTGTCTTCATACCCCCAAGAAACGATAACAAACCGAATACACATTTAAAACAAGATATCAACATGGAACGAAAAGTAAGAGTGCGCTTTGCGCCATCACCCACAGGCCCGCTGCACATTGGCGGCGTGCGCACAGCACTGTATAACTACCTGTATGCCCGCCAGCACGGGGGCGACATGATTCTGCGCATCGAGGACACCGACAGCACACGCTTTGTGCCAGGCGCCGAGGAATACATCAACGAGGCACTGCAATGGTTGGGCATCGGCATTGACGAGGGCGTGCGCGAGGGCGGCAACTACGGTCCCTACAAGCAGAGCGAGCGCCGCGACCTGTACCGCAAGTACACGCAGCAACTCATCGACGCAGACAAGGCTTATTATGCCTTTGACACCCCTGAGGAACTCGAAGCCAAGCGGCAGGAAATCAAGAATTTCCAATATGACGCACGCACGCGCGGCATGATGCGCAACTCACTGTCTTTGCCCGCCGAGGAGGTTAAGGCCCTCATGGACAGCGGTGCGAAATGGGTGGTGCGTTTCCGCATCGATCCCGACCAGGACGTTGTGGTTCACGACCTCTTGCGCGGTGACGTGACCATCAACTCGTCGATCCTCGACGACAAGGTGCTCTACAAGAGCGCCGATGACCTGCCCACCTACCACCTGGCCAACATCGTCGATGACCACCTGATGGAGGTGTCTCACGTCATCCGTGGCGAGGAATGGCTGCCCAGCGCGCCGTTGCACGTGCTGCTGTATAAGGCCTTCGGCTGGGAAGACACCATGCCCGACTTTGTTCATCTGCCCCTGTTGCTCAAGCCTGACGGCAAGGGTAAACTGAGCAAGCGCGACGGTGACCGTCTGGGATTCCCCGTCTTCCCCCTCGACTGGGACGACCCAAAGAGCGGAGAACACTCCAGCGGCTATCGCGAGAAGGGCTATCTGCCCCAGGCTGTCATCAATTTCCTCGCCCTGCTGGGATGGAATCCCGGTGACGATCGCGAGATTTTCTCCATGGAAGAGCTCATCAAGGAATTCTCCATCGAGCACTGCTCACGCAAGGGTGCCAAGTTTGACTTCGAGAAGGGCAAGTGGTTCAACCACGAATACCTGATGATGATGGACGATCACGAGCTGGCACAGCAGTTCAAGCCCGTGCTCGAGCAGCATGGCGTGAACGTGGCTGACTTCAGCGACGAATACATCACCGAGGTGGTTGCGCTGGTCAAGAGCCGTGCCAACTTTGTGGGCGACCTGTGGGACCAGGCCAACTTCTTCTTCGTCCGTCCCACCAGCTACAGTGAGAAGGACATCCGCAAGCGCTGGAAACCCGAGACGCCTGAACTGATGCGCCAACTGGCAGGTCTGCTCGACAATGCCGACATGGAGGACATGGAGGACACCGAGAAGCTGGTCATGGACTGGATTGACAAGAACGGCTACCACAAGGGCAACGTGATGAACGCCTTCCGTTTGACCGTGGTCGGCGAATGCCGCGGCCCGCACATGTTCGAAATCACCCGCCTGTTGGGCCGCGACGAGACCCTCGCCCGCCTCAACGCTGGCATCCAGAACATCCAGATGCCCGCCGATGCTTAAAAGGCTTTGTGCCATATTGACCATTATCCTCTCCATTTCACCTCTTGCCGCGCAGGAAGTGGAGTGGAGCGTGGATGCGACCATGATGCTCAACAACCGCGAGGGCGGTGATGAATACACGCGTGCACAGACGTTCATATTCACCCGCCTCGCCCCCGAAGTGGGCGTGTCGCTCAACGACGGTGCCCACGTGCTCAAGGGCGGCGCAGTGTGGTATCAGCCCATGACCGACGAAATGAGCGGCTTCAAAATTCTGCCCACGCTCTACTATCGCTACAACAGCGACAACGGATGGCACGTGACGGCCGGCATGTTCCCTCGCTCGCTCATGGTGCAACGTGCACCGCGATACATGTGGAGCGACTCGCTCGACTATTGCCAGCCTAACATGCGCGGCACCATGGCACAGTTCATCAAGCCAGCTGGCTATGCCGAACTAGCCGTGGACTGGCGCCAGATACCGACCGACGTCCGTCGCGAGGCCTTCACATTCATGGTAAATACCGACTGGCGCGTGGCAGGCCCCTTCAGGCTAGGCGGACACCTGCAGTACAGCCACTTGGCCATGTCGCACGTCGGCAAAGAGCACCAGCACGTCACCGATGACATGCTCATCAATCCCATGCTGGGGCTCGACCTGTCACACCGCACAGTGCTCGACTCGCTGCGTTTCGACATCGGAGCACTCATTACCATGGAACGCGACCGCGGCGACATGGAATGGCTCAACAATGCCGGACTGCTCGCAACAGCAACGGCACGATGGCGCTGGCTGCAGCTCGATGAGACCTTTTACACCGGCAAGGGCCTGATGCCGCTGTACCCGCAGCACGGCAGCCAGCTCAACCTGGGCGACCCGTACTTTAACAACAAGGTCTACAGCCGCACCGACCTCATCGGCCACATCGTGAGCAACCAATATGTGGACTTGAGCGTCTCATTGACCTACCACATCACCGACAAGGTCACCGGATTCTGGCAACAGCTCTCCTGCCGTTTCTATCTGGACAACCGCCTGTGGAAGGCAGCCAAAGCCAAACACTAACCAATAACGCAAGATTCCACCACTATGGACCCGATATACAACTTTGGTATCGCCACCTATCGCAACGCTGTTCGACTGGCTGCCGTGCGCAAGCGCAAGGCTAAACTGCTCCTGCGCGGCCAGCGACGCTGTTTCCGCACACTGCAACGCAAACTTGACCCGGCAGGAGGCTACATCTGGATTCACGCCTCATCGCTCGGCGAGTTTGAGCAGGGACGCCCGCTCATCGAAAAGATCAAGCGTGAGCAGCCCGACAGTCGCATCCTGTTGACGTTCTTCTCACCCTCGGGATACGAGGTACGCAAGAACTTCAGCAAGGTGGACACTGTTGTGTACCTCCCCTTTGACCTGCCTGGTAACGTGAAACGGTTCCTCGACCTGGTGAAACCGTCAATAGCGATTTTTGTCAAGTATGAATTTTGGGGCAACTATCTGCAAGCGCTGCAACGGCGCGGCGTGCCCACCTATATTATATCGGCCATCTTCCGCCCGAGCCAGATCTTTTTCAAGCCCTGGGGCGGCATGTTCCGCAAGATGCTCAAGTGCTTCGATACGTTGTTTGTCCAAAATGAGCAGTCCCGAGAACTGCTCGCTGGCATCGGCATCGAGAACGTGGTTGTCGCCGGCGACACCCGCTTTGACCGCGTGGCCGATGTGAAAGCCGCGGCCAAGGAGTTCCCGCTCATCGCCAAATTCACCGAGGGTGCGCAATTCACACTGGTGATGGGCAGTTCGTGGCCTCCCGACGAGGACATCGTCATCCCCTACTTCAATGCCCACCGCGAGATGAAGCTCATCATCGCACCGCATGAGTTTGACAGGCACCGCCTGCATGTGCTCATGTCCAAACTCTCACGTCCCACACGGTTCTACAGCGAGGCCACGCCGCAGAACGTCGCCAGTGCCGACTGCTTGATCATTGACAGCTTCGGACTCCTGTCGTCACTCTATCGTTACGGACAGGCTGCCTACGTGGGAGGGGGATTCGGTGCTGGCATCCACAACATCAACGAGGCTGCCGTCTATGGCATCCCCGTCATCTTCGGTCCCAAGCACCACAAGTTCCAGGAAGCCAGCGACCTCATCGCTCTGGACGGTGCCATGAGCATCCATGACGCCGACACCTTCTCGGCAGCGATGGACCCCCTGCTCGAGAACGAGCCCCTGCGCCTCAAGTGCGGCAAGACCGCCGGCGATTACATCCAGACCCACCTGGGCGGCACCCAACTCATCTACGACCGAATCTTCAACAAACCTACCGAAACAACCCAGACCGACTGATACTCGGCCACACCAGACACTGACACTTTATTGGCGCTTGTACTGCGAAGGCGTCAAGCCCGTCATGCGCTTGAAGAATTTAGAGAAGAAAGCCGCATTAGGGAAGCTCAAGTTTTCGGACAATTGTGCGACAGTGACGTCGCTATGCTTGAGTGCGACCTTGGCCTCGTTGATGAGCGCCCGGTCAATCCATTCTTTGGCGGTGATGCCGCTGGCCTGCCTGACTAGAGTGCCCAGATAACGTTGTGTAATGCACAGCCGGTCGGCATAGAAAGCCAGTGTGTGGTGATTGAAACAGTGCTCATTGACCAGGGCAATAAAGCGGTTGAAAACGTCCTGTTGCCGCGATTGCACCGCAGGCACATCGCTGCCGTAGCGCTCATACAAGCCTGTAATATAGTTAACGATAGCAGCAATCATCGAGGCTGCTGCCTCACGGCTATAGTGCTGCTCCTCAACCAAGATGCGCAACGTCAAGATCATGCGCTCGAGCATGTCACATTCCTGTGCACTGGCTTGAAGATAGAAGTTGTGGATGCGGCCGTTGAGTGTTGCCGGCAAGCGGCCACTCATGGCGCGACGCAAGTAGTCCTCCTTGACAACTATGCCCGACACCGAGACGTCCGACGAAATCTTGTCCATCTGAATGATGCCGCCGTTGCCCATAAATCCCACCATGTGATCCGAGATATGATAATGCAAGAGGTTTGCCGTGACTTCAACGTCGCCCTTGTGGAAGATGATAAATCTGAAGTCATCGACACGGTAAGGCACTGAAATCTCAAAGATTTCACGCATGGTCTGACGGGTGTTAGAACCATACACGATAGCAAAGTCAGGCGAGACATAGGGCCTGGAACCATGAAACTGGAAATTGGCGCCATTCATCTCGTCGAGACTCGAAAAAGGCAAACGCTTGGGTTCTTGTGTTGACATATCTTTCTTGTCTGGTTTTGGATGCAAAGATAATAAATAATCCAATTAAACCCGCCAATATTGATAATAATTGTACAAAAAGAATGTTTTATCCTCATTATGGATAAACATGGCCTCGGATTGTTTCTGTAATTTTGCGATGTGAAATAAAAACGCTTCCCCGAATATGATGAAACACTTCTTAATCATCGCATTGGCATTGCTGCCCATCGTCACCACAGGGCAGACGCTCGATGAGTGCCAGCAGGCTGCCGAGAAGAATTATCCGCTCATTCGCCAGTATGACCTCATCGCGCGCACCACTGACCTCACGGTGTCTAACATCGGCAAGGCATGGCTGCCGCAGGTGACCGCCTCGGCCCAAGCGACATTGCAGAGCGATGTGATGTCCTGGCCCGATCAGATGCAGAACATGCTTCACCAGATGGGTGTGGATCTCAAAGGCCTGAAAAAAGACCAGTACCGTGTGGGCATCGACGTGAACCAGATCGTGTTTGACGGTGGCCGCATCAGCGGTCAGCAGGCTGTTGCCCGCAGTCAGGGCGAGGTACAGGCGGCACAAACCCAAGTCAACCTGTATGCAGTGCGCCAGAGGGTGAATGAGATGTACTTTGGACTGCTCTTGCTCGATGATCAGATCAAGTTGAACCAGGACCTGCAAGAACTGCTCCTTGCCAGTGAGAACAAATTGGCCTCGCTGTACAAGCACGGCACCGCCGCCGAGAGTGATTATAATAATGTAAAAGCCGAGCGGCTGAACGTGTCACAGCAATTAATCAGTCTGACTTCGCAACGGCACACGCTGGCAGCGATGTTAGGCACCTTCTGCGGCATCGAGGTGAATGAAGTGCAGAAACCCGCACTCATCGATATCGATCCGGCACTGTCGGGCAACAACCGCCCCGAGTTGCGCCTCGCCGAAACACAGCTGCGCCTTGCCGACGCACAGGAGAAACTGCTCGACGCCGCACTGCTGCCCCAAGTGAGCCTCTTTGCTCAAGGGTACTACGGCTATCCGGGTTACAACATGTTCGAAGACATGATCACCCACAAATGGTCACTCAACGGCATGGTGGGCGCACGGCTGAACTGGAACATCGGAGCACTCTACACCCGCCACAACGACAAGGCCAAACTGCAATTGCAGCGGCAAAGCATTGAGAACAACCGCGACGTGTTCTTGTACAACAACCGTCTGGAACAGCTCCAGCACAGCGAGGAAATTGAGCGTTACCGCTCACTGATAACCGCCGATGATGAGATTATCGCTTTGCGCCAAAGGGTGCGCACCGCCGCCGAGTCAAAACTCGCCCATGGCATCATCGACGTCAATGACCTGATCAAGGAAATCAACAACGAGAACCAGGCACGCGTGCAGCGTTCGATCCACGAGATTGAACTGCTCAAGAGTGTCTATGACTTGAAATATACCACCAACAATTAAGCGAACAGATATGAAAAAGATGCTTTTGATCACAACCGCGGCACTCATGCTGGTGTCTTGTGGTAAGAAGGACAAAGCGTACGACGCAACGGGCACCTTCGAGGCGACCGAGGTGACCGTATCGGCTAAAGCGACAGGCGAATTGCTGGCATTCGACGTCAGCGAGGGCCAAGAGATAGTCCAGGGCACAGTGGTGGGCAACATCGATGCCTACCAGCTGAAACTGCAACGCCAGCAACTGGAAAGTTCCAAGGACCAGCTCAATGCCAACAAAAAACAGCTTAATGCCAACAAAGGGGCGACCAACAGCAAGCAGCTCGACCTGGAAAAACAGGTGGCAAGCATACGCCAACAGATTGCCAATGCCCAACGGGAACGCCAACGCTACACCGAGCTCGTCAACGATGGCGCAGTGCCCCGCAAACAGTTGGATGACATCAACTACCAAATCAAGGTGCTGGAAAAGCAATTGGCTGCCACCCAGGACCAGATACGCAGCAACAACGCCAGCCTGCGCGAACAAAGCCAAGGCATCGGCGCACAGATGGAAGGCATCGATGCCCAGCGCATGGGACTCGAGGCGCAGAAAGCGCAACTTGACGACCAAATCGCCAATGCCGACATCAAGGCACCCATCAGCGGCACGGTTCTCGAGAAATATGTCGAGCGTGGAGAATATATGACCGTTGGCAAACCGCTGTTCAAGATGGCAGACACCCAAAACATGTTCATCCGTGCCTACCTCACCTCGGCGCAGCTCAAGGACATCAAGGTCGGTCAAAAAGTCAAGGTCATGACCGACTACGGCAAGGGCGAGAAAAAGACCTACGACGGCACTGTCACCTGGATTTCCAACCGTTCGGAGTTCACACCCAAGAGCATCCTGACCGATGACGAGCGCGCCGACCTGGTCTATGCGGTGAAAATCGCCATCCACAACGACGGTTATGTGAAAATCGGCATGTACGGGGAAGTGAAATTCTAAACCATTCAGTTGATCGGGCGAGAAGAAACAGCAATGAAGGCTATTGAGGTAAACCATGTGTCCAAGTCCTACGGGACTGTCAAGGCGCTTGACGACGTGTCACTGACCGTCGACAAGGGCGAGGTCTTCGGCATCATCGGGCCTGACGGTGCGGGAAAGACCTCGTTGTTCCGCATTTTGTGCACTTTGCTGATTCCTGATACCGGCACAGCGACCGTGGACGGGTTTGACGTGGTCAAACAAATGACCGACATCAGATGCCGCGTGGGGTACATGCCGGGCAAGTTCTCGCTATACCAGGACCTGACGGTGCAGGAAAACCTGGAATTCTTCGCCACATTGTTCGGCACAACCATCGAGGAGGGCTATGACAGCATCAGCGCCATCTACAGCCAGATTGAGCGTTTCAAGGACCGCAAGGCGGGAGCATTGTCGGGCGGCATGAAGCAAAAGTTGGCCTTGTGCTGCGCACTGGTGCACCGTCCCAGCGTGCTATTTCTTGACGAGCCCACAACAGGTGTTGACCCTGTATCACGCAAAGAGTTTTGGGAGATGCTCGCAGGACTCAAGCAGCGGGGCATCACCATCGTCGCCTCGACACCCTACCTTGATGAAGTGCGCCGCTGCGAGCGTGTGGCTTTCCTGCATCAAGGGCATGTTCGTGGCATCGGCACACCTCAGGAGATACTTGATCGCTTCGCCGACGTCTTCAATCCGCCTGGCATAGAACATGACAAGAGCGCCAAGATAAAAGACGAAAACGTCATCGAGGTGGAGCATCTGGTCAAAGCCTTTGGCTCTTTCCACGCTGTGGACGACATCAGTTTCACGGTTAAGCGGGGCGAGATATTCGGCTTCCTTGGAGCCAACGGTGCGGGCAAAACGACAGCCATGCACATGCTCACAGGTCTGAACCAGCCCACAAGCGGCACTGGCCGTGTGGTGGGCTATGACATCCGCACCGAGTATGAACAAATCAAAAAGCACATCGGCTACATGAGTCAGCGGTTCTCGCTGTATGAGGACTTGACTGTTGCCGAGAACATCCGCCTCTTTGCCGGCATCTATGGCATGAAAGATGACGAAATCAGCCGCAGAACCGACGAAATGCTGGACCACTTGCAATTCAGCGAGCACAAGCATGACCTGGTGGGCTCACTGCCGCTGGGCTGGAAACAGAAACTCGCTTTCTCAGTCTCTATTTTCCACGAGCCCGCCGTCGTCTTCCTTGACGAACCCACAGGCGGAGTGGACCCCGCCACACGCCGCCAGTTTTGGGAACTCATTTATGATGCCGCTGGTCGTGGCATCACCGTGTTTGTCACAACCCATTACATGGACGAGGCCGAGTATTGCGACCGCATTTCCATCATGGTGGACGGCAAAATCAGTGCGATCGGCACTCCCGACGAATTGAAACAAAAGTTCAACCAGCCTGACATGGACCACGTGTTCACGCTTCTTGCCCGTCAGGCGACACGAAGCAGCGATTAGACGGCCATGAAACAGTTCACCTCATTCATCATCAAGGAAGCACGACACATCTTGCGAGACAAGCGCACGATGCTCATCCTGTTCGGCATGCCTGTCGTGCTGATGCTGATCTTTGGCTTCGCTATCACCACCGACGTGCGCAATGTGCGCACCGTGGTGGTCACGTCGTCGATGGACCACCTAACGCGTCAAGCGGTGGACCGTCTGGCCGCATCTGAGTATTTCAACATCACGGCGACCATCGCCACGCCTCGTGAAGCCGAGCAACTGATCCGCAGCCAAAAGGCCGACCTGGCCATCGTTTTCAGTCCCGACTTTGCCTCAAAGCGCAATGGAGTGCAGTTCATCGTTGACGGTGCCGATCCCAACATGGCGCAGCAATGGACCAACTATGCCACCGCAGTCCTCACTAACACAGAAGCCTCTCTTGTCAACACCAAGATGCTCTACAATGCGCGGATGAAGTCCGCCTACAATTTTGTGCCCGCCATCATGGGTATGCTGCTGATGCTCGTGTGCGCCATGATGACGTCCATCTCGATTGTGCGGGAAAAGGAAAAAGGCACGATGGAGGTCTTGCTTGTCTCACCTGTCAAGCCCATCGTTGTGATTACCGCCAAGATGGTGCCCTACCTGGTGCTGGCCTTTGTTATCCTCACCACCATCATGCTCATGGCGCGCTTCGTGCTGGACGTGCCTTTGCAAGGCTCTATCCTGTGGATTTATGCCGTGAGCACCATCTACATCCTGCTGGCACTCGCCCTGGGCCTTCTCATCAGCAACATAGCCACCAATCAGTTGATGGCGCTGCTGCTCTCGGCGATGGTGTTGCTCGTTCCCATCGTGATGCTCAGCGGCATGCTTTTCCCAGTGGAGTCCATGCCTCGTGTTCTGCAGTGGATTTCGGCAATCGTTCCGCCACGCTACTACATCCAGGCGATGCGCAAACTGATGATTATGGGTGTGGGCATCGGTGAGGTGGCTCGCGAGGTCACCATCCTCACTGCCATGACAGCGGTACTGCTTGCCGTGTCGTTAATCAAGTTCAAAACCAGACTGGAGTAACCGCCATGATGCTCAAATATCTCATACGAAAAGAGTTCCTCCAGATTCGCCGCAACGCGTTCTTGCCGCGCCTCATCATCATCTTCCCCATCATGATGATGTGCGTGATGCCGTGGGTCATGAATATGGAGGTCAAGAACATCGTGGTGGACGTGGTGGATAATGACCGCTCCACACTCTCCCAGCAACTGGTGCACAGTGTGGAGGCCTCTAGCTTTTTCATCTTCAACGGCCAGCGCCCCACCTATCAAGAAGCCCTCACTGATATCGAGACGAGCAAGGCCGATGTTGTGCTGGTCATTCCTCAGGATTACAGCAAGGATCTCACGACTGGCAGGCAACCTCAAGTGCTCATCGCCGCCAATGCCGTGAACGGAACAAAGGGAGCCATCGGCAGCAGCTACCTTTCGCGCATCGTGACCATGAACGCCAAGCCTGACCTGGAGGCCATACAGTCGGCATTCTCCACCCTTTACCTTTATAATAAGGGCATGAATTACAAGGTATTCATGATCCCCGCGCTGCTGGCGATTGTCATGATGCTCATGTGCGGATTTCTGCCCACCCTCAACATTGTGGGTGAGAAGGAGGCGGGAACCATCGAGCAAATCAACGTGACACCCGTGCCCAAGTGGGCCTTTATACTCGCCAAGCTCATCCCTTACTGGATAATCGCCTTGTTTGTCATCGTGGTGTGCCTATTCCTGTCTTGGGCCATCTACGGAATCACGTGCAGGGGGCCGCTCTGGCTCGTCTTCCTGCTGGCGATGCTGGTTGCGCTGTTCTGGAGTTCATTCGGACTCATCATCAGCAACTACAGCGACACCATGCAACAGGCCATCTTCGTCATGTGGTTCTTTGTGGTGTGCATGTTGCTGTTGAGCGGACTGTTCACGCCCACCCGCTCGATGCCAGATTGGGCCTACGCCACGACTTATGTCAACCCGATGCACTACTTTGTTGACGGCATACGCACCGTGTTCATTCGCGGCGGTGGCTTGCAAAGCATCGCCCATCAGGTGCTCGCCCTCACTTGCATTGCCAGCATCATGGGCTTCTGGGCCATCAGGAGCTACAGGAAAAACTCATGATTCTCACCCGGTTGGTTCCGCTCGAATTTCAAGGCCGCAATTCAGTCAAATTTTCAGAAATTCTCTCTTCGCGCTATAATCATTAAGTTATTGTTAATGACAAAAAAATTCGGAAAAACGTTGATTGTTAGCGGAATTTGATATACCTTTGTGGCGCTTTAGCGAAAATTTCAGGAGATGGTAGATGCTTTGAAGTTGAAAATCAAGACGTTACCATTTGGCACTCACACGGTTGAATGTCATGTGGATGAGTCGTTTTTTAATACCGATGAGCAAATCGAAGTGCGCCGAGCCGACGTGAATGTCACCCTGCTGGTGACTCGCAAGAGCGAGGACACCTTCCGCCTCGAGATTTCGTGCGACGGCACAGTGACAGTTCCCTGCGACCGTTGCCTCGATGATCTGGATTTGCCGGTGGAAGCCGACTACAGCCTGAACGTGGAGCAAATGGGCACAGAGCTCGACGACACCAACGACGAGCTGCTGATAGTGCCGGCCGACTGGCGTGAACTGGATGCCGCACCCCTGGTGCGCGACACAGTGCTGCTGTCATTGCCGATGACGCACTGTCACGAGAATGAGGACGACTGCAATGCGGCCGTACTTGATGTGCTCGAGAATCATCGCGTCGAGGCCGTCCCCGATGACGATGACCAAGAGAGTGAAACAACCGGCACCGACCCCAGGTGGGAGGCGCTTAAAAAACTGAAAGAACAATAATTTTTAAATAAAACAACAAGAAAATGGCACATCCTAAAAGAAGACAGTCTAAGACTCGTACCGCTAAGCGCCGCACCCACGACGTGGCTGTGGCTCCGACCATCGCTCAGTGCTCTAACTGTGGTGCATGGCATGTTTATCACACCGTATGCCCCGAGTGCGGTTACTACCGTGGCAAGAACGTGATGAACAAGCAGGAGGCCTAAATCGCCGTCTTGCCGCTTGCGGCAATAGCGATTGAAGCACACTCAAGATATCCTGAATGGGCTGAATCTGAATCTGGTTTCATCCACATTTAGGATATTGAATTTAAACACTATAGACTAATCCATATACACAACGCTTTCAAGCTTATGCTGAACGCAAAGATTACAGGCATTGCATCCTATATTCCCGACGATGTTCTGGACAATGAGATGCTTTCTCAGATGGTGGACACTAACGACGAGTGGATCACAACTCGCGTGGGAGTCAAGGAGCGCCGCATCCTCAAGAAGCCCGTCGGCTCCTCGTGGATGGGCATCCAGGCAGTGAACAAGCTGCTCGAGGAAACCGGTACCAACCGCAACGACATCGACCTGCTCATCTGCCCCACCTCAAATCCCGATCACCGTTTCCCGTCAACAGCGTCAATAATCGCTCACGGGACCGGCATCGAGAAGAAATGTTATGCCTATGACATCCAAGCCGCTTGCGCAGGCTTCCTTGTAGGCCTTTATGAGGCCACCGCCTTCATCCGTGCGGGCATCTACAAGAAGGTCATTGTCGTGTCGGCCGAGAAGATGTCAAGTATGGTGGACTATAATGACCGCGCCACATGCCCCCTCTTTGGCGACGCAGCGGCATGCATGCTGCTCGAACCCACCGAGGAGCCCGTTGGCGTGATGGACGGCATCTTCCACGTCGACGGTTCGGGCTTCGAGCATCTGGTCTATAAGGCCGGCGGCTCGGCACTGCCCACCAGCCACGAGACGGTTGACGCCAATTATCACTGTGTCTATCAGGAAGGACGCGCCGTCTATCGTCATGCCGTCATCGACATGCTCACCTCGAGCAAGGACGTGATGAAGCGCAACAACCTCACCAACGAGAACATCCAGTGGTTCGTGCCTCATCAGGCCAACCTGCGCATCATCGAGGCCGTTGGCCAGCGTCTGGGCATCGACGAGAGCAAGGTGCTGGTTAACATCGAGCACCGTGGCAACACTAGTGCTGCCAGCATCCCCTTGTGCATTGATGAGAACAAGCATCTCCTCAAGAAGGGCGACAAGATGGTTCTCACTGCCTTTGGCGCAGGATTCACCTGGGGTGCACTCTACCTCATCTGGTCGCTGTAAAGCGTCCGGACACATCACTTGAAGCATCACTACTCCAATGGAAACAACACGAGTAGCGATGCTTCTTGAATAAAACCACCACCAACTAGAAACAAGGGACTAGGGACTAAAAACTAAAAAAATGCATCGAGCAGGATTTGTAAATATCGTGGGCAACCCCAACGTGGGCAAATCGACACTGAGCAACCGCTTGGTGGGCGAGCGCCTGTCCATCATCACCAGCAAGGCGCAGACCACGCGCCACCGCATCATGGGCATCGTCAACGGCGAGGACTATCAAATCGTCTTCAGCGACACGCCCGGTGTCCTCAAGCCCAAGTTCCGCCTCCAGCAGAGCATGCTGGAATACTCGACGGGAGCCCTCGTCGATGCCGACGTGCTGCTCTATGTCACCGACGTCATCGAGAGCCCCACCAAGAATCAGGACTTCCTTGACCGCGTCGCCAAGGAGAAGATCCCCATCCTGCTCATCATTAACAAGATTGACTTGTTGAAGGGCAACGACGACCTGGTGCGAATCATCGACCAGTGGAAGCAACTGCTCCCCAATGCCGAGGTGTTCCCCACCAGCGCGCTCGAGAACTTCAACGTCGATAACATCATGAAGCGCATCGTCGAACTGTTGCCCGAGTGCCCCCCGTACTTCGGCAAGGACGCCCTGACCGACCGCAGCAGCCGATTCTTCGTTACCGAAATCGTGCGCGAGAAGATTCTCACCACCTACGACAAAGAGGTGCCCTACGCTACCCAGGTCATCGTCGAGAAGTTTGACGAAGACGAGAAGTCGATTCACATCATGGCGGTCATCTACGTCGAGCGCGACAGCCAGAAGGGCATCATCATCGGGCACCAGGGCAAGATGCTCAAGCGCGTCGGCACCGAGGCCCGCAAGGACATTGAGAAATTCTTCGACAAAAAAGTCTTCCTTGAACTCTACGTCAAGGTGGAAAAGGACTGGCGCAACCAGGAGAACAAACTACGCGCCTTCGGCTACATCGAGTAAAATAACTGACAACTGAAAACTAGAAACTGAAAACTGAATATGGGACGACTAGTAGCAATCGTGGGAAGGCCCAACGTGGGCAAGTCAACACTGTTTAACCGCCTGACCCAAACCCGGGCAGCCATCGTTAACGACACCAGCGGCACAACACGCGACCGCCAGTACGGCAAGATGGAGTGGAACGGCATGGAAATGTCGGTCGTGGACACCGGCGGATGGGTCGTGAACAGCGAGGACATCTTTGAGGAGGAAATCAACAAGCAGGTGCATCTGGCCATCGACGAGGCCGATGTCATCCTCTTTGTCGTGGATATCAAGAACGGCATCACCGACCTCGACGACCATGTCGCCGACATCCTGCGCCGCACCTCCAAACCCGTCATCGTCGTTGCCAACAAGGACGACAACAACCAGAGCATGTATGCCGAGGCCGAGTTCTATTCACTGGGACTGGGACAACCCTTCTCCATCTCGGCAGTCAACGGCAACGGCACCGGTGACTTGCTGGACGAGGTGGTCAAGCAGATGCCCGAGAAAGGTGACGAGAAACTTGACGAGGAACTGCCCCGTTTTGCCATCGTCGGCAGACCCAATGCAGGCAAGTCATCGCTCGTC
>JAEEGF011895458.1_pt1 | contig 47785 bp, 40 predicted proteins | sample 9134171 | NCBI WGS metagenome assembly JAEEGF01 (sample SAMN16246542, study PRJNA631951) | gut metagenome | biome: gut microbiome; feature: rumen; material: AP-attached | host: Bos | place: Iran: Karaj | collected 2018-10
AGGGGCGAACGGCGCAGCTCGTCTTCCTGGTTGGAGATGTCGCTCAGGAACACCTTTGTATAACGGAGCTGGCGATGCTCGCGCAACTCCGCGTCGAGGTAGTCTTTCACCTCGTCGTAGAGCTGGTTCAGGCGCTCTGCAAAGAGGCCCTTTCCTCCGTCGGTCAGTATCTTATATTGGTTCATTTAAATTCTCCTTTTAACTCCTAACCATAACTCCTTATTTTAACTCCCAATCACTTTCCACCGGGCCGAAGTCCGTTCACATATTTCACTGGCTCACCATCGCTGCCCTTGAGCACATTGGCAAACTCCTGAGGCGAGTGGTTGACAGGACCGCGCATGAACTCGGGAATGTTATAGCTCTTCAGGAACTGGCGGTGATAGTCGGGATTGGCCTGCGGCAGTTCGAAGGGACGGCTACCCTTGCCGTCGGCCCCGATATGGGCAATAAACGGACGGGTATAGCCGCCATCGTCGCGACGACTGCTGAAGATGACCCATCGCCCATTGGACGACCAGGAGTGGTAGCTCTCGGTATCGTCGGAGTTGATCTCGTCCATCGCCCTTACCTCGCCACTCTGGAGGTCCATCAGATAGAGGTCGGCCTCATGGTGCCAGATATGGAACACGCCATAGTTGCCAAGGGTGAACATGAGGTATCGTCCGTCGGGTGAGATGCGAGGCAGCGTGGCGCTCAAGCCCAGGCTGTCGGCACAGAACACCAGCTCGCGGGAGCCGAAGGCGTAGGTGTCGGGATTGAAGCTCTTCTTGTAGATGTTGTACTTGAACTCCTTGGTGCGGAACACGAACTCGTCCTCGGAGCCGGTAGAGTCCTTCTTCTCCAAAAAGGCGCTGCAGTAGTAGACCGTCTTACCGTCGGGCGCCCAGCAGGGGAACACCTCAAACTCAGAGGGGTCGTTCTCGATATTGGTCACCTCGTTTTTCTCCACGTCATAGGCAATCAGGTCGCTGGCAGAGTCGAACACCTCGATCTTATTGGTATTGCGGCTGTGGAAAGTCTGGCCAGTATGATTGGTAGAATAGACGATGAGGGGCAGCCAGGGATGCCATGCAGGATAGACACCGGCAGAGATGATGGAGTCGTTGCGCATGTTGATCTTCTTCACCTTGCCGTCGTAGACAATCACGGTGCCGCCATGCGACTGACGGGCATGGAACTGCATGCGCCCAGGGTCGTAGGCCTGGTAATTATGGCAGTTGACGCACTGGCCGTCAATCTCCGTGCTACAGAGCATATTGTCGACCATGACCTGCTCGTCGTAGTTCTCCAGGCAGCGCTGGTTCAGCGTCAGCTCCTCGTAAGCCACATAAGAGGGCGAGATGAGACGATAGCTGATATAGGGGTCGATACTGTCGTTTGACACCTCAATAGAGAAAGGACGGTAGCGCTTCCACTGGTCGTTGTACTTGGCATAGACCTCAACGCTCAGTTTACCGCCCGCCACCTGACTCAGCAGCTCACGCCAGTCGTCCATGTCGGGCTGGACGGCAGCACCACCGCAGACCAACTCATGGCCAGCGGCGCTGAAACGGGCAACCATCTCGTCGCAGCTGTCGTCCATCTCGAACGACAACGGTGCGATGTTTACAGGAATGGTGACATCCCGATAGTCGGGATAGATGGCTGGAGCCTGGTCAACTTCCGTAAAGGTAGCGGGAATGTCGGCTTGGCGACAGGCTACCAACGACACGAGCAGCACCAGCAAGGGGAATATTTTAGCGTTCATTGCTTTAGTTCGTTTTCAGGTTACGTACACAATAATATTCATAGTAGAAGGTCTTGCCATAACGCGGATAGAGCATACGGGCCAACTGGTCCTCGCCCATCGTGGCATATTGGTTGGCCTCCTTCATAAACGCGTCATAGGTTTCCAGCACCTCCTTGTCGAAAGGCATCTGGCTGATGTCGACCTGATGCTCCAGATGGCCATACAGGCAGGCAGCCTCCTGCAGATGGACAGGCATGGGCTGACCCACATGGCTCTGGGCATAACGCATGAAGCGGGGCCAGAACGTCTGGATGTTCTTCGACCATAAGGCAGCATAGACAGCCTGCTCCTGATAGAGACTGTCGGGGCTCGACCCCTGGAGGAACTGCTGCATCAGGAAGGTCTCGGCAGCCATCTTGCCGCTGTTCACCACGTCGGCTCCTGTGGCAAGGTGGAAAATAGGCCTGAACTCAGGATCCTTACGCAGAGTCAGCTCCTGAGCGAGCAAAGGCTCGCATCTTTCTGCCCACTCCTTATGGTAGCGGGTATGCTTCAGCAGTCCCAGATACTTGTGGGCCAGATGCTTCTCACCACTAATGAGGGCGCAACGGGTAAGATACTTCAGATACTCGGCCTTCCAACCCAGCTCTACCGCATACTCCATACACCAGCGGCAACAAACATTATACTGACCATAATGATGGTAGAGGGAGAGTCCGGCAACCTGGGCGAGATTGACGGGTAACGGCGAGGCGTAGGGCTTGGAACCATTCTTATAATGATACATCGTATTGCCCTGACGGCCCAGTCGGAACAGCGCCAGGTTGCGCATCATGACAATGGCCCGCGTGGGCTCCTCATCGTCAACGGCAGCCTCAGCACGCACACCCTCCCAGTCGAGGTTGTCGATACAGCGCAGCATACGCAGCTCTTTGTGGAAATTGGCATCGCGATACCAGAAATGCTGAATACCATAGCCAAGAACAGCAATGATGGCCAACTGGGCAATGCCCCAGACAAGGGGCTTGCGGACGGAGGTCTCACGCTGCCGCTTATACCATAGCGCCATCGCAACGAGCGAGGCCCCTAATATATAATAAGGTATATAGTACTCAGAATACTCCTTGTCGAGGACGAAGATGGGCAGTCCCGTCCACCAGATATTCTGCATGCTGGTCTGGTAGAACACGAAGTTGTAGTAGAACAGCGGCCAAAAGACGATGGAGAGCAGGGCAACTACCGAGGCAATGACCCGCCCGTTCAGCTTCATGTCGTCCAACCGCCACGACAGTACACCCATCAAGGCAGTAGCCAATAGCCCATAGAAACCTATCAGGGGATAAAGAACAGCCGTGGCCACCAACATATAGACGGGCCGCAGATAATAGGCAGCAGGCACAAGGCGGTATAGCCATACGCTGGCGACGGCAATGGTGGTGCCTATCGTTGCAGCAAAGAAATAGCCATGCAACTTCACGTAATAGACCCAGTAGCCCAAGGTAACATCGGTAAGCAGCAAAGCCGCCACGGGAATGAATAACACTACCGCCCACTTCAGGGGAATGCGGAAAGTACGGCCCGCGACAAACATGAGCAATGCCCACCACAGGCAGAGCAAAACAACGCCCACACTGGGATGGTAGAAGAACTCCGTAAAATAAGCTCCCAGCCACATCAGCAGCCATCCGGAAGTAACCATCTGCTGTTTCAGGAACAGGGGAGTGTCAAGAAAAATGTTCAATTCCTGGGCCTTCCACAAGTATTCACTTTCATAACCTATCAGGCAGCAGGCAACCGTTACCAAGGCTACTACCAATATGGCAGGACTCAGCCATTTCAGTTTTTCTTTCATGCTTTCGTCTATAATATTTGGTGCAAAGTTACATATTTATTTCTGATTCGTAAAGGTTTTCGCTTAATTTTATAAAAAATAACCCATGCGCTGTGAGGTATTCGAAATATTTTTCGTACTTTTGCAATCTCGTGAAACCCTACGAACATTTATTAATTACCTAATAGAAAACAAACTATGGATTTATTAAGTCAAATCGTTGCACGTGCTAAAAGCAACAAGCAACGCATCGTGCTCCCTGAAGCAGAAGAGGAGCGTACACTCTGTGCAGCCGACCGTGCGCTGGCTGATGACCTCGCAGACATTATCTTAATAGGTAACCCCGCCAAGGTGGAGGCACTGGCCAAGGAAAAGGGCCTGCAGAACATTGGCAAGGCTACGCTCATTGACCCCGAGAACTATGACAAGAGCGAGGAGCTGGCTGAGAAACTGGCTGAGATTCGCAAGTCGAAGGGTATGACCATCGAGGAGGCTCGCAAGCTTATCAAGAATCCGCTGTACCTGGGTTGTATGATTATCAAGACCGAAGGTGCTGACGGTCAGATCTCTGGAGCGCTCTCTACTACTGGCGACACGCTGCGCCCTGCCCTGCAGATTATCAAGTGCCAGCCCGGCATTACCTGCGTGAGCGGTGGACTGCTGCTCATCTCGAAGCAGAAACAGTATGGTGAGGACGGCGTGCTGGTTGTTGCCGACGTGGCCGTTACCCCGATGCCCGATGCCAATCAGCTGGCTCAGATTGCTGTCTGCACGGCTCAGATGGCCAAGGCTGTGGCTGGTTTCGAGGATCCCCGCGTGGCTATGCTGAGCTTCTCGACAAAGGGAAGTGCCAAGCACGAGGTTTGCGACAAGGTGATTGAAGCCACGAAGTTGGCCAAGGAGATGGCTCCCGACCTGAAGATTGATGGTGAGCTGCAGGCTGATGCCGCCCTCGTGCCCAGCGTAGGTGCCAAGAAGGCTCCGGGCAGCGACATCGCTGGCAAGGCCAACGTGCTCGTGTTCCCCAACCTCGAGGTAGGAAACATTGGCTATAAGATGGTTCAGCGCCTGGGCGACGCCATCGCTATCGGTCCCGTGCTGCAGGGTATCGCCCGCCCCGTGAACGACCTCTCTCGCGGTTGCTCCATCGATGACATCTACTACATGATTGCCATCACCGCCTGCCAGGCAATGGATGCAAAGAAATAGACCCACCCCCGTCCCCTCCCTGCGAGGGAGGGGAGTAGATAGTAAAGCATAAAGTGTAACAAACAAAAACATACCCCTATAACTTCCTGTAGGTAATTACTCCTCCCCATTTAGGGGGAGGCTGGGAGGGGGTCTTTATTATGAAGATATTAGTTTTAAATTGTGGTTCGTCGTCAATCAAGTATGCGCTGTATAACATGGACGACAAGAGCGTGATGACAAGTGGCGGTGCTGAGCGCGTAGGCTTGGACGGTGCCTTTGTGAAGGTGAAGCTGGCCAATGGTGAGAAGAAGCAGATTATGCACGACATTCCCGAGCATACCGAGGGCGTGAAGTTCATTTTCTCCTTGCTGACAGACCCCGAGATTGGCGTCATCAAGAGTCTCGATGAGATTGATGCCGTAGGTCACCGCATGGTGCATGGCGGTGAGAAGTTCAACAAGAGCGTTATCCTCACTGACGAGGTGCTGAAGGCCTTCGAGGAGTGCTCTGACCTGGCTCCGCTGCACAACCCTGCCAACCTGAAGGGTGTGAACGCCGTGAAGGAGCTGATGCCCGGTCTGCCTCAGGTAGGTGTGTTCGACACCGCTTTCCATCAGACGATGCCTCCCAAGGCATTCATGTATGCCATTCCCTACGAGCTGTACGAGAAGTACGGCATCCGTCGCTATGGTTTCCACGGCACCTCTCACCGCTATGTCAGTGCTCGCGCCTGCGAGTTCCTCGGCATTCCTGCTGAGGGCACCAAGATGGTGACCTGCCACATAGGAAACGGCGGTTCTATCGCTGCAGTCGTTGACGGCAAGTGCATCGACACCTCCATGGGTCTCACTCCGCTGGAAGGTCTGGTGATGGGAACCCGTGCTGGTGATATCGACGGTGGTGCCGTAACGTTCATCGAGAAGAAGCTGGGACTGGATGCTGATGGCATGTCGAACCTGCTGAACAAGAAGAGCGGTGTGGCTGGTATTACTGGTGGTTCCAGCGACATGCGCGACGTGGAGAACGCTGCCAAGGAAGGCAACGCGCGCGCTCAGCTGGCTCAGGACATGTACTTCTACCGTATTAAGAAATATATCGGTGCCTACGCAGCAGCTATGGGCGGCCTCGATGTGGTGGTCTTCACCGCTGGTGTTGGCGAGAACCAGATTGGCATGCGCTCTGCTGTATGCAAGGACATGGAGTTCCTGGGCATCAAGTTCGACGAGCAGAAGAACAACGTCCGCGGCGAGGAGGCTATCATCTCGGCTGACGATTCCAAGGTGAAGGTTGTTGTCATCCCCACCGACGAGGAGCTGATGATTGCCACCGATACGATGAACCTGCTGTAGAAAATGTCCCTTAAAAGACAGACACTTGTTAACTACCGCGAGCTGAGCTCGCAAAACGCTGTTAACCCTCTTCTCACAGCCCTGATGACTGCCACACTGCTTTTGCTCTGTGGCAGCATTAGGGCTGATATTGTTGACTCTTTGCTCAACAACTTCGACCGTCAGGCTGATTGGCAGACGGCCAACCAATTGTTCAAGGAATACGAACAAGCCGGTGTGAGTGACCCCTGGTCATTCGATGCCAACACCCCCAAGGATTCACTCCGCAAAGAAGCATGGTACTGGGCGGGGGAGTATTTCTATGCCCAGCAACGCTACCAAGAAGCCGTAAAGTACGGTCAGCGGGCCCTTCCCCTGATGCGTGCAGGCTCCAACCGCGACGAGGAGGCTGACTGCCTGAACCTGTTAGCCATCTCGTACGTCCGACTAAGTGACTACGACAATGCCGCCACTAATGCCAAACTGTGTTACCAGCTGGACAAGCAGAGTGGCGATAACGACCGCATGAGTTCGAGCCTCAACACCCTTGCTGCCATCTACATGGCTGCCAAACAGCCCAAGGAAGCAGAGCAGTATATCGTCAAGGCGCTCTCGCTATCGGACGAAGAAAAGAATCCACAACGTAAAGCCGTCCTCTTAGGCATGGCCTCGGAAGTGTATCACTCCATGAACAACGATCAGCGAGCCTTGGAATATGCTGATGCCGCCTACCAATTGGAGAAGAAACTGGGACGGGAGGACGCTGCCAAGGTGAGGCTCGCACAAAAGGCATCGGTACTGATAGGCCTGCACCGCTACAAGGAGGCTCAGCAATTGCTGGAGCAAGTCATCCCCGCCTTCCGCGAGAATGGCAACCTTCAGTCATTAGGCATCAGCTGCAATAAGATGGGAATGGCGCTGTTAGGACAGGAGCGTCCCGCAGAAGCCCTACCCTATTACCGTGAGGCTGCCACCATCTTTAGGCAGTTGCACGACTCCTATAACGAACTGCATGCCCAAAAGGGTATTTACGAGTCGCTCTGGGACAACGACCCCAAAGCTGCAAAGGCAGAATTAGAGCGGTTCAACGCCCTGAAGGATTCTATCTACAGCAATACCACCGCTGAAAACCTGGCACGGTTCAGCGCCGAGTTTGATACCGAAGAGCTGAAAAGCGAGAAGGACGAGGAGCGACATGCCAAATACCGCGCCATGAACATTGGCATAGCAACGACCATGCTGCTGATTCTGCTTACCATTGCCGTCTGGTATGCCATGCGCCGTCGCAACCGTCAGCAAAACGAGATCAACACACAACTCAGTGCCGACATTCAGGAGCTGCGCGAGAAGTACAAGCAGCTGAAGATACATTACGACAAGGCCATTATTACGAAAAGCAACAAGACGGAGAATCCCGATGGGGTGAGTCCTGCTGAGCATGAGTTCATGGAACACGTTGTCAATATCATCAACGAACAGATAAACGCTGGACAAATAGATGCGGGCACCGTTGCCGAACGATTGAACATGAGCCCGTTCCAGTTCCGTCAGCGACTGACGGCTCTCACAGGAGAGACGCCACAATCGTTCATACAGATTATCAGAATGAGACGTGCCCGTTATCTGTTAACCAATAACACTGAGCTGAACATTACGCAAATAGCCAACCTCTGCGGCTATAACGATACACCTAATTTTACACGCGCATTTAAGAAAACTTTCGGCATTACACCCTCACAATACCAAGAAAAACAAGGGAATTTGACAAATTGATAAATGTTTTTAACGAAATGATAATACCTGAATGACAAAAAATTCATAACTTTGCACCGTCGAAATCCATAAACCTGACATGCTGAAGACAAAAAGCCAAGAGGAAGCCATGGAGTTTGCCATGCAATACCTGGACAAACTGCTCAAGATGGAAGGTATGGTCAGACAGAGTGTTGAAGCAAAGAATCGTAAACCATAAAAATAAGAACCTGTAAGTTTTAGACAATTCACTTTATTAACTAATTAATTAAGGTATAAACATGAGAACAGTTAAACAAAGATGGAAGACCTTCGCCCTCGCCACCATAGTGGTTGCAGGACTGGGCTACTCTCTCGGTACTGAAGCAGCTGCCTCGAAGAAGAACGTGATGTGCGTAAAAAGCAACACTGGCAACTACTTCCCCGTGGTACGAGTGAGTATGATGGTTGTGCCCGACGGTGGTAACACCTTCGAGATTGTCCTTAAGGACGGTCAGGGTGAAGCCAATGTTCAGAGCATCAGCTTCGAGAAGCATGATGAGATGATTGACTTCAGTCTGTATCAGGGTCAATCTGGAGAGAATGCAACCATTGACACTTCAAAACCTGTATTCCTGTACACCAACACAGGAAAGTACTTCAAGATGAAAGACCTTCCCACTATGAACGCCAAGGAAGGAAGTGACAAGTTTGACGTGATTGTTGGTAACACAACAGAGAGCAACGTCAGCGCAGTTTTCTTCTATCGTGGTGACGAGGCTAACATTGAAACAGTAGTAGGCATTGATGCTCCGACAGCTACTGCTGAGGAAAAACTCCAGTTGATGACTCCCGTCAGCTCACAGATGCAGATTTCCGGCTGTGGTGATGCTACAAAAGCCATCGTTTATGCCCTTGATGGCAAGGAGGTAGCTGAGGCTCCCGTTGCCAATGGCGTAACAACCATTCAGGTAGGCCATCTAACAGCCGGTGTCTATGTCGTTCGCGTAGGCAACAAGGCCTTGAAGTTTACAAAAAAATAAAGTCATTCATCATTAAGTATTAATCATTAAAGAAAAACAATTATGAAAAAGATATTTACCACCCTTGCTATGGCAGCCTTTGCCATGACATCATTTGCTCAGGCAACTCAGCAGTATTTCCGCGTTGAGTTTACCGTACCCATCACCGGAGACAAGATTCCCACTGGACAAAGCAACAACAGCGTAGCTGCCACCATGAAGGATAGCTATACATTCTGCAATCCCGAACACGAATATCTGGATTTTCAAGCTGCCAAGCCCATGGGGTTCCGCACTACCACAAATCAGGTCAACGAGACCTCAGCCTTCTATCTGGAGAACGGACGTACAGGTCAGACCCCGGGTGTTGTTCAGACATACCCCTATCAGGTAGACAGAATTAAGAAAATTACCGCCTACTCTATTCCCGTTGAGACCATTACCTGCGACTCTACGACAACCCACGAGTACAAATTCCCGTACGATGGAAAGACCTATAGGGTTGCCGAGTTCACCTTCAACCGTCTGCCCCGCAACGTTGCCGAGCTGAAAACCCTTATCGAGACAAACGGCAAACTGAACGGCTCTACTAACAACGCACTCTTCGTAGCTGCCTGCGTAGTAGCTGTATGGCCTCGTATACTCGACTGCAGCCAAGACTGCCGCGATATGCTCGACTATTTAGCTGGCAAACACTACTCACAGCTGAATGCGACAGGTATCTCCAACGCCGACTTCCAGGATGTCTGCATTAGTGGCCTCGTTAGCAAAGATGCTGCAAATGCATGGCAGTACAATTCTCTGTATGGCTACTTCGAGGGGGCTACTCCCAGCAATCAGTACAAAGCCAATGGCAAAGGCTACGGTTACGACAATGGTCCGTATAAAGTACGCGTAGGCTGGCACATCAGCACTCCTCTGTCACCTGTAAGTGCATGGGGTGGAAAGAACATGGCCAAGATTTGTCTGTTCCCGAATCCTGCAGCTGCCAGCAAGGATGAAGTCGGTTTTGAGAACCCCATTATGCGTTTCATCGAATTACGCGAAACAAGCAAGAATGGCTGGTTCCTCAACTCGAAGGAGAAGGTTGTGACAATGTCCATGAAGGATCAGTATGATAACGACTTCTAAACCGCAGATTCCGTCAACCCTGACGAGACAAAAACATTTGGCGGCTGGTGCTTGGGCACTGGCCGCCGTTTGATTATTCTCCCCATATCTCCTGCAATACTCCAAGAGAACGGAGTTCGGGGAAGGCGGGGAGGTGGATACGGTAATAGGCGAGGGCAATCTCCAACAGGCGATTGCGGTCTTGGTGTGACAAGCGGTAGACGTGCATCGTGGCATAGTCCATGCGCATCATCAGTTGCACCTTCTCTGCCTCGTGCGGGTGCAGGAAGTCACGGTGAACAGGAGGCGCCAGACAAAAGCTGCTGGCACGCAAATCGAAATAGCAGCCATCGACATAATCGTCCAGATTCGGATAGAACCCTAAGAAGCGGGCCAGACGCATCACGAACACCAAATGGAAGTTCGCCACAGGACCTTCAGCACCATCCAGCCACTGCAGGCTGCTGGCCACATAGTCGAATAACGACTCATTACGCTGCTCACCTTTCAGCGCATGATACAAGAACTCGGAAAGAAAAAGAGAAATGCTCAGCTTCGCAGGGTGTGTCTGTAACGAGGGAAGGGGCATGGTGACTGATGCGCTCGCAAGCTTCTGTAACTGTAGGCGTGGACGGACATCGGTTTCGATGGTCAGCAACATCAATGGTTGGAAGAACTGTTTCTTCATCTTGCCCTTTGAGGTCTTGGGCAACTGTACCACAAACGACAGACGCCCAAACTGACGGGTGAACATATCCACGATCATCCGCGACTCACCATATTTAAGAGAATGGAGCACAATGGCCTCTGTCTTTGTCAACATACGGTGCAAAATTACAAAGAAAAGCAGAAAGCAAAGCGCATAAACGGCAGAAAACTTGCAAAAAGATGTTAAAAAGAAGGCGGCAAGGGCAAATTCTCCACACTTCACTCTTCAATTTTCACTTTTTTTCGTACCTTTGCACCCGCTTTTGTGAACTGTTCACTATTAACTGTACATTAACGAAGCGCAAGGGGTCCCTTCGTCTATCGGTTAGGACGAGAGATTTTCATTCTCTAAAGAGGAGTTCGACTCTCCTAGGGACTACAACGTTATATTTGTCATCTGCACAGCCAAGTGCTACCCACCGAAATGGGGATAAGGTGGCAGAGAGTTCGCAAGAATTCGCCCGGGCAGTCGTTAAGGCGCAAGACCCTTAGGCTTTAACATGTAAACATTAACATTAAACATTAAACAAAAAAATGGCAAACCACAAATCATCCGTGAAGAGAATCCGCCAGGAGAAGAAAAGGGCGCTTCACAACAAGTATTATGCTAAGACCATGCGCAACGCCGTTCGTAAGCTGCGCGCTATGACTAACAAGGAAGAGGCTGTCGCTCTGTACCCGAAGGTTCAGAAGATGCTGGACAAGCTGGCTAAAACCAACATCATCCACAAGAACAAGGCTGCTAACCTGAAGTCAAGTCTCTGCATGCACATCAACAAGCTGGGATAAATTACACACCCAAGCATATAAATACGGTCGCTACTTCTGTAACGACCGTATTTTTGTATTTTTTTGCAGATAAACTTCGTTTATCTGACTTTTTCTTTGTAACTTTGCAGCCTATTAAGAAGAATACAAAAAATGTCAGAAGAACTCATACAAGAACAGGAGAACTACTCTGCGAGTAACATCCAGGTACTTGAAGGCCTTGAGGCCGTTCGTAAGCGTCCCGCCATGTATATTGGCGACATCAGTGAAAAGGGTTTACACCATCTGGTAAACGAGACCGTCGACAACTCTATTGACGAGGCAATGGCGGGCTATTGCACGCATATCGAGGTAACCATCAATGAAGACAACTCCATCACCGTTCTGGACAACGGCCGTGGCATCCCTGTCGACGAGCATGAGAAAATGCACAAGTCGGCTCTTGAGGTTGTCATGACGGTGCTCCATGCCGGCGGTAAGTTCGACAAAGGCTCCTACAAGGTGTCCGGTGGTCTGCACGGTGTGGGTGTAAGCTGTGTAAACGCCCTGTCAACGCATATGCTGTCGCAGGTATACCGCAACGGTCACATCTACCAGCAGGAGTATGAAAAGGGAAAGCCCCTGTACGACGTGAAGATTGTAGGCGATACCGACAAAACAGGTACGCGCCAGCAGTTCTGGCCCGATGGCAGCATCTTCACTACCACCGAATATAAATATGACATCATTGCCCGTCGTATGCGCGAGCTGGCCTACCTGAATGCTGGCATCACCATTACGCTGACCGACCTGCGCCCCAACGAGGAAGGCAACCTTCGCGAGCCGGAGGTGTTCCACGCCAAGGAGGGACTGAAAGAGTTTGTACGCTACGTGGACCGTCATCGTACACACCTTGTAGACGATGTCATCTATCTGAAGACCGAGAAACAGGGAGTGCCCATCGAGGTAGCCGTGATGTACAACACCGACTATAGCGAGAACATCCACTCCTATGTGAACAACATCAACACTATCGAGGGTGGTACCCACCTTGCTGGTTTCCGCGCAGCCCTCACACGTACCTTAAAGAAATATGCCGATAACGACCCGCAGATTTCCAAGCAGATCGAGAAGGCGAAGATTGAGATTGCCCCTGAGGACTTCCGCGAAGGTCTGACGGCCGTCATCTCCATCAAGGTGGCTGAGCCGCAGTTCGAGGGACAGACGAAGACGAAACTTGGCAACTCGGAAGTGGCAGGTGCCGTACAGCAGGCCGTAGGCGAGGCTCTGGCCAACTACTTGGAGGAGCATCCGAAAGAGGCCAAGATGATTTGCGACAAGGTGGTGCTGGCAGCTACCGCCCGAATCGCAGCCCGCAAGGCCCGCGAGAGTGTGCAGCGCAAAAGCCCCATGACAGGCGGCGGCCTTCCCGGCAAACTGGCTGACTGTTCCAAGAAAGACCCCAAGGAGTGTGAGATATTCCTCGTCGAGGGTGACTCGGCAGGTGGTTCGGCCAAGCAGGGACGTCACCGTGAATTCCAGGCCATCCTTCCGTTACGCGGTAAGATCCTGAATGTGGAAAAGGTACAGTGGCATCGTGTCTTCGAATCAGAGTCGGTAATGAACATTATCCAGAGCATCGGCGTCCGTTTCGGCGTTGATGGCGAGGGCGACCGTGAGGCAAATATCGACAAACTGCGTTACGACAAGATTATCATCATGACCGACGCCGATGTCGATGGCTCACACATCGACACGCTCATCATGACACTATTCTACCGTTTCATGCCTCAGGTTATCCAGGGAGGCCATCTCTATATAGCCACCCCCCCACTCTACAAGTGCAGTTACAAGAAAGTGACGGAATACTGCTATACAGAACAGCAGCGACAGGCCTTCATCGACAAGTATGTGGCTGGCGACGAGAACTCGTCCGGTTTCCACACCCAGCGATATAAAGGTCTTGGTGAGATGAACCCTGAGCAACTCTGGGAAACGACCATGAATCCCGAGAATCGTCTGCTGAAGCAGGTGACTATCGAAAATGCCGCCGAAGCCGATGAAATATTCTCTATGCTCATGGGCGACGATGTGGAACCTCGCCGCCAATTCATTGAGAAGAACGCCACCTACGCAAATATTGACGCATAATAAGAATTTGTCTGCAAAATTTTGTAGCTTCATTTTTATTTCGTACCTTTGCAGCCGCAAAATGGCGATTGGACGATGGTGTAATGGTAACACTACAGGTTTTGGTTCTGTCATTCCCGGTTCGAATCCGAGTCGTCCAACACAAAGAGCATCCTCAAAAGGATGCTTTTGTTTTTTTTAAGTGTTCAGATTTTGCCATACGTATTATAATTACTACCTTTGCAGGCAAACTTATACTTAATAAACTAAAAAGCTCAAACAATTATGGCAAACATGTTTTCATTAGAAGGAAAGAACGCCTGGATTACTGGCGCATCTTATGGTATCGGTTTCAACATCGCAAAGGCATTCGTTGCTGCTGGTGCTAAGACCATTATCTTCAACGACATCAACGAAGCTGCCCTGCAACGTGGTTTGGACAACTACAAGGAGGCTGGCATCAACAACGTGAAGGGTTACGTCTGCGACGTTACCAACGAGGATGCCGTCAAGATTCTCGTTGACAAAATCCACGAAGAGGTCGGACAAATTGATATTCTGGTAAATAATGCCGGTATTATCAAGCGCATACCCATGCACGAGATGAAGCGTTCTGAGTTCCAGCAGGTTATCGACATCGACCTTGTTGGCCCATTTATCTGCTCCAGCGCAGTTATCCCTGAGATGATGGAGCGTCGCGAGGGTAAGATTATCAACATCTGCTCCATGATGTCAGAACTTGGACGCGAAACCGTTTCTGCCTATGCCGCAGCCAAAGGTGGTTTGAAGATGCTTACACGCAACATCTGCTCTGAGTATGGTGAGTACAATATCCAGTGTAATGGTATCGGCCCGGGCTACATTGCTACTCCACAGACAGCTCCGCTTCGTGAGCGTCAGCCAGACGGCAGCCGTCATCCGTTCGATTCATTTATCTGCGCCAAGACACCTGCCGGCCGTTGGCTCGATCCTTCAGAGTTAGGTGGCCCAGCCGTCTTCCTCGCTTCACATGCTTCTGACGCTGTCAATGGCCACATTCTCTATGTTGATGGTGGAATCTTGGCCTATATCGGCAAACAGCCCAAATAACTCTTGGCGCTTAACTCACGCTTAAAATAATAAAAAAGAAATAAGGCGACTCCTAATGGAATCGCCTTATTCATTTTTTCTTACAAAAATTAGTTCAGAGCGTCAGCCAGTTCAGCGCCTGCCTTGAACTTAGCAACCTTCTTGGCAGCAATAGTAATCTTCTGCTTGGTAGCGGGGTTGATACCCTCACGAGCAGGACGCTCGCTAACAGCGAAAGTACCGAAACCAACAAGAGCAATCTTGTCACCAGCTACGAGAGCGTCCTTGATGGCTGCAACAGTGGCGTCAAGAGCCTTCTTTGCATCAACCTTTGAGAGACCAGCACCAGCTGCAATCTTCTCTACTAATTCTGTTTTGTTCATAATTGTTGTTAATTAAATGATTTATAAATGATAAAAAATGCTTTCTTTATTGAATTCCTCCGCAAATATAGGGGAAAGTATTCAGAAAAACAACAAAAAAACAGAAAAAATTACTTTTTTAATGAAAAATAGTTGCTTTGGAGCCGTTTTTGCGTTGAAAAAGAGATATTTTTCGTAATTTTGCCGCCAAAAAGCGAAATATAGCTTCTCAGAATAAGAAAGAACGCGTAAATCATAAATCGTCTAATAGTTAGTCAGAAAGATGTTCCGCAACATACCTACCATCACCAAGAATCTGCTCATTGTCAATTTCTTGGCATTTGTCGCTACATGGGTTCTACAATACCGTGGAATTGACTTGGCAGCCATCGGTGGCCTGCACTTTTTCATGGCCAGCGATTTCCACCTGTACCAGTTTATTACCTATTTATTTTTGCACGCAAATTTCACGCACATATTGTTCAATATGTTTGCCCTTTGGATGTTTGGCGTAGTTGTGGAAAATGTATGGGGGCCAAAGAAATTCCTTTTTTATTACATTTCGTGCGGAATAGGGGCTGGTTTCATGCAGGAGATCGTGCAGTTCTTCGACTTCTATTTCCGCATCAGCGCCCAAGATCCCAATGTTGGTTTTGCCGACCTCTTCATCATTGGCCAACAGTTGAGCACTCAGCTGAACGGCTGGACGACCATTGGTGCCTCTGGAGCCGTTTATGCCATCCTGCTCGCCTTTGGAATGATTTTCCCCAACGAGCGCATCTTTATCTTTCCGCTTCCTATTCCCATCAAGGCCAAATGGTTTGTCTGTGGTTATGCTGCCATTGAACTTTTCTCTGCTATCAATTCCACGGGTGACGGTGTGGCTCACATGGCCCACCTCGGCGGTATGCTCTTCGGTTTCCTCATGATACGTTATTGGAACCGCCATCCAGATTCCAGTTTCAACCGCTCTGGCGGCCAGGAATTCTTCGACAACCTAAAACGAAACTTCGACAAGCGTAAAAACACGAATAGCCAAATGCATGCCGAACGCGGTGGCAGTAAGGAAGCCGACATGGAGTATAATGCCCGTAAGAAGCATAATCAGGATGAGATTGATGCCATACTCGATAAAATCCGCAAAAGTGGCTACGACAGTCTGACCAAAGAGGAGAAACAGAAACTCTTCGATGCGAGCCGTAACTCATGATTAAGCAATTAAAGCAATTCACCGTCAATCTGGTTGCCGGCGCAAATATCGCTACGGTTGCCTTAATGCTGCTATCTGGATTTTCCGACAGGTTCAACCCTGTTGACTATCCGTTGCTCTCGTGTCTGGGAATGGCATTTCCCATATTCCTTCTCTTCAACCTTGCATTCCTATTCTTCTGGCTCTTATTCAAATGGAAGAAGCTTTGGATTCCCGTTTTGGGCTACCTGCTCGCGTACGGGCCAATCAGTACCTATATGCCGCTGAATCCCAGGCAAGACGTTCCCGACAATTGCATCAAGATCATCTCTTACAATGTCTGCACCTATGGCGGCAACTACAAGTACGAAGACGCTTTTGAACGTATTCTCGACTACTTCACCAAGCAGCAGGCCGACATCGTCTGCCTACAAGAAGACGTAGATACCTGGCGTAGATATGCATTCACAAAATACGAGAAAATATATCCCTATAACGACACTACTATCATTTGCAGGACGGCACTTTCTACTAATGCCGTCGGCATACATACCCGTTTTCCCATTATCCGTAAGGAGCGAATTCCCTATTCTTCCGAAACCAATGGCTCCGTTGCCTATTACCTGAAAGCAGGAAACGACACGCTATTGATTGTCAATAACCACTTTGAGGGTACCCATCTGTCAGACAAAGACCGCACCCGCTACAAGGACATTCTTCGCGGCGAAATGGAGAGAGACACCGTACGTGCGGAGTCTAAGTATCTTATCGACAAACTGGGCAAATATGCCGCCATACGAGCCCGGGAAGTGGAAGCCGTCCAACAATATGTTGTAGCACATAACCAATACCCCGTCATCGTCTGCGGCGACTTCAACGACACCCCCATTTCCTATACCCATCATCTCATCGGGCAAGGGCTTACCGACTGCTACAAATCCTCAGGCAGAGGCATAGGTTTGTCATATAATCAGAAAGGATTTTGGTTCAGGATAGACCATCTTTTCTGCTCTTCCGACTTCACGCCATACAATTGTCAGATTGACTCGGAAATTGACTATAGTGACCATTATCCTCTCCTATGCTGGTTAAAAATGAGGGATAAACACTAATTTTAGAACGAAAAATGCCAATAAATTTTCCCATCCATAAAAAAATGTGTATATTTGCAGGCTCAAACGCGTACATTAATAAATAAACAACAATAATAACAAAAATGCAAAACAAAGGAATTGTAAAGTTTATTGCAGTGCTTCTGGTGCTCGTATGCTGCTTCTACCTCTCCTTCTCGTTTGTGACACGCCACTACGAAAGTAAGGCTGCCGCTATGGGCGAGGAGGCTGGTCAGGAGTATCTTGACAGCATCCAAAACGAGAAAGTCTACATGGGCATTTACTCGTTGAAGCAGTGCCGTGAGATGGAGATTGGCCTGGGTCTTGACCTGAAGGGCGGTATGAACGTTATTCTTGAGGTGTCGGTGCCTGACGTAGTCGATGTGCTGGCTGACCACAAGCAAGACGCTGCCTACAAGAAGTCGATGGAACAGGCCAAGAAGGAAGAGGAGACCAGTCAGGATGACTTTATCTCGCTCTTCATCAAGTATTGGAAGCAGAATTCTAACGGACGTCCCCTTGCCGCCATCTTTGCTACCCAGCAGATGAAGGGCAAGGTGAGCACCCAGTCTACCGACTCAGAAGTAGAGAGTGCCCTGCGTGCCGAGGTACAGTCTGCCGTTGATAACTCGTTCAACGTGGTTCGCAACCGTATTGACAAGTTCGGCGTTGTTCAGCCCAACATCCAGAAGCTGGAGGGTCAGAGCGGCCGCATCATGGTTGAAATGCCTGGTATTAAGGAACCCGAGCGCGTTCGTAAGCTTCTTCAGGGTAGTGCCAACTTGGAGTTCTGGGAGACCTACAACTCACAGGAGATTTATCCGTTGCTGGCTACTCTGAACCAGAAGTATGCTGCTATGGGCGGTGAGGCTCCTGCAAACAACGACTCTGTTGCTGCCGATACGACTGCCGTTGCCGAAGCTGTGGCTGACACCGCAAAGGCTACTGCCGCTGACCTGGCTGCCAAACTGGCCAAGAAAGACAGTGGCAGCAAGGCTGCTGATGCCAAGTCAAAGGCTGAGGCCCTGAAGCAGAATCCGCTGTTCGCCGTTTTCCAGCCCGTTCCCCAGGGTCTGGCCATCGTTGGTTATGCCAACGCCCGCGATACTGCTGATGTCAACAAGGTTATCTACTCCGACATTGCCGCTCAGGTGCTGCCTGCAGAATGTAAGCTCCGCTGGGGTGCCAAGCCCGAGGACTTCGGAGGCGAGAACACTCGTGGCGATATCTTCGCCCTCTATGCCCTGAAGATTACGACCGCCAATGGCCGTGCTCCGCTGGAAGGCGATGTGATTACCAATGGTAAGGATGACTTCGATCAGATGGGTCATCCCTGCGTATCTATGCAGATGAACTCTGACGGTGCTCGTCAGTGGAGCCAGATTACGAAGCAGAACATCGGCCGTGGTGTAGCCATCGTGCTCGACGACGCTGTCTATTCTGCTCCCCGCATCCTGAGCCAGATTGACGGTGGTAACTCGCAGATTACCGGTAACTTTACCATTGAAGATACCAAGGACCTTGCTAACACGCTGAACTCTGGTAAGATGCCGGCTCCTACCCGCATCGTACAGGAAGAGGTAGTTGGTCCTTCACTCGGTGCTCAGTCTATCCAGCAGGGTATCATTTCGTTCATCGTTGCCTTCGTGCTGCTGATGATCTACATGATTATGCTGTACGGCTTCGTTCCCGGTTTGATGGCTGACTGCGCTCTGCTGTTCAACCTGTTCTTCACCTTAGGTATCCTTACCTCGTTCCAGGCCGCTCTGACCATGCCTGGTATTGCCGGTATCGTGCTGACGCTCGGTACGGCTGTCGACGCCAACGTGCTGATCTATGAGCGTACCAAGGAAGAGCTGCGCAAGGGTCTGAAAGTGAAAGAGGCTCTGAACAAGGGTTATTCTAACGCTTTCTCCGCTATCTTCGACTCTAACGTTACTTCGTTGATTACCGGTTTCATCCTGCTGTTCTTCGGTACAGGTCCTGTGAAGGGCTTCGCTACCACTTGGATCATCGGTATCTTCTGCTCGTTCTTCACCGCCGTGTTCCTTACCCGTCTGGTTTATGAGCACATGCTGAAGAAGGACAAGTGGACCAACCTCACCTTCGAAACCGGTTACTCCAAGAACCTGATGAAGAACCCGAAGATCAACTTCATGGGTTCCTATAAGAAATCATTCATCATCTGGGGTGCTGCAGCCGTTATCTTCTGCATTTCGTTCGCAGTCCGCGGTCTGAGCCAGAGCATTGACTTCACCGGTGGTCGTAACTACGTGGTGGTGCTCGACAAGGAAACTCCCGTTGAGCAGGTTCGTCAGGCTCTCTCAGGTGCATTCGTCAACACTATCGGCGAGAAGGCCAACCAGGAAGCTAACACCAGCGTTATCGCCTTGGGTACCGATGGCAAGACCGTACGTATCTCTACCAACTGGGATATTGAGTCTAACAATCCTGAGGTGGACGACAAGGCCGAGACCATTCTCTATAGCGCCCTGAAGAAGGCCGGATTTGTTAATCAGGCAGACGTCAACTCATTCAAGAACCCCGATGTTCGTGAGGGTGGTTCTATCATCAGCTCCGCTAAGGTAGGTCCTTCGGTGGCTAAGGATATTACCTATGGTGCTATCATCAGCGTTATCATCGCTCTGATTGCCATCTTCCTCTATATCTTGATCCGTTTCCGCAACGTAGCCTTCTCAGTTGGTTCTACCGTTGCCCTGTTCTTCGACGCTCTCGTGGTTATCGGTTTCTACAGCGTGCTGTGGGGCTGGGTACCCATGTCGCTCGAGATCGACCAGACGTTCATCGGTGCTATTCTGACTGTGATCGGTTACTCTATTAATGATAAGGTGGTGGTATTCGACCGTGTACGTGAGAATATCCAGCTCTTCGGCAAGCGTGACCGTCAGACGCTGTTCAACGACTCGCTGAACCAGACGCTGGCACGTACCATCAACACCTCAGTGACGACCTTGATTGTGCTGCTCTGTATCTTCATCCTCGGTGGTGACTCTATCCGCAGCTTCTCGTTCGCCATGATTCTTGGTGTTATTTTCGGTACCCTGTCATCTCTCTTCATCGCTGCTCCTGTGGCTTACCTCACCATGGGTAAGACCATTCGCGAAGAAGAGGCTGTGGCAGAAGTCAAGTAAATGAGCTAACATCTCATACCTAAAAGGCCGGGCTCCAAACGGAACCCGGCCTTTTTAGTTGACCATATATGTCCTTGTTGCGTGCGACGTAGTTTACGCAGCCACGGATAGTATTTGTTATAGGATGCCCTGGATATCACGGAGGTGGTCAACAACAAACGTTGGAGACTGCGGACTATCGCTCACATTAACTCCCCAGCGGTTAAAAAGCAGGGCATCAATGCCAGCATTGAGCGCACCGAGAATATCTGTCTGGAGGTTGTCACCTATCATAAGAGTAGTTTGGCGGTCGGCTCCCGTCATACGGAGGGCATAGTCAAAGAACTGGGGAGAAGGTTTATTGGCTCCTGCATTCTCACTAAGAACAATCGTATCGAAATAAGAACGCAAATTACAGGCTGCGAGTTTCTTGTACTGCACTTCGTGAAAGCCGTTACTCGTCATGTGCATACGGTACCCCTTGCCACAAAGGTAATCCATCAACTCGCGGGCGCCCTCGATTATTCCGGGCTTTGTTGAGCAAAAGTCGAGGAACACGTCACTCATCTTGAGGCACAGTTGCTCGGTAACTTCCAGCCCTGTGCCAACGCTCAGCGGTCGACGGAAGCGCTCTACAATAAGGTAGTCACGGGTAATCTCGCCTCTGGAGTAGCGCGACCACAGGTCGATATTGGCAGTCCAATAAGCATCGTAAAAGATTTGCGAGTCAGGGAAATAACGCTCAAGGCGGAAGGCCTCATAAGTTTCGCGCAAGGCTATAACAGCATTGCCGTAGGTGTCGTACAGCGTATCGTCAAAATCGAGAAACAGATCCTTGTACTTCATGCATAACGAATTGTTAGCGCTCAATAAGCACAACGGCATAGGCAGAAATACCCTCCTCACGGCCGGTAAATCCCAGACGCTCGGTGGTAGTAGCCTTGATACTGACGTTGTCAGTATCGGTACCGATAATAGCGGCAAGACACTGCTGCATAGCGGGAATATGGGGATTCATCTTAGGACGCTCGGCACAGATGGTTGCGTCAAGGTTGACAAACCGATAGCCCTTGGTTGCTATCAGTTCAATGGTTTTCTGCAGGATAATCTTGCTATCTATACCGTCGGTTTCCGCAGCCGTATCGGGGAAGTGATAGCCAATATCACGCATATTGGCAGCCCCTAAGAGCGCATCGCAAATAGCATGAATCAGCACATCAGCATCGCTATGGCCCAAAAGCCCCAGCGTGTGTGCTATCTTGATGCCCCCCATCCAGAGGTCGCGGCCCTCTACCAACTGGTGGACGTCGTAACCAAAGCCTACTCTTATCATCGCTTCTTCGTTGTTTTGTTGTGACGTTATTACGATAATCGCTAACGCATTACTTGAAAAGATCCCTGATACCGTCCATGTCGAAGGCAAGGGTAAAACGCAAGGTCTGGTCAAGGGGATTGGAGCGGGCGGTAGAGATGACATAACCCACATCAAGCGAGAACACGTTCATGCGGAAGCCGCCACCAAGCGTAAAATACTTCAAGTTACCTTTGGATTCGGCCTGATGGTGATAGCCGGCGCGGAGTGAGAACTGGTCATGGTAAACATACTCGGCACCTACCGACCATTGAATCTCCTCCAACTCCTCCTTGAAACCGCCGGGGGCATCGCTAAAGCTTTGGAAGATACCCTTGATACTACCCACATCGCTATATTCACGGCGCACACGATCCTGATACTCTGAATTGCTTTCTCCTTCATTCTGGCGGGGCACGGTGGGCACCAGCAGCTTGTTGGCATCAGCGGTAATAGAGAATCGGTTAAACTCATCAACAGGCACCATCAGCGAGGCACCTATGCGGAGGTTGGCGGGAATAAACTGGCTTTCCTCATCGCCGTAGTAGCTGATTTTCGAACCGATATTACGGATATTCATACCAAGTCCAATCTGGCACTCGCGACTGCCCAGCATGAGATAGTTGTTATAATACATTGCCAAGTCGGCAGCGAAGGCCGAAGCTGGTTTCGAATCCTCTGAATAGTCGTAGCGCAGATCGCTATATATCCAACGAAGGGCAGCAGCAATCGAGAAGCTCTCCGAGAGCATCAGCGAATAGGCGGCATCGAGCGACATCTCATAGGGGCGTACGGTCATGTCGCTATTACCGTAATCAGTATACACCTCGCCAAGCGAGAAATAGCGCAGCGAGCCTGAAATGGCCGAATAGTCACCAATACGGTAGTAACCAGCCACATAGGCCAGGTCAATATCGTTAACCAGTTGTCGCAGCCACGGTGTATAGTTCAGCGCTACGCCCGCACGGCTAATGCAGAAGGGATACTTGGCGGGGTTCCAATACTGTGAATTCACATCAGGGTCGGTAGCCACACCCACATCACCCATTCCTGCGCCTCGGGCATCAGGTGCAATTGTCTCTGATATCACGGCATGCTCCACGGGATTGAACGTCGTGAGTTTCTCGTCATCGTCGGCGAAAGTATGACCAACAGCCAAGAGCCAGCCGGCGATTGCTAAAATAATTTTTCTTTTCTTCATTGTAATGTCGTAATGACGGTATAACGTAATAACGTCATAACTCGGCTATTTATTGCTTATAATAATCAATTTCTTAGCTTTCGAAGCCTGTGAACTGCCATCGCTGCTGAGCTGTACGCGATAAAGATAGACACCCGTCTGCAGACGATGGCCACCGCTGGTAGCCAAATCCCAGCTCACAGTATAGCTCTGACTGCCAGGCACTCCTGTTTCCCGATGCTTCCACAGCTGCCTACCTGACATGTCGAAGACGTCAATCTCGACATCCACCTGTGAGGCCATGCGGTCGTGGGTAACCACAAACGTCGTATTGTCAATAGCAGGATTCTTCGTACAGTCGATGCTGAAGATGGAGGGTTCCAATCCCTTGACCACATTGAACTGGAGCTCGGCCACCGAAGAGTTGTTAAACACGTCCCATGCCCTGAACAACAGCTTATGGGGGCCATAGCTCAATTGCGGTATACTGAATCCGAGGTTCCCGCTACGGTAGTTTCCAAAGTCATACTGGAAATAGTCGTTCAGCACATAAGTACGTTCCATCTGGCCGTCCACTATCAGCTCCAGGTCGTGTCCCACTCCGCTACCCGAGACGTTGATGCCGTCCTTGTCTGACAACTCAGCATAGAAATAGGGCGTGGGGTTCACGTCACCGCCATTAACGAACGAGCTGGAGTTCAGGTAGCAATAGATGCTGGGGCCGATACCGTCGTCACCAGTAATTTCCTCACTCCCCATCGTGAAGTTCGTGCTGTAGCCGTGAGCCGTCTGCTGACGGTCGTTGCTGACAGCATAGGCAGTAATGAGTCCCGTTCCCTCGGCATAGCTGATGTCCTTAGGCAGCGTAAAAGTCAAGGCAAACTGTCCGTTGCGTACGCTGTCGCTTCCGTTGTAAAGCGTATTCAGACGGTCCTTAAACTCAAAAGGAGTATCAGCCTCCGACTGATTGTTCAGCTTACAGGTAATGGTGGTCTCTATGTCGCGAACCGTTAAAGTCACCACCCCGTTGAAGCGGCTGCCGTCGACGACGTGTCCTTTCACCCTGACGGTTTTTCCCACCAGCATGCGGGCCTCCGCCTTGTCGGCAGCCACGCCTCCAATGCTGTCGATGACAATCTGCTTTGTAGGCATAGCCAACGTCAGGGCCGGATCGCCCAACAGCGTGTATTGCAGCTTGTTAGCTGTACGGTCTACGCCAATATCGTTGCCGCTCGACGTCATCAGCAGGTTCTTTGCCAGGCGGGCTGCCTCACCGATGGTGTAGCGTTGCCCATTATTGTCGCTGGCCAGTACGTAGCGGGTAAAGGCGAGATTCATATAACGGTTATAGGAGGCATAGACGGTACGCGTGGTGCCATAGAAAGCTATCGCGCCGCCCTTGCTGTTGAAGATGGCGGTTTCACCGATATTCTCCTCCTGACCGTCGAATGGCATGATGTCGCAGGAGGCAGTAAGCCACAACGGAAGGCGCTGGGCATTGGAAAGCTTGAAGTCGGCCAGCCCTACTACTTGTTCATGCGAGAGGATGTAGGGAGCGCCGTGCCCGCTATAATTCATGATAAGAGCCCCCCGTTGCATCTGCTGTCGAATCAGTTGGGTGACATCGGGATAGCTGAAGCCCGTTGACGACGACTGACGGACATAGGCATCCCAGTATATCTTCTTGATGTTCAGCGCCGGATGCTCCTTAGCCAGTTGCTTAGCCACCGCCTCGGCATCGCTCATGTGGTGGTTTGAGTCGCCGTCGTCACCCATCACGCAAACGGTATTCTGCCACACGTCGGCATAGCTGTTGGTGGCATAGCCAATGGTCTTGTCCACCAGCACCTGCGCCTCAGCATCAGAACGTGCGGGGAAACGTCCCACGGCGATGTCGCCCTTGTCGGAATAGAGCATGCTGGCGCCCTCCCCATCGTCCAGCAGGCAGAAATAGTCGTCGCTCACATAGCAGTCGGTTTCGCTGAACGAGTTTTCGCTCTCGTAGCACAGCAGGAAATCATCAGTAGAGCAGTCTTTCCATACAGAGGTAAGCATGCGGTTATCCCACGCTCCGTCGCCAAAGAGCAACAGGTAGCGGGGCATATCAGCCTCCGTCTCGGCTCGGTCGTAGAGCATCTTCATGTATCGGCGATAGGCATTGGCATCGGGCGTACCGCTCGAGAACTCATTAAAGAGCTCGTCGGCAGGCACGATGCGCACCCGGAGGGAGTCGTGCTGCTCGTGGAAAGCCTTCAGGCGCTCAGCCTGTGCCTGTAGTTTCTGGGAGGTGGGGATGACGATGACCATATCAACAGTCTCGTCGGCATGATGGTCCTGATTGGTAATGCCATAGACATAAGCTGGCACAGGAATAGAGCCTGCCGCCAAGTCGGGCCACGGCTGCGGAGTGTCGTACCGCAGCGATAGGTAGTCGAGCCGCACGTTGCCTCCCGACACCTGTCGGATGGTCACCTCATTGTTCTCGGCCAGCGCCTCGCTGATGGCGTAGGTGCTGGTGGTAGTCATGGCCTTGCTATATCGGTCGGGGCTGTCAGCATTGGTGACGGTTCCCACTACGGTTCCGTTTACTGTCACCTCAGCCACGAAAGGCGCATCGCAGGAGAGGACTACCGTAAGCTCGCCCTTGGCCGAGGCAGGTGCCGCCAACTGGTAGGAATGCGAGACACCCGCGCCAAAGAGTCGGCTGTCGTAGAGGTTCCTACCTCCGTGATACCATGCATAGTCGTCCACCTCATAAAGCGTGTGGTAGTCTACTGGCAGGGGATAATGTTCAGCCTTGAACTCCTGCTCAGCAACGGTAAGCGGCTCATCATCGTTCTCCGTCAGGAAATAATAGCCGTGAGTACTATAGGGGTTACGCGTTCGGGCAGTAGCAGTTGCACTACTCCACCCGACAGGCCCTTCGGCATAGAACAGTCGACGCGAGCCAACGGTGCAGGTAGGCACCTCCTGGAGGTCGTCCGTCTGCTCCAGGTAGTCGCCCGTGAGCTTTTCCGGCTGCATAGCACCCCCATAGCCATATACCTTCACCTTATTAATATTAGAGAAGCCCGCCTTGCTGATCAGGTCGCTGGTCAGCTCATACACGCCTGAAGTCGGAACGCTGATCTTCACCCAACGGCCAGAGGCCAGAACGGAATGGGAGGCATAACGGTCCTTGGATGTAGAAGCTGCGAGGAAGGGCGTGCGAGACAAGTTGGCGGCAGACGGTAGCGGTGTAGCCTGTACCTTAAGCATAAAGCTTACCAGCTTCTGGTACCTGCCCTCCCTGAACACCAGCGGCACGAAAGCCACATAGAGTGTGCCTTTCTTGCGCGCAATGCCTATATACTGCTCTATGTCAGGCAGTTCCGGCAGCGGTTTGTCCGTGAGTTGGCGCAACCGCTGGACGTCAGCCGGGGACATATCGATGAACTCCGGATAGACGATAGAGACGGTATAGATGGAATCGGAATAGTCGGCCCCCAGCGCCTTCGTATAGGTAAACAGGGGCAAAACAGAGTCTATTTTGACCTCCTGTGCAGAAAGGTTGAAGAAGTCGACCAAGTCGTTCTGCTTGTCGAGAGACTCCTGCGCCCGCGCCGTGAGGCACGCCAGCAAGAGGAGGATGCAAAGTAGTGGCCTAAAGATGCCTTTCATACTATACATAACGCAGACACGTACCTATTTATTGTCTTGCGCCCCGTTATATTGGAAAAACGCGGTTATGGAAATTAGTAAAAGTAATTTACATTCGGCAGCACCCCTAGATGAGCCTGAAAATGCGCTCCGGGCAAACAAAAAGTTTACTCCGGGCAAAGCAGCAGTTTACCCGGACTAAACTCCCAGTTTACCCGGACTAAAATTTTCGCCCCCTTTTCAGGGACTTTTCGAGTAGTTTTGGCGAACTTTCGATGGGGCGAAATACCTTTACAATTTTACTTTGTTCAAGCATTCGTGGGACACACAGGACAAGTTACTTCACCTGCATTTGATTTCCAGCACTTTCTTCCCTTCCAGCCAGCCTTCCAGATGGTCGCCTATGCTTACTGGCCCTACCCCTTCTGGGGTGCCCGTATAAAGCAAATCACCTGTCTTCAGCGTAAAGAACCGGGAGATATAGGCAATAATGGCATCTACCCCATGTATCATCTCGGCCGTTGAGCCCTCTTGTACGGTCTCACCGTTCTTATCAAGACGAAACTTCAAGCGCTGGATGCCAGAGAGTTCCCCGTCAGCAGCTATCCCCGTTGCAAACAGGTTCTCTTTTGGAACCCATTCTCCAATAGCTGCAGCACCGTCAAATCCCTTACAGATAGTCCAGGGCTGGCCTGCTGCACTCGCTTTCTTCTGGAGGTCACGAGCCGTAAAATCGATACCCACGGTGACTGCATCATAGTAACGGTGAGCAAAACGCTCAGGGATATTCTTGCCCAGACGGCAAATGCGAACCACCACTTCTGCCTCGTAGTCAATGCGTCCCATATCATCAGGAACAAAGAACGGCTTGCCTGGCTTCAGTAACGCCGAATCGGCTTTCGTAAAGATGACAGGCTCCGCAACGGTATGTCCGTCAGTAGCCGCCCCTCCATCGGGCTGCTTCAAAAAATTATGCAGCTCACGGGTGTGAGCTGCATAATTCATTCCTATTGCAAAGATCTTCATTACTCAGCAACGAGTGTGAAGCGCTTGAAAGCAACAATCTTCAATTCCTTGTCCTGCTGGGCGAGCCACTGAGCAACAGTAGCCTTGTCGCCGTCACCGAACTGGAACTCCTGGTCTACGAGGCAGTTCTCCTTCAGGAACTTCTGCACGCGTCCCTTGGCGATGTTCTCAATCATAGGCATCTTCAGCTGAGCCTCACCCTCGGCCTTTGAAGCCTCGATGAGCTTACGAGCCTCGTCAGCCTGCTCCTGTGTGAGCCAGCCCTTGGCCATATTGCTCTCGATGTGATCCTCAGAGTCAACGAGGTTGGGGTTGATACCAGCCTTCTTGAGCTTCATCTCCACGAACTTCTCTACCTGCTCGAGCTTAGTCTTCTCAACTGCAGTCTTGTACTCCTCATCGAGAATCTTCTGGTCAACGCTCTGAGCGTCGAGGGCAACGGGCTTCATGGCAGCTACCTGCATAGCCAGCTTGTGACCAGCCTCAGAAGCGGTCTTGTTGGTCTGAACCATCGTGCAGAGAGTGTGCTTGCCCATGTGGTCGTAAACCTCAATGTTCTCACCCTCGAGTACGAGGTAGCCGTCGAGCTCCATCTTCTCACCGGTAATACCAGAACGCTGTGTAACAGCTTCCTGAGCAGTCTGACCATTGATATCGAGTGCCTTTACTGCCTCAATATCAGCAGCCTTGGCGGCGATGGCAGCATCGAGGATGCTCTGGGTCAGGGCAATGAAGTCAGCACCGTTGGCCACGAAGTCGGTTTCGCACTTCAGGGCGATCATAGCAGCGAAGCCATCAACGCTCTTTACAAGTACACAACCATTTGAAGTCTCACGGTCGCTACGCTTGGCAGCGATGGCCAGTCCACGCTCACGGAGCAGTTCCTTAGCCTTGTCGAAGTCGCCTTCAGCCTCGGTCAGAGCCTTCTTAACATCAGCAAGACCAGCGCCAGTCATTGCGCGAAGCTTCTTAATATCGTCAATTGAAATTGCCATTGTTTTTTTGTTTTTTCGTTATTACGTTATTTCGTTATCACGCGATTAAGCCATTACTCTGCAGCGGGAGCTTCTTCCTCCGCAACGGGAGCAGCCTCCTCAGCAGGAGTCTCGGCAGCCTCTTCCTTGCGAGCCTTGCGGGCAGGACGCTTTGCAGTCTTCTCCTCAGCCTCAGCTTCTTCCTGAGCGTCAGCAGCCTTCTCGTCAGCCTTCTCAACCTTGCGCTCCTCAACACCCTCGGCGATAGCGGTGCAGCAGGCATTCAGGATTGCCTCAACGCTGTCCTTGGCATCATCGTTAGCGGGGATTACGAAGTCGATGTTCTTGGGCTCGCTATTGGTATCAACGATACCGAACACGGGAATACCCAGACGATTAGCTTCCTTCACAGCAATCTGCTCCTTCAGCACGTCTACAACGAACAATGCGCTGGGCAGACGGGTCAGGTCAGAAATAGAACCGAGGTTCTTCTCGAGCTTGGCACGCTGACGGGTAATCTGCAACAACTCACGCTTAGAGAGGTTGTTGAAAGTACCGTCGGCCATCAGCTTGTCAATATTGGCCATTTTCTTCACAGCCTTACGGATGGTGGGGAAGTTGGTGAGCATACCGCCCGGCCAACGCTCAATAACGTAAGGCATGTTGACGCTGGCAGCCTTCTCGGCAATCACGTCCTTAGTCTGTTTTTTAGTACCTACGAAGAGAATCTTCTTGCCACTCTTGGCAATCTGCTTCAGGGCATCGGCAGCCTCGTCAATCTTGGCAACCGTCTTATGCAGGTCGATGATGTGGATACCGTTACGCTCGGTGTAGATGTAAGGAGCCATTGCGGGGTTCCACTTACGCTTCAGGTGACCGAAGTGGCAGCCAGCCTGCAGCAACTGATCAAAATTTGTTCTTGACATTTTGCTAAATACTTTTTAATTGTTTACTTTCTGTTTTAATTCTTTTAGTCGCTACGCTTGGTAAAAGCGCTAAAGCGATTACTTCTTAGAATCAGCTGACAGGTAATTATGAGCCCTATTAGTCTTATAAGTCCTGTCAGTTTAGATACTAAACGTAGTCCAGTCTGATTAACGCTTACTGAACTGGAAGCGACGACGAGCCTTGGGCTGACCGGGCTTCTTACGCTCAACCTCACGGCTGTCACGTGTCAGGAAACCTGCGTCCTTCAGCTTCTTCTTGTCCTCTTCGTTCACCTTAACGAGGGCACGGGCAATAGCCATGCGGAGAGCCTGGCTCTGACCAGTGAAACCACCACCGTCGAGGTTCACTTTGATATCATACTTCTCAGCCACCTCGAGCAGGTTCAGCGGCTGCTTTACCACATACTGCAGAATGGCAGAGGGGAAATAAACTTCAAGATCCTTCTTGTTGATCGTAATCTTACCAGTACCTTCCTGGAGATACACGCGAGCTACTGAGCTCTTGCGACGACCTATAGCGTTGATTACTTCCATAATTTACTTTTTACTTTTAACTTTCAACTTTACTTGTACTGGTTAATATCAATAGCCTTGGGCTTCTGAGCCTCATGGGGATGCTCGGTACCCTCATAGATATAAAGGTTGTTCATCAGAGAACGACCGAGGGGACCTTTGGGCAGCATGCCCTTCACGGCGTGACGCAGAATCTTGTCGATACCGTCCTTGCGCTGACGCAGCTGAGCAGGCGTGTTGAAGCGCTGACCACCGGGATAGCCCGTATAGCGGGTATAAACCTTATCGGTCTCCTTCTTACCAGTGAATACAACCTTATCAGCATTGATAAGGATAACATTGTCACCGCAATCAACGTGCGGAGTGAAAGTTGGCTTGTACTTTCCGCGGATCAGCTTAGCTACTTTCGAGCAGAGACGACCAACGACCTGGTCTGTGGCATCAATAACCACCCACTCCTTCTTAGCTGTTTCCTTGTTCACGGAAATAGTCTTGTAACTTAAAGTGTTCATTTCTTTTTTTTGGTTTACTAAAAAACAGTTATACATTATTTATTACGCACACATATAGCCCACATCCGGGGTTAGTCACCCGGCTGCAAGTCTAACGGTGCTGAACCGCGATTCACGAACCGCTGCGCCCGGCCAAAGACGCCGCTATTCACACGCTGATTCACGGGGATTCTAAGCCTCTCCCCAATAATCGGACTGCAAAGGTACTGCTTTTTCTTCTTACAGAAGGCATTAGTCCCCGCCACGGGTGGAAGATTTATAATTATTTAACTATTTTACCCTTCCCTATCCGTCAATAACATGCAAACTCACACGATAGGCAAGGATATCCCGTTCATCTTCTGATAGACATCGAGGGCATAAACATCTGTCATACCCGATATGTAGTCGATAACCGCCATCAGGCGAGTCTCCAATTGCGGACTGTTGATAGCATACTGCGAAGACACACGACCAATCAACTGCTGGGAATAAAAACGTTCAGGATACATAATGGCCTCGGTCATCTGGTGCATTAGTGTCTCCATAATCTTATAACCGGACAGTTCTACGTCGAGCACAATCTTGCTGCGGTATATACGGTCCTTCGAAACCAACGCACATTTGCTATAGGCCTCATGCTGCAAAGGGGATACATGATCAATCAGACTACCAACAAAAGTACCTTCAAGGATAGCCTCTTCATTATCAACAAAAGCTTTCACGCATTCGTTCTCCAACTTACCAATTACGCAGGCACGCAAATAAACCACCTTTTCATTCTCGTCAGTCACTCCCTCGTCAATAATACGCTGAAGGATGTGATTTTTGGCGGTTTCATCGAAGAAATTGAGCAGTAAGTCAGCCACTTCTTCATAACTAAGGAGTTTCAGTTTGTGGGCATCTTCGATATCCATTATCTCATAGCAGATATCGTCGGCTGCTTCCACCAGATAAACCAGTGGATGGCGCACATAGCGCAGAGGATCACCTGGCTTAGATATGCAAAAAATGCCCAATTCATCGGCAATTTTCTGATAGATTGCCTTCTCCGAGCAGAAGAACCCGAACTTCCCCTTTTTCGAGGCAGCCGATGAGGAAAAGGGGTACTTCACAATGCTGGCTAATGTGGAATAGGTCATCACAAAACCACCCTGACGACGACCCTCAAACTGGTGAGCCAGCAATCGGAAAGCATTGGCATTACCCTCAAAATGTGTAATGTCATCCCAAAACTCATGACATACAAGCCGTTGGAGTTCGAGACCAGGCCCCTCGGTAAAGAAGGTCTGGATGGCTTTCTCTCCAGAGTGACCAAAAGGAGGGTTTCCCATATCGTGAGCCAAACAGGCCGTGGCCACAATTTGGCCGATTTCATCGAACAAAGTATCCTTCAGCTCAGGGTGCTTCTGCGTCAACAACCTGGCGACATCATTACCCAACGACATGCCCACGCTGGCCACCTCTAAGGAGTGAGTCAGACGATTATGTACAAAGACACTCCCAGGCAGCGGGAATACCTGCGTCTTGTTTTGAAGACGACGGAAGGGAGCTGAGAAAATCAGACGGTCATAGTCGCGCTTAAACTCCGTTCGGTCATCATGTCGTTCCATGTGGCGGTGCTCCTGCCCCAGCCGTTTGTTGGATATCAGTTGTTGCCAGTTCATCATTTCAGCGACAAAGGTACAAAAAGTTAAGAACAAAACAAAGAAACTCGTTCCTTTTTTTGTCGGAAAGGAGGAGTTTAATGCAGGCGCGTAGCCTTCGCAATTCCACAAGACCTTCAAAAGTAATGAAAAATCCGCTATTTACAACTTTTTATAGATAAAAATATGGCAATTTGAAGATAAATAGCTAACTTTGCACACTAAAATGAATAATGTATGAAAGTTAAAGTAGTGAACAAGGGGCACCAGCCTCTGCCACAATACGCCACACCTCAGAGTGCTGGCATGGATTTACGGGCCAATCTGGACGAGCCCGTCACCCTGAATCCTCATGAGCGTCGACTGATTCCTACCGGGCTGCACATCGCTTTGCCTGCCGGTTACGAGGCTCAGGTGAGACCCCGTAGCGGACTGGCTCTAAAGAAGGGGATCACGGTGCTGAATTCTCCTGGAACGATTGACGCTGATTATCGCGGTGAAATCGGTGTTTTGCTGATCAACTTGTCTCAGGAGCCGTTCGTTGTCAACGATGGCGAGCGCATAGCCCAGATGGTCATTGCCCGTCATGAACAAGGTGATTTCTTGGAGGTCGAAGTGCTTGACGAGACGGAACGGGGTGAGGGTGGCTACGGTCATACTGGAGTAAAGTAGGACACTGAATGCAAGATACAGAACGAGGACGTTGAACATTCATATATGAACGTAAGATAGAACGACTATTGACAGGGATGAAAAAGTGGCTATTGATGTTGATGATGTTAATGGGTGCCGTTGAAGGGTACGCAAAGGACACCGATTGCCCAACTGACAACGTTCAATGCTTTACCTACGACTCTTTCTTCCTTGAAGCCATGATGCAGCGACAAAAGGGGAACAACGATGCCACCTTCGAGTTGTTGCAGCATTGCATCAAGCTGAATCCCAAAGCCGCAGAAGCCTACTATTACCTCGCCCAATACTACCTGCTACTGAAGAACGACAGCCTGGCCCAGCAATGCTACATGAAGGCAGCTGAACTGGAGCCTGAGAACGCCACTTTCCTAGAGACACTGGCACAGTCATATATCAGCCGCGAGGAATACGGGAAAGCCATCGACCTCATAGAACAGCTTTACAATCAGGACAAAAGCCGTGAAGACCTACTTGAGATGCTTGTCGGACTGTACCAGCAAACAGAAAACTACACCAAGACCATTGAGACGTTAAATCGCTTGGAAGCCGCTGAAGGCAAGAGCGAACGGTTGTCGTATGCCAAAAGTGAGATCTACACCAAGCAGGGCAACAAGAAGGCGGCTATCAGCGAAATGAAGTCTCTGGCTGACAAATACCCCAACGACCTAAACTACAAAGGGATGTATGCCGATATGCTGTTGCGCAACGACGAGGAACAGCAGGCACAGAAACTGTATCAGGAAATTCTGGCAGAGGAACCTGACAACACCCGCGCCCAAGTATCATTGCGCAGCTACTATCAAGTGCAGGGGAATGTCGAGAAGGTTGATTCCATTACAGAACGGATTCTGCTGAACCGCAATACCACCACCGATCAGCGCATTTATCTGATCAGGCAGATGATTGCCGACAGCGAGCAAACCGACGGTGACAGTACTCAGATATTGCTGCTCTTCCACAAAATGCTGAACCTTCCGTCGCAGAATGAAGACATTGCCGCCCTTTGCGCTGCCTACATGGATTTGAAGAATATGCCGCGTGACAGCATCAGGGGGATGCTGCAAACGGTTCTGCAAATAGCCCCCGACAACGCTGCTGCCCGACTCCAGCTGGTAGGCTATGCATGGGATGAAAAGAACTTCAGCGAAGTCATCACACTCTGCAAAGATGCCCGACAGTATAATCCGGAAGAGATGGCCTTCTACTACTATCAGGGAATGGCCTACTACCAACAGGAGGACAAAGACAATGCGCTGGAGGCATTCCAGAACGGCATCGGCGTCATCAACCAGGACAGCAACCCCGCCATCGTCAGCGATTTCTACGCCGTTATGGGCGACCTGCTCCATCAGAAGGGGCTTGCCCGTCAGGCTTTCGAGGCCTACGATTCCTGCCTGCAATGGAAGGACGACAACATTATGTGCCTGAACAACTACGCCTACTACCTTAGTGAATTGGACGAGCAGCTGGACAAGGCAGAGAACATGAGCTACAAAACCATAAAGGCAGAGCCCAAGAACGCCACCTATTTAGACACCTACGCCTGGATCCTTTTCATGAAAGGCCGCTATGCCGAGGCGAAGATTTATATCGAACAGGCACTTCAGAATGACTCCGACAGCAATGCAGTCATTATCGAGCATGCCGGCGACATCTACATCCAGAACAAAGAGCCAGAACGAGCCGTCGAGCTATGGCAGCAGGCTCTGTTGAAAGCTCCAGACGATAAGATTCTCATCAGAAAAATCAAACAAAGAAAATATTTACGCAAATGAAAACATCCAATTTCCTGAAAGTTGCCATTATGGCATTACCTTTGGTTCTCGCTTCATGTAGTTCCAAGAAGAAGGTCGTTGAGGAAACCAAGCCTGTAGTCGTTAATTCAGAGCAGGGGAAATTCCTTGATAAAGTAAAGAGCAATGCTCAGACCACCAAGTTCATTACCTCAAAGATAAAGTTCTCCGTTGAGGTAGGTGCCCAGGACATCACGCTTACAGGTAACCTGAAGATGAAGCGCGACGATGTCATCCGTCTGCAGCTCATGGCATTCGGTTTCGTAGAGGCAGCACGTCTGGAGTTCACCAAAGACTACGTGCTGGTGATGGACCGCATCAACAAGCAGTATCTGAAAGCTCCCTACATGCAGATTGACTTCCTGCGCAACAGCGGTCTGAACTTCTACACCCTCCAGGCCCTGTTCTGGAATGAGCTGTTCCAGCCCAACCGTGCCGCGCTGACTGCTGAGGATATCCAGAGATTTAACACCAATTCTGACGAAAGTGAAGATGTGATTATCAGCTTCGAGGACGGAAAGATAGACTACAGCTGGCTGGCTAACCAGAACAACGGTATGATCAAGATGGCCAACATCCTGTATAAAGACCGTTTCAACGGCAACACCCAGCTCAACTGGGACTATGTACACTTTACCACTCTGGAAAACAGCAACAAGCAATTCCCCGACGAGATGAACGTCATGCTCACCACCAAGGATAAAGAAATCAAGCTGGGCATGAAGCTGAACTATATCAAGCATGAAAGTGAGTGGGAGACGCGCACGGAAGTTTCCAACAAATACCGCGAAGTAACCATCGACGAAATCCTCAAGCGCTTCATGGCGTTGTAACCCTCGTTGCTGAATTTGCAGACAATGAGGCTGTTCCGTTATTTACTGTTAGCTGTTTGCCTGTGGCTATCAACAGCTGCATCTGTTCCTGCGCAGACGAAAAAGACTGTGCAGAAAAAAGCGCGTACTACTCAGACCACCCAAAAGAAGGCAAGCACGCAAAAGAAGAACGTCAAGAAGGGGACGACGGCCACAACCAAGAAGAGTTCAACAGCTAAGGCCAAGACCCCACAGCCAACCGTCAAGGGACTGCAGAACCAGCGACAGCAACTACAGAAGCAGATTAAAGAGCAGGAAAAGAAGCTGCAGGCCAACCGCCGCAACGTTAAGCAACGGCTGGAGAACCTGCAGATCATCAATACGGAAATAGCCGACAAACGACGCACTATCGACACTATCCGCCACGACCTCAATATACTCGACGGGAATATCGCCACACTGGACATCCAGCTGAAGAACCTGGAGAAGAAGCTTAACGAACGCAAGCAGAACTACATGAAATCCTTGCGCTACATGCATCGGAACCGTTCGCTGCAGAATCAACTCATGTTCATCTTCAGTGCCGATAATTTCACCCAGATGTACCGTCGCATGAGGTTTACCAAGGAGTATGCCCAATACCAAAGGGCACAGGGAGAAGCCGTTATCATCATGCAGGATCAGATGAAGGAAGCGCAAGAGGAGATGAACTCTTCCAAACGCCAGAAAAACGACCTGCTATACAGAGGCGAACAAGAGCGCAAGAACCTGGAAGGCAAGCAGGCTGAGCAGCAGCAAGTTGTCAATACACTCCAGAAAGAACAGAAAACGATTGAAAGCCTCATCTCGGAGCAAAAGAAGAAGGATGCTGCCCTCAATGCGCAGATTGAGAAGCTAATTGCTGAGGAAGTAGCACGCGCAAAAGCACGCGCTGAAGCTGAAGCCCGTGCCGAAGCCAAGCGTAAGGCAGAAGAGGCAAGGCGCAAGGCTGCTGAAGCCGCTGCCAAGAAGCGTGCTGAGGAACTAGCCCGCAAGAAAGCCGCCGCCGAGGCCGCTGCCCGGGAGAATGCCCGCCGCATTGCCGAGGCCAAAGCCCGCGAGGAGCGTGCAAAACAGGAGGCACTGGCTGCCGCCAAAAAGAGCGCCGAAGAGAAGGCGGCTGCCGAACGGGCGGCTCGTCAGGCAGAGGAGGCTCGCCGGGCTGCTGAGCGGCAGGCTGCAGAAGAGGCCAAGGCACACGAGCGCGAGATGGCAGAAGCCAAGCGTAGGGAGAAAGAGGAGCGTGAGGCGCTGGCTGCGAGAAATAAGGCAGAAAGAGCAGAATTAGTTGTTTCTACAGAGGATCGACGCCTCAGCGGCAACTTTGAGAGCAATCGCGGACGTCTTCCTATGCCCATCACGGGCGGCTACCGCATTGTCAGCGGTTTCGGCCAGCATGACGTTGAGGGCCTGAAAGGAGTGAGAATGGACAACAAAGGCATTAACATCAAGGGACAATCCGGTGCCCAGGCTCGCTGCATCTTCGACGGTGAAGTCTGTGCCGTCTTCAATATTGGTGGCGTGATGGGCGTGATGGTACGTCACGGAAGCTATATCTCCGTCTATACCAATCTGGCATCCGTCAGCGTACGTCGCGGTCAGAAAGTCAGCACGCGTCAGGCATTGGGAACCGTTGGTTCAGAAGGCATACTGCAGTTCCAGCTGCGTAAGGGGACAACACCGCAGAACCCCTCCAACTGGCTAAGCCGGTAAAACTATTTCCGATATGGGGTCTATAGGGCTCATTAGGCATGCCCTATAGGCTCAACCCAGACAGCAAAGCTACATAAGTCGTAATGGCATCGCGGATTTCCGAGATGCGAATAAACTCATCGGCAGAATGACTGCGGCTCGACTCTCCCGGCCCGAGCTTCAGCGAGGGGAAGGGCATCAGCGCCTGGTCGCTCAAGGTAGGCGATCCAAAGGGAGTCTTTCCCATCTGCAGGCATCGCTGCACGAGTGGATGCTCATGTGAAATGCTGGAGGAATGAAGGCGGAAGGAGCGTGCCTTGAGCCCACATTTCTTCATGTGCTTCTTCAGGAACTCGTAAACATATTCATTCTGGTAGAACTCGTTGGTGCGCACGTCGATGATGAAGTGTAGCAGATCGGGGACGACGTTATGCTGCGTACCGCTCTCCACTACCGTTACCGTCATTTTCGTAGGTCCCAGCAGCGGACTATTCTTCCTGAACTTATAGTCACGAAGCCACACCAAGTCGTCGAGTGCCTCATAGATCGCATTGACGCCCTCATTACGGGCAGCATGACCGCTGACGCCATGAGCATAGCCATCGATGACCATCAATCCCTTCTCTGCCGTTGCCGGTTGCATGGCCGTGGGCTCGCCAACAATAGCCACGTCAATGGGTGGCAACTTGGGCAACACGGCACTAAAGCCGCCTTTACCCGACACCTCCTCTTCTGCAGAGCAAACCCATAATATATTATAGGTACGCGGGCGGGCGAGCATGATACGATATGCCTGCAGTGTGGCCACCAAGCCCCCACCGCAGTCGTTGGAGCCAAGCCCATAAAGCTGATCGCCTTCAAGCGTAGGCTCAAAGGGATTGCGCGTCCAGCTGGCCACAGGCTTCACGGTATCGATATGGGCGTTAAGCATCACGGTAGGCCGCTGGTTATCCCAGTCAGGACAGCCCACCCATAGGTTGTTGCCTTCCCGACCGTAACCTAACCCCCACTTGCTGAGATACTCTCCCATCACGTCGGCTGCTTTTCTTTCCTCACGGCTCATCGATGGTGTTGCTATAAGCCGCTTCAGTAGCTCTACTGCATCGTTCACATATTGTTCCATGCCTGCAAAGATACAACTAAGTAAGCAAATAAGCAAGATTAAAGCGACTTTTTTGCTTTTTTCCAGTTTTTTGCTTACCTTTGCACCAAATTTTAGTATAGCTATGCAGAATTTAAGCCATCTGTCGGTACTCATTCATGAGCAGGCCAAGACCTACGGCGACCGTGAAGTGCTTATCTACAAGGACTTCGGCGGTTCAGAGTGGAAATCTTATTCGTGGAATCAGTTTTCGGAAACAGTCAAGCTGGTGTCTAACGCGCTGCTGAACCTCGGCGTGAAGGTTCAGGAGAATATTGGCGTGTTCTCTCAGAACTCGGCACAGTACCTGTTTTGCGACTTCGGAGCTTGGGGCATCCGTGCGGTAACCATCCCGTTCTATGCCACCTCGTCGGAGCAGCAGATACAGTTCATGACTACTGATGCGAAGATACGCTTTCTCTTTGTAGGCGAGCAGGAGCAGTACGACAAGGCTCATCGCGTGCAGGCCATGTGCCACACGCTGGAACGCATCATCGTGTTCGACCGAGGCGTGAAGCTGAGTGAGGAGGACAAGATGGCCATGTACTTCGACGACTTCCTGAAGCTGGGCGAGGGCCTGCCGCGTCAGTCGGAGGTTGAAATCCTGCAGCAGCAGGCACAGGAGGACGACATTGCCAACATTCTCTACACCAGCGGCACCACGGGCGATTCAAAGGGTGTTATCCTGACCTGCGGACAGTATCACGCAGCAATGGTGGCCAACGGCAAATGTGTGCCCGTAAACGAGAACGACCGCATATTGAACTTCCTGCCCTTCACCCATATCTTTGAGAAAGGCTGGAAGATACTCTGTCTGACGGCAGGTGCTCGCCTGATAGTAAACACCTATCCACAGCAGGTGCAGCAGACGATGAAGGAGACCCATCCCACGTGTATGTCCAGCGTCCCCCGCTTCTGGGAGAAGGTCTACATGGGTGTGCAGGAGAAGATCGAGACGAGTGGCGCCATGCAGCGCAAGCTCTTCGAGCATGCCCTCGCTGTGGGCCGTCGCCACAACATAGAATACATCTCGAAAGGCAAGAAACCACCCGTGGCCCTGCATCTGGAGTATGAGATGCTGAACAAAACCATCTTCTCACTCGTACGCAAGGAACTGGGACTGGAGAATGCCCATTTCTTCCCAACGGCAGGCGCTACGGTAAACCCCAAAGTGGAAGAATTCGTCCATTCCATCGGTATAAATATGGTGGTGGGCTATGGACTGACGGAGTCGTTAGCCACCGTTTCCTGCAACCATCTGGGCGACCCGTGGACGGTAGGCTCCGTGGGTATTCCCATCGAAGGCATCAGCATCCGCATCAGCGACGAGGGCGAAGTGCTGCTGAAAGGCCCCACCATCACACGTGGCTACTACAACCGCGAAGACCTGACAAAGCAGGCCTTTACGGAGGACGGCTACTTCCGTACGGGCGACTCAGGCTACCTGGAGGGCGGTGAGCTGTTCCTCAAGGAGCGCATCAAGGACCTGTTCAAGACCTCCAACGGCAAGTATATCGCCCCGCAGATGATTGAGTCGAAGATCCTGGTCGACAAATACGTTGATCAGATCGCCATCATTGCCGACCAGCGCAAGTTCGTCTCAGCCCTCATTATCCCCGTCTACCCGCTGCTCGAGGAGTATGCCCGTAGCCACGGCATCCAGTTCGATAGCCGTGAGGACCTCTGCCAGAATGAGCAGATCCACCAGATGATGATGGACCGTATCGACACCCTGCAACAGCAGCTGGCTCATTACGAGCAGATCAAGCGCTTCACGCTGCTGCCCCACGCCTTCTCCATGGAACGTGGCGAGCTGACGAATACGCTGAAAATCAAGCGTCGCGTGCTGAACGAGAACTACAAGTCGCAAATCGACAAGATGTACGAGGAATAAGAATTTTCACTCATGATTACACAAGACCAACTGAAAGACGTGCTCGACAGGACGGAAAAGTTGAAGCACTACCTGAAGATAGACGAGAAACAGATAGCGTGGGAGGAAGAGGATCTTCGCACGCAGGCACCAGATTTCTGGGACGACCCGAAGCGAGCCGAAGCTCAGATGAAGAAGGTAAAGGGCATCAAAAAATGGATTGACGGCTACAACGACTGCCGCATGAAGGCTGACGAGCTGCAGCTGGCCTTCGACTTCTTCAAGGAGGAGATGGTCACCGAGCAGGAGGTGGACGAAGCCTACCAGAAGGCGATGGAGGCCATCGAGGCCCTGGAGCTGATGAATATGCTGCGTCAGGAGGAAGACCCGATGGACGCCGTGCTGAAGATCAACTCAGGCGCTGGCGGCACGGAGGCTCAGGACTGGGCCCAGATGCTGATGCGCATGTATATGCGCTGGGCCGAGGCTCACGGCTATAAGGTAACCATCGCCAACCTCTTGGACGGCGAGGATGCGGGTATCAAGAGCGTGACGATGCAGATAGAGGGTGGCGAGTATGCCTACGGCTACCTGAAGAGCGAGAATGGTGTCCACCGTCTGGTACGCGTATCGCCCTACAATGCCCAGGGCAAGCGCATGACGTCGTTTGCTTCCGTATTCGTTACCCCGCTGGTCGACGACACCATCGAGGTTTATGTAGACCCCGCGAAGCTCAGCTGGGACACGTTCCGTTCGTCGGGTGCCGGTGGTCAGAACGTCAACAAGGTGGAGTCGGGCGTACGTCTGCGCTATTGGTACACCGACCCCGATACGGGCGAAGAGGAGGAAATCCTCATTGAGAATACGGAAACGCGCGACCAGCCGAAGAACAAGGAACGGGCAATGGCGCTGCTGCGCTCACAACTCTACGACCGTGCCATGAAGAAGCGTCTGGAGGCTCAGGCAAAGATTGAGGCAGGCAAGAAGAAGATTGAGTGGGGAAGCCAGATTCGCAGCTATGTCTTCGACGACAAACGCGTAAAAGACCACCGTACCAACTTCGAGACCCGCGATGTGGAAAGCGTGATGAACGGCAAGCTCGATGGCTTCATCAAAGCCTACCTGATGGAATTCGCAGCTGTTAATGAGTAATTAGTAATGAGTAATTAGTAATTATGATTACTATGCTATGATGAAAAGGGCTGAGAATGTGGAAATTATTAAATTATTAACTAGTATAACAAAAACCGTAAAGAGTGATCGGTAAAGTAATCATCATTACTCATTACTAATTACTCATTACTAATTAAAAACAACTATGGCAAAGAAAGTAGCAAAAGAGACTAACCCGAAGCGGGTGGCCTACGAAAAGAAACAACAGGAAAAGGGTGAGAAAATCATCAAGTGGATTATGGGCGTGCTCATAGCTTGTGCTGTGTGCTATGCTGCTTACTCCATCTGGCTCGTTTCCTAATATCAAGATTGGTTCTTGAATCCATGAGCGGAATGGAAATAGAACGGAAGTTCATGGTGCGTGGCGATGACTACAAACGCCAAGCCTATGCTTCCGACCGCATCAAACAAGGTTATATCTGCAGCGGTCACGGGCACACCGTCAGGGTGCGCACCCGTGGCGGCTGCGGTTTTCTAACCATCAAGGGACCATCAAGGGACGGAGGCTTGAGCCGTTACGAGTTTGAGAAAGAAATTACTCTCGACGAGGCCGAGCAGCTTTTCCAACTCTGTGAGCCAGGTATTATCGACAAGACACGCTATCTGGTAAAGAGCGGCAACCACACCTTCGAGGTTGACGAGTTCTATGGCGACAACGAGGGGTTGGTAATGGCCGAGGTTGAGCTGTCAGCACCCGACGAACCTTACGAAAAGCCCGATTTCATCGGAAAAGAAGTGACTGGCGACCGCCGTTTCTACAACAGTCACCTGCGGCAGTATCCCTTTAGCCTTTGGGGCAGCACCTTATCATCAGAATACCTATAACGGCTCCGAGTGTCACTCCTGTGGCATTTGCCAGCAGGTCTTGCCATTCACCGTTACGGGTGGTCGTAGCATATTCCTGCAACAGTTCCAGCACACCACTCATGACAATGGGCATCACCCACCCCCAGAGCAGCAGCTTCCGATAGTCGGCATGCAGGTGCTGACGACGGTATTCCCACCAAATAACAAGGGTCATGACGCCATACATGACGAAATGCGTCCATTTGTCAACGAAAGGCACGTCATCCAACGGTGTCTCAGGGAAAAACGGTGCTAACGACAACACCCAGATAACAGCGATGATGCTAACCGAAAAAGGGTAGCAACGGGCGTGTTTTATTAATAATTCGTACATTATTCTAACTTTTGCTTCCAATTTTGCTGCAAAAGTAAGATTATTTTTATACTTTTGCAAACGAATTATGAAGAATATTGAAATGCCAAAGCTGGAAAGAGCAAATTTCAGCAGCAAACTGGGAGTTATCCTGGCAACGGCAGGTTCTGCCGTTGGCTTGGGTAATGTTTGGAGATTCCCCTATATGGCAGGCGAAAACGGAGGCGCCGTCTTTATCATCATCTACGTTGTCTGCGTGCTGCTTCTGGGCATCCCCTGCATGATCAGCGAGTTCATCATCGGTCGTCACGGACAATCCAACACGGCACGTGCCTTCCGGAAGATGGCTGGTGGAGGGCCGTGGTCGCTCATAGGCTACATGGGCGTACTCACAGGCTTTCTCATCACCGGCTACTATGCCGTTGTCGCTGGCTGGTGCCTGCAATATATCTGGGCATCGCTCATCGGTCACATGAATGGCGACCCAGAATACTTCAAAGCCTACTTTGCCGAGTTCTCCTCCGACCCTGTGAAGCCCATTTTCTGGACGGTCATCATATTAGGTATTACCTATCTTATTATAGAGCACGGTGTGCGCGACGGTATAGAGCGTGCTTCGAAACTGCTGATGCCTACGCTGTTCCTGCTTTTGTTGGTCATCGTCGGAGCCTCGTGCATGCTGCCTGGTGCCGAGAAGGGCATCGAGTTCCTGTTCAAGCCCGACTTCACAGCCATCAACAGCGACGTATTCCTCGCTGCCCTGGGGCAGGCTTTCTATTCGCTCTCCATAGCCATGGGCTGTATCTGCACGTATGCCAGCTACTTCTCTAAGCAGACGAACCTCACCAAGTCTGCCATCCAGATAAGTGTCATCGATTCTTTTGTGGCCATCCTTGCCGGACTGATGATTTTCCCCGCCGCTTTCTCTGTAGGCGTCAACCCCGACAGCGGTCCTTCGCTTATCTTCATCACCCTGCCCAACGTGTTCCAGCAGGCCTTTGCCCACATGCCCGCTGTAGGCTATGTCATCTCGCTGCTGTTCTTCCTGCTATTGTCGTTGGCAGCGCTGACATCGCTCATGTCCCTGCATGAGGTTTCTACGGCATTTTTCCAGGAGGAGCTGGTAACCACACGCAAGAAGGCCGCATTACTGGTCACCGTCTCTACCTGTATCATCGGTGCTTTCTGCTCGCTGTCATTAGGAGCCGCTGGCCATACGCTGGAGTTCTTCAACAGGACGCTCTTCGACTGGTTCGACTTCGTGACAGGCCAGTTATTCCTGCCCATCGTCGGTTTCCTGACCTGCATATTCCTCGGATGGTTTGTTCCTCATAAGATTGTACGCGATGAATTCACCAACTGGGGCACCCTCTACGGGCGCCATTTCCACCTGTATCTGTTCCTGGTGAAATACGTGTGTCCCATTTGCATCCTGTTCATCTTCCTCCACCAGTTCGGACTGATTTAAGGCGTATAGATGATGAAAAGCGAAAGAGGCAATTTCGGCACCAAAATGGGTATCATCCTGGCTACGGCAGGTTCTGCCGTAGGACTGGGCAATGTCTGGCGTTTCCCGTTTATGACAGGACAGAACGGAGGGGCCGCCTTCATCATCCTCTATTTTGGCTGCATCCTCCTTTTGGGTATTCCCGGCATGATCAGTGAGTTCATCATAGGACGCTACGCCCAGAAAAACGCCTATAGCGCCTACAGCAAGATGGGCGGTCGGGCATGGGGACTGATTGGCATTCTCGGCATTGTCACCTCTACGATTATCCTGGGGTTCTATGCCGTTGTGGCTGGCTGGTGCCTGCAATACCTGTTTGCCTCCATTGCTGGTCAGCTGAACGGCGATGCCAACTACGTGCAGCACTACTTCCAGTCCTTCTCCTGTTCCCCCCTTAAGCCCTGCCTGTGGGCCATTGCCTTCATACTGATTACCCACCTGATTATTGTTCGTGGCGTACAAAAGGGCATCGAGAGGGCATCCAAGATACTCATGCCTCTGCTGCTCCTGCTGTTGATTGTCATCGTTGCAGCCGCCTGCATGTTGCCCGGAGCCATCAAGGGTATCCGCTTCCTGCTGCTACCCGACTTTACGAAAGTCAGCAGCAGCGTGCTGCTCGAAGCCCTCGGACAGGCGTTCTTTTCGCTGTCGCTCGGCACCGCCTGTCTCTGCACCTATGCCAGCTACTTCAGCCGCCAGACTAACCTGCTGCGGTCAGCCACTCAGATTGCACTACTCGACACCATCATTGCCATTCTTGCCGGTTTGATGATCTTCCCCGCAGCGTTCTCCGTAGGCATCAATCCCGACAGCGGGCCATCGCTCATCTTCATCACCCTGCCCAACGTGTTCCAGCAGGCCTTTGCCCAGCTTCCCGTTGCGGGCTACATTATCGGAATCCTCTTCTACGCCCTTCTTGTATTTGCCGCCCTGACCAGCACCATCTCCATGCATGAGATAGGTACCGCTTTCTTCCATGAAGAGTTGCACATGAACCGCAGGAAGGCCGCGTGGATCATTACCTTTGTCTGCAGTCTTATTGCCGTATGCTGCTCCTTGTCCGTTGGAGCCGTTTCGAGCATACAGCTTTTCGGAATGCCGCTGATGGAATTCTGCGACTTCCTTACCGCGCAAGTGCTGCTGCCAGCGGGAGCCTTCCTCACTAGTATCATGATCGGTTGGCTGATTTCCCGTCAAACACTCCGCAACGAGTTTACCAACGGCAACACCGTCAGCCAGTCCTTCTTCAGCCTCTGGCACTTCTGCGTGCGCTACGTGGTGCCGCTCTGCATCCTTCTCATCTTCCTCCACCAGTTTGGAGTCATTTGACCATGAAGTTTTTCTATCTGCAAAAGTCCGACCGCAACACCATCCTACTGCTGTTGTGCATCATCGTGGCAGCCATAGCCGTCATTCAGCTTACCGACAGCGAAAAACCTTCCGAGGGCATCGAACAGCCGACAACTGACAAAAAGCAGAAGAACGCATCCGCAAAATCCCCCAAAACCTATACCTACAGCCAAGGAGAACCTACCCAGGCAGAGCTCTTCCCCTTTGACCCTAACGATGCCGACAGCACCCAACTGCTTCGCCTCGGACTGAAACCCTGGCAAGTGCGCAACATCTACAAGTACCGTGCTAACGGAGGTATCTTCCACCAACCCAGCGACTTTGCCCGACTCTACGGGCTTACCCGTAAACAGTACCAGCAGTTAGCGCCCTTCATCCGCATCAAGGAAGAGAACATGCCTGCCAACCGACATTTCTACAACTATGAACCCATAGAGAAGCGCGACACCGTCAGGTACCCCATCAAGCTTCAACCCGACGAACGTATCGTACTGAACCGAGCCGACACGGCACAACTGCGCAAAGTGCCTGGCATAGGCCCCTATTTCGCCCGGAAGATAGTGGAATACCGCAACCGCCTGGGCGGCTATTACCGCGTCCAGCAGCTCTTGGAGATTGAGGATTTCCCCGAGAGCGCCCTCACATTCTTTGTCATCCCCGACGACACGAAGTTCCGCAAGATCAACCTTAACCGCCTGTCGCTCAACGAGCTGAAGCGCCATCCCTACATCAATTACTATCAGGCCCGCGCTATCGTCGACTACCGCCGCCTCCATGGTCCCCTCGAAAGCCTGCAGCAGCTCAGCCTCCTACCCGACTTCCCGTCCGAGGCCATTCAGCGGCTGGAGCCCTACGTCGAATTTTAAGTAGCTATGGTGTTTTCGCTTTTCATGCTGATAGCGGATTGGACCCCCCCGCATTATGCAATTCACATAATGCAAGTTAAATAATTGAAAATAAATAATGATTCAAGGATTATTCCTTGCGTCTTTTGGAAAGAATACCTATATTTGCAGGCAAAATGCTTGATTATGAACAATCCGTTTATTACAACAGGCAAAATTCCTGCAGAACTATTCTGTGACAGGAAAGAGGAATCCAAACGCCTTCTTCAAAGCCTTACCAATGGAGCAAATGTAGTCCTCATGGCACCGCGTCGTGTAGGAAAAACACAACTCATGTATTATTGTTTCGATAAAAATACCATCAGCGATAATTACATGACCTTCTTTATAGATATCTTGAAGACATCCACCTTGCAGGAATTCACCTACGAACTGGGCAAAGCAGTCTTCAACACCCTTGCCTCGCGAGGCCAGAAGATGCAGAAATTGGCAATCGCCACCATGCGGTCTCTTACAGGTAACATAGGCTTTGATCCCGTAACAGCCCTTCCTACCTTTGGCATAGCCATTGGCGACATTCAGAATCCCACTTACTCTTTAGAGGAGATTTTCCGTACTTTAGAAAGCGCAGGCAAAAAATGCCTTGTTGCCATTGACGAATTCCAGCAAATCACTAATTATCCAGAAAAGAATATAGAAGCAGAACTCCGTTCACACATTCAGAAACTGACCAACACACAGTTTATCTTCTCTGGCAGTGAGCGTCATCTGCTAGAGGAGATGTTTCTCGACTCCGCTCGACCATTCTATAATAGTGCGGACATACAGAGTCTCGACGTCATCGAAGAAGAAAAGTATGCCGATTTTGTTCATCATCATTTCCATGTTAATGGAAAACGGATCTCCGATGACGCCATCAGCCACGCGTATCACACATTTGACGGTAACACCTATTATAATCAGAAAACTATGCGGGAGGCTTTTGCAGAAACGTCTTCAGATGCCCTTTGTACGAAGGAGATAACAGAACAGGTGATTAGCCAGATGGTTAGGGAAGCCAACAGACACTACAGTGAAATCATGGCCCGTCTTTCTTTACCTCAGAAAGAATTGCTATATGCCATAGCAAAAGAACACCGGGCCCAGCAGATTACGTCTGGTGCCTTCATTCGCCGACATAGCCTCAAGTCAGCCAGCAGCGTCCAAAGTTCTATTAAGAAACTGCAAGAATTCGGATTGGTTTCATTTGACTCTGGCAACTACACCATCGCCGACCAACTGATGAGACTATGGCTCATCACTTAAAAGCCCGTTAAGCTTTTTCGTGATCCCAGAACCCCGTGATCTCGAAGGGGTCGGAGAATCTGATCACATTCTGCGCCCCCCTGATTCGGGTCTTGATGTGGATGCTTATGCCGCAGATAATCAGGGGACTGTGATCACTTTCGGAAGCGTGCCACCACCACAATACTTGTTTACTATTTCTATTCTATCCATATCAATCTTCTTTAAAATGATCACGGCGCTCGGCGCTGCCGCTTCGCTTGCG